>Ga0157374_10003526_pt1 | contig 13160 bp, 5 predicted proteins | sample M25metaG_FD_115308 | JGI IMG/M metagenome (GOLD analysis project Ga0157374, IMG submission 115308) | Miscanthus rhizosphere microbial communities from Kellogg Biological Station, Michigan, USA - M2-5 metaG | ecosystem: Host-associated > Plants > Roots > Rhizosphere > Soil | place: USA: Michigan...
AAAGTGAACATGGAACAGGTCGAGCACTCGCTCTACTTGCGTGACGGAATCGTGACCAACGAAGTGCAGCACGACTTGGACCAGTTGGGCATCGCGAAGACGGCGCGCGAGGAGAAGACGCGGGCACGCAACGAAAAGATGAAGACCGACGGAGCGCACGACCAGAAGATGGCTCGGTTGTATCGCGAAGTCGTTCTGAAAGAGAAGCCGGCGATTGCGGAGAATGGTTTTCTGCCGTTGACGGCGCTGTCTCCGGCGAAGAAGTCGGAAGACGTTGGAGAGCCGGTGGCGGGGGACTAGAAGTCAGTTCTCAGCTGTTAAAGAGCCGCTCGATACGAGCGGCTTTTTTTTGCGCTGCGAGCTGCGAGCTTTGCGCTGGGAGTTTCGCGTTCCGAGATTTGCGCTGGAGTAACTTTGAGTGCCGTGGGGCCATCCTTAGAAAATCGCGGTGGCTGGCAGGGTGCGGTCATTTTTATCCCATCTCCATATTTTCTTGTGACAAAATCCTGCGTCGCGTGCAGTCTGCCCACCCCACAAAATCGCGCAGAACGCGATTGAATGAGCCACGCCTCGAGTTGTATGGGCCACCCACCTACGTCGCCGGGAGTGCAAGGGATGTTTTGGGACACCCCGTAAAGAATGTCATGGGACTGAACAAACAGCGCCAAGGGTGGGACAGCCTTTGTTGTGGTAGATGGAGGAAAGCGTAGCCTATTGACCTAGGAAACGATAGCCGTGGACTGCGTTGAATGTCCCATTGACCGAGAACACTCCTGTCAGTAAGTGACAACGTGATGTAGGTCATTGACAAAAGTAATTCAGAATATTAGGTTAATGCGCTTGCTTCCCCGGCAGCTGTAGGTGAAAGGGGACGTGTACGATGTTTCAGTGCAGGGCTATTTACTTCTTGGTAGCTGCTATTTCTGCAATAACTCCCGCTGCAGGCCAAAACTCATCGCGCACACACGAACGATCGTCGCCGCAGGTGACCACGGTTATCGAGAATCGATTTCTCTCACGCGAACCAAAGGTACAGAAAGCCGGGGACAAGGCACTCCCGGGACGTCAGGTGATGTCTCGAGAAACTCGCGCCACACAATTTCGAGCGAGAATTGCCGGGGCTTCGAAAGGAGGACGAACCCGGACAGCAGCCGCCTCCGCTGTCGGCCCCTTCCCGGGAGTCGAAATGCGGGATTCATTGCCGGCAGGACAAATCCCCGTCGCAGTTGCAACCGGCGATTTCAACAAAGATGGCAGCATGGACTTTGTCGCAGCCAATGGGTGGACAAGTGATCTATGGATGTACTTCGGCAAGGGAGATGGAACGTTTGAATTACCTCGGATCATTCCGCTTACCAAGGGATTGTCGCCGATATACATGGTGGCTGCCGACCTCCGAGGAAATGGGAACTTAGACTTGATTGTCGCGGAGTTTGACACATCTACGATCGGTGTGTTGCTTGGCAAAGGGGATGGCACATTCCAGTACGAGAAGACCTATCTGCTACCTCAACCTCCTGCAGCGCTCGTGGTCGATGATTTTAATCACGACGGAAAGATGGATATTGCCTCGGTAATGTACACGGTAAGCACTACAAGTTTAGCCGTTGATTACATTGCGATGTTGCCGGGAACTGGCACAGGCACGTTGGGAACGCCTGTGATTACCACCAATTCCGGCTTCTACGGGAGTGCCTGGAATATTGCTGCGGGCGATGTGAACAATGATGGTAAGCCGGATCTGCTGATAACAGGCCCAGATCTGGATAATTCCACGCTGTATCTAAACAGTGGAGCGGGGCACTTCACGCTTGGGCGCACGATTATCGAGAATGGCCCCTTTAATGTGGAACTGGACGGTAGGCTTGCCGACGTCGACGAGGACGGATGCCTCGATGGGGTCATCGCCGACGCAAACAATTATGTGTGGGTGCGAAAAGGCAGTTGTGATGGAAATTTCGGCGAACCAAGCCAATGGCCCATGGGCGACAGTAATTCAGCGGTGCGATTGGCCGACATGAACGGAGACGGGCACCTAGATATTGTGACAACTGCGATTCCAGCCACGGATCCGATTTATGGGTTCGTCGCAGGGAACACATTGTCGGTGGCGCTCGGCGACGGTCGCGGCGGATTCACTAATGGGCGGAACTACAAGGGAAATGGCGAGTCTTACTCCCTGTCCCTTGCAGACTTCAACGGAGACGGGAAATTTGATGTCGTTACGTCGAACACCGAGACGGACACGGCAACCGTGTATCAAAACGACGGGACTGGCAACTTTGGTTTTCCGCAAGGGTTGTGGGTTGGAGTGCCAGGCATAGGTGTTATCAATGCACCCGTATCGCCGTTATCGTTTGCGGACGTGAATGGAGATGGAAAGCCAGACATAGAATTGCTTGATGAGGGCGACGGCGGCAAATACATCGTAACTGTGTTGCTCAACGACGGAAGCGGAAAATTCATGGGTCCAATCAGTTCAGATGCCAACATTGACATTGTGGCGAACTGGATCGGGGACCATCGATTGGGAGACTTTCGAGGAATCGGTCGACTTGATCTGGTCGCGGTTGGGCTGAGCAGCGCCTACGGAGGTCACCCATTTGTGTTGTTCATGCCTGGTAACGGCGATGGAAGTTTCGGGGCGCCAACACTGACGACGATGGCGGGTGCCTCGGGCGCGATGACGGTGGGGGACTTCAATCGTGACGGTCACCTTGATTTTGTGGCCGTCGATTCGGCGAACGGAACCGCGAATAAGTCGGCGAGTGTTTTTCTTGGCAACGGAGACGGCGCATTTCGATCGGGCGGTAGTTCTTCGGTAGCGGATTCCGCGGAAGACGTGTTGAGAGTGTTCGCCGGAGATTTCAATCGGGATGGCAAACTGGATGTTCTCTTATTCGACAGCGGAAATGGCTATTGGACGACGAAGTCGAATGTCGACGTGTTTCTGGGAAACGGAGACGGCACCCTTCAGAGTGGTCGATCACTGATTGGTTCATTCCAGCCCATGACAGCCACGAATCTGAACGGCGATCAATGGCCGGACTTGCTGCGCTACGACTTTTTTTGGCCCGACGGGACGACACAGACGTTGGGGCCTGCTCGATTTACGTTGTATTTGGACCAGTCAAACGGCACGTTCCAGCAGGCATCGTCTTATGCACCTTATGCGGGCATACCACGATCTGGACGCAGCTATCTTCAAAACGGCGATCCAAGCGCCACATCGATGGGAACAGATATGGATGGCGATGGGAAAGTCGATGCTCTTGCCTTCCAAGTTAGCCAATCGGCATTTGCACCTTACTTGCAAGTATTGAAAGGGAACGGAGACGGAACTCTAACGCCGACGTATGACATTTTTCCTTTTTCCTTGCACGGTTCGTTTCCCGAGTTTGCGCGCGATCTGACGGGGGATGGTAAGGCGGACCTCGTCGAGCTGGACGCCGGGACATCTTCCTTGCACGTGTTTCGTAGCGCTCCAGCACCGTCGTTTCAGATGGTTCTGGAAGACGAGCAGGTTCAAGGCAATTCGGGTTGCGGTTGGATTTTTCCAAATATTCCGAGCAGCTCTGACCGGATGCTGACTTTATCCTCGACGGTTTCCGGCGTGATTCTTCCATCATCGGTAACAGTCGGAGCGGGATCGCTCGGTCAGAAATTTTGCTACACCCTGGCCGCGGACTTTGACTGGAGAAAGGTCTTCGACGTCCGGGCCGGTTCTGGCGCTGAAACATTTGTTACCTACGCTTCCCGAAGTTATGTTGCTGGGTTTAACGTAGAGCTGGCGCCAAACACCGACCAAGTCATATACCCGAATCAAAACACAAACCCTGTGACCGTAACGCTGACCTCTGCAGAGGGATACAGCTCGACATCACACCTTCGTTGCGAAGGGCTATGGCCGGGTGCATCGTGCACATTTGGAAGCAGCACCTTGAGTGTTTCTCCTTCTTCGCCAGCCACCACGACAGTGGTCGTCAACTCAGGGAACAACCAGGATTACGGTGGCGGTACGGTGCAGGTGGTCGCTGAGGATGCGATCTACAGTAAGCGTGCCAGTTTTGTCGTCCGGGTCCAACCATTGATCGTCAACGCTCTGGCCGTTCGATCAACTTCCCCAGGGTCAGGCATCGCAGCAGTGATGATTGTGGGTATTCCGCCTTACAGTCCAAGTTGTTCAGGTCTACCGTCAGGAGCATCGTGCTCCTTCAGCGGCGAACAATTGCCATATCCAAGTGACACAGATTTGGCGCTCACGGTGACCGTGAAATCCGGGCTTGCAGTTGGCACGTATCCCTTCAAGGTAACGGTCAAGAGCGGGCCGGCTTCCACAACGACTGACACCACATTAAGCGTGATTCCCACGCCGGACCTTGTCCTACATGCGCCGCCAGCATCCATGGATTGGGCTCCGCCGGGCGGCTCAATGATGTCGTGGATTGGGCTGGAAGGGATCAACAACCTCAGGGAGACGGTGACCGTCAGCTGCGCCGTTGATTTCGCCGGCACGTGCACTGGGACTTCGACATTCGTCAGCGGCAATACGACAGTGCCTTTGACGATTATTGTGCCCGAAGGAGTGGCGCCGGGAGCGTACTCCCTGGCAGTGACCGCGACCTCAAGTTCACTAACGCGAAAGGCTACGTTTTCTTTCTACGTTGCCGAATACACGGGAACCATAAGTATGACGAGCGTAGTGCTACAGAGGGGGAACAGTGGTTCAACCGTAGCAACAATCAACGTTACAGATGGTTTCAGTGGCGTGCTTGATTTTGCCTGTGCTGGCTCCGCTTTGGTCACGTGTCACTTCAATCCTTCTCGAGTTTCGCCGACCGCACCTGAGCCACAGACGGTTACGATCACGATGACGGCATCACCCTCCGCCAGTCTTGCTCCAGCCTCTCCAATATTTCGATCGTCCTTATGGTGGCTGGCGACGATGGTTCCGATGTTCACGGTCTGGATTCCTCGAAGACGAACAAGCCGGTTAGCCACCGTGGGAGTGATTGTTCTTGGGGCCGCCACGATGATCATTTCAGCTTGCGGCGGTGGTTCGAATTCTCCGGGAGGAGGAGGAGGTTCGAACCATTACTCAATCACTGTGAACGCGATCGCCACCGGGACCGGAACGTCTCGATCGATCGGAAGTGTGAACGTCACCGTTAGCCACTGATGATTCGTGACTGTCATGCATTGTCGGTTCATCATCACGCAACGCGACTGACTTGAGTAGCGTGGATGCATCACCTGTGGGCGTTGGAAAATCTTCCCCACTCCTTTTGCAGCCGGGTGCCCCCACACATCGCGCTCTTTGGGCGGTGGCCTAGATAGCTTTCAGGTGCCCTATTCAATCGCGTTCTGTGCGATTGAAGTGGGGTCACGATACGGCGGAGGCCTCCCCAAACGGTTCTCGTTTCTTTGATTGTCGACTTCCATTCCTGAAAGTTCCGGCGCACCGGACCGCGCTCCATATACGCATGCGCTCGAAAACTGCTCCATGCCCACTGTTCCGGCGATGCTACCTGTCCGCGCTCATCGGGTGCCGAGCGATGTACCGCAGCTTTTCCACCCGCTTGTGCTCGCTCCGCACGTTCACTTTCAGGAAACATTGAATCGGGAACCTGCGCATCCTTATTGTCCGCGAACGCAAGGTCCCTCGATTCCACGAAGCGACCGTTCCGGGCGTTTCGCTCCGCTCGGGATGACAGATCGGGTGTAGCTTAACCCCTACCAATCGCACAGAACGCAATCGAATGGCGCACCCGAAAGTTGTATGGACCAACCGACCGACCGAGATACACTTATTTACAGCTCGGACGCGAGCAGTGAGGTCATTATGTTTGAGGACTTATTTGACCTGATTGGGGGACGAAGCACGATCGAAGCTGCTACCGAGGTGTTCTACGTCAAGGTTTTGCAGGATGATGGCTTGCGCCACTTCTTCGAAAGAGTGGATATATCACAACTTCGATCCCACCAGGCTATGTTCGTTTCCATGCTGCTCGGCGGACGAGTCTATACAGGAAAAGATATTCATGATGCCCATGCCAATTCGCGAGATCACGGTTTGAACGATGTGCACTTCGACCGGTTTATCACGCACTTTCGCGGAGCTCTGGAAGAGGTGGGCGTCAAGCCGGAGAATGCCGAGAAAGTCGTGCAGCGTCTGGAAGACAAGCGAGCGACGGTGGTGAAACCATGAGGCCGGGCGTTCTTTTCACTTGTGGGTACAAGTGACATAGTGGGTGCTCGGTGCCGGCGCTTTTGGCATCGGCGCGATAACGCTGCGAGTGCGGTCGATATCTTCGTCCACCCAGCCTAAGCTTTTAAGACCGCGAAGGTTGGGAAGTCGGTGAGATGTCCAGTCTGCCCCCAATATTTTCTTGTCGAAAATCCTACATCGCACTCCGTCTGCCTACCCCACTCAATCGCACAGAACGCGATTGAATGGGGCACCCTCGCTTCGCGCTGCGGGCTTCGCGCACTTCGGCGATGCATTACGGCCATTGCATATCCAATGCGTAAAGTTCCTGGGTGCTGATGTCGCGCTGCACTAGCGGGGAGCCGTCGCTTGCTAGGCCGGTCCAGGAACCAAACGGCCATTCGCTTGAAAATTGGCGGATGTCTTTCAGGCTCACTACGCGGCGCAGTGCGTGATCGGAGAGATTGACGCGGTAGAATGCCGGGTTCGCCGTCAGAGACGTGTCGTCGAAATAAACGGACTTACTATCCTTCGCCCAAGTGGGATAACCGATGAGTTGGTTCGCCAGCGTACTCCACTGTTGTTTTTCTAAGTCGTAAAGCATCAGCTTTTGCGAATCGCCGGACAATCCCAGCAAATAATGCCCGTCAGGTGACCAGCGCGGGCTGAACATACCGTCAGAGCCGGGAACCTTCGAGATTTTTCCGTCCTGCAGATTGAGGATCTGGATGGCCGAGGGAGGGGCACTCGCGTCGACGGCGAGGGAGCCAAATGCAAGCTGCTGGCCGTCCGGCGACCAAGTTGGATCGCCAATGTTGCTTTGGTTGGGCAGCACATCGCGCACGCTGTCGTCTGCGAGCGACGCGAAGAAAATTCTCCAGCGCTGGCCGGGATTGGCCGCCATGAATACAAGTCGAGTGCCGTCCGGCGACCATCTCGGTAACGCAGCGCGTAATGGAGGCTGCGTGATCTGCTGTTTCTCCGTGCCATCGGGACGGCAACGCCAGAGCGTTTCATCTGGATACGAGGTGTATGCGATCCACTGGCCATCTCTCGAGTAATCGAGTTCGCCGCCGGAGATGCCCGATAGAAAGGGAACGAACTGTCGCGAAGTGGCATCATATCGAACGAGCTCTGCTCGACGCTGTTGCCCGACGACGAACAACTTCTTGCCATCACGGCTTGGCACCACGCTGGTCAGTGACAGCGGGCCAAAGGTGAGCTTCGCTGGTCGGGACTTGGTGATTCCACCCCGCTCCGAAATGGACCACACATTTCCGCCATTCAGGAAAACGTAGTACTTGCCGTCCGCTGTCCAGTTGCCGCAGCAGACCTGCGCATTCGCGTCCCAGTCCGCAAGTATGCGATGCAGGCCCTTGCCGCTCGACGAAACCTCCCAGAGAGCGGTGCCGTTGGTTTCGAGATCGTATTCGGTGAAGCGGATGAGGTCCGAGTTGGGAGACCACTTCGGCCACAACGGATAATGTGAAACGCCAGCGAGCCGGGTGCTTCGCGATCCATCGCGATTGCAAAGAAACAATTCGTGACCGTGAGAGTAAACGATCTGCTGTCCATCGCGCGACCAGTTGGCATCATTGGCGAGAATGTCGCCCACTCGTCGAGGAGAGCCCGACGGGAGTGGAAGAATCCACAAGGGGAATTCGTATCCAAGATCGCCGGTGGGGAATGCAGTCGGGGAACCGGCCAGCAGGAGTTCCGTGCCATCAGGCGAGAGGCCACCCAACCGGAAGCTGTTGAAGGGAGTAAGAATTTGCGCGGGTTCTCCACCGTTCGTGGAAACCTGACTGAGAATCGTGTGTCCGGCCACGATCTCGGTGAAGTAAAGTCTCGATTCGTCGTTCACCAGTTCGGTCTTGAGGAGCCCGTCATTGGAGAGCTGGGAAGAACTGACGACCTTTGGGACTACGGAGCGCGTGAGCCAGAACGCCAGAACGATGAGAACGAACACAGCGACCAGAGCGGCGATTTCCCAGCGCCATAACGACGATCGAAGGGAAGGCGTGTTCGGCTTCAGGTCGGGGACCGGAGCCACAAGCACAGGTCCAGGAGTTGGAGTGGTTGAATCGGGCGAATGTGTTGGAGTTGTCAGAGCTGCCGGGGCCAGTTCGACCGTGTCCGTTTGCAAGGCAGCAATCCAGCGGTAGCCCTTCCGAGGCAGCGTTTCGATGAAACGGGGCTCGTCCGCATTGTCGCCCAAAGCTTCACGCAGACGGGCGACTGCCTTATTCAGACTTTGATCGAAATCGACGAAGGTTCCATTCGGCCAGAGCTTCCTGGTTAACTCGTCCCGGGAGACAAGTTGTCCTTGGGCGTCGAGCAGTGTCTTGAGAATGAGAAAGGGCTGGTCCTGGAGAATGATTTTATTGCCATTACGACGCAGCTCCGCCGTTTGCAGATCTAAGGTGTAGTCGCCGAATTGAATGACTTGCGGCTGGCGGCCTGCGGATCCCATGGGGTCGCACCTCCCCAGGAAGTTTGGCGATTTTAGCATTGCCTGAAGTATGCGGCTACGGCGAACCAACAACACTTGCGAACCATGAGATTTCATGGGTTAGAGCAATGTCATAAGCATGTCAGTCGAGGGTCATACCCGCACCATTGACCATTGGACGAGTTTCGACGAAAGTCGCCTCACTAGTCGCGGTCACCCTTCCTCCGGACCAGACTTCGATTGGCTTGTTTGGTTAGTGAATGAGCGAACCGCACGGCGATCGGCTTTTGGCGGAGGATTGCATTGAAGACACTGGATAAAGGTTTGTTTGTGAGCGTTCAGAAAGACTGAACGTCAGCAGACGAGCAAAGGCGGGTGCGACTCCACTGGCGCCCGCCTTTGGCAGCCCGCCCTCTCTCGCACAAGGGGGCGGGCCATAAGAACGAGGCGGTGAGATTTAACTCTGAAGTCCGATACGACGTTCCAAGTCTTTGAAACGGGGATTGCTGCGGAGTGGGTCGAACATCGGCCAGCAATTCATGAAAATGAGATCGTGCTCGCGGCCCTTATAGGCCTTTTCTAAATAGAAGAAAGCTTTGTCAGTTTCGCCCAAGTCCGGATAAATCATAGCCTGCCACCAGGGCGAAACGTAGTTGTGCTGTGAAGCGGTATCGAGCTCGCGAAGCATTTTCCGTGCACCCGTTTTATCGCCCGAGAGTGCCAGATCATCCGCGATGAATGCGTTCCATGCTTTGTTGTTCGAAAGCTCCGCAGCCTTCTTCAATTCGAACAAGGCAAGAGGGAACTGATGCTTCTGCTCCAGCGACAACCCCTTCCAGAGATGAGCCTCGTAGGAATTCGGATTTACCGCTAGGACGTTGTCGGCATTCGCGATGGCGTCATCGTAACGCCTGGCGAAGAAATGGAAGGCTGAAGCCACTGCGTTGCTTTTAGCGGAAATCGGGTCGAGGTCCAGTCTTCGCTGAATCTTCTCAAGCGCGTCCTTGTGTCGCCCATTGGCAGCGAGCATTTCCGCATAGCGACTAAATGCGGAAACGTTGTTGGGATTCAATTCGAGCGCGCGCTGGAGTTCCTTCTCGGCTTCAGCGAAATTCCAATCATAGAGAAGGTGTACTTGACCTAGAATGGCGTGCGCATCCGCCAGGTGTTCATCAATTTCTATTGCCTTGAGAGCTGCCGTTTTTGCCTTAAGAAAGCTCTGGTCTGGAGGCAGGGCAAGGGTGTGGCCAAGGTGGGTATAGGATCGTGCCAGCTCGGTGTAAGCCTCGGCGTAATCGGGTTGTTGTTGGATTGCATTGCTGTAATAGCGGATCGCATTCTGCACGCCATCGATTGTTGAGGTCTGAGTAATCCCGTCAAGATAGTTTTCAAACGCCTGCGGATCAACCGACCTATTCGTTCCCACGCCAGTCTCGCGCGCGCTTCCAAGCTTTTGCGGAAAGCCGATCGCCGAAATCAGTCGCTGGAAGCGCGGATCGGAACGCAGAGGGTCGAGTTCTGGATCGGTGAACATCCAGAGGGCTTCGACATCGTGCTTCTGATAGGAGCGAGTCAACTCAGCAATGGCCGCGTCTAGATCTCCCAGTTGGGCATGATCTCGGGCAAGATAGAATGAAGGGCGCGGGTTATAGGCATGAACCTTCAGGCTCTGGCGGAAATATCCCGGCCGTCCGCCAGTGCTGTATGCGGTCTCGAGGCCGTTGATGGCGGGAATGACTGCCGGATTCAGGTTGTACTCATGCACGATGCCTTCAGCGCCAGCTTGTAGGGCGTGAATGGATTCCAGAATATTGCCTTGCCGGCGCAACGCCCAGGACATTTCCCAATAGGCGGTATAGAACTGGGGATTGAGTTTCAGGGTTTTGCGATATACGTCGATGGCCTCGTCATATCGGCCGGCATCCCGTAACATTCCGGCCAATTCATGGTGAATGATGGTGGAAAGAGGATCGAGCGTCAGCGCTGTATTCTCTTCGCGGATTGCCTCCTGATGCCGGCCTAGAAGGCTCAAAAGCTCGGCATACCACTGGTGGGCAGTGGAGTAGTTCGGGTTCAGATCAAGTGTCTGCCGAAATTCCTTTTCTGCGGCCGGGAAGTTCCAGTCGTGATACAGGAGAATCTGTGCGTTCGCGAGGTGGGCTTCTGGCACTGAGGCGTCGAGCATCAGCGCCTTACCAGTCGCGTCCTTTGCTTTGTCGAATGCATCACTCGATGACAAGTCAGTCAAGAACGGCAGGACGAGATAGCAGTGCGCCAAGCCGGCGTAGCTACGAGCGTCGTTCGGGTCTTGCTGGATCGCACGTTCGAAGTATTCGATTGCTTTAAGGATGCCGTCTTTATTTCGCAGAGCCCAATAGTGTCTGCCCTGCAAGTAATCCTGAAAGGCCTGGGGATTTATTGGGTGGATGCGTGCAAGCTCTTGTCGCGGTTTACCGCTGACTTGAAGCTGAATGTGCTGGGCGATGTCGCGGGCAATGTGGCTTTCAAGTCCAAAGACGTCGCTTACGTTTCGATCATATTCATCGGCCCACAGATGCTGGTCCGTCGCGCCTCTGATTAACTGAACTCGTACGCGAACCTGGTCGCCAGATCGCTGGAGAGAACCCTCGACTACCGCACCAACGTTTAGCTCACGAGCAATTTCTGGAACCGACTTGTGCGTGCCTTTGTATTGCATGGTAGAAGTGCGGGAGATGACCTTCGGGCCCGACAGTCTCGCCAAGGCGGTCGTGATCTCATCGGTGATGCCATCCGAAAGATATTCCTGGGATGGGTCTCCGGACAGATTTTCAAGGGGAAGGACCGCCACTGATTGGATTGAAGAAACATTCTTGGCTGTGTACAGCCAAAGATACAAACCTAGGCATACGACACCAATAGCAACCACGACCCACCAATACCGGGAAAGTAGATGTTTCCTCTGACCAGACTGCGTTGGCGAATGAAGCACGTTTGGAACGTGTGTCGGGCGCGAGGGCGGGATCGGTCTCGTTTCCGTCACAGGCCCGATGAACCGGTACCCCCTTCGAGGTAGAGTTTCTATGAAACGCGGCTGTTCCGCGGAATCCCCCAACACCTCCCTCAGCCGGCCGACGGCCTTGTTTAGGCTCTGATCAAAATCGACAAACGTTCCGTTCGGCCAGAGCTTTTTGATCAGCTCTTCGCGGGTAACCAGTTCACCTGGGGATTCGAGCAGGGTGGTGAGCAACTGAAAGGGTTGGTCCTGAAGGACAGTCTTTGTGCCGTTACGACGCAGTTCGGCAGTCTGCAAATCGAGAGAGAAGTCGGCGAAGTGGACGACGTGCGAATTGTGGGCCGGGGAGCCCATGGGACTAACACCTTCCCGGGGAAAGTGCACGGATTTTAGCATCGGGCGCGGCGGGCGGCTAGTTTTGCGGTCGGCTGGCTGTCTTCCGTCGTCCGCTGTCCGTCTTCCGCTAAGTCGAGCTGACACTCGGCGCGAATTCGACTTGAGTCAAGAGCGGTTTGAGCAGGAGTGCGGCGTGGAATTCAGAGCTGTGATTTCAGCGGTTTAGCGCATGTCAGCGAGATGTCAGCCGCAGGTCATGTGCGCGCCATTGACCCTGGGGCGAAGTTCGGCGAAAGTGCCGCACCAAGTCGTGATCAGTCCTTCCTCCGGATCCGACTTCAACAGACACATTCGCAGTTGTGGAACGGATGCGGTCGTGTGCCTAAGTGCACCAAGGAGAATTTTGAATGAAACGCACCCAGGTTGCTTGTCTATTTGTTATTGGATTGGTGGTTACACTCGGTTCGTCGTCGCAAGCCTTTGCGAGAGACCTTGTCGATCCGTCTACGCTCAATCCACCTCCGCCGCCTCAGTTCAACCCGGTGTGCGAGAGGGTAGGGAACCAAATCATCTGCACTGTGCAATTCACCGACCCGCCGTTCGCTGCAACCAGTGATGTGATCTGCGGAAGCGGCGCAAGCACGTTCGTGCCGTTCGACTACCACACCAGATCGGTGAGAGGGAAGCGTTACTACGACCAGAACGGCAATCTCCTGCGTCGACACTTCCGTGAGTTCTACGATGGCACGGTTGTAAACCCGATCAATCACAAGGCCCTAAGTTATTCCGGCAGCGATACCATCATGCACAATCTGGCTGTTCCCGGACAGGCGGATACCGGCGCTGAGGCACTCACCGGCTCGGTAAGAATCTTTCTCGGACAGGGCAACGGCACGATGGCCCTCGACACTGGGCGACTTGTGGACTCTCCTCAAGGACTGCTCCATGAGTCCGGCCAGCATCCATTTTTCGATTACTTCAGCGGCGATACAGCAGCGGTACAACCGTTGTGCGACGCGTTGCAGTAGTTCGACAAGTCTTGCGCGAGGTGATCAATGGATCCAACCAGATCAAGGAGAATGAGAATGAAACGAACACAGAAACTTCGCCGGTATTTACTTAGTTCCATGGCGCCTTTCGCGCTATTACTGATGGGTTTGCCAGCGGCA
>Ga0157374_10003527_pt1 | contig 13160 bp, 9 predicted proteins | sample M25metaG_FD_115308 | JGI IMG/M metagenome (GOLD analysis project Ga0157374, IMG submission 115308) | Miscanthus rhizosphere microbial communities from Kellogg Biological Station, Michigan, USA - M2-5 metaG | ecosystem: Host-associated > Plants > Roots > Rhizosphere > Soil | place: USA: Michigan...
CCATTTTCAAAAAGAAATTCAAACTTGAGAGCCCACTGAGCGAAATTCTACACTTCTTGTCGGGAATTCTATTCGAGCAAATACCCATCCAGCAAGTGTTTCCAGAAGTAAATTACATTTACTTAAATCACGAACCCGCTAAACAGTTGTCTCTATTGGGTTTTTAACCGGACGCTAGTGGTAATGAATAGCGTAATGCCAGAGTATATTAGCCTGCAAAGGTTTGAGCTGTGTTGTTATCGAAATGCAAAAACACCATAGAAAACTATGAAAAGATTATCCCGCACGAGGACTTTGAAGGTTATTTTGTTACTAATTAACCTTCTCCTCTGTCATTTTCTGTTATCAAAAATAAATAACTACAGACTTTATTATTGCTCTTCTGTGCATGCGCCTGCACAAAACCTTTTATCCTTAACTTTTAATTGTGCTGTGGAAGCCAATAATTCTTAACAAATGCAAACATAATGACTCATATTTAATGATTTGCGCCAACCCTTAATGGTTTACAACAGGATATCCATGACAATGATGTATAATAAATTACAACATCATGGCTCATATTTAATAATTTTCGACAGGTCTTAAGAGTTTACAACATGGACTTGCTTCTCAGTCAATACACTACCTTTCAGGATATGCTCATCCCAAAGGGTAATGCTCTTATAGGGTTTTCGGCACTTGTTCAGGCTTTAAATGTTCAAGCTCCTGTAAAATACCCTAGCTGTGTTTCAGAACATCACATACGAGGCACCATCCGACAAGAAGAGCAATGGTTCATCTACGACAAGCGCTATACAGTTGAAAATACTTTTAGTGCCCATCTATCGTTCGCTTTAAGGTATGAAAAAGTAGATTTCCTACTCTTAAAGCGCATCTTCCAAGCAATACCAGACGATGAGGTTGCAGCATTTGTATTAGAGGCACCTACAGGAATCCCAAACCGGCGTGGTTGGTTTCTATATGAGTATCTTACAGGCAATATCCTAGATATGCCCGACGCAGCACCCAATATTCCTAAAGTGGACGCCTTAGACCCTAAAGCTTACTATGTCAGCCGAGGCACCATCTCAAAAAGACACAGAGTCAACAATAACTTACTTGGGACGAGTCAATTTTGCCCTATCATCCGAAAAACAGAGAAGCTGCAAGCATTTCAAAGTCTCAATCTTTCACAAAAAGCTCAAGAAGTCATAGGGCGGGTCAGCAATCAGCTAGTAGCCCGTGCAGCCAGCTTTATGCTACTAGCGGATAGTCATGCCAGTTTTGAGATAGAAGGGGAACGTCCTCCCAGAAACCGTTTAGAACATTGGGTCAAGGCCATCAAACAGGCCGGAAAATATCCTTTGACTCTGGATGAAATTATACGCCTACATGGTATCTTGATTTCCGATACCCGATTTGTCCAACTGGGCCTGCGAAACAAAGGTGTTTTCTTGGGTGAACGGAATCATCTCAGAGAGCCTCTTCCAGAATTTATTGGAGCAAAACCCGAAGATCTTCAAGATTTGATGGCAGGACTCATTGAAGCTCGTGATTATCTCAATATCAGCGAGATTGATCCAGTACTTCAGGCAGCCGCTCTAGCCTTTGGCTTTGTATACATTCACCCTCTTGAAGATGGAAACGGTCGATTACACCGCTATATCATCCATCATGTCCTAGCTGAGCAAGAATTTACGCCAGAAGGTCTAATGTTTCCTATCTCTTCCGTACTACTGGAAAGGATTCAAGAGTATCGAAGTGTTCTACAAAGCCATTCTGGACCCCTAATGGACTTTATTGAGTGGCAACCCACCCCAGACGGGAATGTAGACGTAAACAATGATACAGCCGACCTCTATCGTTACTATGACTGCACTGAAGAGGCTGAGTTCCTTTATAGCTGCGTACAAAGAACCGTCGAGCAGGATTTGCCTGCTGAGATTGATTACCTAAAACGCCATGATGAAGCTATGCACAACATAACCCATACCCTAGACCTACCAAACCGCCTAGCCGAAGACTTCATTATGTTCACCTTGCAAAACAACGGAAAGCTCTCAAAGACACGTCGTAATAGAGAATTTGCTGCCCTTACAGATGAGGAAGTCAGCAAACTGGAAACTCTTGTTCAAGAAGCTTTTCAAGGCTTTGAGGGTATTTCTACCCATGTAGGCTAAATTTTAGAGCTGAGGTCAGTAACTTTATAAGCAAATTTGAGCTTCAGCCATAGACACCCCTATAATTCACAAGGGTTCATTGCTGTTGAGAGGCAATCTTTTTTTGGAGAGCTAAAAAGCCATCAGGGAGGTTTAATGGCCATACCTTTCCATTGGCATCAAAAAATTTGGCTTGTTCTAGGTTTGGCAAGGTACCAGAGTCAAATAAAATCAGTTCTTGAGTGCCAGTAGCCCGAAGTTCAAAGGGAAACTCCAATCTCGTATTGTGTGGAGCAATCGCAAAATTTCTTTTAAGCTCTTCTGTATAAGGCTCAAATGCGGTTAGGATAATTGGTGAATTGCCTGTATTGACTAAAGTTAAACGGTATTCCGCTCTGGAAACCCTGTTACTAACATATTCTTGAAAATTGACAGCTATTTTTAAATTAGGAGCTACGCGTTGAATTTCTGTTTCCTGACTAGCATGCATTTTCTCATAGACGCGAAATGCTCGCCATGCTGCAATAGCAGCAACAGTGGTTGCAATAGCACTCACTGAGGAAGCTCCTGCGCTAATTACATCTGTCCATTCCGGGGGCATTTTCCATTCATTTCAAAAATTTGAATGTTAACCTGATCAACAAGCACATATCTAGAGGATGAGTTTACCAGAAACAGACGGTGTACAATGCCCTAGAGCCACAATGGCATATCTTCATTGCCCATCAATCATGCCGCCCCAGCTACAATGCGCTTTGCATCCTGAGCTTTAGTCAGCAAGAAAGTTTTAAACTTGTCGACTATGGGCCACCACCTCATATCAAGGGTTTTCACCGATTCTCTAAAACTCCAGTTTCACCTTTTGTTGCAAATTTGTTGCAGTTTATCCTCAAAGGTGAGGATAAAAGAGGATAATTGGGGCAATTGTATAGAAATATCACAGGCAGTGTTTGGAGTATGGGGCGAAGCAATGTGTTTATGCCTTACCTAACAAGGGTTCTTTCCAATAGGGAAAGCAGTTTAAAAAAAGAGCTCACACTCATCCAATTAGAAAGATGTAACTGGGCATATTGGCTGAATAGAGAGGATAGATGAGTTTGACATTATCTTCTATCAAGGTCATTGAGACAAGTTCTGCGTCCGAGTTTTGGCAAGTCCTTTCTCCAGAAAATCCACTTTTTTCTGCTCCTCACAAGTTACTCTATAGAGGACAAGCAGATCATCGTTGGAATTTAACGCCTGGCTTTTTACGGGAAGGGGAACATGTCAGTTCGGAGCGGCAAGTTTTCAAGGAGTGGTTCTATCTCAAAGAATTTGTTGAATACTGCGATGCCACGGGCTTATCTATCCCTAATGACTCTCCAGCATTTCGTAAAGAGTTTCTGGATCAAAATAGTCCTTGCGGGCCAGGAGAGGCTTTTGTCAAAACCTCTAATTGGCCACCACCAGAATTGCACGTTTTGCTAGCTTTAGGACAGCATTATGGTCTTCCAACTCGTCTCTTAGACTGGTCGACCAGATCCTTTGTAGCTGCTTATTTCGCAATTTCAGATGTCCTTAAAGGCAGTCATAAGGAGCGATTAGCTGTTTGGGTTCTTAATATTGAACACCAATCACTATTTCCCAAACTGAAAGTAGTAAAGGTGCCCGGTAGTAATAATGCCAACCTTGCAGCGCAATCTGGCTGTTTTACACTCTTAGAACAAGAGGGCTATAGAGATCTGCCTTTTGAGGGAGAAAAGTCAGTGGATTTGTATTTAGCAGAACATTATCCATCCGCTCTGGTGAAAGTGACACTGCCAACTACAGAAGCTACCGCGGCATTAAGCCTCTGCTCTCAATATGGAGTAACAGGAGCCACCTTATTTCCCACCTACGATGGCGCAGCACGTGCTGTAAAAGATAAGATGAATATGGAATCAGAGCTTCATTTATGACTTAACAGAATGCGCTGAATTAGGCATAAGTTCTGAATAACAAAAGGTAGAATCCTGAAACTATAAAAATTAAAAAAAATTACCATTCCCCATACACTTCCATTATTTGAGGTAGTGATGACAACGGCCACTGATATAGTTTTTAACAAGTTTGTAGCCTCTATGATTGGTTGGCTATTGGGCCAACTCGGAAAAAAGGTCAAAGAGCGTTGGGCTTTGGGCAAAGCTATCAATACATCACTTGTTCGGTTGAAGCAGCAGGAGCCGAAAAACTATAAGCTCCTTTTTGGATCAACTCAATTCTGGAGCGCGTTTGCAGATGAGTTTTCAAACCTTTTAGATCCCAATAAACAACCAAATATTGAACGACTTGCTAATAAAATCGAATCTTCTACATCAATTCCGAGAAAAGACATACTCAATATTTTGGTGCTGCTTTTTGACTTTCTGCGAGAAGAAATGGCTAAAAAGCCTGACTTAATGTTGAATGAACAATACAGGACTGCTTTAAGGCTTGAAGGTAAGCTCAGTAAGCTCTGTGATGAATTGGGCATTGAGCAATCCATTGATAGCTTGGACAGGAAAGCCTCTATTGCAGCAAAAAATGCCTTGAACCTGAGTTTTCCATCACTCTTTCGGCCAAAGCACCTGATGAATATAGACTTTCAAGCAAAGGAAGATGAACAATTCATTGACATAGATGCTGTTTGTTTATTTATGGAGCTTGGATATAAGATTCTGCTAGAGGCCGAACCCGGAGGTGGCAAAAGCACTACTTTATATCAGCTTTCAGAAAAGCTACTACTTGATAAACCAGGGCTATATCCTATTTTCATTTCACTTCCTCTTTGGTATGAGGAAAAAACCTTCTTAGAATATACAGCAAACCAAGAGGCATTCAGCGAGCAGAATTTAAGTGAGAAGAACCTACAAAGCCTTGCAAGGCATGGTCACCTCATTTTAATTTTAGATGGATGGAATGAACTTCCTCGACATAAGCTAGACCATGCTCGCACCAAACTATTGAATTTTCAGAAAGACTACCCCGATGTTTCGATCTTAATTGCAAGCCGACAAAATACATTGCCCCCTGAACTAAGAATGGTATTTAAGATTTCACTTCAAAGATTGAGGCCAGCAGAAAGAAATTATTTCATTAAAAACTCTCTAGGAGATGACTTGGGTCGAAGACTCATCAATGAACTGGACAGTAAGCAGACATTGGAAGATTTCACTTTCATACCCTTTTACTTGAGTATGTTAGTGAACATATTCAAAGAAAACCAAACCTTACCAGATACTAAGGGAGAGCTTATACATAAATTTGTGGCAGTTTATGATAGCAAAACTGACCTCAGAGAGAGACTTCAAAATAATCAGCAAGATTATTTGACTGCTTTAAGTTTAGAGATGCTTAGTGAAGGTACTACAACATTAGGTGAAGAAAAAGCCACCTCAATTATTCATATTGTGGGCGAAAAGCTCAAAAGCCAAGGCAAGCTTTCTGCTATTCCAAAGTCTCTTGAGGTGCTAGATGTATTAGCTTCCTATCATCTATTAGTTTTCACGGGTGAGGTCTGGCAGTTCCAACACCAACAATTCCAAGAATGGTATGCCTCACATTATGTAGAAAAGGTTATTACCGATGCTTTTGTCTCCAAAGAGCCAAATAGCCTCCATGAACTTAGAGAGAATATTTTAAATATTCCTCGCTGGGAAGAGCCTCTATTCTTCGCTGTAGAGCGCATGGTAAAAATGAACTGCAAAACGCAACTGTCCGCCTTAATTCTTCATACCCTAGAAATTGAACCGCTTCTAGCCTCAGAAATTATTTATCGGGTAAACGAGGACATTTGGGCGGAGGTAAAACAACCTATTTGTTCCTATATTCAGGATTGGCACGAGCCTGAACGGATTGATAGGGCTCTTGCATTCATGATTTCATCAGGGAGACCAGAGTTTTCAAATCTGATATGGCCTCTTGTTACTCATCCTAACCATCAAATTCGACTTCAAGCCATTAGGACTTTCGACCCATTCAGAACTAACTGCTTAGGAAATCAATGGTTTGAAGAGCTTCAAAAGCATCCAGAGGAGATTAGACGCGATTTTCTATCTGAAATAGCACATTCACGTGGAATGGAAGGGATAGAGTTTGCTGTGGAAGCGGCCTTAAAGGATGAATCCACAGCAGTTAAACTTGGCGTCATTGATACAGCAGAGTTTAGAGCTTTATATAGTCAAATAGCAAAAATACTTGAAAATGCTTCAGAAGATCTCTGGAAGACTTACTCTAAAAGAGCAGATCTCAATACATTGAAGTTCTTACAAATTGAAGAGAAAGTGAAAAACTATCTATCCGAGGTACTCGAAAATTCTACAGCCCCTAAAGAACGCTTTCATCTTCTGGCCAAATTGATTAAATTAGGCGATGAAAAGGCACAAGACAAACTCTTTGAGTTACTTGTTGAAATGGAAATAGATGAGGCAAATGAAGAATCTCGGTTTGCCTATAATGTTTATGAGGTTGCAACCGAGATTTCTCCCCAACGGGTAGCAAATATTATCATTACAAAAATGCTTGAAGAAAAAAGGTTACCTTATGGAATTGAGCGATTTCTTGAAAAGGCCAGTGATGATGATAAGAAACGTTTAGCCTTAGCCATCTCGGAAAATGCAGTGGAGCATTGTAACGAGGAATGTGCCCGATTTTTTGATATAGAAGAAGTGCTATTGCTCATCAATACACTACTCGACAAAACAAATGAAATCGAAGCACTTAAGCCAACAGTCAATGAAGAGGTTCTGGAATATCAGCATCGTCTTGAGCGATTTCTGAAGCACCTACAAGGCGATGTTGCTATCTTGTCAATATTAGAGTTGTCTGGAAAAACGAAACCTAAAAAAGGCTTTAGAGCAATAATTTCAAAGTTACTCACCGATTTTGGTAAGATGTTAAACGTATATCAACCCACACCTCATAGAATCAACACTCAATCCGAAATTGCAACGATATTACATTTCCTCTCTTGGACGCTTTCTCCTCAAGGCGAGGAGCCACAGAGTGAAAACCTAGTGCTTCCTGAGAATGTCTCCAATGAATTCAGGGATTTACTTTATGAATGGGTTGGCATCATCAAAGCGGAGTCAAAGAATCCACGAGGCACTTTGGCAGATCAGCCCAGACAAACAAGGACTATCTGCATAAGCTTATAAAGTGTTGGAATTATTAGTTTGTTGTAACTAACAGGACAAAGGTATGTGGACATTGACTGTGCTCGATACTTAAAAATTAGCATGATGATTCTTCGCATGATTCATGGTTTTAAATTATAAAAATAAAAATAAGAAATCTCTTGACGATTCTGGATGCCGACCATATAGTGTTGGGGTAAATTGTAGAAAGTTTTAATTGTTATGATGCTAATCCGTACCATCGATATGCAAACTCTGCGACGTAGCCGCCGCAGCTATCGTTATATTGGTTCGTTTTAGCTAAGCCCGCATTTTCAAATTTTATGAAAAAGCCCCGAACCAATTTCTCCAGGTCGGGGCTTTTCGTTTCCGGTTTTTAAATAAGAAGGATTGATCACCGATGCCCACTGCTTTAGTTGAATCCGCTCCTGCTTTTTCTCCGCTTTACAAAGCGGAAGTCCTGATTGAGGCGTTGCCCTATATTCAACGCTTTAAGGGAAAAATCTTTATCATCAAATACGGCGGCAGTTTACTGGAAGATCCCGAATTGAGTGGCATGGTGCTGCAAGACATCGCCTTGCTTAAACATGTGGGCATCGAGCCGATATTGGTGCATGGCGGCGGTCCTGCCATGAATAAAGTATTGGGCCAGTTTCAGAAAGAAACCCAGTTTGTGGACGGTCATCGGGTCACGGATGAGGATACCCTTTGCGTTGCGGAGATGGTCATGTCCGGAAAAATTAACAAGCGCCTGGTTTCCGGATTGCAAAAGCATGGTGTCCGGGCAGTCGGACTGTCGGGGCAGGATGGTCGGATGGTGATGGTCAAAAAACGCCAGATGATGGGCATTCATCAGCAAATTGACATGGGCTTTGAGGGAGAAGTCACCCAGATCAACACTGACCTGCTAAAAACGCTGATGAAAGAGTCTTTCATTCCGGTGATCTCGCCGATTGGCGTCGATGAGGAAGGGCAATCCTACAATATGGACGGGGATGTGGTTGCGATGGAATTGGCCAAAGCCCTGAATGTGGAAAAGCTGATCCTGCTCACTGCAACGCCGGGAGTCTTGGGAAATCAGGATGATCCGGACAGCTTATTTTCGGTGCTTTCTCTAATCGAAGCCCAGGCTTACCTGGAGCAAGGCATTATTCAGGGGGGCATGGCCGCCAAGGTGAAATCCTGTATTGAAGCGGTCCAGAATGGGGTGAGTTCCGTTCATATTCTGGATGGTCGAAATCCTCATGCCACCCTGCTGGAAATTTTTACGACCAGGGGGCTAGGCACGATGGTCACTAACCGATAACCGTTGATTTCACGTAATTTTATTTTCAAATAGGATATGGAGAAGAAGAATGACAACCCATAAAATTGTACTGGCTTACTCGGGCGGTTTGGATACCACCGTTATTATTCCCTGGCTCAAAGAAAATTATGACTGTGAGATTATCGCGGTTTGCGTGGATTTGGGAATGGGCGACGAGTTGCACAACCTGGAAGCCAAGGCTTACGCCTCCGGTGCTTCCCAGTTTTATTTAAAAGAAGCGAAAGAAGAATTCGTCACTGATTATGTGTATCCTTGCTTAAAAGCGGGCGCGATTTACGAAGGCCACTATCTGTTGGGAACGGCGATGGCGCGTCCTTTAATCGCCAAAAAACTGGTAGAAGTCGCCCAATTGGAAAAAGCGGATATTATCTGTCATGGCGCTACCGGTAAAGGCAACGATCAGGTGCGGTTTGAGCTTTCCGTAAAAGCTCTGGCGCCGGACATTTCCATCATCGCCCCCTGGCGGCAGTGGAGCTTTAAATCCAGAGAAGAAATGATCGATTATCTGGAAGAGCGCGGTATTCCGATTCCCGCCAAAAAAACCGAAAGCTATAGTCGGGATAAAAACCTCTGGCACTTGAGCCATGAGGGTCTGGAACTGGAAAGTCCCGCGAATCAGCCCAACTACGACAAATTGCTGCAACTGTCCAATAGCCCGTTCTCTGCTCCGGATGAGCCAACGACTATTGAATTGACTTTTGAAAATGGTCTTCCGGTTGCATTAAATGGCAAAAAGCTTTCTCCCGCCAATTTATTGAGCGAACTGAATGAACTGGGCGGTCAGCATGGCGTTGGTATTGTAGACATGGTGGAGAACCGGGTGGTTGGCCTCAAGGCCCGTGGCATCTATGAGAATCCGGGTGGCGCGATTCTGTATAAAGCGCATGATTTGCTGGAGCATCTATGCCTGGATCGGCAGACCATGAGCATGAAGCAAACCCTGGGCATTAAGTACGCCGAACTGGTTTATAGTGGCGAGTGGTTTACGCCGTTGCGCGATGCTTTGACCGCGTTTGTGGATAGTACTCAGCAAACCGTGACCGGTACCGTCAAACTGACGCTCTACAAAGGGAACATGATTCCTGCCGGGATGAGTTCACCCTATTCTCTATACGATGAAGAACTGGCCAGCTTCACCACCGGCGAATTGTATCAGCACAGCGATGCGGAAGGCTTTATTACTTTGTTTGGCTTGCCCTTGAAAGTGCGCGCCAAAATGATGGCTAAAGCGACGCAATTGGCGCAAGTTCACTAAGAGGAATTAGAATTCATGACTAAACTATGGCAAGGGCGACTCTCCGGAGAGTTGCCCCCGGAGGTGGCGCTTCTCAACCATTCCCTCCGTTTTGACCAACGACTGTATCCTCATGACATTCAGGGAAGCATTGCCCATGTGCGCATGTTGGGTAAACAAGGCATAATCCAAACCAACGAAGCGGAGAAAATTATTGCGACCCTGCAAGACATTGAAACTGAATTGGATGCCGGGACTTTAGCGATTGATTTCTCAGCAGAGGATATTCATTCCTTTCTGGAGGATGAGTTGATCCGCAGAATTGGCGATACCGGCAAAAAAATGCACACCGGTCGCAGTCGGAATGATCAGGTTTCGCTGGATATTCGACTGTATCTGCGCAGCGAAGTGGATCAAATCTGCGTGATGCTTTCTTCATTGCAAGCCGCCCTGGATGAAAAAGCCCAAGCTCACACAGCCACCATTATGCCTGGATATACGCATCTGCAGCGGGCTCAGCCGATTACTTTCGCCAAGCACTTAATGGCATACCACGCCATGATAGGTCGCGATCTGGAGCGTCTGATCGATGCGCGCAAGCGGATTAACCGCTCTCCCTTGGGCGCGGGTGCATTGGCGGGATCATCCTTTGCGTTGGATCGCCATGCCGTCGCTCGCGATTTAGGTTTTGATGGCGTGCTGGAAAATACCCTGGATGCCGTTGCCGACCGGGATGTGGTTATTGAAGTGTTGAGCGATCTCTCCATTTTAATGATGCACCTTAGCCGGTTCTGCGAGGAGTTGGTGCTTTGGAGCAGCCAGGAGTTCGCGTTTATTTCTCTGGATGATGGATACACCACCGGAAGCAGCATGATGCCGCAAAAGAAAAATCCCGATGTGGCGGAATTAATCCGGGGAAAAACAGGCCGCGTCTATGGCAATCTCTTTTCTTTGTTGACGGTGATGAAGGCGTTGCCTTTGGCTTACAACAAGGATATGCAGGAAGACAAGGAAGCTTTGTTCGATAGCATCGATACGATCAAGCTTTGCTTGCCGCCTTTGACTGGCATGATTGATACCGTGACCGTGAATGTTGACGTGATGCAAAACGCGGCCTCCAAAGGCTTTACGAACGCGACTGCCCTGGCTGACTATCTGGTGAGAAAGGGGCTTCCTTTCCGGGATGCGTATCGGTTGGTCGGTCAGATCGTGAACCATTGCATTCAAACGCAACAGATTCTTGAAGAGTTGCCTTTGGCTAACTATCAAGAATTTTCTCCGGTCTTTGACTCGGATTTATACCCGGCGATTCAAGTCTCCGGTTAACTGAGTTATTTTCTAACGCAACGACTGCCTTGGCCTACGAGTTATGCCAGGGCAGTAGTGTTATTACCGACTACTGCAATATGGGGTTTGGCAAAAGCCAGAGTTCATTCAGATTTGGCTTATGTCTAACTTTTGGGCGTCAGAAGGTCATAAATTACCCAATTGGAATTGGTGATTCAGGGCTCACCCTTTGCTTCGAGCGGCTGAGCTGGCCTAAGTGGGTGACGGCTTACTTAGCTGTTATAATGGCCGTGATTTAGAATGCAATGCTGTATAGGGGTCATCATCGTGATTATTGGCGTACCGAAAGAGATTAAGCCCAATGAAAACCGGGTTTCCATCACTCCGGCAGGTGTGGAAGCATTGACGAAAAAGGGACATACTGTCTTTATCGAGACGGAGGCCGGGAACGGGAGCGGTTTTTCTGATGAGGATTATCGGACTGCCGGAGCCACTATCCTGAGCACTCCTGCCGAGGTGTTTCAGCGGGCTGACCTGATCTTGAAAGTCAAGGAACCATTGCCGCCTGAGTATGAATTATTTAAAGAAAACCAGCTGCTCTTTACTTATCTCCACCTGGCAGCGGAGCCGAAACTGACTGAAGCGTTGATCAAGAAACGGGTGACTGCCATTGCTTACGAAACCATTCAGTTGGAAGATGGTTCCCTCCCTTTATTGACTCCGATGAGTGAAGTGGCGGGGCGTATGGCGGTTCAAATTGGCGCCATGCTGCTGGAGAAGCATTACGGTGGAAAAGGGCTTCTGCTGGGTGGCGTACCGGGAACGCACCCGGCCAAAGTGCTGATACTGGGCGGCGGCATTGTGGGTACGAATGCCGCTAAAATTGCGCTCGGCTTTGGGGCGGATGTCACCATTCTGGACATTAATCTGGAGCGGCTGCGGTACTTGGATGATATTTTCCAGGGCCGGGTGAAGACCCTGATGTCCAATACCTACAACATTCGGGAAGAGGCGAAAAATGCCGATCTCTTGATTGGCGCGGTCCTTATCCCTGGCGCCAAGGCTCCCAAGCTGGTCACGGAATCGATGGTGAAAGAAATGCTGCCCGGCTCAGTGATTGTGGATGTAGCGATCGATCAAGGCGGATCAATTGAGACGATTGATCGGGTGACTACGCATGCTAATCCGGCCTATGAAAAGTATGGGGTCATCCATTATTCGGTGGCCAATATGCCGGGGGCAGTCGCCCGCACCTCCACGTTCGCGTTAACCAACACGACCTTGCCTTATCTCCTGACCTTGGCCAATAAAGGCTTCCTGCTTGCGATCAAAGATGATCCCGCCTTAGCCAAAGGCGTCAATGTGATGCAGGGCCGTATTACCTATAAGTCCGTGGCGGAGGCTCATAACCTGAATTATTATCCGCTGGCGGAATTGATCACAGAAGAAGCGCACGTTTAACGGATGCTTCTCTGCGCATGTAATTCCTGTAATGACTTGATACTGTCAGAAAGCATAGTATCTGCATCATATTAAGTTGCGGAACGAAATTTTTAATTCAGTCGTTCCGCAACTCAACGTATCTATATTGTGAATGGATCAACCTCAATGGAAGGGGTAGGTTTTATTTTTTGTGGTGGTGCCGGTGCCAATGCTTTGCAGTGTGATGGGCTTCGTTAGAGAGGCGGTGTCCGACTTGCTCCGTACTATTTTTAATATCGGAGCCTACTCTTTTCGTACCGGTCTCAGCGCCTTGTAAAATTTCTTTGGTGCGATACTCGCTATGTTTTACACCGTGATCCCATTTTTCTTTAAAGCTTTCCTTAGAGGTGTCTGCGGCAATCGCTTGTAGAGAAACAATGCTCACCAATAAAATGGCTGTACCTAAAAAAGAGAAGTATTTAGCTTTCATAAGGTGGGACCTCTGCATAAGTAGGATTCAATTTCCGGGATGTCGAGGTATATTTCCTGTAAAATATGATGAGAGAAGAGATTACAGGAGCAGTACGGTATGCGGACCAAGCCTCACGGCCAGAAAA
>Ga0157374_10003536_pt1 | contig 13145 bp, 13 predicted proteins | sample M25metaG_FD_115308 | JGI IMG/M metagenome (GOLD analysis project Ga0157374, IMG submission 115308) | Miscanthus rhizosphere microbial communities from Kellogg Biological Station, Michigan, USA - M2-5 metaG | ecosystem: Host-associated > Plants > Roots > Rhizosphere > Soil | place: USA: Michigan...
GATGCATATTAATTATTTGCGGCGCGTGACCTGGCGTACGAGCTATACGCTTATAGGGGTGCAACTGTTGCTGTTTACGGCATGGTGGCTATGGTACCAAATGCCACGGAACCGTTCGTTTGTGTGGCTGGCAGTGGCGGTTGCTCAAATACTGAGCGCCCTTGTATTGTTTATCTCGCTGCGCCGGCGGCTCCGTAAAACTACGCCTGGCCAGTTGCACAAGCACTACAGCGATGCCGAGTTGCCCTCGCTCACAGTGGCCATTCCTGCCCGTAACGAAACCCTGGATTTACAAGAGTGCTTAAGCAGTGTTATTGCTAGCGACTATCCGAAACTTGAGGTAATTGTGCTTGACGATTGTTCGCAAGATAAGCATACGCCGGAAATTATTAAAAGCTTTGCGCATGCCGGCGTGCGGTTTGTGCAAGGCGAGGAACCACGGCCGACGTGGCTCGCTAAAAATCAGGCCTACGACCGCTTGGCCAAAGAGTCAAGCGGCGAATTCATTGTTTTTTGCGGCGTCGATGTACGCTTTGAGCCAGACAGCTTGCGCCAACTTGTGACGCTGGCACTCACCCGCAAGAAAAGTATGGTTAGTGTATTACCGATGCAGCAACTCCCGAGGCGGCCGCGCTTATCTGTTATTCAGGCGACACGCTATTGGTGGGAACTGGTGCCGCCACGCCGCTTGTTTAACCGCCCGGCAGTGCTTAGTAGCTGCTGGATTATCGAGCGCGAAGCGTTAGTCAAAACGGGTGGGTTTGCCGCAGTTACGTGGGCGATTGTTCCTGAGGCTTATTTCGCTAAAGCGTTAATACAAGGTGACATATATAGTTTTATACGGAGTAATAAAGACCTGATTGTTACCAGTTTTAAACCGCGCGCCGAACAAATTGACACCGCGGTGCGTATGCGCTATCCGCAAATGCACCGCAGGCCTGAACAAGTCTTCGTGGTTACTCTCGCCAATCTCATTTTGCTGGTTTTGCCGTTCATTATGGCTTTGGCGGGCTGGTGGCTGCCAATAAGTGCGCTTGTGCAAGCATTAGCGGCGGCTTCGGCAGTGCTGCTAACTATGTGTTATGTGCGGGTGACCGACGTAACGCATATTGGCCGGCTGCCTTATTCGCTTATTGGTATGCCGATAATGGTTATCGTTGATGTGCTATTGCTGCACCGCTCTATGTGGCAGTATGAATTTTCAGTGGTGGAATGGAAAGAACGCAACGTGTGCATTCCGGTTATGCACACGTACCCGCATCCGTCGAATATACATGAGTGATGTGCTGGCTATAGGTCGGATAAGGTTCTGTAAATTACAGCTTCCCCTAGCAATGCATTAACAGAACTGCTATAAGTATATTTTATAAGTAAAATTCTATATATGCAGGTTTGGGAGTAGCAATGCGGCAGAGCGAAGAATATATTACTGATAAAGAGCCAAGGCTTAAAAATGCACGTATGGCACTAAGTGCCGTGGGGTTTACCGCAGCGATAGGATTTGGGATTGCGGGAATCAACCATGCTATATGGCAAGGGCGCAACGACCAAAAGGCGAACGGGTACACTTCTTTAGAAGCTCAAATGCCTTCTGTCGATCCGTTAAGTGAAGACGCTAACGATCAAGAGCAATTGATAAAATACTATGAGACCGAAGAATCGAAGTATAAATATATGGCGTTGGCAGATGGCCAAGCGGCTGCCAAGGATGGTGACTTTGCTTGGGCGGCCTCCTCATTCACTGCGGCGATTATCACAAGTGCCAGCATCATTTATAAAAAGGTAATGGCAGCAGTTGACGAACGGCCTTTGCCGTATCGTAGGCCATAGGGCGCTATGCCGACGTAATTGTGTTATTGCTGTTTGCCTGCTCGGCGGGCTGTGTGCTGGCTGCGCTGGCCGGGCCTTCGAGGTTCGGCACAAAAACACTAAACGTTGAGCCTTTATTGATCTGGCTTTTCATGTTAATCTCGGCGTGTAATAGCCGGGAGAGTTTTAGCGTAACGTACAAACCGAGGCCGGTGCCGCTTGTTTTGCGGGTGCGGTAATCTTCGGAACGGAAAAATTTGTCGAACACTTTTTCTTGGTCGCTCTTACTTATACCAATGCCCGTGTCGGCAACGGTGAACAAAATGCCCTTTTCGGCCGCTTGCGCCCCAAGAGTCACTGAACCTTTTTCGGTGTATTTGATGGCGTTGGTAATAAAATTTTGCAGAATTTCGCGCACATATAACTCGCTTGAAAAGAGCGGCGGCAGGTTTGGCGCTACGTTGGTCTTAAGCTCCAAACCTTTGGCCTGGACATCGGCTGTATAATTTTTAGCAAGCTCGGCCGTAAAGTTTGGCACGTCAATCGGTGTAATGTCGACGTTCAGTTTGCCGCGTTCAGCCCGCGATAGCGTAGCCAGGTCATTCACCATGCTTGCTAAAAACATCACTTGGTCGTGTGAATCTTTAAGGGCGGTTTTAATTGCTTCGATGTCCGGGTTTTTGTTTAAAATAAACTGGGCGTTACTTATGTTGCCTTCGGCGATAGCGATCGGCGTGCGTAGTTCGTGGCTGACGACGCTAATAAATTCGTCGCGCTCTTCTTCAAGTGATTTTTCGCGGGTGATATCACGCAGTAACAGTACGAAACCGCGCTGCCCTTGCTGGCCGTAGCCAAAGTGCACCGGCGCGATGCTCAAATATAGGTTAATGGTGCTGCCGTCGCGGTAATGCAAAAGCAGGTCACGCTGCGAGGTAGCGGTGGTTGTTTTGCGTACTAATTTTACGATGTCAACAGGTTGGTTGTTGTGGTCGAAGGGCTGTAGCACTTCGGCAAGCGCCCGGCCGTGCATCGAGCTGTTAACGTCGAGAATATTGAGCGCCGCACCGTTGTAAATGACGACGTTCATGCGCCTATCAACCGCCAAAACGCCATCGGCCATGCTGTTTATAAGGCTGGTGAGCCGTTGGTGCTCAAGCTCGGCCCGCTTTCTTTTCCTTGGCAAAATGCGCTCAATCATAAGCTTTATTATGTCACATGTGCGTGCGGTTGTAATACTGGTTGGTGGGTATTTATTTCTTGCCGGAGTTTACGCGCGCCTGGCAAATGGCGTTCTAGCTCGTTCCAGAAGGGTTTGCCGTGCTGCATGACTTTAGTGTGTGTCAGCTCGTGCAGCAAAACGTAATCTATTAAATGCCATGGCAGTTGCATTAAAAACAGGTTTAAGGTAATTTCTTGTGCCGAGCTGCAACTGCCCCAGCGCGTTTTTAGGCGCTTAACATCGACGCTTTTAAAATTAAAGCCATACGCTTTGGCCAAGCGCTGCAAACGGTTTGGTAAAAGTTGTTCGGCTTCTTGGCGCAGGGCTTTTATGCTAGCAGCTAAAGCTCTTGCCTGCACCTCATCATTGTCGGGCGGCACGGTAATCGGGTGGTGCACCCTAACTTCGGTAAGCGAAACGCGTGTGGTGGTACGCTCGCCAGCGGTCGGCTCAAAGTGTAAACGGTGGGCTTTACCAATGAGTTGGCCATGTTCCAAGATTGGCGTGCGTTGTACTTGCTGGTGCAATATCCAGCTCGCCTTGCCTTTGGCGAATTCCTCGGCGGCTTTATACGACACCCAATAAGGCAAAGATACGCGCACCTCGCCGTTCAGGCCAATGCTTAAGCGCAGGCTACGGCTACCACGGCGCTTATAGAGTGTAATAGAGCCAATGTCAGGTAATGTAACGTGCTTAGTGGCCATTTAAAAACGCCTTTGCTAACGAATGACGATATTACGGCGGCTCAAATCTACGCGGCCGGCCGTGGGGTTCGGCACCAGGTTTACCAGCCCGGGCTTTACAAGTTTGGGCGTGGCTTGGTTATCGGTAACCAAGCCGAGGTCGCGCAAGCGTTTCACGAAGGCGCTGAGCTGCGTATTAAAAGTATGTTTGCCGCTGATAACGATATAATCTTCGTTTTGGGGGTTTTGCATGCCAGCTGTCACGCGTTGGAATGTGGTTTTATCTATCGGCATTGCGAATTTGTCGTCGCTGCGCCGACGGTCGCGGGCTGAAATGCGAGCCAGGGCGCTATCGTGGTCAATTTGCAACCATACCAGTACTGTTTGGGCTTTGGCTTTGCGGGCCGTTTCGCGTAAGGCTCGGCGCTGACTTAGGCGCATGGCGTTGGTGTCGTACACCACGCTCATGCCCGCATTTAAAAACTCGCCGGTCATATAATCCATAAGCTGTGTAATGACCTGGTTTTCTTCTTTGTCGTATTGTGGTTTTTCAAACAGTTCGCCGCGAATACGGTCGCCCTGAATGTGAGCGGCTTGCAAATGCTCGCACAGCTGCCGTGCAAAGTAGGTTTTGCCCGCTCCGGGGAATCCGTACAAGAGGATTAGCAGTGGCTTGTTAGGCGTAACTTTTAACATCTGCCTACTAGTATGCCAGATTGTGCCTAAAAGTAAAACCCCATGAGTCCCGCGTCTTTTTAGGCTGGCCGTTTTTGCGTAGCGCTGGCCATAAGTTATGGGTGACAACGCCGGCAAAATGTCGTATGATATCTCTGTTGCGATTAGATTTGGCTGTTTTGACGGCTATGGCCTAAGGCGCAGTCAGGTTAGGTTCGCGTAGTTGTTATAGGGGAGTAGCTCAGTTGGTAGAGCACCGGTCTCCAAAACCGGGTGTCGCAGGTTCAAGTCCTGTCTCCCCTGCCACGAGATTCCGCAAAGTCTATAGATATGTATGTAGCCTTTTTTACTATGAAAAGTTCGGTTCTCAAGATGATTTCTAGAAAAGTTAAAATTTGTGGCTAAGTCGAAGCTAAAACCTAAACAAGGCTAGAGGCTGCAGCCCCAAGAAGCTGCCATTTAGCCAGGTCGCGCTAAGCGCTAGTAGTGCCTATAGGTGGTATAACTTGCGTATCGTCGGCTACTAGACGCTCTAGGACTATTGGTATTGAAGACCGTTCGTCGTAAGCCGTAACTCCAATTTGTAAGGGTCTGCGCGTGCCTTGTTTTATGAGCCATACTTTTTGTCCGGCAGTTACCTTTACTAACGACTCTTGCTTACCATCAGGACCAAAGTCTTTAGAGCAAACATGTACGGCGTCTCCGACCTCAATATTTGACCTTACAGGTTCGAAGCCATCGGTGCATGTGTCCGATTCTATTCTGTGCAGACCCATATCTACCACTTTAGATGTTATCGTGCGCGCGACTCCAGGATGTTTCGGCGCGCTCAGCTCTAACATAAGATGGGTGCCAGGTGCGAAATCGCTTGTGGGCAGATACCCATCGGTAGCTAGCCGGGCCATAGCAAAGGCTAATTCGCGTTCGCGTATGGTTCTTGCGGCAAGCATTTCGCGAATAGCCGCTTGTACGGCGTGATCGCCGGCGAACTTTACTAACGTGTTTCGGTCGAAGCCTTCAAATAGAGCTACGATTTCGTTAGGCAGAATTGGTGTTTCTTTAGACATGCTAATAAGTAGTATAGCAAATAGCGGCTTTTATGAGCGCCAGGTAGAACGTACCCTCGTTGAGGAGCTTTGAGCTAATAAGCTCAGACGCGTCGGCCTTGCGAGAAAGAAAACGACCTAACAGATCACCTCCTCATCATCCGCAGCTTCGCCGCTCAAAAGCTGCTCGATCTTCTGTTCATCCTCGAGTGTAAGAGTAACGGATGCTAGGTCGTCTAAGGTTTGGAATCCTTCCGCCCACTCCTGCCGTGGAAAGAGTCGGACCTTTGTCCGGCTTTTTCCATGTTTGAAAAAAAGGATGAGAAATATGTTAGGAACATATTCTGCCTACCCGTGTCGGGTCCTATCTCCCTACAAAATCATCTAATTCATATAGCCTTCTATAGTCTCTCGTAGCCATCCTCTATAACTAACTTGATAAGTATCAAAGTCTGGTAGTTTCTCATTGACCGAATCTATCAGATGAGCGCTAAAACATGGCATTCCTCCCGGCCTACTTTTGACTGGGAGGTCCAAGAGTGTACACATGATTTGCTTATGATTGAGGTTTGCGTCTCCTAATGCGTCAAACGCCGGTCGATAATACTCATCAGGAATGGTGTACGAAAAAGCATTGTATATTTCTTCTACACGTGGCTTTGGCGGCGTGAACGAGATAGGTATATCATGCGGAATACTTACGGCGCTAAAACCACCGTCTTCCGCAATAATATCCAAGCTTTCTATGCGCACATTGAGAGACATGATTAGGCCTAAGATGCCGCGTAATGTATTACCATGCCAAATCTCATCGTCAACAAATAGTGTACTGCCGAATTCCCCGTTGCGCCACTCGCTAACATTCGCTGCCTGTATAGTATTATCGAAAAGAGTCGTCCGCTCCTTATCAATGTGCCGAAAAATTGGCGCAATAAAAGCGGGCGGTGATGCCATCTCAAGCGCGTTATATATCTCGGTCGTGATGTGAGTGGCGAGCTGCCCAGAGTCACTCGCTGCCAACAGATGATCGAACGGGGTTGTTTCAATTACTTTTTGTGTAGTTTGAACGAAGGCTTCGAGTGATTCGTGACCAATTTCATTGTAATTCATAGGCATTACCTTTCTTAGGGACTAATACGTTGTGATGTTATAATACCGACATGATTGTTTTGGTGGATATGGACAATACGTTGGTTGATTTTGACGCTGGCCTGCTTAGCAAATGGCGCCAGCTCTACCCTGATGAGTTCTTCGTACCGATTGAAAAGCGCACTACCTTTCACCCACACAAAGACTATCCTGAGAACCTACAGGATAAGGTACGGGAGCTTTGTCATAGCCAGGGCTTTGTCCGTGGTCTACCTGCGACTCCTGGCGGTATTGAGGCTGTGAATGAGATACTGGCCAAAGGCCATGACGTGCGTTTTTGTACCTCTCATTTTATGGAATATACCCATTGTGTTTTCGAAAAGTTCCAATGGATTGAGGAACACTGTGACGCATCATTTGTTGATCGCATTATTTTGACCCGCGATAAAACGCTCGTAAAAGGTGACATTCTCATCGATGATAAGCCAAAGATTACTGGCATTGTCCAACCCACCTGGGAGCATATTTTGTATGATAGGCCGTTCAATCGTACTATTGCAAACAACCGACGATGGACCTGGAAAAACTGGCGAGACGTTTTAAGTCTCGATAGCCTTACTTAAGGTTTGGTATTTATTGGTCTTGTATTGTTTGTATCCTGGAATGAGCTCACAGACACGCCACCAATTATGATTGTCGGCTTTGTTGGTGCGGTTAGTGGAAACATCTTCCTCCAGGTCTTGATGATAAACATGGAGGCCTTTAGCGTAGAGTGGTTTGCATTTACCTTGCGTAATCATGCGGTAAGCAAAATCGATATCTTCGAAGCCCCACCGACCATCATATGATTCGTCATAGCCTCCAATGGCAAGAGCATCCTGGCGCCGGTACACGACATTGCAACCATGCATGTAGTCCCAGGGGTGGTCAACGGCCGGGAGTTTGAGCATTGCGGGCAACCGCCGATCTGTCGGCAATCCATAATTGGAGGGACTGCTTGCTGATGGCAGACGTTCCAGTAGTGAAGCGTCACTCATGATGTCCTCACCGCTTACTCCTTCCGTGGAGATGAATTGGCGCTCACAACTGGCGATAACTGAGTGATCGCCCCATGTTTTAATACAGCTTGCGAGTGTTTTAATGTATGAACGATTAGGTATTATGTCTGCATCAATGCCAACGATCCATTTTCCACGAGCTATTTGTAGCCCAATGTTCCGCGCTCTACACAATGCAAATGGGTGCTTCAGCTGAGGTTGTTCAACAAGTGTTAGATTAAACTTACTGCGAAAACGAAGCTGCAGCTTGGCTACCGAACTGTCCGAAGAGTTATTATCGATGAGAATTACTTCCCAAGTAAGGCGAGATTTGTCTTGACTCGCGAAACTCGAGAGTGTTTTAGCTAACAACCTTGCATTGTTATGACAAGGTACGATTATCGAAACATCCATATAGTCTCCCATCTAAACAAGTTTAACGAAATTTTCAATTTGTGCCGTTAGTGCCTCAGTACACATAACGTCGTCGTGCACTATGTAGGCAGAACAATCACTGAGTACCTCAGTATGCGGTCGTGCCCCATCAATGTAAGCTATGCCATCCAGTCCTACTAAATGTTGATAAAAGTCATTTTGGCGGTCAACTCGTTTGCTATTCGTCCAATAAGGCTCCAAGCGAGGCGTCCTACTCTCATTACGCTCTTCAATAACTTGGCCATTGACGCCGATGTAAAGCATTTTGTCCGGTGTTGCCAGTTTCCCATTTTCTATCTCACTAAGAACGGCATGTGCGAGCTCAGAGAACGCTGGCGCGCCGATTATATCAATAGCCCCGTAGTTAATAGCTAATGTAGATATGATACTTCGGTCCATCAGAACTTGATCACTGAGCCCACTCAGGCCAAGTGCACCCACCATACGTACTTTTTCGAGACCAATTGAAGTATAGCCATTGTGCAGAATAGATTCCTTGACATCAAAAGGCCGAAACAGGTTTCGTCCAAAAGCCGGTAGCTCCGGTACAACGGTTGTTTTAAAATTGCGAGATAGGCTACCGATGAGTGTAGTCTTTCCCGCGCAGCAGACGCCCTCAACTGCTACTATTTCACCTCGACTCATGATAGAGCTCCTAGCTTAGCGCTTCAGTGAATGTATGCCTTATTGTCTGAAGCTTTTCTTCGGCTGTTTTAATTACCTGTATTGCCTTTACTTTGCTGGATTCTCGTAGCGCAGTTTTGACTGCATTCAGCAGTCGATCCTCATCAACATCTTTGATGGTGTATGCGAGTGGCCAGTCTAGCGTTCGCATTTGTCTCTTGACTTTTGCACCCCCAGGCACAGAATCAATAACGACAGGTGGCGTCCCGTTGCGAAGTGAAAGAACAGCTCCATGTAGTCTCGTTGTTATTACTATGTCCATTTTGCGAATCGCCGATCCTACTTGGTCGATGCTAGTCAGGCCATATTGATTGTGTGGTAGTCTCGTGTCGATCATGACACGTGCTGCATCTATTTTATTGAGTACCTTGTCTACGAGCTGCTCCACAGCTTCGTGCTGTTGAGTTGGGTATTCACGTTGGCGGCCAACGTATATAAGTCCAACTACGGGCACCGGTGAAGACGGTGTGGCGAGTGAAATGTCAGGATTGAATACTTCCGGACTGTCGCGAGGAATAATCACATCAAACTCTGCTGAAAGGTCCGATGTCTCAACTATTGATACGTTGAGAGCGATACGCTTGATACTGCTAAATTTTTTCACAAAATGAAGGAGATGTGACTCAGTGAGTGGTCCACATACAAAAACAAGTGCGCCGTAGTTGTCAGGTACTTGTTCATCGGTTACAACTTCATTGTCGGCCATAGGCCTTGCAACAGCAACAGAACATTCAAAGCCAGCATCTTGCGCCCAAGATATGGCGCTTTGCTTTGCTAACAGATCGCCGGCAGTATTATGAGGTAGATCAACTGAGAACCAACCAGAAATAAGAACACGTTTCTTAGTATCCATGCATCCTCCGTCATTATTGACCGTACGCTTATTAAAATGCACCTGTGCGTCGGTAAGTGTAAGTATTAGATATGCTGCTACATATGTCAAACGCCTAGTGCTTATCGCATTTCTACTCTGTGTGAGTTAGCCCAAAATGATCCATGGCGATTGCAAAACCATGTTCTTCCACCGGCGGCGCGACCCAATCTGCTATGTCTTTCAGCTCTTCACATGCATTACCCATGGCGACCTTGATACCGTCTTTTGCTAATTCGAATAAGGGGATATCGTTATAGCCATCACCGATCGCCAAGATTGAATCGCTTTGTAACCCTGCAAACTCTAGCATTTTTGAGCCGCCAGAAAACTTGCTGACTCCTTCACATGTTATTTGCATGCAGCGAAGCAAATCATGCCCCTTATAGTCCATCACAGGGGTGTGTTGTGTAGTCGGGAAATCGCCGAGACACTGCAAAATATCTGCTGATTTTCCAATTTCAAACACTGCAAAGATTGCCGCGCTGTAACTTGGCAGTTTGTTGCTTTGTAGGCCAGTGAGCAACTGCACGTGACTAAAGTTACGCGAATCAGGATTGTAGTAAATCCTTGTTGTAAGTGGCCCAAGCGTAATGCAAATGTCACGTGCCTGTGTCGGCTCCAGCCAATTCGACCAGATAATGTCACCACTTGTTGCACGAGCCACGGTAGCGCCTCCGTCTAATGTGCAAAGGTTCTCGCCAAGGCTTAAGGGTCCGGCAATATTCTTAAGCAGATTATGTGACCGCGCAGTTACATTTAACAGTGGTATATTATTTTGATGCAAACCTTGCGCTGCTGCCAAAACTTCTGCAGACGGCATGTCGTTACCTGCAATTATTTGCGTCGAATCAATATCGCTAAGAACAGCTTTTATCTCGGCATTATGTCTAATCATAAGCATTAGTTTAAAGCATGCTCAGTACTGGTTGAAAAAAGCTATGCATTTAGACAATAATAACCTCTGCTAAAAGTCCGAACTTAGTACGCTTAGGACCGCCAAGTCAGAGTAACAGAGGTCAGACCTCAAATCCGAGTAATAGAATGCTCAGATTTTTTCATTTCTACCTCTGTAAATTTTGGTTCGAGTCCTGTCTCTCGGCATAAAATTGAACTTAAAACGATGCCGTATACTAGGGCTATGAAATACTATATAAAAGTAGCTATCGAACACTTTGGATTTGGTTTAATGATACCAATCTCTATCGCCTGGAAATTGCAGAGTGGCCTTAGTATAGGCCAAGCTGCATTTACAGAGTCGCTTATCCTTCTTACGACTGCATTATTTGAAGTCCCAGCGGGTTTTATCGCCGACAAGATTAGCAATAAAAAATCATTGTTAATCGGAGCGGTATTCCAAGCCGCAGCAACTATTTTCCTAGCTGCTGGTAACTCGCTCACAATATTTGTGATTGCCGCTATTTTGAGCGGTACTGGATGGGCGTTCAGCACGGGAGCAGACGAGGCATATGTGCATGACGACCTTCTGAAAGACAAACGGCAATACCAAAAGACATTCGCTAATATAACTATTGTTGATGAGGCAGCAACAGTTATGGGTATGGCTTTTTCTAGTCTTTTGCTTCTTGTGGTCGACGGTCTTCGCTGGCCACTTATCGTAGCGGCAGCGTTACTTGCCGTGCATGCGTGTTATGTACAATTCGGCCTGCCGCACTCGCGTCGACACGTCACGAATACCGAGTCGTTATATATGACATGGCGCTCTGTCCGAAAGGCACTACGCCAGACAGTTCCGCTTTTACCGTTATTGGTCGCGCTGGCACTTATTTACGAGAGCGGGCGTATACTCTGGCAGCCGCATATGGAAAACATTGGGCTTAGTGTAGCAAGCTTCGGCCTGGTGTTTGCACTTTATAAAGGTGCCGCAATTGTAGGGTCTATACTCGCCCGACATAAAGACTTTGGCCTCAGGGATTTGCTTGTTGCCTTTCCGGTGATGCTCATAGCGCTCGTTTCTTTTGGCCTTGACCAAAAGGTAGTCAGTATTGTCGCACTGACAATTTTCCTAGCCACCGAGAACTACTTTCGGGTCTACATGTCTACAATCCTGAACCGTATGATTACCGACCAACGCGCCGCAATGCTTTCTCTGGCTAGCAGTACTCGGAATATTCTAGGAGGCGGACTTGTGTGGGCTGCGGGTGCCGTGGCAACAAGGTCGATCCAGTTAGCTCTTATCGTCCTGGCTCTTGCCAAACTGCCAGCAGTGGCATACCTGCTATATACGCATTATCGCGTCCGCACGCATAAGGATGTTTCACTCGATGAACCTGCATCTATTTGAGTAATTTGCTAGGTAATTGTTATCGGTTCGAGAGAAGTCCAGCCAGGACTGCCAAGAAAAGAGTCGGACTTTTGTCCGGCTTTTTCCATGTTTGAAAAAAAGATGAGAAAAGGATGAGAAATATGTTGGGAACATATTCTGCCTACCCGTGTCGGGTCCTATCTCCCTACAAAATCCTCTAATTCATATAGCCTTCTATAGTCCGGCCGGCGCTAGCAGTAGTCAGCTAAGGGGCGACGGACTTCGTGTTATTATGCATATATGTCAAACCGACAAACACTCAAGCTTGTTGCAGGTTGCATACTTCAAAAAGATGGCAAGTATCTGCTCGTTCAAGAAAAACTCCCCAAAGCTTATGGTAAATGGAACCTACCTGCTGGCCATGTTGATCCAGGCGAGTCAACCGTTGATGCCGCTGTACGCGAAGTTAAAGAAGAAACAGGACTTACAGTGATAGCTGGCAAAGAAGTGTTTTTTGAAGCAATACCCGAACGAGAACGGGAGTTCCATATTTTTACTGCCCAGATTGTTGGCGGCACATTGTCGGTCGCGCCAGAAGAAATCTTGGATGCACAGTGGTTTAGTATTGATGAGATATACCAGCTACAAAAAGATGATCAACTACGAAGCGAATGGATGGTCAGGGCTATCGAAAATAGCTGTAAGGTATAAATTCGCCTCTGTTAAAAGCTCGAACTTAGTACGCTTAGGACTGTCATATTGTGTACAATGCGTCAAACTTATGTTTGGTGTTTTTGTTTTATCATTTGCTTTGTCGACACCCATTATCACCTCATTTCTTGCCGAATTAGTTACCATTGAAGTATGCTTAGCCCCCAAGCAAAAATTGTTAAGCGTATTTTGAGAACTTCTAGTAACAGGAAGACTTATAAAAAATCGCAAATCGACACGCTTCGTCGTAACTTTGATCGCAACCTTACAATGATGTTCCCCAGTACCACTCGTGGTATTCGCCGTGAGCATATTGCGGACGTGCCGATGGATGTGATTACCCCAAGACGCGTAACTAAGCGAGCGGTTGTCTATGTGCATGGCGGCGGCTTTGTTGTTGGGTCTACTAAGTCTCATAGACAGCACATAAAGCGCGTGGCGAATCTTTGTAGAGCTAAGGTTTATGCGATTGATTACAGCCTTGCGCCAGAATCGCCCTATCCTATCGCGCTTGATCAGATCCAGCAAGTTTGGGAAAGGCTTGTCGCCGACCAAACAGTCGACCCGCGACACGCAGTTTTTATGGGCGATTCGGCTGGCGGCAATCTTGCACTCGCATC
>Ga0157374_10003538_pt1 | contig 13143 bp, 5 predicted proteins | sample M25metaG_FD_115308 | JGI IMG/M metagenome (GOLD analysis project Ga0157374, IMG submission 115308) | Miscanthus rhizosphere microbial communities from Kellogg Biological Station, Michigan, USA - M2-5 metaG | ecosystem: Host-associated > Plants > Roots > Rhizosphere > Soil | place: USA: Michigan...
GTGCTCTCCTACGCCTACCTCTTCGCCAGCTACTTGGTGGCGGCCACCGGCTTCGCCCTCGGCATGTCGCGCATCGCCGACATGAGCCGCGGCACCCTGGCCGACTGGCGCGAGGTGATCGCGGCCACGGTCCCGGCCGGCTTCCGCTACGCGATGCTGCTCGTCGCGCCGGCCCTGGCCGCCCTGATCGCCGGTGGCGCCACCCTGATCGGCGACGTGCTGCCGAAGAGCTTCGACGCCTCCCAGGTGCAGCAGCTACGCGTCTTCGCCGCCCTGCTCTGCGCCTGGACCATCGCCGCGCTCCTCGTCAACCTTCTGCTGCCGGCCCTCTTCGCCCTCGGCCGCACGAAACTGGTCAACTGGATGGCGCCGGCAGTTGTCGCGGCACATGCGGGAGTCACGGCCCTCGGCGGAGTCCTCTTCGGCGTCAACGGCGTCGTAGGTGCCTTCTGCATAGTCCCTACAGCCTTCGCCGCGGTCCTGCTGGTGGCAGGCGCCGGCCGCGGCTGGGCCCCAATCGCGCGCGAGCTGGCCCGCGACGGCCTCCGCTTCGTAGCCCTCGCGACCATCTCCTTCGGCATCGGCAGCGCAATAGCCGACAGCCTCATCTCCGGCCTGGCCGCCCCCCTCGTGGCAATAGGAATAGGCGGCATCCTCTACGGCCTCACGACCTCCCAACTGGCCCCCCGCCAGATCCGCCTCCTAGTAGGCGCAGTACGCCCGGCTTCAGCCGAGGCATAGGACTAGGTCGTTTCGGCTCAGGCCGAGGAGCCGGGGGCGCGGTTTGGACCATGCCCAAATTCTAGGCCCGGGCGCGTTTCTGGTTTTTGGGCTCGGACTGCTTTCGCCGTTGGAGCCACCCCTGGCGAAGCCAAAACCTTTGCGCCGATCAGTGTGTCCACGGAAATGCAGTTTGAGTCATGGGTCGGCGGCCCACCTGAAAGCGTTATCCAGCTAATCCCCGCCGGGGAGCTGGGCTTCACTAGGAAGTGCACGTCCCGTGGGTTCCTGTGTATCCTCATAGCTAATGGCTACTTCTGCTCGACGTCTCAACGTGACCCTTGACGAGGAGCATGCGAGCAAGCTCGCGAGACTCGCCGAGCGCACTCATGTTCAGGAGGGCACCCTCGCTCGGTCGCTTCTTTCGACGGCGCTCGATGACGCCGATCCCGATGCGGCCCGCATTACCGAGATCCTCGATGCCATTCCTGGGGCCTGGGAGCGTACGCAGGAGGGTCTCGCCCAAGCCGCTCGCGGTGAAGGGACGCCGCTCGACAAGCTGGCCTGAGTGGCACAGGTCATCGTCACCCCGCAGGCTCAGCGGGACGTGGAAGAAGCGGTCTCAACTCTCAATCTCCCGAACGACACGTGGGCTCGGATCGCCCGTTCGCTGAGGGTTCTCGAAACGTTCCCGCTCGCGGGTCCCGAGCTGGCCGGACGCTGGGCGCCGGCTCGGTTTGTGCTCGGCCCGTGGTCCTGGATGATCCTGCTTTACCGCTACGAAGATTCGTCCGATCGTGTCTACGTGGTAGCGATGCACGACGGCCGCTCCGCAGCGTCAGCCACGATGACGCGTACGTAGGGCTAGGCCCAGAAGGAGTTGACTGCTGCTGCGATGCGGTCCAGCTCTTCGTCGGTTATCGACGGGAAGATCGGCAGGGAGCAGCTTTCGGTGGCGAGGCGTTCGCTTACTGGGAGGTTGCCTTGGCTTGGGGCGTAGGCCGGCTGCAGGTGGATCGGGGTGGGGTAGTGGATCGCGCTGGCTACTCCGCTCTCGCTCAGGTGGCTGCGGAGGGCGTCGCGGTCTGGGGTGCGGACTACGAAGAGGTGGTAGACGTGGTCGCCTTCGAGCGCCACTGGCGCGGGGAGGATCAGGTCGGTGTCCGAGAGGGCCGCGCGCAGGGCTGCTCCGGCCTGGCGGCGCTGCTCGTTCCATTCGCTGAGGCGCTTTAGCTTGACGCTGAGGATCGCTGCCTGGATTGAGTGCAGGCGGTGCGTGCCCGCCGCCACCTCGTGGTGGTGGCGGGTTCCCTCGCCGTGCGAGCGCATCAGCTTGATCCGCTCGGCCAGGTCGGCGTCGGCAGTCACTACTGCGCCACCGTCGCCCCAGCCGCCCAGATTCTTGGTCGGGTAGAAGCTGAAGCAACCGGCGTCCCCGTGGGTGCCCGCCGGGCGCCCTTGGTAGCGGGATCCGTGGGCCTGGCAGGCGTCCTCGACCACTCGCAGGTTGTGGGCGCGGCAGAGGGCCAGCAGTGGCTCCATCTCGACCGAGCGGCCGTAGAGATGGACCGGGACCACACAGCGCGTGCGCTCGGTCAGGGCCGCTTCGACGATCTCGGCAGTGACCAGGGCGGTGTCCTCATCGACGTCGACGAGGACTGGCGTCGCGCCCATCGCGGTGACTGCCTCGGCGGTCGCGATGAAGCTGTTGGTCGGCACGATGACCTCGTCGCCGGCGCCGATTCCGAGCGCCCGCAGGGTCAGCTCGATCGCGCTGGTGCCGGAGGAGACGCCGATCGCGTGCTCGGTCTCACACCAGGCGGCGAACTCGCGCTCGAAGGTCTCGAGCTCCTCGCCGAGGGTGAATGCCGCGGTGCCGGCGATTCGCTCGATCGCGGCGAAGATGTCCGCGGTGAGGGTGGGGTCGGCGGAGTCGAGGCGCACGAATGGCACGCCGGTTGACGCCTGGGCCGGCGGTGCGGCTTGTGAGAGGACGGGATTCATGCGATTGGCTGGGGCACCGCGCCGTGGCTCGCGTGCGAGCCGTTTCCATTGCTATCGGCAATGCCATTCGTATCCGAAGCGCCGCCGCGAACGCCGATCAGGCCAACGCTCTGGGCCTGCTCGGGATCGAGCAGGAGCGCCGTGACCTCCTTGCGCGAGCGGATGCCGAGCTTGGTGAAGGCGGAGGAGAGGTGGCTCTTGACCGTGCTCTGCGCCAGCAGCAGACGTTCGGCGATCTCGCTATTGGTCAGCCCCCTGGAGACGAGCGCCAGAACCTGCCGCTCGCGGTGTGAGAAGGCCGGCCTTTCGACGCTGGCGCGCAGCTTGCGCGGCACGACCGACTGGCCGCTGGCAACGGCCAGCGCGGTTACCGCCAAGGTGGTCTCGATCTCGGGCTCGAAGACGATCGCGTCGGCGCCAGCGTCGAGGGCGCGACGGGCGCCGGTGCCGGTCACCGGCGGCGAGATGACGATGATCGCCAGCTTCGGCTGTTCGCGGCGCAGGCGGCGCAGCGCCGCCATGCCGTTGGCCTCGTCGACGTCGCCGACGAGGACGAAGATGGTCGAGGTATCGATCGTGGCCTCGTCGACCTCGTTGTGCGAGGAAACCGGCTCGGCGACGGAGAGCCCGCGCTCGCCAAAGGTCTCGACGATGCGCCGCGAGATCGCCTCGTTGCCGCTCAGTACCTGCAGCCGGGGCTTGGCCGAAGCGGTCCGGCCATTGCTCTGTTCGGTTTCTGCCTTCACCATCGGAATAACGGCTAGGGAGGGTTGGCACTTCCGCCACAAACGGCGGAATTTCGTGCCTAGGGGTTCGCCGCTTTGAAGTGCGCCGAGATTTCAGCTGCCGTCAGCGCCCTGTTGTAGATCGCGACCTCGTCGAGGTTGCCCCTGCCGAACAGAGAGGTGCCAGCGCGCGACATGAAGTAGAGGGTCGAGTTGGCGAAGGGCCCGGCTCCCGTGCCGCTGTTGAGCTTGAGGTAGCTGACCGCGGCGCCGTCGACGTAGGGGATGACCTGCTGGGAGGCGCTGGCGGTGCTGTCAAGGACGATTGCGTAGTGGTGCCAGGTATTGGCCGAGGGCCGGCTGAAGTAGGCGGTGTTGCGGCTGGTCGAGCGGCCGATCCCGACGCCGAAGCGACCGAGTAGTTCGGGCGTGTTGGGGTCGATGAAGAAGCCGCCGTTGGTATTGGTCGAGTTGGGGGTGAACTCGAAGGCGAGGTCGTCGTTGTTCGAGTAGGACTGCCATTTGAGCCAGAACTCGATCGTCAGTTTGGAGGTGCCGGAGAGGTTGAGTGCGGCGCTGGCGGCGTCATTGCTGCCGTCGAAGGAGGCGGAGGGGTTGGAGTCGGCCCCATTCGCGAGCGCTCCCGTGTCGCCGAGGGTGACGCCGTTAACCGCCGTGGCGGTCTTGCCGCCGACGCTGTCGGCGAAGGTGGTGCCCGAGGTCTCCGCCATGCGCCAGTAGTCGATCAGGCCCGAGGTCGCGCCGATCACGTTGCTGTAGTTGCTCTGCACTTTGAGCACCAGGGTGGTGGTCCCGGTCGCGCCGGCGTTGTCGGTGACGCGCAGGCCAAGCGTCCGGTTGCCTGAGGTGGTGAAGGTTTTGGTCGTGGTCGCGGTGGCACCCGTGTTCGTCTCGAAGCTGCCGTTGCCGTCGAGGTCCCATTCGTATTTCGTCACGGTGCCGTCGGGATCGGCGGAGGTCGAGGCGTTCAGCGCGGAGGCGGTATTGACCGTCACGGGGTTGGGCGTGGCAGTGAAGGCGGCGACGGGAGCCCGGTTCTGGACCGTGACCGCTTTCGTGCTGGTCGCTGTCAAGCCGAGGTTGTCGGTCACGCGCAGGCCCACCGTTACGGTGCCCGCACTGGCGTAGGTCTTGGTCGTCGTCGCCGTGGCGCCGCTGACCTCGTAGCTGCCGTTGCCGTCGAGGTCCCATTCGTATTTCGTCACGGTGCCGTCCGGATCGGACGAACCGGCCGCATTGAAGTTGACGGTCGTGCCGGTCGGCACCGGATTGGGTGTCGCGGTGAAGGACGCCGTGGGAGCACGGTTCGAGACGGTCAGCGCGCGCGTTGTCGTCGCCGTGCCGCCATTGTTGTCGGTGACCCGCAGGCCGACGGTCACGCTGCCTGCGGTGGCGAAGGTTTTGCTCGTCGTCGCCGTGGCACCGGTGCTGGTCTCATAGCTGCCGTTACCGTCGAAGTCCCACTCGTATTTGGCGATCGTGCCGTCCGGATCCGTGGAGCCAGAGCCATTGAAGCTGACAGCGTTCCCGCTCACCACGGGGTTCGGCGTGAGCGTGAAGGAAGCCGAGGGGAGTCGGTTCTGCACCGTGAGGACACGGGTGGCGGTCGCCGTCGCCCCGTTGTCGTCGGTGATCCGCAGACCGATCGTCGGCGTCTGGGCGCTGGCGAAGGCTTTGGTCGTCGTCGCCGTGGCGCCGGTGTTGGTCTCATAGCTGCCGTTGCCGTCCAGGTCCCACTCGTATTTGGCGATCGTGCCGTCCGGGTCGGAGGAGCCGGAGGCGTCGAAGCTGACTGCCGTGCCGGTCGGCACCGGGTTCGGGGTCGCGGTAAAAGAGGCCGAAGGCGCGCGGTTCTGGACGGTCAGCGCCCGCGTCGTCGTCGCCGTGGCGCCGTTGCTGTCGGTTACGCGCAGGCCGACAGTCACGTTGGTTGCGGTGGCGTACGTACTCGTGGTGGTCGCCGTGGCGCCGGTATCGGTCTCATAGCTCCCGTTGCCGTCGAGGTCCCACTCATATTTGCTGACCGTGCCGTCAGGATCCGAAGACACGGCGCCGTTGAAGCTGACCGCCGTCCCGGTTGGCACCGGGTTCGGCGTGGCGGTGAAGGAGGCCGTGGGAAGGCGGTTTTCTACCGTCACGGTCCGCGTCGTCGTCGCCGTCGCGCCATCGTCGTCGGTGACTCGCAGCCCGATTTCGCGGTTGCCGGCGCTTTCGAAGGAGCGCGAGGTCGTCGCCGTAGGGCCCGTGTCGGTCTCGTAGCTGCCGTTGCCGTCGAGGTCCCACTCGTATTTGGTGACGGTGCCGTCGAAATCGGAGGAGGCCGAGCCGTCGAAGTTGACCTGGTTCAGGGTCGGCACCGGGTTGGGCGTCGCCGTGAAGGAAGCGGAAGGAGCCTTGTTTTGAACCGTCAGGCCAACCGTAGTCGTCGCCGTGGCGCCATCGCCGTCCGTCACTCTCAGGCCAATCGTTACGCCGCCTTTTTTGGCGTAGGTTTTCGACACTGTCGCCGTGGCGCCGGTGTCCGTCTCGAAAGTCCCGTTGCCGTCCAGGTCCCACTCGTATTTGGCGATCGGCCCCTCTGGATCCGACGAGCCTGAGGCGTCGAAGCTGGCCTGGTCGCCGGTCGATACCGGGTTGGGCGTTGCGGTGAAGGAAGCCGTGGGCAGCGTGCCCTGCACCGTGACCGTGCGAGTGGTGGTCGCGGTTTCGCCGGTGTTGTCGGTGACCCGCAGGCCGGCGGTCACGTCGCCGGCCGTGTCGTAGCTCTTGGTGGCGGCTGCGGTTTCGTCCGTGTTGGTCTCGTAGCTGCCGTTGCCGTCGAGGTCCCATTCGTATTTGACGACCGCGCCGTCGGGATCCGTGGAAGGCGAGGCATCGAAGCTGGTCGGGAGACCGGCGGCGACAGGGTTGGGGGAGGCGGTGAAGGAGGGCACCGGTGGCTTGCCGATACTGGCATCGAAGTGCGCGGCAACCTCGGTGGAACTGAGGGCCCGGTTGTAGAGAGCAACCTCGTCGAGGCTGCCGCCGCCGAAGAGCGTGATCGCGTTGCGCGACATGAAGTAGAGGCTCGAGTTGGCGAAGTTGCCCGCGCCGGTGCCGCTGGCGGTCTTTTCATAGGCGATGGGCTGGCCGTCGACGTAGGGGGTGACCTGCTGGGCTGCGGGGGCCGCGGTGTCGAAGACGAGCGTGTAGTGGTGCCAGGCGCCGGCGCTGGGCCGGTTGAAGTAAGCGTTGTTGCGCGACCCGTTGCGGCCGATCGCGACGCCGAACTTGCCGCCGAGCTCGCCCGCGTTGGGATCGACCAGGAAGCCGCCGTCGTTGTTGTTGAAGTTGGGGGTGTACTCGAAGGCGAGGCGGTCGTTGTTGGCGTAGGCAGCCCAGTTGAGCCAGAATTCGAGCGTCAGCTGCGAGCTGCTCGAGAGGTTGAGTTTCGCGCTCGCGGTGTCGTTGGCGCCGTCGAAACTGGCCGCCGTGTTGGGGTCTCCCGTAAGGGCACCGGCTGTGCCCAGGCCGACGCCGCCTTCGAAGATGGCCGCGTTGGAGCCGACGCCGTCGGCGAAGGTGCCGCCCGATTTCTCGCCGAGGCGCCAGTAGTCGATCAGGCCGGAAGTCGAGCTGACCGCACCGAAGTATGAGCCGACGACGCTGACGAGGCGGGTTGTAGTCGCGGTTTCGCCGCTGTCGTCGGTGACGCGAAGCCCGATCGTCACATCGCCACCGTTTGTGTAGCGCTTTGTCGTCGTCGCGGTCGAGCCCGTGTCGGTCTCGTAGCTGCCGTTGCCGTCGAGGTCCCACTCGTATTTGGCGATCGAGCCGTCGGGATCCGAGGAGGCCGAGGCGTTGAAGTTGACCTGCGTTCCGATCGGCGCCGGATTGGGAACCGCGGTGAAGGAGGCGGTGGGCGGCCGGTTTTTCACTGCCACGATGACGCTGCTCGTGCCCACGGCGCCGCCGTTGTCAGTGACCCTGAGGCCGACGTTGTACTGACCGGCGTCGGCATAGCCATGGGTAGTGATCGCGGTCGAGCCCGTATCGGTCTCATAGCTGCCGTTGCCGTCCAGGTCCCACTCGTATTTGGCGATCGTGCCGTCGGGGTCTGATGATCCCGAGCCGTCGAAGGTCACCTGGGTGTTGGTTTCGACCGGGTTGGGCGTGGCCGTGAACGACGCCTGTGGCAGGTTATTCGGCGTCCTGGCCAGGTAGTGCGAGTTGATTTCCCCGGCGCTCAGGGCCCGTTTGTAGATCGCGACCTCGTCGAGGTTGCCTTTGCCGAAGAGGGCGGAGGCGTTGCGCGACATGAACGAGAGCGTCGAGTTGGCAAAGGCGCCCGCCCCGGTGCCGCTGTTGAGCTTTTCGAAGGACACCGGTTTGCCGTCGACGTATGGCAGGACCTGCTGGGTCGCGGAGGCCGTGGTGTCGAAGACGAGCGCGTAGTGATGCCAAATGCCGGCACTGGGGCGAGCGAAGTAGGCGTTGTTGCGCGATCCGTCGCGGCCGACGCCGACGCCGAACTTGCCGCCGAACTCGGCCGCGTTGGGATCGACGATGAAGCCGCCGTCGTTGTTGTTGAAGTTCGGCGTCAGCTCCAGGGCGAGGTCATCGTCGTTGGCGTAGGCCGCCCAGTTGAGCCAGAACTCGACCGTCAGCTGCGAGGTGGAGGAGAAGTCGACGGCGGCGCTGGCGGCGCCACTGGCGCCGTCGAAGGAAGCGGCCGTGTTCGGGTCGGCTTCGAGCGCGCCGGGCGTGCCGAGCGTCACCCCGCCTTTGAGCGTGGCCGGGCTGGGGCCGACGATGTCGGCGAAGGTGCTGCCCGTTTTCTCGCCGAGGCGCCAGTAGTCGACCAGGCCGGGGGTCGAGCCGATCGCGGCGCTGTAGGGGCCGCCGACGGTGACGATCCGGGTCGTCGTCCCGGTGGCCCCGCCATTGTCGGTGACCCGCAGGCCGACCTGGTATTCGCCGGCGCTGGAGTAGCTGCTGGTCGTCGTCGCGGTCGAGCCGGTGTTGGTCTCGTAGCTGCCGTTGCCGTCGAGGTCCCATTCGTATTTGACGATCGAGCCGTCGGGATCCGACGAGGCCGAGCCGTTGAAGCTGACCTGTGCGTTGGTCGTGACCGGGTTAGGCGTGGCGGTGAACGACGCCTGGGGGGTGTTCTGCTGAACAACCAGCGTGCGGGTGGTGGTTTCGACGGAGCCGCCGTTGTCGGTGACCCTGAGGCCGATCTGGCGATTTCCTTCGCTTGAGTAGCTGCTGGTCGTCGTCGCGGTCGAGCCCGTATCGGTCTCGTAGCTGCCGTTGCCGTCGAGGTCCCATTCGTATTTGACGATCGAGCCGTCGGGATCCGACGAGGCCGAGCCGTTGAAGCTGACCTGTGCATTGGTCGTGACGGGGTTGGGCGAGACCGTGAAGGAGGCCTGTGGCAGTTTGTTGGTGCGGCTGGCCTGGAAGTGGGCGCCGATCTCGGTTGCGGTCAGGGCCCGGGTATAGAGCGAGACCTCGTCGAGGTTGCCTTTGCCGAACAGGGCGGAGGCGCTGCGCGACATGAAGGAGAGGGTCGAGTTGGCGAATTTGCCCGCGCCGATGCCGGTGTTGAGCTTTTCGTAGGAGACCGGTTTGCCGTCGACGTAGGGAATGATCTGCTGGGCCGGAGCGGCCGTGGTATCGATGGCGAAGGCGTAGTGGTGCCAGGCGCCGGCGCTGGGACGGGCGAAGTAGACGTTGTTGCGCGTTTCGTTGCGACCGATGCCGACGCCGAACTTGCCGCCCATCTCGCCGGCGTTGGGGTCGACCAGAAAGCCGCCGTTGTTGTTGTTGAAGTTGGGGGTGAACTCGAGCGCGAGGTCGTCGTCGTTGGCGTAGGCAGCCCAGTTGAGCCAGAATTCGACGGTCAGCTTCGAGGTGGAGGAACGATCGACCGCCGCGCTGGCGGCGCCGGTTCCCCCGGCGAAGGTCGCCGCGGTATCGAGGTCGCCTTCGATCGCCCCGGTGGCGCCCAGGGCAAAGCCACCCTGGCCGGTCGCCGGGCTGGCCCCGACGGCGTCGGCGAGGGTGCTGCCCGATTTCTCACCAAGGCGCCAGTAGTTGTGCACTCCAGGGGTGGCGATGACTTCGGCCCGGTAGGCGCTGCCTTTGCCGACGACCAGCGCGTGGGTGACGGCGGCGACGCCACTGCCGTTATCGGTGACTCGCAGGCTGATCTGGCGGTCGCCTTCGCTCGAGTAGGTACGGCTGGCCGTGGGGGTCGAGCCGGTGTTGGTCTCGTAGCTGCCGTTGCCGTCGAGGTCCCATTCGTATTTGACGATCGAGCCGTCGGGGTCCGAGGAGCCGGCGCCGTTGAAGGTGACCAGCGCTTCCAGCGCGGCCGGGTTGGGGGAGATCGTGAAGGCGGCTTTTGGCGCCACGTTGCCGGGCGTGCCGTTGCTGATTACCAGGGTGCGAACCGCGCCATCGGCGGCGCCGCCGTTGTCGGTCACGCGCAGGCCCACCGTCACTTCTTCGGCGTTCGCGTAAGTTTTCGCTGTGGTCGCGGTCGAGCCGGTGTTGGTCTCGTAGCTGCCGTTGCCGTCGAGGTCCCATTCGTATTTGACGATCGAGCCGTCCGAATCGGTGGAGCCGGAAGCGTTGAAGGTGACCAGGCTGCCCACCGAGGTCGGGTTGGGGGTCGCCGTGAAGGAGGCTTCCGGCGGTTCGTTGCCGTCGATGACGACGCCGGCGGGGGTCAGCGGTTCGACTCCGCCGTCGGCAAGGATGTTGTAGGTCGCCTGCTGAATCCGCGAGTCGCTGAGGTCGACCGGCGGGTCTTCGTAGCTTTCGCTCGGCTTGTCGAGGTAGTGCGGAGCGAGGCCCCAGGACCATTGATTGGTGCCGGCAGCGAAGACGAGGGCGCCGCTTGCGGCGGTGTACTTGACCGCGGCGACACCGGTCGGCTGGCCTGGCGGCGGGGTGGTCGAGTAGAGCAGCCCCTCGTCCTGGATCCACTCGGGCGGGCTCGGCGCGCTCGCGACATCGGTCAGGCTGACGCGCTTGACGCCGCTCGGCTGTTTGCTCAGGTACTGGGCCTGGGTCGGGATCGAGTCCCACTCCCAACCGATCAGCTTGCTGTTGATCGAGGTGCTGCCGGTTTCCGAGATGCCGGTGTTGCGCCAGATGCGGTCGCCGGCGAACTCGTCGGCGCCGTTGGTGGCGGGAATCGTCAGCGGATAGTCGAAGTTGTCGTTGTCGCCGACGTACATCGAGCCCAGCAGCGAGTTCTCGGGTTCGTTGGGGCCGACCCGGCCTCCGGCCGGGGCGTTGGGGTTGCCGGGGGCCGCTCCGTCGTCGCGCCAGGTCGTCGTCGCGTATTTGGGGTTGTCGTCAGCCGTACCGGCTTTGCCGTCGAGGCCGAGAGCATCGTCTTTGGTGCCTTTGACTCCGTCGGGACCCCAGTCGTTGACGCCCTTGGAGCCGTCGGGAACGTTGCCTTCTTTGGTCCCCTCGACCGCCTTGTAGCAGACCAGGGTGCGGCCGCCGTCCTCGTAGCGAATCTTCCAGTAGGCGGTGTTCCCGCTGAAGGAAGCGATGTTGACACCCGCGTTGCGGGCCGCCTTGTAGCCGTTCATCTCGGCTTCGGACCAGTACTCGTCGTGGCCGGAGATCACCAAGGTTTTGTGGTTGAGCAGCTGCCCGGGGTTGGAGTCGACCGAGACGCTCTCGGTGTAGTCGACGTCGTATCCCTGGCGCTCGATCCAGGCGACCAGCGGGAAGTCGCCTTTGAGGAACCAGTTGGCGTCGTTGTAGTCGTTGACGTAAGGGCGTTCGAAGGAGACCTTGACCGCGCGACCGGTGCCGGTGATCGTTTGGAAGCCGGCCGAGTTGAAGCGGTAGAGCGAGTGACCGTTGAAGGAGTTGTAGGCCTGGTAGGTGGCCGTCGGCAGCTTGTAGAGAAGGGCTGAGTGGCGAGCGTCGTTGCGGACGGTGAAGATGATCTGGTTGTCGAAGCCACTGGCCAGATCTTTGATCCGCGCGATGTATATGCCCGATGCCGGCAGTGAGCTGCCCGGCACGGTCAGGCTGTTTTCCCAGTTCTCGCAGGACCAGTAGCCGGTCGTTTCGTCGGGCGATTCGCAGTGGCGGTCGTTGTTGATCGTGACTTTTTTGTTCTGGTAGACGAGCCGGCCGCCGGCGCCGCCGTACCAGCCCATGCGGAAGACGTTTACTTCCGCCGTGCCTGTGCCGGCTTGATTGGCGATCCGCAACGGCACGCTTTCGCCGAGGTTGACGCTTGACTTCGTCGTGTAGCCGGTGACCCCGCTGTTGTCGTAGTTGGTCAGCTGCCAGGCCGTCGATCCCGCGCCCATGCAGTTGTTCTCATTGACGATCGGGTTGGAGTTGGGGCAGCTGACGGCGGCCCCGGCGGGGGCGGGTAGGGCCATCAGGGCTCCAAGCAGGAGCAGCAAAAGTGGGAGGCGAATTCGCATCGTCAATTGAGCAACGCGACACCTTCTCACCCACTAGCGCGGCCCTAGGATGAAATTCGGCTGACTTTCGGATCGAAGTCGGTCAGATGGGTGGGCGAAAGTCTGACCAAGACCCTTCCGTTCCTAATTTATGCGCACCGCCCTGGCCGTCTTTTCGCTGCTGCTCCTCGCCGCCATCTCGATGGCAACGCACTGGGGCGGGCCGATCTCCTGGGAGACCGACGCGCTCTTCTACCAGGCAAAGAGCGAGCAGATCAGCGGTACGGACGGCGCCACGGCGCGCCAAGAAGTCTTCGGCGGCCCGCTCTCTGACTACGAGCGGGGGCTGGAAGCCGAGTCCCCCGAGGAACCGCCACGGGTCAGCGATCCGGCCTGGGTCGAATACAGCTCCGACTTCTACGCGCGGCGACTGTTCCTGCCGGCGCTGGCGGTGGCGATCGAGCCGCTGTTCGGCCTCCACTCGCTGCAGATCCTCTCGCTGCTCGGCTTCGTTCTGGTCCCAGCGCTGCTCTTCCTCTTGCTGCGCCGGCGGCTTTCCTTCGGCGTCAGCCTCGGCATCGCCGCCGCCGTCATTCTCTGGCCGCCGCTGCGGGCCTGGTCCGTGTTCCCGCTCACCGACAGCAGCGGCCTTGCCCTCTTGATCGCCGCTCTGCTCTGCGCGGTGCTGGCGATAGAGCGAAGCCCGCGCTGGCTCGCTCCATGGTTCGCCTCCGTTCTGGCCCTGGCCTTTACCCGGGACATCGCCTTCATCCCGGTCATCGCCGCCCTCGGTCTGCTCGCCGTGCGTCGCGACCGGCCGACGCTGGTGTTGGTCGGCTGCGGCATAGCCGCGGCTCTGCCGGCGCTCTTCGTCCACGGGGTCTCCGAGTCCAAAGCCCTTGCCTACGTCTTCAACAACCACACGATCCCTACCGACACCAGCTGGGGCGCGGTGCTTTCCCAGTACCCCTCGAACATCGGGCACATACTCGGTCGCTATGCCGACTACGCGGCGGGTAATCCGCTGGTCGTCCTGGCCGCGCTCGGTGGCATCGCCGCCGCTTTCGCCCTGGCGCCGCGCCGCGACACGCTGACGATCCTGCTCTGGTCGACCGTCCCCGGCTATCTACTGCTGATGGCCGTCGGGCCCGCCTTCTCCGCCTTCCGCTACGAGCTCGTCCTGGTCCCCCTGATCGCTTCTGGCTATGCCTACCTGGCTGAACGAGTGCTCGGCCGGGTCA
>Ga0157374_10003541_pt1 | contig 13142 bp, 8 predicted proteins | sample M25metaG_FD_115308 | JGI IMG/M metagenome (GOLD analysis project Ga0157374, IMG submission 115308) | Miscanthus rhizosphere microbial communities from Kellogg Biological Station, Michigan, USA - M2-5 metaG | ecosystem: Host-associated > Plants > Roots > Rhizosphere > Soil | place: USA: Michigan...
CGCGATTGGAAGATGGCGAGGGCATGGCTCATGAACGAAATGGGACGCTAAAATACGCGTGGCCCGGCTGCGAAACCAGGTGGCGGTAACGATTTGGTAATGAGAAGTCGGCTTATATGACCGATCGCCATCTCAACTGGCGCCAACAGGCAAACGCGATCATCCAGGGCCAGCGATTTAGCACATTAGCGGACTACGATTAGGCGAGTTCGGGGATGTGCATTTCGAATCGTCAGGAGGCAATGTGGCAAAGCCGGAGGCTGAAGACGACCGAGATAAGAGGATTGAGGACTTGAAACACCGAGCAGAAGAGCTTTGCGGCGGCCCGATGAAAGTGCGAGTGCTGGACGATTGCCCGGCAGAGATAGAAGAAACATTCTGGAAAGAAGTGGTGGAGTACGAGGAAACTCCGTGGACGACTCACTTTCACCAACTGGAGAGCGCGGGCGTGTCACTCCCCCCGGCCGGATGCTCTCAACAATCAGGAACTCACCGAAAAACTTTGGGAGGTGATTCATGCGCTCGCGCTACTTCGAGTTTTTATCGAGCAAACAGATCATCTCAGCGACCGAAAGCTTTACAGCGATCTCTGGACCGAATGCCTGCTGGAGGAAACCAAGGTATTGCCGCCGGCTGCAACTTCGGCGTGCCATATTCAAATGCTCGGCGGCTGCATCGAGGACGATAACCGGGTTTACCTTAGGTACTACGCTGACGACGCTTCGCGCCGGCATTGGCAGGAGGATTTCCCCAATGATCTCCTTCCCGCACACGAAGATCTACCCTATGACCGTGATCGTCTGCTGCCGAAGCCGGACTACCGTTCGGCTACCAGCCAGGAACCCAACTAATGCGTTGGGAGACCGCCTTGCAACCCGGAATTGAGAGGATGAGAGTTGTAATGGTCGGGGCGGAGAGATTCGAACTCCGACCCTCTGCTCCCAAAGCAGATTCTCATATTTGGGCTAAATTATTGAAAACATCGATTAAACAAGCCTTTTGAAATCAGTAGAACTTGTGGTTTTGTGAGGTTGAACGTTACCTCGTATCCATAGATATTAAGCAAGCTCAGAATGCGTTTGTGCGCACCCGTCGGCATCTCCTCTTCCGTCAGCGGTGGATAGTCTTTCCCTCGCTCATTTCGCGGACGATGTCCGTCATGCGACCCTCATAGCCGCGTGCTGGCTGGCGAACTCCCAGGCGTCCTGTAGGAGAGATGCGTGGGCACGACTCTCGTTATATTCGCGCCCCTTCCTGCGATGAGTTGCTTTGCCTCCCGAAGATCAAGCAATCAGTAGGTATTGAAGCATTCGCTTCGAAAGGTTATTACTTCGTCAGTTCGTGATTTTTCCCTGCGCTCAAGAGGTTCGCCATGATCCGGAACGAGCCCGGAACCCCGTCAGGGATTTCGCGGAAGAATGCGAAAGCCAGGTACACGTACGTTCCCTTGCCGTAACCGGCATAAAGCAGGCCGCCGTGCTGCGGATCCTGATCTGTATCGTGCATCTCCGTCGGGGCGATGAACTTCGGATCCCATGTGCGAGCGAAGCCATGACCGCGTTCTTCCACCCAGCCGTTGAAGTCGGCTGTAGTGATCTTGTTCGGCCAGCTCAGAATCGGATCGGCTGCGGCAAGCGTCACCTTGTTGTCCTCTTCGACTACCTTTTCAGGATCGCCGGAAATGGACAGCGGGTAAGGCGTGTAGCCGTGGTCGTACTCTTGCGTCTGGTACTGAACGACCACTGTCCCGCCATTGTGGACGTACTCGAGGATGCGGTTATTCGCGGTCTTCAACTCCGGTCGAGCGGCGTAAGCGCGGATGCCCAGCACAATAGCGTCGAAGCGGGAGAGATCGCTGTTGGTGATGTCCTGTGGGGACAGGAACGTCACGTTGACGCCCATATCCTGTAGCGAACTCGCGACTTCATCGCCCGTCCCTGAAACGTATCCAACCTTGAGCCCGGGCGCGATCTTGAGGTCGACTCCGGTGGTGCGATAAGTGGCCTCACGGAACGAGGGATAGGGCCGAACACCCGGATATCCGGTGGTCACGAATCCCTGCGTGAACTGCTGTCCGCCGTAGTCGGCTACAGCCGTAATGGTGTACGGCTGGGGCTTTACTGCCTCCGGCGTAACGTCGAACGCCGTGGATTCCTCGTCCCCGTCACTGGCGACTGAGAAGGGCGCCGATTCAGGGTTGGAGTGCCAGCCTTTCGGCAGCTCAAGTCGCACAGTGCCCTTGGCCGGTCCCTTCACGCTGCTGTGCACCAGCACCTGCAAGTGCAGGGAACTGTTCGCGAGTGGAAGAACGCCGGCGCGCGGTGCGATGGTCACGGAGATTGCCGGCGCAACCAGGAGCGGCTCAGGCAATGGGCCCGGGCCCACGTAGCGATGGTAGGTCTGCACGACAGCCTCGAGAGTGGCGGGCACGCCCTTATAGGTGTAGTGAAGCTCGGCGGACAGCGGATAGGGTGTCGTGGGCAGTCCCAGGTCGGCCGGTTTTTCCAGGTTATAGAAGGACTGCTCGAGATTGGGCCGCGAGAAGTAGGGGCGCGTCACCTCCGCATTTGTGGGTACCGTGACAGCGACGATCTGGTCCTTGGCGTCGCCTGGTGCGAGTGAACCGCTGGAGGGGGTGGCGGGAGCGAAAGTCCATCCCGCGCCAGCTTGCGAAATCAATTCAGTTGAGGTCACGTCAATGCCGGCTTGGGTAGCGTAGTGCAGGTTCACGTTGAACTTCTGCCCCGGAACAACGGTCTGCGAACCCGGCCCGGTGGAAGCGTCGCCGAAGAAGCCACGCCCTGCGGCAGCACCTGTCGAAACCGAGGCGAGAAGGCTTACGCCGAGCGACTGCCCCAGTGCGTCGTTGAACTGCTGGCGTTTGATCAGCAGTTCGTGCGCCATGTTGTACTTCGCTTCGGCCGGCAGCTTGCTGGCAGCCATGTCCGCGAGTAGCGCATTGGTCTGCGAGAGACCCTGGGCCAGGATGGGTGCGACCCCTTCAGGTTTCATTGCATTGAAGGAAGCCAGCGCGCTTTCGACCACGCCGTTGAGCCGTGAAAGGCGGGTCTTCCACTCGGCCTGCTGCGACTTCGGAGCATAGTCGGCGATGGCGGGCAGTGAGGTGTCGATCCCGTCGAAGAAGGACTCCTCATGCGCGGGGAGTTCCTTGGTGACGCGGGTTGCGTAGAGGTGATAGGGAGAGTCGAACGGCCGGGGCGGAGGGATGCTGATGCCACCGTTCTGTGATTTCTGCTCCGCGAGCCCTTCCCGCGACAACGTCATATACGAACGCCCGATAAGCGAGTTGTACTTGCCCTCGGGGATGTTCAACGTAGTCGACGGAACGCCTTCGATCCAGGTGTTGTTGGTGTAATTCTTGAACCGCACCGGTGTTTCCCAGTGGCCCGTAGCGTAGTCGTAAATGCCCTTCTCTGTGACGCGGGCGAAGGGGACGCGGGCATACACCTTGAGTGGCGCCCAGGGTAGCAGGCCGGCCTTGATCTGATCGGGGAACATCGTCGGATCGGCGGCTGCGTTGAAGACTTCCTGAGCCATGACGCCGGCCGTCTGATGGTGGCCATGGCCGTCGGACACGTTGCCCGCGAAGACCGAAGTGATGACCAGAGGACGCGTCATGCGAACCTGGCGGACGACGTCGTATAACACGCGGTCATGGCCCCACGTTTTCAACGCCTCTTCCAGGGACTTCGAGAACCCGAAATCTGCGACCCGTGTGAACGCCTGATGCACGCCGAAGTAGTTTCCTGCGGCCAGCAATTCCTGGGTGCGGAGCAGACCTAGCTGATCCCAGTAGTCGGACGACATCACGTTCTGCCCGCCCTCGCCGCGATTCAGGGTCAGCAGGGTTGTGTCGACACCTTGGTCCCGGCTTTCATACGCCAACATGCCGGAATCTTCGTCGTCAGGGTGGGCGACGATAAGAATCAGGCTTCCGCGCGTGTGCAGCCGCTGCAGGCTCTGCCAGACAGCGGCGCTGCCGCGGTCGACCGACAACGGTGTAGCAAAGGTGGAAGGATAGTTCACCGGAGTCTGTGCTGCCAATGCGATGGAAGCACCCAGCAGGAAAGCGGTAAAGCCGGCGCTGATTGCCAGGCGAGAGATGGAGCGAAAATTGGCATCCAAGCGCATTCCGAGAACTCCTGGTTGATGTCTTCTGAGACTGGGCTGATGCTCTGCTGTGGCCGCGGGCTGGACCAACTGCGATTGGCAATACACAGTGCTGCGGATCCTGAATCAGAGATAACACCCTGGCGAAACTTTGTAAAGGTTCCTTCGATACTTGAGGTAGTATTGCGCTATCTCCCGCAGAGGAGTTTGGAACCATTTCGATGGCGAAGACCCAGTCAATTCCAGTTTCTATTCCGTTTTCATGGCGCACGCTTCCATCCCGCCCGTCGCAACTGCGCCAGACGAACGCGCGCGGTCTGCTGCAGTTGCTGCAGGAGCATAATCCTTGCTCCAAGGCTGACCTGGTGCGGTATTCCGGCCTGAGCGCACCGACCGTTTCGAGCGGCATCGCGCACCTGGAGGCTCTGGGTCTGGTGGAACAAATCGGCGATGGGGAGTCCAGTGGAGGACGTCCGCCTGCTATGCTGCGCTTCAACTCACGTCATGGTTTCGTTGCCGCAGCTGACATTGGCGGAACGCATATTCGCATGATGCTGGCGAATTTAGCTGGGAACGTCGTAACCCAGTCATCTTTCCTGTTGGGAGCGCGCCAGAAGACGCCGCTAGGGGTGTGTCGTCAGGTCGCGGAGGGTTTGCGGGTCATGTGCCGCGAAAGCGGGACCCCGCTCCTGAAAGTGCTGCACATCACCGCCGGAGCGCCTGGCATCACCAACGTCGACAGTGGAGTGGTCCTGTCGGCGCCCAACCTGGAAGACTGGAACGACGTTCCCTTGCGCCACCTGATCGAGCACGAACTCTGCATTCCCGCGCTGGTCGAAAACGACACGAACCTGGCTGCGCTGGGTGAGCACTGGCGCGGTTCTGCCAGGGGTATAGATAGTTTCATTTTTATCGCCATCGGCACTGGTGTGGGTGCCGGCATCTTCATCAACGGCCAACTGCATCGCGGCGCACAGTGGAGCGCCGGCGAAATCGGATACTTCGGTGTCGCCGGTAAGAAGCGCGGGCGGGTGAGGATGCGCGAGCTTGGCCAACTGGAGCAGATGATCGGGGGCGGGGGCGTTGAGGCGGAGTGGCAGCGGGTGCTGGAGAAAAGGTCGCGCTCGCTCACCATCGCGCCCAGGGATCTACAGACCCTGAAGGAATTGAAAGCTTCTCAGGTCTTTGATCTTGCGGCTGAGGGCGACCGAACCGCATCGGAGGTGGTTCGCTTTGTCGCAACTATTCTGGGCGACGCGATTGCGGATATTTCGTTGCTGCTGAATCCAGAAGTGATCGTACTCGGAGGAGGGGTAGGTTCTCATCCGGAACTCTGTCGTGTGACCAACAGGCTGACCCAGGAGAACGAATTCGCTCATCCGAGCGTGCGGTCGAGCGGGTTGGGCACCCATGCGCAACTATATGGAGCGATTTCTTTGAGCCTTCTGGCGGTGGAAGAGCAGATACTGAGGTGAAAGGGGCGTGCATGACGCCGTCTCGGCGTGATAGATTGCGAGTATCCACCAGTTTTCGGTTGCTGTGAGGCAGAGTACACAACACAATCGAACCCACTTCTGGACTTCGTAAGCTTACCTTAGTAAGTCGTGCAGGTCACGGGTGTATCGCAAATCCCGGGTATCGAGTTCGTAGTTCTCTTCAGGAGGCCGTACCATGCTCTTACTTCTTCGCAAGTCCAGTCTTTCCGTGCTGTTAGGCGTCTCGCTTGTAGCCGGCAGCAGTGTCACCGCATCGGCTCAGTCTCAATCGATCAACGGAACGATCCGCGGCCGGGCGACTGACGCGACCGGCGCATCGATTCCCGGTGTCTCGGTCACAGTTACGAACGAGGAGATGGGTTACAAAAAGACGGCCGAGAGCACTGGGGACGGCATCTTCGTTATCCCCAATCTTCCGCTCGGCACCTATTTTGTTACGGTCAGCAAGCCCGGGTTTTCGCGTGCCGAGTATAAGGAAGTGGTTCTCACCGCCGGCAAGGAGATGACGCTCGAACCTGTGCTCGCGGTGGGCGAGACGACCACGCAGGTCGAGGTGACGGGCGAGATTTCAGGGATCGATCCTACGTCGCTAAACGTGCAGCGCACGCTCGACGCTCGCGAAGTGCAGAATCTTCCGCTGACATCGCGGAACCCCTATAACTTTATACTGTTCCAGCCCGGCGTCAGCGGCCATCCGAACCCTGAGCTTGGCATCCCGCGGACCATCAACACGAATGGTCTTCTCGACCGCATCAACTACCAGATGGACGGTATGGTGAACACGGAAAGCGACCGCATCGGTCTTCGCCTGTTCCCGATCGGCGAAATCTTCGTGAAGGAGATTCAGACGGTTTCGAACAGCTTCGCGCCGGAATTCGGCTGGACATCGGGCAACGTGTATAACGTGATCTCGAATAACGGAACCAATAGCCTGCACGGGAAATTTCAGTACATTCAGCGCTGGCAGGATGCGACCGCCTACCCTTACTTCGCCAATAAGGCGCTTGCGAAGACCAACATCGAGCTTGAGGATGTCGCCGCAAACGTGGGTGGTCGCATCATCAAGGACAAGCTGTTCTTCTTCGGATCGTATGAAAAAGTAGTTCGTGGATCGCCAGCGCCCGTAACAATTACAGCGGCGAACATCGCTGCGCTGGGCCTGACGCCTGATCAGGTCGCGGCTGCTCCTGGTCTGTTGCACGGCACCTTCACGCTGGCCCGCGCAGACTGGGTCATCAATAGCAAGAACTCGTTGTTCATGCGCTACAACTACTTCAAGAACGACTTTCCGTTCAACACGCAGGTGGGCGGCCTGAACACCCGCAGTACTGGTGTGGACTTTGTCGACCGCGCCCATGTATTCGGCCTGCAGCTTGTGACCTCAATCAGCGATCACATAACGAATGAATTTCGCTTCTCCATTCCGTTCCGCGCCAACGCTCACTTTCCGGGACCAAGTGGCGGCACCGGACCAGCCATCATCATCTCCGGCGTTGCCAACCTCGGAGCCTCCAGCAACGGTGGCGATCAGTACAACGACAAAGTGCCGAGTGGAAGCGAGAACCTGAGCCTCATCAAGGGATCGCACACGATGAAGTTCGGCTTCAACACCTCGAAGATTGAGAACCGCCAACGCCTGGTCAGCTTCAACAACTACACATTCAGTTCGGTGGCAAATTATCTTCTCGCCAAGAACGGCACCGATCCATACGCGTATACGACCTTTGCGAGCCAACAGGATGCGACCGGTCTCGGCTACTCGTCGCAGTTCACGGGTTTTTATGCGCAGGATACGTGGCAGGTCCTGCCGAAGCTGGTTGTGATCTACGGCATGCGTTATGACCGCTTCAAGAGCCCTAACGCCAACCCCAACGCACTGTTCGTGAACTCGCGATCCTTCAACACGCCAAACACAAACTTCTCGCCTCGAGTCGGTGCTTCCTAGCAGGTTGCTAAAGACACGGTCGTGAAGGCTTCTGTCGGCATGTTCTATAACGCGCCCCCGACCAACATGTGGTTCAACGCTCTGAACCTCGATGGCTCCAATCGCACCAAGAGCTACACGTTCAATGGCGGAGCAGCCAACGCGGGTGTCTCACCCGCGTTCCCCACGATTCCGTCGAACACGGGCACGCCGCCGGCGCAGAGTGTGACGACGATTTCGCCCACCTTCAAGAATGAATACACCTGGCACGCTAACCTCCAGATCAACCAGCAGATAGGCCGGCACGACTCCATGCTTCTCGGATACGTGTTGGCGAACGGGCGGAACCTGCAGTTCCTGCACAACATCAACCTCATCAATCCCGTGGCGACGTTGTCGGACGGCCGCCCGATCTTCAGTTCATTGGTCAGCCCGACTACCCGTTTAGATCCGCGCTTCAACCAAGTCAACCAACTGGAGTCGGGTGCCAACTCGAGCTACAACGCGCTGCTGTTCAACTACACTCGCACGCTCGCACGCGGCATCCAGTTGAATGCGAACTACACCTGGTCGCATTCGATTTCGGACGCGCCGGACGTAAACTCGTTCGAACAAAACATTGCAATCGAAGACACAACCAACCGGAAGCGGGACCGCGGCAACTCGATCGTGAATCATCCGCAATGGTTCAATCTGACAGCGGTTATTGAGCCAACTTTCAAGTTGGAAAACAAATTCGTGAACGAGGCTGTGAACCACAACATGCTTGCGCTACTTACAAACATTGGATCGGGCGATCAGGCGAGCATCCTCACCAACGGGCTTTCGCTTAACGGCGACAATTCGGTGAACGCTGTCAGCCGCCCGCTTGGGGTGGGTCGGGACACTGTGCGGTCCCCTTCGGTCTACCAAGTCGATAGTCGCTTCACCCGTTCTTTCAAGTTCAAGGAACGCTTCTCGGCTGCAGTCTTTATCGAGGCGAACAACCTCTTCAACCACACCAATGTAACGGGCCTTGCAACGACGCAGCCGGTCACGCCACTGACGTTCAACGCAACGACAGGCCTCCCCACGAATGCAGCAACCGCCGGTACGCCGACGACAACTCCCACGGTCGTTCGCAGCTCGGTGCTGGAAGCTCGTATCGTGCAGTGGGGCGTAACGGCGCGATTCTAGGCCAGCATCGCGAAAAGCAACAATACCGTCGTGAATCGGACCCGATTCACGACGGTTCCTTCCTTCACAGCCTTCTCGCCGAGAGCGTAGATTGGTCCATACAGAAACGAGTCATGCCATTGACTTCCCGGGCGCAGTCCAGATTTCCCGCTCCTATCTATCGCGACACTGTTCTTGCCCAGATCTTTGCTGATGCGAAGGTGTACTTCCTCGAACCGCTGCTGGCGATCCAATTTGCACACACCATCATGCTGGGCCAGCAGGGTATTATGTCCGCGGAAGAAGTGCGCGCCTGCCTGCGAGCGCTGAACGGGCTCGATCTTGCGAAGATTCGCAACGCCACATACGACGGCACGTCCGAGGACCTCTTCTTCTTCATGGAGAAGGAACTGGCCTCCGAAGTCGGGCATGAAGTTGCGGGTAAGATGCATACGGCGCGAAGTCGCAACGACATCGACCTTACAATGTACCGGATGGTTCTGCGCGGGCGCCTCGCAACCACGATGTCGCACCTGCTCGATGTGCGGCAGCAATTGGTTGAGCTGGCCTGGTCGCACCGTTCCAGCCTCATGCCGGCGTACACGCATGCTCAGCCTGCTCAACCGACGACGCTGGGTCATTACCTGATGGCCATCCTGGAGTGTTTCGAGCGAGACTTTGAACGCCTCAAAGAAGCGTCGCTCCGCGTGAACCGTTCTGCCATGGGAGCCTGCGCGATCACGACCACAGGGTTTCCGATTGACCGGCATCTGGTTGCGTCTCTGCTTGGGTTCGATGGCCTGCAGGTCAACTCCTATGGGGCGATTGCCTCCGTCGATTACGTCACAGAGAGTTGCGCGATGCTTTCCGTCTGTATGCTCAACCTCGGCCGGCTCGCGCAGGACTTCCTGCTGTGGAGTAGCGTGGAGTTTGGCTTTATCCGCCTTTCCGACGGATATGTGCAGGTCTCTAGCATTATGCCGCAGAAGCGCAACCCTGTTCCGCTCGAGCATGTGCGCATCCTTTGCAGCAAGGCAATGGTGCAGGCCCAAGGCGTTCTCGCTAGCTTGCACAACACACCCTTCACAGATATCAATGACAGTGAGGACGACCTACAGCCGATGGTCTACAACGCATTTCAGGATGCGGAGCGGGCGTTGCAGTTGTTGGCCGGAGTGCTGGAAGAGATCGAGTTTCTTACGCCGCACATGGCGGCCTGCGCGAATACGAACTTTCTTACCGTTACGGAGCTGGCAGATACGATGGTGCGCGAGACGGGCATGAGTTTTCGCACAGCGCACGAGATCGTCAGCAAAGCCGTGAAGGACCAGAGCGGCCACTTCGACGCGGACAAAATGGCCGCATCCGTGGAAGCTCTACTCTCAGCCGAGTACATCCAGTTCCAGATGCCCAACGTTGCACTACTGCGGAAGTCCCTCGACGCGGAATATTTCGTGTCTTTAAGAGCCATTCCAGGAGGGCCGGCCCCGGCTGCTCTAGAGCCTGAGGTAGAACGTTCGCGCAAGCTGCTAACGGCGGATAGGGAATGGCTGCAGAGCAGGGCCGAACTGCTGTCGTCAGCCAAGGAACGGCTGCGGGCAATGGCTAAACAGGTAGAGGCCGATGCCTCACGCTAGGCTTGCCAACGGCGATAACGTCGGCACAAATTCGAACGTCAGCGCCACCACGACTGAGGCGATCCGTCGAGCGATACAACATAGTCAAGAGAGCGTGAGGTCGCTGGCTAGGTGTCACGTGGAGTGGCGGATCTTTTGTGCCGTTGGGTGAGTTAGTGTAACGCAGCTATTTCTGAGTTCAAGTAGCCGCCGTGGGGGTGTGGAGAAGTGGGAAGCGCGTAGCGGTCCGCACTTTCGACTTTTCGCTACCCAATGACTTCTCGGTGAGCGCATTGGCGATTTAGCAATAATCGACTTGTGGCAGAGGGTGGTCAAGCCTATTCGAACTTGCTGAAAACGCCGTTTTCAAGGAAATTCGACTTTAGACTCTTGCGCAACCGCGAACGTTTGTTGCGCTTGGGTCAGATCGGGACAAGCGATGCGCCGGATGAAATTCGTTGAAGGGTGCTCACATCCGTCGGTGCCTTCACCGGGTCCAGTTTCAATCCAATTTGCTTTCGTATCGCAGTAAACAGACCTGCCGTCGCCTGCACCTTCGTCTCAACGAACATCCATTGAAGCAAGAGTCGTACCGTTCCGGCAGCCCGTCCGGTCTGCGAGCGGTCAAATCATAGTCAGCTCAAAGTCCGACATCAACAAATACTGGGCTTGCGTGGTCTCTGGCCGCCACCTTCGCGGTGGTTCTCATCCCGCAGTCCGTTCTGATCGGCCACCCTCGGCGTCATTTTTTCTCCGCTTGTTGCCCGAGGCATCCGCACAGAATTCTCGCGCGATTGCTTATCCTTTGTCGATGAGTTGAGCATTCGCGGCACCGCTGGCGCACAAAGTCGATCCTTTAGCAGGCTTCCGATTAAACGGAGCGGAGGCGGCCTCCACCTGAATCACGATCAGTTCTAAATCTGGTTGGAAGCCAGCTGCGTATCTCCACATGAGCGGATTATTCCGACGCTCTCATATTTGTAGCTTGCGGCGCCGATATATCGAGTCGCGTGCAAACGTGTTTCTATGGTCGGAAGTTATAGATAATTTTAGACTTGCGCACCTTTCTGCCTTGCAACCTTTTGCCGTAGCCTTGGCATCTTCACTACCAGTTACACATCACTAGGTAACAGCACCAGAAACTCGGGCCCTCAGCACTGCACGATCCGCTGTGGTCATTACACAACGCGAGGACGCAGCAGGCTGACCCGGGACGGCGAACCATCGCCGTAATACTGGACAGGATATCTGCGCCCTCCGACCACTTGGAGACCAGATGTCAATGTCACTTCGCTACACCCTTCCGGTCATACTCCCGTTCGCAATTCCTGGCGCTCACGGCCAGTACCTCAAAAAACACAAAGCCACTTTCTCCGTTGGCGCTACAGATCAATTCAGCACAATCCTTAGAGACAACGCTCAGGATATCTCCACCACAGCGCCACTCCCAGTGGCAGGAACTTACGCGGTCGTTGTCTCCAATCAAAAGCAATACACCGCAAACTCCACTGACTTCCTGACTTCAATGCAGCGTTCCCTCATCTACCGTTCGCCGAACTTCCGCCAGCCTGCATTCAGCACCCATAGATGGTGTGCGACAACTCAACCTGTCTTGCGCGCTTTTTACCGTTTTTAGCTTGCGAATAACTCACGTGCAGCCTGACTGCTCGTGGACTGGAGAACTATTGTGAAGAATCTCGAATCCGTAGTTAAACATGCTCTCTCGCGCCGGAATTTTCTCGCCGGCGCCGGGTCAGTTGCAGCCGTAGGCCTCGTCGCCGGCTGCGCTGACGACAGCGCATTCGTCCTTCCACCCGTCACGTCCTATACCGACGCCGACATCCTCAACTTCGCCCTCAACCTTGAATACCTTGAAGCAGAGTTCTATCTGCGCGCAGCCACCGGCTCCGGCCTTTCCACTGCAGACGCTGGATCCGGCGCAGGCACCGTCACCGGTGGCGCAAAAGTCGCCGGTCTTACTGCCGCTCAGCAAGCCATCGTGAACGAAATCGCCTACGACGAGCAGGAGCATGTTCGCTTCCTTCGGTCGGCACTCGGCTCGTCCGCGGTCGCACGCCCTGCCATTGACCTCAACGCCGGTTTCAGCGGCGCCGTCACTGCCGCCAACTCGCTGTCCCCAGCGACCACCACCCTCCCTGCAATCCCCGCTGCCTTCAACCCGTTCGCCAACTTCGACTCGTTCCTCGTCGCCGCGTTTGTCTTTGAAGATGTCGGTGTCACCGCCTATAACGGTGCCGCGCCTCTCATCAGCACCGCAGGCATCACCGCCGGATACCTTACCGCAGCGGCTGGCATCATGGCTGTTGAGGCATACCATGCGGCTTACGTCCGTACGGTTCTCACCGGAAATACCATTACCCAGGGCTACACCGCTTACCCGTATGCCCTCTACGCGAACCGCATCTCCGCACTTCGCGGAGCGCTCGGCGGCGGCAACGAAACCACCCTCGGCGGCTTCACCGCGGCACCTGCGACCGTTGCAACAGTCGGCACCAGCACCATCGTCGCCGCGGACACCACTAACGCCATCGCCTTCCACCGCAACACTGACCAGGTGCTCCACATCGTCTACGGCGCCTTTGGCCCCGGCGGCGGTACAACACCGGCGTCCGGCGTCGCAAAGGGCGGCTTCTTCCCCAATGGTCTCAACGGCAACATCAAAGTAACCCAGAGCTAAGGACAAATCACATGGCTAATCAAGAGACTCAGAAACTGGACAGCATCATCGCGAGTCGGCGTGCGATGCTCCTCGGCGGCGGCGCAGCCCTGGCCGCTCTCGCTATCCCATCCACGGCGAAG
>Ga0157374_10003545_pt1 | contig 13134 bp, 8 predicted proteins | sample M25metaG_FD_115308 | JGI IMG/M metagenome (GOLD analysis project Ga0157374, IMG submission 115308) | Miscanthus rhizosphere microbial communities from Kellogg Biological Station, Michigan, USA - M2-5 metaG | ecosystem: Host-associated > Plants > Roots > Rhizosphere > Soil | place: USA: Michigan...
GTGACCGAGCAGAGGTGGCCGGTGACCTTGATGCCGAGTTTGTGGGCTTCGTCGATGGCGGTCTTGAGCTCCTCGCGCGTGATGTTCATGTACGCCTTGAAGCTGGTGACACCCTGCGCGGCCCAGTAGTCGACGGTGGCTTTAGCATCCGCCGCGTCTTTGAGCTGGTGCATCTCGAGCGCGAAGGCGCCGGGGCCTTCAAGGTAGGGCCCGGTGACATCGATGTGCGGGCCGATGAGCTTGCCGCTGTCGATCATGGTGCGCAGGTTGAGGTCGAAGAAGGGTTCGATGGAGCCGGTGGTGCGCAGTGTGGTGACGCCCGCGCCGAGGTACAGACGCGGCGACGTGAAGCCGAGTTGCGGCACGATAACCGGCGGCTCAGACGCACCGGTGACGTCGAGATTAGGGCGCGTGAGGTAGTACATGTGGTCGTGCATGCCGACGATGCCGGGCATGACGCTGCGGCCGGTGAGATCGAGTACCACTGCATCCGCAGGTGCAGCCGCGTGGTGCGCCCACGCTTCGATACTCGCGATCTTTCCGTCGCGCAGAGTGACGACCTGGTCGGCGAGCGCATCCGCACCGGTGCCGTCGATCACGCGAACGTGCTGGAGCACGACGGTGCCTCCCGGGACCTTGATGTATCGCGAAACAGCAGGCGGGACGGGGCTCTGCTGGGCTGCGAGTGCTGCGGCGAAGGACACACACAGAGCGAGGGCGAAGGTCGTACGCGCGGATTTCATTTGGCCTGATGATAGCGCGGGGGTGCGTATCGCAACCAGGAGATCGATCAGGACGGTACACTTTTGCGGAGACGGCATACGAAGGGAAAGGTGCAGATGGAAAACGGGAAGAAGATCGCGCTCGGGGTAACGGCTGTATTTCTGATCGCGGTGGGCGTGCGCGTGGGCCTGATTTACAAAGCGAACCATGAGGCCGGACCGGCGAGGAAGGAGATGGCTGAAGGGCCGAACCTTACCGACGATGATGTGGTGTTCTACTCGCTGAAGAAGCAGCATCCGGACTCGATTGCGGACGAGCGCAAGCTGATTGGGAAGACCGTGTGGGTAAAGGCCGGCGGCCAGCTCGACTACTACCATTATGCCAACCATCGCGTCGATTACGCGCACCCGGTAGGCACGCTGCGCGATGTGGAACCACTGGTGATTACAGGGGTCTTTGAGCAGGTCCCACCGAAGAGCGGGCCCGCGGTGTTTCGCATACCACCGGGCCAACGGCATATGCTGCTGTCGTTCACGATGCCCAAGTCGGACGACCCAAACGCGGTGTACGGGACGCCGGTCGGGCACTTCGAGTCGGGCGTCTACATTCTTGTGACCGACGAAATTTTCTTTTACGACGATCCGCATAAGCTGTTTGCTTACTGGGGCCCGGAGACGTGGGCGCACATCGACAAGCACGAGGTTGTCCCCGGCATGACCGAGAACCAGGCCGGGCTGGCGTACGGCGAAGTACTGACGCCGAGCAGCAACAGCACGGGGAATCGCACGCTCAACTTCGATAACAATGGACACCCGGTGAGCGTCGTTTTTGAGAATGGCAAAGCTACAAAAGTTACTCCAGAGAATTAGTAAAGGCGGACACGATGGATCGTCGCAAGGTGCTGCAGAGCGGAGCCGCGATCGGCGTGCTCGCGTTGATGGAACGTGGAGCGGTCGCGCTGGCTGCGGCTGCGGAGCCGATTGCGAAGACAACCGCGGGCCGTGTGCGCGGGCGTGTCGTCGATAGCGGCATCCTCTGCTTCAAGGGCATTCCCTACGGCATGGACACGGCGAAGACGCGCTTCGCTCCACCCAACCCGCCTGCGCCCTGGAGCGATGTGCGCGACGCGTTCGAGTGGGGCCCGAAGGCTCCGCAGGTGATCGGCGCACGGCCTCGCCGCGAAGATGCTGCTGCGCTGGCTGCGCGGCCCGGCTATCATCTGCCTCCCGACGAAGGCGCGGAGAGCGAAGACTGTCTGCATCTGAACGTGTGGACTCCAGCGTTGCGGGACAAAAAGAAGCGGCCGGTGATGGTGTACATCCACGGCGGCGCGTACTCGAACGGCACAGTGAACGCGCAGCTTTACGACGGCACGCGGCTGTCGAAACGCGGTGACGTGGTGGTTGTGACCGTGAATCATCGGCTGAATTCTTTTGGCTACGTGTATCTGGCGGAGCTTGCGCCGGGGTTTGAGGATTCGGGCAACGCTGGGCAACTGGACCTGATGCTGGCGCTCGAATGGGTACGCGATAACATTGCGGAGTTCGGCGGCGATTCTTCGCGCGTGCTGATCTTCGGACAGTCCGGAGGTGGTGCGAAGTGCGCGACGCTGATGGCGCAACCGCGCGCGCATGGGCTGTTCCACCGCGTGATTACAATGAGCGGTCAGCAGGTGACAGGAGCCCACAAGGAACACGCGACCGAGCGGGCGAAGGCGTTTCTGAAAGTTCTGGGACTGGATACGGCGACGCCCGCGGCACGCGCTGAAGCTCTGCGCACTCTGCCGATGGAGACGCTGCAGAAGGCTACGCCTGCCGGCGGCTACTACGGCCCGGTGACGGACGGGCGCTCGCTGCCGCGCGATCCCTTCGACCCAACCGATCCCGCGATCTCCGTGCGCGTGCCGATGATGCTGGGCAACATGCACGACGAGACTCGTGGCCTGATGGGCCAGCCGGCGTTCTTCAACCTGACGTGGGAGACGCTCCCGGAGGCGCTCGAGAAAAACGCGACGTACCTGAAGAGCGAAACAGTTTCGCTGCCCGTCGCGGAGGTGATTGCGAAGTATCGCGAGTGGCATCCGGATTATTCGGCAACGGATGTTTTCTTCGCAGTGACTACCGACTCGCGCTCGTGGCGTGGGCAGGTAATCGAGGCGGACAAGCGGGCCGCAGACCCGGCCGCACAGCCGCATACGTGGGTGTATCAACTGAACTGGAAGACGTCTGTGCCTGCGCCGAACGGCGGGAGTTACGGTTCGCCACACACGCTCGACATACCGCTGGGGCTGGATAACGTCGAGCTGTCACCGGGGATGGTGGGCAGCAGTGCGGAGGACAAGGCGCGCGCACAGCAAATGGCCGACGTCGTCAGCGAAACGTATATCGCGTTCGCGAAGACTGGCGTGCCGGACAACGCGCACATACCGCACTGGCCGGCGTTCGATCTGAAGCAGCGTGCGACGATGATCTTCGACCTGCCGCCGCGCATCGAGAACGATCCGCGCGGGCGCGAGCGGCGGTATCTCGGCCAGGTGCCTTACGTGCAGCCGGGTACGTAGCTACTTCGAGCGAAAGAGCAGCGGCGCGACGTTGATGAGGTTGTCGCGCCAGACGACCCAGGTATGGCGGCCGGGCGTCTCGACAGCGGTGACGGGCAGGCTTTTTGTTTTGGCCCACGCGATGAACTCGCGGTTGGGCTTGAGCAGGGCGTCATCGGTGCCGCAGGCTACCCAGAGGAGTTTGAGGTCAGCCTTCTTCGCATCGAGATCGGGCATGTGCTCGCCAAAGTTGCGCTGATCCGCGGCGGAGCTCATACCGATGATGTACGCGAATTTGTCGGTATGGTTGAGGCCCGTATACAGGCTCTCAAGACCGCCCATCGAGAGGCCGGCGATGGCGCGGCTGTTGCGGTCGCGCGCGGCGTTGTATTCGCGCTCGACGGCGGGGAGAACCTCAGAGAGCAGGATCGAAGAGTACAGCGACACATTCTCCTCGACGCGCGCGGGATCGCTCCACACCTTGTCGTGGCTGGTGACGAAGTCGAGGTTGCCGTAGCCGAGCGGCATGACAACCAGCATAGGCACGGCTTTCTGCTGTGCGATGAGGCTGTCGAGGATGAGGCTGGTGTGGCCCACCTGCTCCCAGCCGGTCTCATCATCCGAGTAGCCATGCAGGAGGTAGAGGACGGGGTAGCCGCCTTTGCGCTTCGCATCGTAGCCCGGAGGCGTGTAGACCACGTAAGCACCTTGGTTGCTGGGGAAGTTCTTCCCGACATGCGTGGCGAAGTAACGATGGTCTACGCGGCCGTGGGGAATGTCAGTCAACTCCCAGGGCTGGGCAGGTTGGCCGGGGACGAGGACGTTGTTGGCGAAATAGATGTAGTTGCGGCGCACGTCGGCGTTGTTGGGATCGAGCGTGGTGAGACCGTCGACGACAAAAGCGTAGCCGTAGTATTCGGGCGCGAGCTTCGGCGTAGTCACCGACCAGACGCCGTTATCGTCCACCGTCATCGGCAGCAGGTTATCGGGCGCGTCGATCGAGACGGTCACCTTTTTCGCGCCCTTGTTCAGATAGCGGAAGGTGATGGTGTTGTCAGGGTTTACCTGGTGCGTCTGGAGCGGAGGCGCGGCCGGTGTTTGCGCGGCAACGGAAGAAGCAAAGAGGGCGGCGATCAGCAGGCGGCGAAACATGGCTCTGAGTGTAACGCGCCGAGCCATCAACCGGTATTGCGGAGCCCCGCGCTGATGCCGTTGATGGTGGCGGTGATGGCGCGGTCGAGTTCGCCGCTGCGTTCGCCGTTGCGTTTGCGGCGCAGCAGTTCGACCTGCAGCAGGCTCATGGGGTCGACATACGGATTGCGCAGGCGGATGGAGTTATTGAGGACGGCGTTGCGCTCCAGCAACTCGCTCTCGTCGGTGACGGCGAGCACCATACGGCGAGTCAGTTCGAACTCGGCTTCGAGTGTGTTGAAGACACGTTCGCGAAGGGCTTCATCTTTGACCAGCGAAGCGTAAAGACGCGCGATGCCGAAGTCGGCTTTGGCCAGCGCGAGTTCTACGTTGCGGATCATGTCGAGAAAGAGCGGGAAGCTGCGTGCCATCTCGCGCAGCGTTTCGAGGCCGCCGGAGTGGGACTTCGCGAAGGCGTCGAGAGCGTGGCCTACGCCAAAGTACGCGGGTACAACATGGCGCGACTGCATCCAGCCGAAGACCCAGGGAATGGCGCGCAGATCTGCCATGCTGCGCTTTTTTGTGGCGCTGGCGTCTTCGCGTTTTGCGGGGCGTGAACCGATGCGTGCGTGTTCGAGTTCGGCGACCGGCGTGGCCTGCTCGAAGTAGGTGAAGACCTCGGGGTCGTCGACGATGTGCTTCTTGTAGAACGCGAAGGAGGACGCGGACATTTCGTCGAGCGCGGCTTCCCAAGCTGGCGTGATGGCGCCGGTGAGGTGGGTTGAGGAGGCGCCTTCGAGCTTCATGTCGGGCCGGGCGAGAGCGTCGAGCGAGGCGGCGATCATGAGTTCGAGGTTGCGCTCGGCAAGGACTACGTCGGAGTACTTCCAGTTGAGGACTTCGCCCTGCTCGGTGAGGCGAAGCTCGCCGTTGAAGCTGTCGAGCGGCTGCGCGTAAATAGCGCGGTGAGTGGGTCCACCGCCACGCCCTACCGTCCCGCCGCGGCCATGGAAGAGCCGCAGTGTTACGCCGCATTCGCGAGCGACTTCGTGCAGCGCGCGATGCGCTTTCCATATCTCCCATGTGCTGGCGATCATGCCGCCATCCTTGTTGGAGTCGGAGTAGCCGAGCATCACTTCCTGGCGTCCGCCCCAGGCAGCGAGCAGCGGTTTGTAGGCCCCGCTCGACCACAACTCGCGGCAGATCGCGGGCGCATTCTGGAGGTCTTCGATGGACTCAAATAGCGGAACGGGTTGCAGACCGGGATCGGCTTCGCGATCGCTTGAAGCTTCCGCGCCTTCGACGTTGACACCGCCCAGCCGCGCGAGCCACAAGACGCGTAGCATGTCATCCGCGCAGCTCGCGCCGGAGATGACGTACTGACGAATCGCTTCAGGTGCGCTCTGCTTCAGCTTCGCGACGCCTCGAACCGTGGCGAGAACTTCCGCCGTCTGTTCGGTGAGTTCCGGCGGGAGTTGAAGAGACGTACTGCCGCTGTGCGACTTCGCCCAGGCGGAAAGCTCTTCCACCGCGGCTTCATGCACGCGTGCGTGCTGGCGAATGTCGAGCGTCTGCAGATGCAGGCCGCAGGTGCGGACCTCGATCAGCAGCGGATCGATCAGCAACTCCGCCAGGCGGCGGCCACGATTTTCAAGCAGCGAATCGCGCAGGACGGTGAGATCGTCAAGCAGTTGCGTCGCGTTGGTGTACGGCGCAAGAGTTGTATGAGCGGAGGGCCCGCGCTGTACAGACGTGGTCGGGCCGCCGCCCAGCCGCAACATCATGCAGGAGATCAACAGCCGCACCGACTCGTGCGGAAAACGCTGCTCGATTGCAGTGTCGCCGGCCTGGCGCAACTGCCCTAAGTAGCTGTCGAGGCGTTCACGCAGAGCGAAGGAAACGGGCGCCTGTTGCGTCGATGACGCGAGTTGTTCGAACGTTGTTTGCAGCATCGCGAGGTAGCGGTCGACGACAAGCTGGTGCGCCATCGCCATCGATTCTGCGGTGGTGCTGGCGGTGACGAAGGGATTGCCGTCGCGGTCGCCGCCGATCCATGAACCGAAGCGCAGAACAATGGGCAGGTCCGTGATGGAAGCGGTGGCGGATTCGGGGAACTCGGCGTTGAGGGCCGAGGCAATTTCCGCGTAGAGCACGGGGATGGTTTCAAACAGCGAAGCCTCGTAGTAGTCGAGCGCCATGCGCACTTCGTCGCGGACAGTGGGTCGCGAGCTGCGCACGTCGTCGGTCTGCCACAACGCGGTGATCTCGGCGGTAAGGTCGTGCTCCAGCGCGTCGATCTCGCTGTTCGGCAGCGGAATACGATCGAGATTTTCGAGCAGGTCGGAGATGCGGCGGCGCTTGAACATCACGCTGCGGCGAGCGACCTCCGTTGGGTGCGCCGTGAAAACGGGTGTGATAACGACGCGGCCGAGAAGCTGCAGGGCTTCGCTGCGATCGATGCCCGCGAGCTTCATGCGGCGCAGCGTTCCGCGCAGGCTACCGCGCTGAGGCGGCGCGTCTGAATCCAGCAGCGCGGACGCTCGGCGGCGCTTGCGGTGGTTGGTTTCGGCGAGGTTGATCAGCTCGAAATAAAATGCGAACGCGCGGGCAAGGCGATAGGCCTGTTCAAGATCGGCGGCCGCGTTGTGCGTAAGTGCCTGAGCTTCTTCGAGCAGCTTCAGCGCGGACGTTGTGTCATTGGCTTCGGCTTCGCGGCGAGCGATCGCCGTGCGGCGAAGACTCTCGACGGCATCGAATAAAGCATCGCCGGCCTGCTCGCGCAGCACATCGCCCAGCAGCGTACCGAGAGCGCGAATGTCGCGGCGCAGCGGGGCTTGTTTGGTGTCGCCGGTGCGCGCCTGCAGTTCTGCGAGGCGGTCTGTCCAACTGTCAGGGGTCCAAAGGGATGCCATAGTTGATGATGCCATGACACGCGGTCAAGGCGTCTTTCGCCACGCAAATTTGAGGCCCGACCAATCTTCGTCAATGGAGCAGACCTTGTAGTCGACCAGGCCGCGCGCAAGGCCCGCATCGCGAACGTGGTTCTCGTTGAAGCCCGGTTTCAGCCGGGATTTGGGCCATGCGATCCAGACCGAGGCGGTTGGCGGAAGTTGCGCGGCAAGCAGATCGAAGGCTGCATCCACGTCCTGAGCAGTCCGTGTGAAAACGATGGCGAGGTCGGTTGTGGTCTTTACGCGAGCGGTAAATGTGGCCAGCGGCAATTCGCCCAACGCGTTGCGAAAGGAATCCGGCGCACCGATCAGCGCGACCTCGCACGGCTTCGGTTTCGCGGTGACGATGCCCAGCTTGTTCGGCAACGGCGTGCCCGAGTAGTCCTTGTGCTTTGCCGTCGCCATCGCGCTACTCCTTGGCCGCCCGCGAGTTCATGTAGACGCCAAGCTGCACGTAAGCCGCCCGCAGGTTCGGCGTCTCCAACCCTCTCGCAATGCCACGCGCCAACAGATCGCCGAAGACATTATCAACCTCGACCGGTGCACCCTTCGTCAGGTCGCGATACATCGACGCGGTAAATTTACTGTCCGCCGCCGTGAGGCGTTTGATGGTGAACTCCATGGCGGCCTCGGACATCGGGTGGCCCTCGGCATTGGCCACAGCGGCACACTCGGCAATGATTGCGAGTGCTGTCTCCCGACCCTGTGGCACCCCAATGACGGCGCCGATACTGCCGCGAAGCAGGCACGTTATCACCGCGCTCGAAGACAGCATGACCCACTTCTCCCACATGAGCGCTTCGACGTTGAACACGAGTTCGTCCTGAAATCCCGCGTTGTTGAGTTCGGCAGCAAGCGCCCGAATCCGCGGCGTGTCCGCGCCGCTGAGTTCGCCGTAGACGAGGTCCTCGAAGTGCGCGAGCTGCTTGACTACGCCCTCGCTGTCGAGGTCCGTCGAAACATGCGAGAGGCCGCCGATGACGTTGTTCGTGTCGAAGCGCGCGCTCAACTGATCGAGGTGGCGCATGCCATTGAGCAGCGGAAGAATCATCGTCTCCGGCCCGACAGCCGCCGCGAAATCCTGCATCGCGGCTTCAAGGCTGTAAGTCTTTACGGCGAGCAGGATGGCATCGTAAGGTCCGTCAATCTTGTCAGCAGTGATGGTCTTCGGCGCGACCGTTGAGTGGCTCCCGTCGAAGCCAACGATCCGCAGACCAGCGCGGTGCAACTGCTGCGCGCGCTTTTCGCGGACGAGGAACGTCACATCGCGCCCCACTGCAACGAGCCGCGCGCCAAAGAAACCACCTACAGACCCTGCACCGACGACAAGAATCCTCATGCAGATATTGTGCCTTACGCGGTGGCCTGTTCCTCAAGCTGCATGCCCAAATCTTCCCACTCGGCGGTCAGCGTGGCGTGGCGGTCGCGCAGGGCGTCGAGCTCCGCCGCCAGTTGCACCGCGGCCTCGGCCGTTGTGTAGTTTGCCTGTTGCTGCTCGGCCTGCGCAATGCGGTCTTCGAGCTGCGGAAGCTCGTCTTCGATAGCCGCGACGCGATCTTCGAGCAGCTTCAGCTTGATGGGGTTTAGCCGCTTCGCACTCGACTTCGGTGGCGCAGTCACGGGTTCGAGCGAGCCTTCAACCTCGTGCGTGCTGACGACCGGCGGCGGCACAGGAACGCTGCCAACCTGCTTCACTTCTTTGAACATGCCGGTGGCCGGATCGATGTTGGCGTTGGTCGAAGAGTCGCGCGTCAGCTGCGCCTTCAACGCGGCAGCGTTCGTTGGAAGGCCGCCCTGCTTGCGGTAGAGATAGTCCTCGTAGTTGCCGGGATAAATATGCAGGCGGCGGTCTTCCACCTCGAACACCTTCGTCGCCAGCCCGTCGATAAAGTATCGGTCGTGCGAAACAAACAGCACCGTGCCGCTGAAGCTCGCAATGGCTTCGAGCAGCACATCCTTGGCGCGCAGGTCGAGATGGTTCGTCGGCTCATCGAGCAGCAGGAAGTTTGAAGGCGAAACCAGCATCTTCGCCATGGCGTACCGGTTGCGCTCTCCACCGGACAGCACGCCCAGCTTCTTGAACACGTCATCGCCCGAGAACATGAAGCATCCCAGCAGCGACCGCAGCGTCACCACGTCTACCTTGGGATTCGCGCCGGTAATGTCGTCCAGCATCTCGGAGCCGTGGTCGAGCACCTTGTACTGATCCTGCGCAAAGTAGTCCAGCAGCACATTGTGTCCCACTTTGATTATGCCCGAGGTCGGCTTCTCCAGCGCCGACAGCAGCCGGATCATCGTTGATTTGCCCGCCCCGTTCGCTCCTACCAGCGCAATGCGGTCGCCGCGTTCGATGGTGAAACTGATGTCTTCGAGCACCCGCTTCACGCCGCCGTCCGGCATCGGATAGTTCTTCGTCAGGTGCTTCACATCGAGCACTGTGCGGCCAGAAGCGATCGGCTGCGGAAACGTAAAGTGGATCGTTGCTTCTTCCTCCGGCACTTCGATCCGTTCAATCTTCTCCAGCTCTTTGATCCGCGACTGCACCTGCTTGGCCTTCGTAGCCTGCGCGCGGAAGCGGTTAATGAAGGCCTCCAGCGCCTCGATCCGGTCCTTCTGGTTCTTGTACGCGCTCATGATCTGCGTACGCCGCTCTTCCTTCTGCGTCACGTATTTTTCGTAGTTGCCGTGATACACGTGCAGTCGCTTGTTCCAGACCTCGATAACCTTGTTCACCACCTGGTCGAGGAAGTAGCGGTCGTGCGAAATCAGGATGTAAGCCTTCGGATATCCATGCAGATAATCCTCCAGCCAGTTGCGGCTTTCGAGGTCGAGATGGTTCGTTGGCTCATCGAGCAGCAGCAGCGAGGGCTCCTGCAACAGCAGTTTGGCGAGCGCGATGCGCATCTGCCAGCCGCCCGAAAACTCCTCCGTCTTCCGCGCCCAGTCTTCCTTCGAAAATCCCAGGCCGCCGAGCACCGCGCCAACCTGCGCATCGAGGGTATAGATGTCGCGCGCATGCAGCAGGTCAAAAATATCCGAGTAACGCTCCGCTGCCGTGGCGTACTCCTTCGACTTCGGGTCCTTCTCCGACATGATGTGAGTCAGTTCTTCGGACTCTTTTTCCAGCGCAAAAAGTTCGTCGAAAACCGACAGGCATTCGTCAAACACGGAGCGGCCCGAAAGCGCGAGGCCGTCCTGCGGCAGGTAGCCGATGGTCATGCCGCGAACGCGCGTCAGCTGGCCGTAGTCCAGCATCTCCGCGCCTGCCAGCACTTTCAGCAGCGTGGATTTGCCAGTGCCATTGCCGCCGACCAGGCCCGTGCGTTCGTCGGGGGTGATCAGCCAGTTGGCATCTTCAAAAAGGAGTTTTTGGCCGAAACGTTTGCCGGCGCCGGAAAGTTGAAGCATCTCTACCTATTTTCGCATCGCCGGGCGTTCGAGACCGAACAGGCGTGCATACCCGGGCCATTCAGCCGCATCGAAGGAGCAGGGGAAGCGAGTGAGCGACACCAAACTCAGTGGCTCGACTGCAGGGCGAAAGCGCTGGTGGCAACGGCGCTGGCTGCAGGCGCTGGGTGTGATTGCGGTGCTCGGCGTGATTGCTGTGGCGCTGGTGGTTCGTCACATCGAGCGCAACGCTGCGCCGATCCTGCGCCAGCGGATCATCGAAACGGTGTCGAAGCACTTCAACTCGCCGGTCGAGCTTGACCGCCTCGAAATCTCCGCGATGAAGGGTCTCGAGGTCACAGGCGAGGGCCTGCGGGTGAAGCATGTGGCCGAGCCGAACGGACCCGATCAGCCAGCCGATACGCGGCCCATGCTCAGTGTGCGGCGATTCCGGTTTCGCACGGATATTCGCTCGCTACTGCACTCGTCCACCCGGCTCGGCATCGTGTATGTCGAAGGTATGGAACTGCATGTTCCGCCGGCGGGGCAGCGTGGACCGCTCTTCGGAAAGCAAGACGCGACGGACGACCTGCAAGCGAAGCTTCCCCTGCTGGTGACTCACGTTATCTGCGATGATGCGACGATTTTCATCGAGACGAACAAGCCCGGTAAGGAGCCGCTGGAGTTCGACATTCAGCGCGTCGACCTGACCGGCATCGCCTGGCAGAAGCCGTTTCACTACGATGCGATGCTCACCAACCCCAAGCCCACCGGGTTGATCCATGCGGTTGGAAGCTTTGGACCATGGGTGGACGACGAGCCGCGCGACACGCCGATCGAGGGCGATTACAACTTCGATCACGCCGACCTGAACAGTATCAAAGGCATTGGCGGCATGCTGTCATCTACCGGGCGTTTCTCCGGGCCGCTCGGGCAGATCACGGTCGATGGCGTTACCGATACGCCGGATTTTTCAATCGATACGAGCAATCATCCGGTGCCGTTGCGCACGCAGTTTCACGCTATCGTCGACGGCACCACGGGCGATACGATCCTGGATCCGGTGCGAGCGCATATGCTGCACTCCGACTTCACCGCGCGCGGCGTTGTGAAGAAGGTGGGCCATACCGGGCACGATATCCAGCTCGACGTGGATGTACCCAACGCCCGCATCGAAGATATGCTGCAACTCGCCGTCAAGACCCGGCCGCCGCTGATGCGCGGAGCTTTGACGATGCGGACGAAGCTGCACATACCGCCGGGCCCGGCGCGCGTTCCGCAGAAGCTGGAGCTGGCCGGACGATTCAGCATTCGGCAGGTCGCGTTCAGTAACGCCAAGCTGCAGGACAAGATCGACGGCCTGAGCCTGCGCGCGCAGGGCAGGCCGAAGGAGGTAGAAGATGCCGGCAGCAACCGCATCGCTGAAGTCCAGTCGCAGATGAGTGCGGACTTCGTGCTGGGCCACGCCATGATGACGGTACACAATCTTGACTACCGCATCCCCGGCGCGAAGGTGTTGATGAATGGCGTGTACAGCCTCAACGGCGAAGTGTTCGAGTTCAAGGGCCATGTTCGGACCGATGCGACCGCTTCGCACATGACCACTGGCTGGAAGTCGTTTCTGCTGAAAGCCGTCGACCCGTTCCTCAAGAAGAATGGTGCGGGCATGGAGATTCCCGTCGAAGTAAGCGGCACCCAAAGCGAGCCGCACTTCGGCCTGGCGATGCATGGAGCCGACGAGACTACGGATGAAATGAAGCAGGACCTGAAGTACAGGCGGAAGGCAGATGCTGGAGCCAGGAAGAAGTAGGCTGGTGCGACCCGCTGCTAACATGAAGCGAGCAGGAGTCCGCGCCCGACCCTTGGACCTTACGGAATGTCTACAGCCTTTGAAACGCAGCGTCCGCTGCTGACGCTCGCGGTACCGACGTACAACCGGGAAGCCAGCCTCCAACTCCTCCTCGACGCGCTCGCGCCGCAGATAGCTGCGCTGCCGGAGGTCGAGCTGCTGATCTCGGACAATGCTTCGCCCGACGGCACGCGTGAGATTGTCGAAGCGCACATCACCGCGGGCCTGCGCTGCGAGTACATCCGCAACGCGATAAACATCGAAGCCGACCCTAATTTCCTGCAGTGCTACGAACGCGCACGCGGGCGCTACGTCTGGATCTTCGGCGACGACGACGTGCTGCTGCCAGGCTCGCTGGAGTTTGTTGTCGGGCTGTTGCGCGATGCGGAGTACGAGATTCTCTACCTGCAGCCGTTCGGATTTGTGCGGCAGATCGATGAACGCGGTCAGCGTAACAGCGCACCTGGGGTGATCGCGTACGACTCCGCGAAAGCGTTCCTGCACGGCGTGGGTTTGCGGGGCGATCTTGTCATGCTTTCGGCGGTGATCGTCAA
>Ga0157374_10003547_pt1 | contig 13130 bp, 7 predicted proteins | sample M25metaG_FD_115308 | JGI IMG/M metagenome (GOLD analysis project Ga0157374, IMG submission 115308) | Miscanthus rhizosphere microbial communities from Kellogg Biological Station, Michigan, USA - M2-5 metaG | ecosystem: Host-associated > Plants > Roots > Rhizosphere > Soil | place: USA: Michigan...
CCGAAGACGGGACAGTCATTGCTGATTTAACCAAGGACGAGCAACAGGCAATTATCGCTAAAGGTGGCAAGGGTGGTTTTGGCAATGCCCACTTCATGAGTTCGACTCGCCAGGCCCCAGACTTTGCCGAAAAAGGCGACAAGGGCGACGCCAAATCACTGAACCCGGAACTGAAGATGAGTGCAGATGTCGGGTTAGTGGACCTGCCGAACGCCGGTAAATCGACGCTGCTGGGCCGAATTAGTAATGCCAGGCCGGAAATTGCCGATTACCCGTTTACGACGCTGGTGCCAAACTTAGGCGTGGTTGATATCGACAAAGGTACCAGCGTGTTGTTTGCTGATATCCCGGGACTCATCGAGGGTGCGGCCGACGGCAAGGGGCTGGGCCATGATTTCCTGCGACATATTGAGCGCACCGCCGTAATTGTGCATCTTATTGATAGTTACCAGGATGATATCGTCAAAGCTTATACAATCATCCGTGATGAACTAAAGGCCTATCAGGCCGAGATTGGCAAACGTCCGGAAATCGTGGTGTTGAATAAAATTGATGGGCTGGATGACGAGATAGTGGCTGATCTTCTGGCCCAGCTCAAAAGGGTAGCGGGAGCACGCGCCAAGCTGTTTGCTATTTCGGCGCAGGCCGGTACTGGTATTCAGCCGCTGTTGTTTGCAGTTAAGGATTTAGTAATGAAATCTCGTGCCAAAGTGCAGGCCGAAATCGAAAAAGAAGAAGTTCCGGTATTGCGGATGACCGATACCTCACAGCAGTGGCAGGTGGAGAAAGATGGTAAAGTGTACCGGGTGACAGGCCCGCGCATCGAAAAATTTGCCGGTCGAACCGATTTTACTAACGAAGAAGGTATCGTCCGCTTGCGTGACATTATGAAAAAGTTGGGAATTATGCACGAGCTCCGACGTAAAGGTATCAGTGCCGGCGACACCATCAAAATCGGTCCGAACTCGTTCGAGTATTAAGCCACGCAACATTAGCTGATTGGCCAACCTGTATTCAGGAAGTAACCTAATGAGCGTGCTACACTGGTAGCTACTATGACGGCTAGTTTTTTCTTTTATGATCTGGAAACGACCGGGGTGCGCTCGCGGGAGTGCCGGATTATGCAGTTTGCTGGCCAACGAACAGATATGGATTTGCAGCCAGTTGGCGAAGCGGTCAATATATTTATTAAACTCACGCCTGATGTCCTGCCCGATCCGGAGGCAGTGTTGCTAACGGGTATTACGCCACAGCAAACGCTGGCCGATGGTATTACCGAAGCTGAATTTTTGAAGATTTTTGAGGCTGAGATATCGACACCAGATACGATTTTTGTCGGCTACAACAGTGTGCGCTTTGACGATGAATTTATGCGCTGTCTGCGCTATCGCAATTTTTATGACCCGTATGACTGGCAATGGAAAGACGGCCGCTCGCGCTGGGATTTATTGGACGTCATACGGATGACGCGAGCATTGCGCCCGGAGGGCATCGAATGGCCTGTTACCGACGAAGGCGTCCCGACAAACCGTCTGGAGCTTATTACCAAGCTGAACGGCTTGGATCACGCCCAAGCCCACGATGCTCTGAATGATGTCCTGGCGACCATTGCCGTCGCCAAATTGATTCATGATAAGCAGCCAAAACTGTTTAACTTCCTCTTAGGCCTCCGCGATAAGAAAAAAGTTGCTGCGCTGGTAAATAGTGGTGAGCCCTTTGTTTATAGTTCTGGGAAATATGCTAATGAATTCGAAAAAACAGTCGTCGCGGTAAAGCTAGCTGACAGTCAGCGTAACCAAGGGGCGTTGGTATACGATCTGCACTTCGACCCTGATGATTACACATCGTTAACGCCAAAAGAGCTCGTGAAAATATGGGGTTGGCAGAAAGATACCGAGGCCAAGCGTTTACCAGTAAAGACGCTACAGTTCAACCGTTGTCCAGCAGTTGCGCCGCTGAGTGTGCTCGATGACGCCAGCCAGAAACGCATTAAGCTGGATACTAAAACGTATCAAACCAACCTGGAAAAGTTACATGCAGCCACTGATTTTCCGGCTAAACTTCTAGAGGCTGTGCAGCTCATGGAGGTGGATCGCCAAACTGCCGCCTCAAAAGACGAGCAAGATGTAGAATCACGGCTGTACGATGGTTTCTTGGATGATCATGACTGTAATTTGCTACGCGCCGTGCGAGCCGCTGAACCAATTGAGGTGCCGAAGTTTGGCGACCAGTTTCACGATGAGCGCATGCGGCAGCTGCTACCGCGCTATAAAGCCCGTAATTTTCCTGAAAGCCTAACTGCCGAGGAGCGCCAGGCCTGGGATGAATATATTCGACACAAATTGTTTGATGGCGGGAATCAAAGCAAACTGGCTCAGTATTTTGCTACGCTAGCAGCCTGCGCTCAGGACTCTACATATGCTAAAAGTCAATTTTTACTGGAAGAGTTGCAACTGTACGGGCAGAGTATTGTGCCGGCCGATTTAGGCGAATAGGCTAGGCGCGAGCGACTGATGCTTTATGAAGTGCGATAGATATAAGTAGAGTAGGTACTTGTGAAGTCTTCGGCGACTGCCGAGTAGCAGACTGACCAAAACGAGACTGCTAAATATCAGCAACCAAACACCAAAACTAATTTGAAATTCGGTACCAGGGATAAAGCCCAGAACGATGAAATTTTGCATGAGACCACCTTGCCGCGGTTATGATTTGACAAGCTTAAGATTTTGATCTCATTCTACACCTAATTGTTATTAAAGCAAGTATATTTTATTATTGCTTATGCTTTGGAGCGGATATTTTTGAGTCGGTCACGATTCATTAGCGCCAGAAACAGTGCTCCAAAGAATAAGACTGCAGCCACGCTAATTTTCCACACGGCATCATGTTGCCAGGCCAGAATGCCGACTAGTATGAGCAGTACCAGCGCAAGTACATCGTAGGACCACTGCACAAGGGGATTTTTTGGGAACAAAAATGCCACGACTTTGCCGCCGTTTCGAAGCAGATATTCCCGCAGCCGGCGCGCCCACTCGTTATTAATACTCAGCAAACCAAGCCCGGCCAGCGCCAAGGGAATCCCGCCCGGCCCCGGTAGGGGGCTGGAAATAACAGCCAGCACTAATAGCAAATAACCGCTACTATCAATAACAATACGCTTAGTATGACGCTTGAAAAACTGCATATATCTAAGTATACATAAGTATACAGGTCTCGATTTATCAGGGATTTTCAGGTATAATTATGTGCCTCTATGAGCGACAATATTGTAGTTAAGGGTGCCCGCGAACACAACCTGCAGAACGTGGATGTGACAATTCCGCGTAACCAATTAGTGGTGGTTACGGGTTTGAGTGGATCGGGTAAGTCCAGCCTGGCATTTGACACCATTTATGCCGAAGGCCAGCGGCGCTATGTGGAATCACTCAGTTCGTACGCACGCCAGTTCTTGGGCTTGATGGAAAAGCCAGATGTTGATCAAATAGACGGCTTAAGCCCAGCAATCTCAATTGACCAAAAGTCAACCAGCCGCAACCCGCGCTCCACCGTAGCGACTGTCACGGAAATCTATGATTATTTGCGTTTGTTGTTTGCGCGGATTGGCGTGCCGCATTGCCCCATTGACGGTAATCCGGTGGTTCGTCAGACTACTAATAATATTATTGATCAGATTACAGCTTTACCCAACGGCGCGCGGCTAATGATATTGGCACCAATTGTGATAGATAAAAAGGGTGCATTTGAGCATATTCCCGAGCAGTACAGCCGCGTTGGCTTTGCCCGCGCTCGTATAGATGGCGTGGTGTATGTATTGGATGAGTTTCCGACACTGGATAAGGCCAAGCGGCACCGCATCGAGATTGTAATTGATCGGTTGGTAAACGACGAAGCCAGTCGGACGCGTTTGGCGCAGTCAGTAGAACAGGCTCTTGAAGTGGCCGAAGGCAAAATTGTGGTGCTGAATGCCGACAAGGATGAAACTTCGACCTACAGTCTGATGTATGCTTGTCCGGACCATCCGGAAATTGCTATTCCGGAATTAGAGCCACGGACGTTTAGTTTTAACTCGCCGCAAGGAGCTTGTCCGGTTTGTACCGGCTTGGGTTCGCGCCTAGAAGTTGACCCCGAACTGGTTATTCCCAATGGCCGGCTGACAATTGCCGAGGGTGCTATTCGCCCGTTCAATCGTTTCCATGCCGATGCTTGGTATATGAAAAAGCTGCAGGCTGTGGCCGATCGCTACCACTTTAGCCTGCACGTGCCGACCAGCGAATTGAAGGCCGAAGACATTGAACGCGTCATGTACGGCACCGCCCATGAGAAATACAAAGTTGGGCTGGGTATGGGCCGTTCATTTGAAACTACCTACGAGGGTGTAGTTCCAAACCTGGAGCGTCGGCACCGCGAAACTGACAGTGATTTTATCCGCCGCGACATCGAGAAATTCATGCAGGAAAAACCTTGCTACAAGTGTAAAGGTTTGCGTTTGAAACCTGAGGTTTTGGCAATTTTAGTGGGTGAAAAGTCCATTATGGACGTCTGTGTGTTGTCAATTGACGACGCCATCGACTGGTTCAACAGCTTGTTCTTTACCGAAAAAGAGCAAAAAATTGCCCATCAGATTCTGAAGGAAATTTGTGCCCGTCTGAAATTTTTGCAGGACGTTGGTTTGAATTACCTGACGCTGCTGCGGAGTGCTACTACCTTATCGGGCGGAGAGGCGCAACGTATTCGTTTGGCAACGCAAATTGGATCTGGGCTGCAAGGAGTGTTGTACGTGCTGGACGAACCAAGCATTGGGCTGCATCAGCGTGATAACGCGCGTTTAATTACTACACTCAAGCATCTGCGAGATCTAGGCAACACTGTTCTGGTGGTCGAGCATGACGAGGAGACTATTCGGACAGCTGATTATCTGTTAGATATTGGCCCAGGTGCCGGTATTCATGGTGGTAAAGTCGTCGCTGCGGGTACACCAACTGAAGTTATGAAAGTTAAAGACAGCATCACGGCTCAGTATTTGGCGGGTGGTAAACAAATTCCCGTTCCTAAAAAGCGACGAGCCGGTACTGGTAAAGAACTGGTCATAAAAGGTGCTCGCGAAAATAACCTTAAGGATGTTACGGCTACAATTCCGCTCGGTAAATTGGTTGTCGTCAGTGGTGTGTCTGGATCTGGCAAGTCCAGCCTGATTAATGATATTTTGGCCAAGGAATTGCAGGCGCGGCTGATGCGGGCCAATACCGTGCCTGGGCGCCATGATGATATCGTGGGCATCAATCAGCTCGATAAAGCAATCGTCATCGACCAGTCGCCAATTGGCCGGACGCCGCGATCTAATCCAGCAACCTATACGGGACTGTTTACCCCAATTCGCGAGTTATTTGCCAGTGTTCCCGAAGCTAAGCTGCGTGGTTATAGTCCTGGCCGCTTTAGCTTCAACGTCAAAGGTGGCCGCTGCGAAAACTGTGCCGGCGACGGTATTATCAAAATTGAAATGCACTTTTTACCGGATGTCTACGTGCCGTGCGAGGTCTGCCATGGTAAGCGCTACAATCGTGAGGCGTTAGAGATCCATTATAAGGGCAAGACCATCAGCGACGTGCTGGACATGACCTGCGAGCAAGGCCTGGAGTTTTTTGCCAATCAGCCAGCAATCGCCCGCAAGCTGCAAACGTTGGTAGACGTGGGGATCGGCTACATTAAGCTAGGTCAGCCAGCCACAACACTGTCGGGCGGGGAAGCCCAGCGTATCAAATTATCAACCGAGTTGAGTCGTCGCCCAACCGGTCGTACGTTATATATTCTCGACGAACCAACCACTGGCTTGCACATGGCCGATGTCGAGAAACTGCTCCTAATGCTGCATGCCCTGGTTGATACCGGTAATAGTATGGTGGTAATCGAGCACAATCTGGATGTCATCAAAAACGCTGACTGGATTATTGATATGGGCCCGGAGGGCGGTAACGCCGGCGGCCAAATTATCGCCGAAGGCACCCCCGAGCAAGTCGCTAAAAACGTCAAAAGCTACACCGGCCAATTCTTAAAGCGTATACTGAAGTAAGTTGGGGCAGTCCTGGCGGCCCGCCCTTAAAACAACAGGCTCGCCTGATATCTGTTATAATAGAGGCCAAGACAGTTAACAGGAGTTTTAAGATACATGTCACAAGATTTGATTTCATTGACCGTTGAAGCCCGTGACGTTACCGGTAAGGCCGTTAAGCACCTCCGTAAAGAGGGCGTTATTCCAGCAGTTATTCATGATCATGGTAAGGATTCCGTGCTCGTTCAGGGCACATATCTGGATCTACTGCGGGTGTATAAGCAGGCGGGTAAGCACCATCCGGTCGTGCTGAAGGCCCCTAGTCACACCTACACGGTGCTGATTAAAGATGCTTTTTTTGAACCACGTAAAAATCAGTTAACACATTTGGTGTTTAATGCGGTTGATAAAAACCAACAGGTTGAGGCCGAGGTACCGATTCACGCTCAGTACGACGAAGGTAATGAATCCAGCCCAGCTGAGCGCAACAGCCTGATTGTGCTGCAGCAGCTGGAAATGGTGCAGGTTAAGTCTATCCCCAGTAATATTCCCGATGTTCTGTATTATAACGGCGAAAAGCTGGTCGAAGTCGGTGACCACGTTACGGTGGCCGACCTGGTGGTACCAAAGGATGTCGAAATACTGGTTGAGCCCGAACACACTATTGCAACGGTCTTTGAACCAAGCGCCTTAGCTGCCGCTAATGATGCTGCTGGTGGTGATGCCACCGAAGATGAAGCAACCGGTGATGCTGATGCCGGTGAGTCTGCCGAAGGCCTAGAAGCTGAAAAGGAAGCTGAGAAATCTGAAGAAGCCGCTGCTGAAACCAAGAGCGAATAAGTCCTAGTTTCTTAGAATCATCAATAAGCGGCTTACCACATGGCCGCTTATTTTTTATTCCTCTATAAAGCCGCCAGATTGGTGAGCCCAGAGCTTGGCGTACAGACCTTTATGAGCAAGCAACTCATGATGTGAGCCTTGCTCGACGATCTTACCTTCGTCCAGTACGATAATCCGATCCATTTTCTGAATAGTACTTAAGCGATGAGCGATAACAATTGAAGTCTTATGTTCCATTAACTTCCAGAGAGCCCGTTGTATTACTCGCTCACTTTCGCTGTCTAGTGCCGAAGTAGCTTCATCGAGAACTAAGATTGGTGCATCTTTTAAAATAGCTCGAGCAATTGCAATTCTTTGTCGTTGGCCGCCGGATAATTTAACGCCGCGCTCACCGACAATTGTATTAAACTGCTGCGGAAGGGTCTCGATAAATTCAAGCGCATAAGCCTTATGTGCGGCAGCTTTAATTTCTGATTCTCTGGCTGTCGGCTTGCCGTAGGTAATGTTGTCTTTGATTGAACGGTGAAACAGCAGCGGCTCCTGTGATACATAACTAATAGACTGGTGTAAGCTCTGTTGAGTAATGTTAGCGATATTTTGATCATCTATCAGAATTTCTCCGCCATTTATATCTTCAAATCGTAGGAGTAATTTAGTTAGACTGGACTTTCCACCACCGCTCGGTCCAACTAAGCCGATCTTTTCACCGGCCGAAACTTGCAAGGTAAGGCCTCGGAAAACGGCTTCATTCTGCGAGCTATCACTGTAATGAAAGTCGATATTTTTAAGCGTAACTGTACCTTTGTTTACTAATAATCGCTGAGCCTTAGGTTTATCCTGAACTTCCGTCGGCTGCTGTAGTAATCGCGTCATTGGCTCCGCTTGAAGCAGGGATTCCTCAATGCCTCGCATCATATTGCCTATATCAAATAAACGGTTTGTTAGTGTCACTGTATAAGAAAAAGCAAAGATACCGGCTCCTAGCAGTTGGGGATGTTGGTGAATTTGACGAATGGTAACCGCTATGAATACTAGCTCGAAGCTGAATAACCCCATGATTCGATTACTGCCATTAGCGGCTAATTTTCCCCAGTCGCGCAGTCGAAAATCACGTAATGTGTCGTTTAGTTTGCGGTGGATAGCTAATTCGTAATCTTCACGTCCAAAAGACTTCACGGTCTGATTATTAGTAATTGTATCGGCAATATGAGCCGTCACGGCTTTAGTAGCTACTAACCGCTCATGCCGATAGGGAGTCATCATGATACGAAACAGTACGCCTGAGCCAATAGCCAATATAGACATTAAGAGTACTGTTAATCCGATTAGTGGCGCAGTGGCCGCCACTAAGCTGATGCCGGTAATTAATATGGTAATGAATGGCAATGCCTGCACCATCACGCTATCAGAAAATTTTAAAAATGCATTAGCGTAATCCAGTGCATCGGATGTCAGTTTGCCACTGATGGTATTGTTGTGAAAACTAGTGCCACGATGTAATAAATGCTCTACAGCTTCGGTTTGCAAGTAAGCCATAGCCCGGGCCTGCAAACTGAGCAGGGCTTGAAAAGCGATACGATTACCAATAATCCCCACGATACCGCCGATAATTAGGCCGGTAACGGCTGGGGCTACACTTGCGTGAGGGTGCGCTAGTGCCGCTAAGATACGACCAATGAAAAAGGGGATGACAATTGACAAACAAATTGCTGAAATTGGTGTCAACCAGATGAAATAGAAAGCTGGCTTGTAGTGTCGGGCGGCTTTTAGGAAGAGCTTAATAGTTAGCCAATCAACTGAATCAGCTTTTGGTCGTTTTTTCATATACTTTTCAGTATAGCCTTATTCATCGATGAACCCACCGCTTTGATGAGCCCAGAGCTTAGCGTAGGTGCCGTCTTTTTTCAGCAAATCGGTGTGCGAGCCTTGTTCGACAATTTTGCCGTCATCGAGCACAATGATGCGATCCATCTTTTGAATGGTACTCAGGCGGTGGGCAATAACTACGGCAGTTTTACCTTCCATTAATTTCCACAGGGCATCTTGAATCAGCACTTCGCTCTCACTGTCGAGTGCCGAGGTTGCTTCGTCCAGCAGCAATATAGGTGCATTCTTGAGCATGGCCCGGGCAATAGCAATACGCTGACGCTGACCGCCCGATAGCTTAACGCCGCGCTCACCGACCAATGTGTCGTAGCCTTTTGGCAGCGTATCGATAAATTCAGTAGCATGAGCCAGTCCAGCGGCCCGAGTTATTTGTTTGGCGCTAGGATTCAGCGTACCATAACCAATGTTTTCGGTAATAGTCCGGTGAAATAGCAGTGGTTCCTGCGGTACGTAGGCGATAGTGCTGTGCAAATCATCTTGTTTTATGGCCGCGATGTTCTGACCATCAATCAGGATCTCACCGCTCTGAATATCAGAAAAGCGCAGCAGCAATCGTGTAAAGGTAGATTTACCAGAGCCCGAGTGTCCAACTAGTCCAACCTTCTCGCCATTAGCTATATGTACCGTAAAATTCTGAAACAGCGCATCATCCGAACCATCATGGGTGAACGTAACATCTTTAAAGTCGATGGTACCTTGGCGAATGGTGGATGGCTCAGGTGTAACAGGGTCTTGGATTTTGGGGATTGCGTTAATGCTAGTGACCATATCTTTGGCATCACCAAATGAGCGGCTATAGTTGCGTAAGCTGTTATTACTAAATTGAAACAGCTGATCCACAATACCGGCGGTGTAGCTGAGAATCAAAAACATAGTGCCAATATTGATGTGATATACCACAACACTGACCACGGCAATTGTCAGTGAAGCTGCCGAAATACTTCGCGACAAACCGCCAAGATAATTCATCTGCCGCTGATGGCTGCGCGCAAACTGCATAAGCTGGCGGCGGGTATTAGAAGTAGACTCGTGGAAACGCTGCTTTTCATAGGTTCCACGGGCAAAACTTTTGATAGCCATGACATTGGTTATGGCATCGGCCAATGCGCCGGTTTGTTTGCTTTCGGTGGCTGCAAATTTAGCACTCAAGCGCTGAACTGGCTTAGAAATTTTAAAGGCCAGCAACAAGTAGATTATGGTAAACGCTAAAAAGATAGCCACGAACAGCGGTGCCCGTGGTAAAAGAATGACGGTCGTAAACAGTAGCCCGGCTAATAAGGGGTAAACTTGGTAAATGGTGGTGTCGGCGATTCGGACATACCCACTGAGTAGTTTGTTCGTGTGCGAAACTAGCGAACCGGCAAAGTTATTGGCGTGGAAGTCAGCACTTTCATGGATCATGGTGTCGAATACTTCTTCGGCCATGTCTTGACTGACTGCTGCCTCCAGTCGCCACATAAAGTAATCAACCAGTCGCCAGGCCAAAACACCCGAAGTGATAAGGCCAGCATACAGAACCAGTTGTGGCCCAAAATCATGCCAGATTTGATGATTCTGATAGTTATGCTGACTCAGGCGACTTAATACTGTGGCTGCAATTAATTGGGGTAGATAATTGTTGACCAATACCGTGAGCGGGATGCTAAAAAGAATCCCGTACATACGACGTGGATAAGCACGGACGTGACGCACGTAATAATTGGCTGTAGTAAGTGTTTCGTTTCGTTTTTTCATGGCCGGCCGCCTCCTAAGGCGTGGCTTACAGTAGTAAATTATATTATTTTTAGGGTTTGTCTGTCTGGTGGAAGAGTTAGCATGCCGCGAAGGTAGCTACTGTCGAGTAAGTGTCTGTCATTTTTGGCCGCCTCCGGGTTAATTCGCTTCAATAAAGATAACGAAGTTGCTAATAGATAGTTTTTATCTTATACTATGGTGCTTGTGAATGCAAATAAATAGTTCTTATTTTTAATCTTAGATTATGACCGAAAGTTACTCGTCGATTCCAAATACAACTCCTGGTGTTGAGACTAGTAGCCAAGAGAAACACGAGAAAAAATCAACTGGTACGACTGAATCAAAACCAACGTTTGACGTTAAAGCCGAAAAGGTGACCGAAAAAATCAGTAATCCCAGCCTATGGGAGCGTCTTACCGGTGAAAAGGTTAAACCAGAGGCCAACACTACTGCGTCGGTCGTTGCCGAAACGATTGATGTAGCCCAGGCGGCCGCCAAAAATATTGATCCGGCGCAAGCTGTTGAGCCCGAAGCAACGGCTGCACCAGCCGAGTCAGAAGTACCGTACGTCGAAATACCGCTCGGCGAAGTGCGTGACGAGGCTGCTGAATATATTGATTTGCATCAGCAAGTGCTGGCCGAGGAGCCGGTAACGACGGAAAACAATAAAGAAGATGCCTTTTTGCATGAAGCCGCCGACGGCGTCCAGACAGCCGAAGACGATAGCTCGTTCAAGCATGTCATAGATAATGCCTACGAACGCACCGTCGCCACTTTGCATGATAATCCAGAAGTCTTTACGCCGCCCCCAGCTGCACCGGAAGCAACCGCTTCACAGCGTCCGGCCTACGTTCCAGAGCTGAGGCGTCAGACGGAACAGGCTCAGCGCCAAGCGGCCGAGGCCGCGTCAACCGTGCCACCGCCGCCAACTCCCGAAGCAGTACCTACCCCCAAGACCAGGGAAGACACCAGCGAGTCAGTGCCGTGGTATTACCGTTACGGTGACAACCGTCGCTTTTATCCGTCCCCGTGGCCGCCTAAATCACCGGGCAGAAGCCTAATCGAGAAGGTCCAAGCACGTCGTCAGCGTCGGGCTACCGAAAAGGCCGTAGAAGAAAAGCTGGATAAGCAAACCGAAGCCGTACAGCGCTACATTGACCAAAAAGAGCAGGCTATTCGCCGTGAGACCGTGCCTGGGCTATCGGCGCAACCCGACCAGCTGCCTAGCTTCGAATCTGTGCCTGCAACACGGGCACCTAGGAAAAACCCGGAACAGGCAGCGGCCAGCCCGGCACCAAAATTCGAAACTGTACCGACTCCACAGTCGCGTCCACATTCAGCCGAACGGCTGCAGCACCTGGACCACCGCGAACTATTGGCCACCAGCGAAAAAATACTCATTGACGGCACTAGCCTGCGCCGTATCTACGAAGCCAAGCAAATTAGCGAACTGGGTCTGCGCCGCATTACCACCGAATACTTGCGCGGTGGCGATATCAAACATGCCCTGGACCAGGAGCTCATCCTGAAGCAAATGGCCTACGAGCGCGATCCGCAGGTGCGTGATGATAACTTGGCTGTGTACGGCGGTAGCCCGACGAACAATAGCGGAACCTTTGCGATCGGGGGCGCCCCATCAACTAGCACTTCAACCAATACCAATGCTGCCAAGCCTGCTCCTGCCCCTGCTAGTCAGTCAACCACTAAAAAATCCCAACAGAAGCGGGCGACTAACCCGGCCGAGGAAGTTCTGGTACGGGCCTGGATAGTGGTGGTCGTCGTCCTGGTTGTTATTGTCCTAACCCTCATCCTGCGGTAAACGGTATACTATAGATATGCAAAAAATACTGCTCTATTACAAATTTACGCCCATTACAGATCCAGAGGCTGTTCGGCTGTGGCAAAAGACCCTGTGTGAAAAGCTGAACCTGAAGGGCCGAATTTTGATTTCGACGCATGGCATTAACGGCACAGTTGGTGGTGATATTACAGATGTTAAGTCGTACGTCAAAGAAACCAAAGCCTACGCCGGCTTCAAGACCATGCAGTTCAAGTGGAGTGATGGTAGCCGCGATCATTTTCCCAAATTACAGGTTAAAGTCCGTGATGAAATTGTCAGTTTTGGCGTCACCGACGAACTGCGGGTCAGTAAAACAGGGGTCGTGGGTGGCGGCAAGCACCTGAAGCCGACAGAGGTAAATGAACTGGTTAACAGGTACGGCGATGATGTCGTCTTTTTTGACGGTCGGAACGCCTACGAGGCCGCTGTAGGCCGTTTTAAGGATGCAGTAGTACCGGATACTAGGACGAGCAAGGACTTCGTTAGCGAGCTTGATAGCGGTAAATACGATGATATTAAAGATAAGAAGGTTGTTACCTATTGTACTGGCGGTATTCGCTGCGAGATTTTATCTTCACTGATGAAAAACCGTGGTTTTCAGGATGTGTATCAGATAGACGGCGGCATCGTAAAATACGGTGAGCAATACGGTGACGATGGCCTGTGGGAAGGTTCCTTGTATATTTTTGATGACCGCATGGGGATGGAATTTTCCGATCATGCCAAAATAATCGGTGCGTGTATTCATTGCGGCGGCAAAACCAACAACTACGAAAATTGCGC
>Ga0157374_10003548_pt1 | contig 13128 bp, 3 predicted proteins | sample M25metaG_FD_115308 | JGI IMG/M metagenome (GOLD analysis project Ga0157374, IMG submission 115308) | Miscanthus rhizosphere microbial communities from Kellogg Biological Station, Michigan, USA - M2-5 metaG | ecosystem: Host-associated > Plants > Roots > Rhizosphere > Soil | place: USA: Michigan...
ATGCGCGGCTGGTGGCCTATGTCACGGCGCATTCGACCGACGCTCCGGACGTGTCGTCCTTGCGCGCGCATCTGGCGCAGTCACTGCCCGACCACATGGTGCCCGCGGCCTTCATGCATCTGGACGCTCTGCCGCTCACGCCCAACGGCAAGGTGGACCGCAAGGCGCTGCCCGCGCCGGATGCAGCCTTGCTTGCACTGCAGCCGTACGTGGCACCTTCGAGTCACACCGAACAAGCGTTGGCGGCGATCTGGAGCGAACTGCTGAACGTGCCGGCCGACAAGATCGGCATCCACGACAGCTTCTTCGCGCTCGGCGGCCACTCGCTCCTCGCCACACGCCTGATCGCCCAGATCCGCGAGCAGCTCAAGATAGAGGTGCCGATCCGCGCCGTGTTCGAAGCCCCGGCGATCAGGGGACTTGCAACGAAAATCGAAACGGCGCGAAGTAAGGGCAGCATGGCACAGCTGCCTATCGTTCCCGTTCCGCGGGATCGGACCTTGCCGCTGTCCTTCGCCCAACAGCGACTGTGGTTTATCCAGCAACACCTACAGGGGCAGGAGACGACCTACAACATTCCGCTGGGCTTTTCGCTGCACGGTTCCCTCGACCTGGATGCCTTGCGTGGCGCCTTTACCGATCTCCTCGTGCGCCATGAAACCCTGCGTACAACGTTCCCAGTCCCCCGGGGGGGAAACGAGGCGGTGCAGGTTATTGCCGAACACCTGTCCCTGGATCTGGCGGTGCATGAAATCACCCAGAGCGAATTGGCTCAGCGGGTCAATGCAGATGCCCAGAACGTATTCAATCTTGAACGTGGTCCGCTCATTAAGGTTTCGTTTCTTCGTTTAGCTCCACGGGAACACGTGCTCCTTATCACCATGCACCACATCATCTTTGATGGCTGGTCGGGGACGGTGATAGCCCGTGACATGAAGGCTCTTTACGAGGCCCGTGTCACTAAGCAGGCGAACGCAGCACTGCCTGTGCTTCCCATCCAATACGCCGACTACGCCCATTGGCAACGTCAACAAGACTTCACCTCGCATGTGGCTTATTGGACTTCGGCACTCAAGGGGTACGAAGACGGCTTGACGCTCCCCTATGACTATGCGAGGCCCCCGGTCCGCACTTGGAAGGGGGGCACTGCCAGGCATTGCTATCCCAAGGCCTTGGCTCGGCGACTCGCTGACTTCAGCCAAGCACAGCAGGCCAGTCTTTTTATGACGCTGCTCTCGAGCTTCGCGGTGGTGGTGAGTCGCTATACAGGCCGAGCCGATTTGTGCCTCGGAACCACGACCTCAGGACGCGATCGTCAGGAACTCGAAGGACTGATTGGATGTTTTATCAACATTCTGCCGCTGCGGCTGGATCTCTCCGGAAACCCGACGGGACTCGAACTTCTTGCCCGCGTCAAAGAAGTTGCGCTCAAGAGTTACGAGTATCAGGCGCTACCCTTTGAGCATCTCTTGAGTGCGCTGCGTCTGGAGCGCGACCCGAGCCGACTCCCTCTCGTGCCGGTCATGATCCGCCATCAGAACTTCCCGGAAGCCTCGCTCGAAGGCTGGGCGGCGGGGCTCACCATGCGTCCGCTTCCTGCGGGCGAGAGACGGGCAACCAGCGAGTGGGATCTGCAGTTTTTTGGCGACGGCAACGGATTGGAGGTGCAGATTGAATACGCCGCCGATCTGTTCAAGCCGGCCACTGTCGAACGATTGCTGCGACACCACCAGGAGGTCATCGAAGAACTGCTTGCCGATCCCACTCGCCGGCTTTCACAGTTCTCGGTCCTAAGCCACCTTGAGCGACGGCAAATGTTGACCGAGTGGAACCAAACTGCTCGCACGTTCGACACGCATTTGAGCCTTCCGGAATTGTTTGAGCGCCAAGTTGAAGCCACCCCTGACGCGATGGCCTGCCTGAATGAGGAAGGCGGTGTCAGCTTCGCCGAGCTGAACGCCAACGCCAACCGTCTGGCCCACGATCTGCGCGCCAAAGGGGTCGAACCCGAGGTACGCGTCGCACTCTTTCTGGAGCGCTCGCCCAGTTTCCTCTGCGGTTTACTTGCCATATTTAAGGCGGGCGGCGTCTATGTGCCGATCGATCCCAACTATCCCGCGCACTATGTCGAGCAGATTCTTGAAGATGCCAGACCTCAAGTCCTTTTAACGTCCACTCGATTGGCCGAGCATTTGAACGCGCACGCCAATGCAATTTGCCTTGATGCATTTCTTGGGTCACGCACGACGGCGCCAGGTACTTCGAGTGGTGAGGCGTACTCCAATCCCGAGCGATGTCTTCGCCCGGAGAACCTGGCTTACATCGCCTATACGTCCGGTTCGACCGGAAAGCCAAAAGGCGTGATGGTTGAGCACCGTCAAATCCTTAATTGGCTACATGCCCTTTGGGCGAGAATACCGTTTGAGCCAGGAGAGGTGGTTGGGCAAAAGACCTCATCAGCCGTCACTGTGTCGCTCAAAGAAATGCTGGCAGGTCTGTTGGCTGGCATACCGCAGATGCTGCTGGCCGATGAGACTGTTAAAAATGCATCAGCCTTCGTCGATGCCGTAAAGCGACATCGAATCAGCCGTTTGAACCTCGTGCCTTCTCATTTGCAGGCGTTCCTTGGAAGTTTTGGCGATGACGTCGAGGGTTTGCGATCGCTGAAGTGCATCATAACCGCCGGTGAGCCACTGACCCAGCGTTTGCGACAGAACGTCAACGCCAAGTTGCCATGGGTTCATTTGTGGAACAACCACGGCTGCACCGAATTGAACGACACCGCCTACTGCCCTCCAGAGGAACAAGCAGGCGAGAGCGTCTTAGTCCCTATCGGGCGCCCCATTGCCAACACTCATGTCTACGTCCTCGACCGCTCGTATCGACCCGTGCCGATTGGTGTGACCGGGGAGCTCTGCGTACATAGCATCGGGATGGCACGTGGCTACTGGAACGATGCCGCGCTCACGGCCGAGCGTTTTATTCCGAATCCCTTCAGCGAGACCCCCGGTACGCGTCTGTACACGACCGGCGATCTTGTGCGGTACCTCGAGAACGGCATGCTCGAATACGTGGGCCGAGAAGACTTCGAAATCAAGATCCGGGGACATCGCATCGATGTCAGACAAGTCGAGAACGCGCTGCGACAACACCCCAGGATCGAAGATGCAATCGTTCATCGCACCAAAGGCGATGAAAGTGGGCAGCTGGTCGCTTACTACATCGCAACCCCGCATAGCGATGTACTAGGCGGCAACCTTGTGAAGGCACACCTAAACGAACGCCTGCCAGGCTACATGGTGCCAACCCATTACGTCGCCCTCGACGTATTCCCGCGACTGCCCAACGGTAAGCTCGATCGCAAATCTCTCCCCGAGCCGCGGCGGCTACTACCTACGGCACCGACTGATACCCTAACTACGCCCATGGAACAAACTCTGGCGGCAGTATGGGCAGAGATCCTGAACATTGAGCAGGTTGGTCGTCATGCTAATTTCTTCGATCTCGGGGGGGACTCACTGCTCATCATGCACCTTCACAGCAGGCTCAAAGAAGTTCTCGGACGAGAGCTTACGGTCATGGAGGTATTTCAATATCCCACGGTAGAGTCGCTAGCGGGTTATATGGCACGAGGCGAGGCGAAGCAGATATTCGAGTCAATAGATGACCAAGTCAAAAAATCTGCAGCTGCCAAGCAGAAAAGAAAAAAGATTTCCACCGGCTTAGATTAATTAATTCTTGAGTGCAAGAATATTGAAGTTCGACGTGAGCATAATCGTTGTTTATCGGCTACCCGATGCCCGCCTCGGCAGAGAACGAAGACGGGTAATGCTTGGTGGCCATACAAGGTATGGCGAAACATATCACAACTCTTCTGAAATATAATGAATATTGATCTAGCAGATTGCGTCGCAATTGTCGGGATGAGTGGTCGTTTCCCCGGTGCTCGTGATGTCAATGAATTTTGGCAAAATCTTCGCGATGGCGTAGAGTCCATCCGTTCCTTTTCCGATGAAGAGCTCCTGGGTGCAGGTGTCGATCCATCCCTACTGGCGGACCCCCTTTTTGTTAAATCCAAGCCAATATTGGATAATATCGAGTTATTCGATGCGGAATTCTTCGATTGCACGCCCGCCGAGGGGGAAATCATGGACCCGCAGCATCGGCTATTTCTCGAATGTGCATGGGAGGCATTGGAGCAGGCCGGATGCGATGTCGAGCGTCACGCTGATTGGATCGGCGTCTACGGCGGGGTATCCTCGCCATCATATGCAATTAACAATCTGGCAAGAGTAAACCACCCAGGGGGGATGGCCTTAGCGATTGCTACGATGCCAGATTATGTCGCTACGCGTGTATCTTATAAACTCAATCTCAGAGGTCCAAGTATCACTGTACAGACCGCCTGCTCTACTTCTCTGGTTGCTGTGCACATGGCGTGCCGGAGTTTGATCGACTATGAGTGTAATGTCGCCTTGGCAGGCGGCTCCTCTATTGATTTGGCCCGGGGCTATTTGTTTGAGACCGGCGGTCCAGCGTCGCCCGATGGCCATTGCCGCGCCTTTGACGTCAACGCCAACGGAACAGTTTTCGGAGACGGGGTTGGCGTTGTTGCACTCAAACGGCTAGAAGATGCACTAGCCGACGGGGATACCATTTATGCAATTATTCGCGGCTCCGCCATTAATAACGATGGAGCAATGAAGGTTGGATACACGGCGCCAAGTATTGAAGGTCAGGCGCGCGTTATTTTACAGGCGCAGCGGCAGGCGGACGTCGATCCAGCAACGATCAGGTATATCGAAGCACATGGGACTGGCACCGAACTCGGAGATCCCATAGAGATGGCTGCATTGTCGAAGGCGTTTCGCGTCAAAACGAGTGCGAAACAGTTCTGCGCCATTGGCTCAGTTAAAACCAATATCGGACACGCCAATGCTGCCGCTGGCGTGGTCGGCTTGATCAAGACCGCACTTTCGCTTCACCATCAACAAATTCCCCCGACCCTTCATTTTAAGCAAGCGAATCCGCAAATAGATTTTGCGGACAGTCCTTTTTATATAAACACAAAGCTAACTGACTGGCTTGCCATCGATGGAATACCTCGCCGCGCGGGAGTCAGTTCCTTTGGTATCGGGGGAACTAATGCTCACGTCATTTTGGAAGAAGCACCAGCTTATGAAGCTTCCGATCCACCACGCTCTTGGCAGTTGTTGACACTCTCCGCGAAAACTGATATTTCCCTTAAGAAGGTTGTCGCCAACTTAGAGGAATATCTGCGATGCCATGCGCAGGCCAATCTAGCAGACATTGCCTTTACGTTGCAGACAGGACGGCGCCGATTCAATCGCCGATGTATCGTTGTTTGTCGTGATCATGACGACGCGCTAAATGTGTTGGAAAATCGTGACCCTACTAGGATAGCAACCTTCGCTCAAGAGCAATCTGCCGTGACCGTGGCGTTTTTGTTTCCTGGTCAAGGCTCGCAATATATAGCAATGGGATCCACTTTATATAAGGAGGAGCCGATTTTTCGCAAACATGTTGATTACTGTGCCGAATTACTTCGCCCGTTGCTCGGGCTCGATTTGCGGGGGGTCATTCACCCGCCAGAGGGGGACGGGTCGGTAGGCGAGGAGGAGTTGAATCAAACTTGGCTCACCCAACCGGCATTGTTCGTTGTTGAATACGCACTTGCACAGCTTTGGATTGCTTGGGGTGTCCGTCCCACAGCCATGGTGGGGCATAGTGTAGGCGAGTATGTGGCAGCTTGCTTGGCGGGGGTTTTCTCGCTCGACGACGCACTTAAGCTGGTGGCCGCCCGAGGCCGGGTGATGCAAGAGATGCCGAGGGGCGCCATGTTGGCAGTTCCTCTCTCAGAGAAGGAACTCTTGCCCCTTCTGAATGACTATCTGTCGCTTGCCGCTGTTAATGCGCCAGCACGCTGTGTCGTGGCGGGATCGATCAAGGCGATTGCGACACTGGAAGAAGAATTGCGCCGCAGAAATATCGAGACCCGCTTGCTGTCGACCTCGCACGCCTTCCACTCGCCGATGATGGAGCCCGCTCTGGCTTCCTTCCTTGAGGAGGTTAGAAAAATCAAGCTTTCCACCCCTACAATTCCATTTATATCGAGTAAATCAGGTAACTGGGTAGATGCTGATCAAATAGTTAAGGCGGAATATTGGGGGCAGCAACTTCGGCAGACCGTCCGCTTCGCAGACGGTGTACAGGAGCTTGCGAAGACGTCCGGGCAAATCTTTCTGGAGGTCGGTCCCGGGCACACGCTTGGGGCCTTGGTCCGTCAGCAGGTAACGAATAAATCAACGACAGTGCTTGCTTCACTTCGATATTCCAAAGATAGAGTTTCATCCGAGATGGCGTTTCTTCTTGAAACGCTGGGCCGGCTCTGGCTCGCGGGGGTGGATATTGATTGGTCGAATATGCACGCTGGTGCCAGACGCCGCCGGTTGCCTTTGCCAACTTACCCTTTTCAACGCGAACGATATTGGATCGGCCCTGGCGACTTGCAGGCTCAAGGTAACACGGCACCGATACAAAATGTGCCTCATAACGAGATCAATGAACTCCCAAACTCTATTAATAGCGCTGAATTTTCGTCATTCCGGACGATACATGGACGCCCGACACTGAATAGTTTGTATGTCGCGCCAACGACAGACACGGAAAAAAAGCTTGCCGAAATCTGGCAAAATTTATTAGGCATAAATAGAATCGGACGTCATGATGATTACCTTGAATTAGGAGGCGACTCGCTATTAGCCGTGCAGATCCTCTCGTCGATACTCAAGACGTTTGGCGTCGACATCTCTATGCGGAATTTTTTCGAATCCCCCACTATCGCCGGAACCGCGGCGAAGATCGATGCGGTTCCGCTTGCGAGCATAAGTTTCGTGGTTCCGACAATTAGAGCGCGACCAAGACCCGAAAGACTGCCGCTTTCCTTTGCTCAGCAGAGGCTGTGGTTTCTAGACCAGCTTCAACCAAATAATTCATCTTACAATATTCCTTGTGCCACGCGCTTGGAGGGAATGCTTGATGTAAATATCGTTCAGCAGGCATTGAATGCCATTGAGCAACGACATGAAAGTATGCGGACATATTTTCCCGTCCTTGACGGGGAATGTGTGCAACAAATCAGGCCTATGCAACCGGTTGTTCTGCCGCTGATAGATTTAACCGAACTCCCCTTTGAGCAGCGCGAAGCCAGGGCACGCGCACTGATTGCGGACGAGGCTACCGATCCCTTTGATTTGGCAATGGGGCCACTTTGGCGAGCGAAGTTGGTGCGTGTGGGTGATCGGAATCACATCCTTCTTTTTACATTGCATCATATTATTTCCGATGACTGGTCCCTCAGAATAATTCAGCGAGAATTTGTAGATCTTTATAAGGCTTTTTCCCAACAACATCCGTCGCCATTAGTGCCGCTACCGCTCCAGTACGCCGACTTTACTCTCTGGCAGCATGAATATCTTCAAGGGAAGGTTCTGGAAGGTCAAACCCAGTACTGGAAGAGGCAACTGAGTGGGGCGCCAACATTATTGGAATTGCCTACCGACAGTCCGCGCCCGGCGGTACAAACTTATGCGGGAAAGGTTCTGCCGTATGGGCTGGGAAGATCCCTCAGCGAGCGCATATTCGCCATGAGTCAACAGGAGGGAGTAACGCTATATATGATATTGTTGTCGGCATTTGGCATCTTGCTTTCCCGTTACAGTGGTCAACGTGATATTATCATTGGTAGCCCTGTCGCAAATCGACATCACGCGGGATTGGAACCTATCGTCGGCTTTTTCGCCAATACATTGGCACTTCGACTACGGCTATATTCAAACCGTTCTTTTAAAGAGTTGCTCAATCAAGTGCGCACGACTGCTCTTGATGCTTATTCTCATCAGGATCTGCCGTTTGAGAAGTTAGTTGATGAAATGAAGGTGCCAAGAAGCCTAAGTTACTCACCTTTAGCTCAGGTGGCGTTGGTAATTCATAATAATAATGAAATGTTTGATCTGATCATTGAATCTGGTAAAAAGAAATTTTCGGAAGAAATATATATAACGTCACTTGACTCGGAAGTGGGTGCCTCAAAACGTGATCTGACCGTTCATGTCAATAGGCTTTCGGATAACATAGTTGGCGGTATTGAATACAACGCAGACTTATTCGACCATACAACGATCGAGCGTATGCGTGAGCAATTCATTTATCTATTGGAACAGATTGCAATAGATCCGGACAAGAAGTTGAACGAACTTTCGTTGCTTTCAGCCGAGGAGGCCGACAAAATCTTAACGAAGTGGAGCGGCACTCTGCCTTCTTTCCCCAAAAGAGGCTGCGTTCATAAGAGGTTCGAGGCGCAGGCGGCGAGAACGCCTCACGCAGTGGCGTTGCTCTGGGAAGGCACCGCACTTACCTATGAGGAATTAAATAGTTACTCAAATACTTTGGCGCATAGACTGAGGGGCTTCGGCGTAACTCCTGATACCTTAGTTGGTTTGTGTGCGGAACGTTCGTTTGACATGGTAATCGGGATGCTTGCAGTCCTCAAGGCAGGGGGCGCTTATTTGCCACTCGACCCAACCTACCCTGCTGAGCGTTTAAAGCGCATGTTGGCTGACGCCCAGCCCGTGTTGTTGCTCACGCAGCCCCATCTACTCGAGCGTCTATCGGCTGTACATGTTGATGGGTTACATCTCGACGCTTGCCTCGATAGATTGTCGTTGCAAGGCACGCAATTTCACAATACAAATCCTGACTTTTTCGTCTTGCCGCAGCATCTTGCGTACGTGATTTATACGTCAGGATCTAGTGGTACACCAAAAGGCGCTTGTATCACACATGAGAATATTTACTCGTATATCCAGTCGCTCGGGGATAATTTTGAATTAGCGGTTGACGACAGATATCTGCACACGGCTTCATTCTCCTTTTCATCCTCGATGCGTCAGCTGTGGCTGCCCCTTTGTCATGGAGCCAAAGTGGTACTTGCTGGCGATGCCCAAATAAGGGATGTGGATAGATTTCGCGATTTGATCTTGAACGAACGTCCAACGGTGGTTGATCTGACGCCGTCTTATTACAGTCTACTTAATGCCACTGAAGACTCCGGGGTCGCTTCTATGTTCCCCGACGCTCACACCTTCTTGTCTGCAAGCGAACCGCTTCCATTCTCGCTATTCAAAACGCTTGTGGGAGGCGTTGGCAGGCGAGTCGTCAATATGTTTGGGCAGACTGAAACCTGTGGGATTGTGAGTACGTTTCCTGCGTCTGAGCGCCTCGACAGCGACGAGCGTGTCGAGGGAACACATGGGAATGTATTGATTGGTCGCCCCTTGCCCCATGTCAAGATCTACATTCTGGATGAACGCATGGACTTGGTGCCGGTGGGCGTGCCGGGGCAGCTCCACGTGGGCACAGTGACGCTGGGGCGTGGATATTGGGCACGGCCTGATTTGACTGCGGGAGCCTTTGTCCCCAATCCGTTCTCCAACGGGGAGCGGCTTTACCGGACTGGGGTTCTAGCTCGTTATTTGGCCGATGGAAACATAGATTGTCTGGGCCGTGAAGACCATCAGGTGAAACTGCGTGGTATTCGTATTGAGTTGGGGGAAATTGAAGCAGCGCTCCGGTCTCTCCCCTTCGTTCGTGAATCGGCAGTAGTGCTCCATAAGGATGCTTCCGGTGATGAGAGCTTAGTCGCCTATCTATCTCCGAAACCGGAACACTATCAAAGTGTGACAGTACGCGACGCGCTCTCCCAAATGCTACCTGATTTTATGCTACCCGCGCAATTCATCTTCCTCGATCGATTGCCTTTAAGTCCCAATGGAAAGGTGGATCGTACGGCGCTGCCCGAGCCTGATTATTCGTCGCCGCGAATCAGACAATCCGAACCGCCACGCGGAGTAGTCGAGCATGCGTTGGCAGCGATATGGAGCGATGTATTGCATTGCGAAAGTGTGGGGCGTAATGACCATTTCTTTGAGGTCGGAGGGCATTCCCTGCGCGCAATTACCATGCTTGCGGCCGTTAGGCAGCGGCTACAAGTGAGCCTGCCGCTCGCGAGCGTTTTTAGCCATCCTACTATTGCCGAGCAAGCGCTTCTGATTTCAAAAGATGTTGATCTATCTCTTTCGTTACTCGTACCGTTAAAAGTTAGCGCCGAACTTCCGGCGGTCTTCTGTATTCATTCGCTCGATGGTTTGGTATTTAACTACCAAGCGCTCGCTGATTGCCTGGCCAATCATTTTTCTGTTTACGGAATACAATCACCAGAGTCGGCTGGTCTTCCGTCATGTAAGAGTATTGATGCTTTGGTTGGTGATTATGTGAAGTGTATCGAAACAGTGCATCCAAGCGGGCCTTATCACTTGGTTGGTTGGTCGGCGGGAAGCATCATCGCATTCGCCATTGCTGCAGCACTAGAGGCTAAGGGCAAGGGGGTAAAATATCTGGGCTTAGTAGATACTAATATTTCCGCCTTCATACCCTTGATTGATGTCGGCATAGATGAAGTTAAAAGGCAGGCTGCGCGCGTAGCCTTCAATTTGTTTGATGAGACCGCGGCTACCAAAGAAATCCTCCACGAGATCAATGCGCGGCTGCGCCAAATGAGCATTGTTGATTTTCTAAATGATGACCAAGAGTGCGCAAAGTTTTTGTCGCCGTTCACGGAGAAGCGAGCGCTGAAGGCGAGTCGGGAGACGCTTGAAATTGTAAAGCGTCAGATATTTTCGACCTATCATAATTTTATGCTTTTAGCTGGCTTTGTTCCTTCGAAACTTCGCACCCCGCTTCATCTATGTTTTCCCGCGAACTCGCCTCAAGATGATCGAGTTCAACGTGTTGATTGGTCAAACCTCGTCGATACTCAGAATTTTCCTACTCAAGATATCGTGGTCGGCGACCATTTCAGCATTTTGACGAAGCCAGATGTCGTTCCATTGGCACGTTGCATTCTCGCATTCCACGGTATCTTAGTCGATGACGCTTAAGGTCGGAGCATCAACCGATGAGTGGCATTGAACAAAGCCAAATATGATACTCCTTGGCAAGTTCATTTAACATCAAGGGAGCGCGCTATTGGAGGAATACCCTGTCGTCATCGTTGGCGGTGGAGCCGTTGGATTGACTGCGTCCATTCTGTTGTCGCAGGCGGGAGTACGCTCACTATTGTTAGAACGCCATCCAGATACCTCTGTCCACCCCAAGGCACGCCATATTAACGCTCGAAGTATGGAGATTTATCGCCAATGCGGGATCGAGGCCGATATCCGTGAAGCTGGCCTCAGCCAAAAATTTAGCGATAACATTATTTGGGCGGAGACATTGTCAGGCAAGGAGACGAAGAGATGGGGTGGAAGGTGGTCACTCCCTCATCCTTATATTTCTCAGCTTTGTAGTAAAATTTTGAAACGATGGATATTTCGAACAACTCCATCGGGCAATTGCCTGTGCGCGCAGGATAGTCTGGAGCGAGTGCTACGTTCAGTTGCCATTCGAGAGGGTTTTGCGGAGCTGCGATTTAATACCGAAGTCGTTGCGCAAGAGCAGGACGAAGGGGGCGTCACTATTAATTTAGTGGACCGTATGCGAGGAGTTGAGTCGCGAGTGCGTGCTCAATATGTCGTTGCCGCCGATGGCGCCAACAGCTTAATGAGGTATGAGCTTGGAATTCGGATGATCGGTCGCGGGGCATTGTATGACAGTATTAATATATTGTTCAACGCCGATTTGACGCCGTGGACCTCTACCCGCCCGGCCGCGCTTTACTTCATCGAAAATGAGACTATCAACGCGACACTTCTCACAATAAATGGGATAGATCGATGGGGTTTTCTAATCAATAACGTTTCCGCTCTTGGCATCGGCGCTTTAGAGCTTGCACCGGAGCGTGCCGTTGAACTAATTCGTATGGCGATTGGGGCCTCGGACTTGAAGGTTGATATATTGTCGATTTCACCATGGACGGCCTGTGCTCATGTCGCCGAAAAGTATTACCTAGGGCGTATTTTTCTCGTTGGTGACGCAGCCCACGAGATGCCGCCAACTGGCGGCTTTGGCCTGAATACAGGTGTTCAGGATGCCCATAATCTGGTGTGGAAGCTGGCTGCGGTACTTCAAGGCGTCGCCGGATCCGAGTTGCTCGATACCTATCAGACTGAACGCCGGCCTGTTGGTCAACTTGTCACTGAGCAGAGCCTTAATAATGCGGTATCCATGGGTCGACTGACGGGGGTATCGGACGCCGTTCCGATGGTGCGGGACGAACTTCTAAGACACGATGGGCTAGTTTTTGGTGCTTCCTACCTGTCCAAAGCGGTCATACCTGACCGCACGTCCGATCCAGTCGTTGCCAATCCTGTAAATGATTATATTCCCTGCGCTCGACCAGGTCGACGAATGCCGCACATTTGGATGAAGTGCGACGGATCTTGCTTTTCTTCCATAGATCTCATCGATGGTGCTTTTGTGCTGTTTACAAGTCCCGGGGGAAACGCCTGGGCGGAGGCCGCGGGCGAATTGGCACTAGAGATGAATGTTGATCTTAAATCATACATAATTGGTAGTATTATCCGAAGTCATGTGAGGAGGTGGCGTACTATTTTCGGAATCTCCAAGACCGGAGCGGTATTAGTTCGTCCCGACGGCTATGTGGCATGGCGCAGTAATTCAATTATGACAGAGCCAAAGAATATCCTGCGCATCGCGCTCAACAAAGTATTGGGAAGAGTAATATTTAGCGATGAGAAAATGAGCGTGAAATAATATTCACGCTCAAGAAACAGAACTGAAGAGTCGCATTCATGCGGTCGCCTGCAGAGGGTTCAGGTGGAAGGCAAGTGAGGCGGCACGGCGCTTGAGCGCGGCGATGCTGCGCTGGCGCTGCTGCTCCTCGTGGTGTTGCTGCCCATGATCGATGTAGTCGGCCACGCAAAACGCTTGGGAAACGCTGAACAATTCGGCCCGAATCGTGCATGCATAGTCGGCCATGCAAAACATCGGCAGCCCGCAGGAATGCTTGGGATTTTGGGGGCATACCGTGCACCGAATCTCTCAGGAAGCGTTATGCGGTGAATTGATTTGTGGGGGAATTGAGCCTTG
>Ga0157374_10003549_pt1 | contig 13126 bp, 14 predicted proteins | sample M25metaG_FD_115308 | JGI IMG/M metagenome (GOLD analysis project Ga0157374, IMG submission 115308) | Miscanthus rhizosphere microbial communities from Kellogg Biological Station, Michigan, USA - M2-5 metaG | ecosystem: Host-associated > Plants > Roots > Rhizosphere > Soil | place: USA: Michigan...
CGTGATGATCGTTTCGTCGCTCATTGCTAAAGCCCCCAGGTTACTGTTACCAAGGGGCTTTTAGCATTTTGGCCTTATTTTGCAAGCACAGCTTTTCTAACTCGCCATTCGAGTTAATTTGGACTACATTTTCTCAACATGGTCTATTTTTACCTATAGAGAAACTAGAAGCTTTCAACAAAAATCACTCGCAAAAATGGCTGCCTGGCTGAAAAATGGGGGTAAAATTTATCTGGCGCCAGTCAACCCTGCCGCAATTGAGAAATTATTGGTTGATATTCCAACCTTGCAAATGACCGATCGAGGGGAAGGCGCTTATCATTATGTGGAGCTAACCAAGAAACCTGCTACTCAAACGATAGAGCCAGCAGTCATTCAACAGATTTTTTACATGCCCTACTAAACGATAGGATAAAATCAACCAAGTATTCTCATTTTTATTTGGAATTGAATATCGTTTGATAGTAGCCCTGTACCGACCCTGCATTTGTCGTCGTCCCACTCGTACTGGTGCTTGTGGTTCCACTGGTACCGGTGTTGTAAGCAAAGCCTGTATATGAGTTTGACGAGGTTGGATATGTGTATGAGGAGCCGGTTGCACCTGTATTAGACCAATTATTAAATGTAGTCCCTGTGGAACTAGTCCCGACACTGGAAACACTACTCGTTGCGCTAACACCCGCCGTCGAGGAGACACTCTGACTCACCTGCGTGGAAACAGTAGGAACAGTCGATGAAGTACTGCTTGAAGAAGACGTTAAGGAGGTGGTCGAAACAGGTGCGGCAACACTAGCACTTGTGCTAACGGCTGCATCAGAACTCGAGGTGCTTCCACCTGCGCTGACTACTGCTGCACTAGAATTCGTAGCTGCAACGCCTACGCTGGTGGATGAACCTATACTGTTGACTACCGTAGAGGCGGTAGCGTCCACACTTGGAGAGGCGGTAGCGTCCACACTTGGAGAGGCGGTAGCGTCCACACTTGGAGAGACGCTACCCACAGACGAGGCAGGAGATAGAGGGGCACTGGCCCCAACCGCTATGGCATCAGTCCCAGAAGATACTATATTAAAGGGACTTGCTGATGCCGTTAAACTTACCACAGTAGGACCTAAAAGAAGCGGGGAAACTTGTGCAGCCAAAGCGCCCAGAGTAGATGATGCTAAAGGCAGGCCAGTCATACTGATTAAAGGCGGAGAAACAGGATCAAATGCCATTAATGAACCTAGCGCCCCGGTTACATCCGAAAGCATGTGATTCCCTCCGGAAGCAGCTGGTATGGAGCTAGCAGGAGTTCCCGGATCGGTAATCTGTTGATATGCAGCCTCTGCCATCTTCGATGCCTGCTCAGTCTGCAGGAAAATTTCAGAGTGAGCCATACTGGTGGATGGGTTGGAGCTGAGATTATGAAACTCGATCAACAATTCCTGTTTGGCCTCTAACTGAAGATCAGGCTTAATCCCTGGCGCACCAAACGCCAATTGCATGCCAGTCCTGGCCAAGTGCCTCAACCAATCATAATCTTCAGGCCGTAAAACACCTTTATGTTGAATCGCATACTGCTCTAACGAGATCATATCTTTCGCCAGTTGTGCCCTGGAGCCATCGACGCTCGTATTATTGGTACCCACTCCACCTAAAGTGTCATGAATAATCATCTGGCCGGTTTTTGGATCGATAACCACCACATAGCGGTCATCCACACTGCCAATACTATTATAGGTGTCCGGAATATCTCGCGTGGGCTGGCCCTTATCCAGATCGTTACTCTGTAAGAGTGTTTGACACAAGGTGGAGCCTGGATTAGCAGAGTAGAGACTCACCTGCTCCCCATGATAATAAATGATGGCCAGCATGGAACCCACTGGAATCAAAAGTAGAGCCAACAAAGAAAGTTGCCAACGGCGATTATTTTGGCGATGGACCTCTGTCATTGAGACACCTCTAGATACGCATGCTCTACTTTGTGGAAGTATCGACCGACGTCGCCAAAACTTGAGTTAACCCGCTAAATAGAATTTAAATTTGCTTTCAAAAGAAAAAACCAGGCAGTAAACGCTTACTACCTGGTTCATTCGTAATCATTTGAATCTGCGATAAAGCCTAGGCTTTGCCGAGGGTTTTTTCACCGGGCTTCCAGCCAACCGGGCACAATTCGCCGGACTGGAACGCTTGCAGCAAGCGCACGATTTCATCCACGTTGCGGCCTACGGACAGGTCGTTGACCAGGTAGCTACGCAGGTTGCCATCGGGATCGATCAAGAACACGCCGCGCAGGCTGATGCCTTTTTCTTCAATCAACACGCCATAGTCACGGCTAATGCGGTGGTTGATGTCGGAAACCAAGGGGAAATCAATCTTACCCAGATCGCCTTCGCTCCAAGCTTTGTGGGAGTAAACGCTATCCACGCTGGCGCCCAGCACTTGAGCGTTCAGTTTATCGAACTCAGCTTTGTGCTTGCTGAAGCCAATGATTTCGGTGGGGCAGACAAAAGTGAAGTCCAGGGGGTAGAAGAACAAAACAACCCACTTACCACGGTAAGACTTCAAGGACACTTCCTTGATTTCTCCATCGACAAATGCTGGAGCGGTAAACTCGGGAGAGGGTTTTCCGATTTGTGCGACCATAGAAATAATCTCCTTCTATAAGCCAATCGACTAATTGGTAGAAATATTGTTAGTATGAAAAACTGGAATTTTCAAGCAAAACTTTTGGAAAGAAAGGTGCTTTTTCCAACTGAGCAAGCACTTTTCAGAATATAGACAAGCCAAAAAGCCGTTCTCTTTTCATTCCGTTCCACTTGTAGTAGAAATACTCTGGTCTGCCGCCACAAGCTCATTATACAAGTACCGCTAACCCAACTTCGACAATTGTTTTTAGGATAAATCATGCTTTCAAATCCCAGCGCCTCTCTGCTGCCCTTGGGACATTTTGCTCCGGATTTCCATCTGCTGGACCAACACGGGCAAAGCTTAAGCCTGGAGAACGGTCTGGGCACCCAAGGCGTCATCCTACTCTTCTTCAGTTCGTTCTGGCTTCCTGGCGATTTATCCCTACTGAACGTCTATAGCCAAGCCTACTCCGAATTTCAAAGCGCAGGGTTAGGCATCATGGCCATCAGCGGCCTCAATTGGGAAACGCTGCATCATCTGGCCAACCGCAACCAAAGCCCCTACCCTATTTTATTCGACCCCTGCTGCCGGGTATCCAAATTTTACAAGGCGATGCTCATCCCCAAGTTCGTAACCGGCAGAGCGATTTACGGGATTAATCCCAAAAAACAGGTTGTGTTTGCCCGCAAGCAAGCTTCGCCCCAACAGGTTTTACAAAGCCTGGAAAACGGCCTTTTTAATTGAACGCCCGGCTGTAAACGGCGTCTTTTGCTGGCATGGCCGAAGCAGAACCCCGGTTCAACACCTTCAGGCTGGCTGCGGTAATCCCGAATTTCGCGCACTGTTGCAGGCTTTCCCCAGCAGCCAAGCCGTGCAGGAAACCGGCATTGAACGCGTCCCCCGCGCCTGTGGTATCAATTGCCTTAACCGACATGGCCGGTATATGCATCACTTCACGCTTATAGCCAAGATAGCAGCCTTGGGCCCCAGCTTTGACTGCGACCAGTTTGATGCCTTTAAACAGGAAGTAGTCCAAAACCTGCTCGGGCCGGTTAAATCCAACCATCATGGCGGTATCCTGAGGGAACGAAGGTAGAAACACATCCACCAGCGGCATAATCTCGCTCATGGCGTCCATATGCCGAGATTCACTCTGCCAGATACTTTCCCGATAGTTGGGATCGAAGGCCGTCATCACGCCAGCTTCCTGAGCCAGGGTAAACGCCTTAATCACCGCTTGGCGGCAACGCTCGGAAATTCCCATTGTAATGCCGGACGAATACACCACCTTAGCATTCTTAATCAGCTCCGGCGTGATGTCCTCAGGTCCTAATTGGCTGGCGGCGCTGTCCTTGCGGTAATACGCAAATTCACGTTGACCATCCGGATCGACAGAGACCAGATACAGGCCGGTCGTCCCTTTGATGGGGCGAGGCGGAGCCAGACGGATGCCTTCCTTGGCGATATTTTCCTGTAACGCCACAGCAAAAGCATCGTTGCCGATGCGGGTGACGTAAGTCACCTCTGAACCCAAGCGGGCGGCAGCGACGGCGGTATTATAAGTATCCCCGCCAAAAGCGCGGGTGAAATTGCGTGCAGCCCGGAGATCGCCCTCACAGGAGAGCTCCACCATGGCTTCGCCTATAGAAATGATGTCGATAATCCGCCTCCTTCGCTTGCAGGTAACGCAAAGCGACAATATAAGCCAAGCAGACCCTTTGTATATTTAGGGCTACTATTTGAGCTGTGACCGGTTTGACTCTGTGCTGGGCAATGCGGGGATGAACGCCGCTCCCGGCGTTCTGCCAGAATACGGTCTATTTCAACGGGAGAGAGGGTTTGCCCATTAATTCCTATTATATTCAAACTGCCCATATTCAGATCAAATTGCACCAAATCTCCATCTTCCAGACTAGCAATCGGGCCACCGCGAGCCGCTTCCGGGGAAACGTGCCCAATCGCCGGACCCCGTGTGGCGCCGGAAAAACGCCCGTCGGTAATCAATGCCGTACTGGTCGCCAGTAACGGATTCGAGGCAATCGCCTCGGTAATATAAAACTGCTCCGGCATTCCGGTCGCTGCCGGGCCTTCGTATCGAATCACCACCGCGTCACCCGGTTGGATTTTGCCGTTAAACACGGCTTCGCGCGCATCATCCTGATCATTGAACACTTTGGCCTTGCCTGTAAATTGCCGCATGGATTCCGAAAGCGCAGAAATCTTGATGACCGCGCCATCCGGAGCCAAATTACCGTGCAAAATGCGAATCGCCCCATCCGATCGTAATGGCTTATTGATGGGGCGAATGATATCTTCCACAGTACCGCCATAATTAGTCAAAAAGCGCGGCATATTGATGAAATGACCCGTTTTTTCCAAAATTTCCAGGTTCTCACCCAAGGTTAGGCCGGTCACGGTCAGGGCATCCCAATGAATGAAGTCCTTGAGTTCTTTCAGGATTCGATAAACGCCGCCCGCATACCAAATCTTATCCGAGGTAAATTTACCGGAAGGCTTTAAATTCAGGATAAAAGGCACTTTCCGGTTGATCTCGTTAACGCGTTCATAGGAAAAATCCAACCCAACTTCCCTCGCCATAGCCGCCAAATGGATCAGGGCGTTGGTCGAGCCTCCAGTAGCGGCATGCACAATCAGGGCATTCTCCAGCGCTTTTTGAGTGAAAATTTTAGAAGGCCGCAAATCTTCGCGGGCCAGTTCCAGCACTCGTTGCCCGGCCTGACGCGCGGCATCCTTAAGGGCATTTAAATGCGCGGGAATCAAGGCAGTTGCAGGCATGGCCAGCCCTACCACTTCCGAAAGCAGTTGCATGGTCGCGGCAGTCCCAAAAAACGCGCAGGAGCCAGACGAGGGACATGCACCGGAGCGCAAAAACTCATATGTGGCGTCATCAATTTCTCCCCGGCGTTTTTGAGCATAAATCGTGCCCACGCCTTCCAGGGTGAAGCCTTCCGGCCCCGCTTCCATCACGCCGCCGGGCACGATTAACGCAGGGATATCCAGGCGTAGAGCGGCAATCAAGTGAGCAGGCAGCGACTTATCGCAGCCGGAGAGAAACACCGCACCGTCAAAATGACCGGCTTGCGCATGCATCTCACAGGCCATCACCATCACCTCGCGGGAAGGCAGCGAATAATGCTGACCGGCCGTCCCTTGCGCAATCCCGTCACAGATATCGGTGCAGGTATAATGCGCAGGCGATCCGCCCCCAGCCACCACGCCCTTATCTACAAATTCGGCCAACTCCCCCAAATGTACCGAGCCGGGATGGGAATCTCCCGCCGTGGTCTCAATCAGGATCCACGCCTGATCGGTTTGCTTTCGTCCCCAACCGCACCCCATCCGCAAGGAATCTGCCTCCGGGGATTGACTGCGACGCTTTAAGCTGAGGCCATTAGGGCTAAGGGTACCAGGAATACTTGAATCCAGTTCCATTGATCAGACTTTCTGGCATTGTTCCGTTTAAACTTCAAAGATGAGAGACAAGAGACGTACCGTTGAATAGGAGTTCAGACCGCTAGCTGGCCTGCGCTGGTTTTTGAGAAATTTTGCGCCGCTTCCACATAGCATTTGGCTAACAGGCGCATTTCCTGTTCATCGCGGCGCAGGACCATCTGTTTGGAAACCAGACGTCCACCCACGCCAACCGCCAAGGCCCCTGCCATAAGATAGCCAGGCACATGCTCCAGTTCAATCCCGCCAGTGGCCACCAGCGGTATTTTTGGGAATGGGCCGCGGAAAGCGGAGATAAAGTCCACGCCACCAGTGGCCTGCGCCGGGAAAAACTTGACCGCTGACGCACCCAAGCTCCAGGCTTTGTAAATTTCCGTGGGAGTCATCGCACCCGGTAGAACCAGTAAGTCCTGCTCCAAACCAAGCTGGATCAAAGGCTCATTGACCACCGGGGCCACCAGGAATTTGCATCCGGCGCCTAATGCCTGCAGCGCTTCTTTCGCTTCCAACACCGTCCCCGCGCCGATATTGGCCTGAGGATATTGCTCGACCAACTGTTCCATCACCTGAGTTGCCTGCGGCACCGTAAACGGGATCTCAATCCAGTTGATCCCCGCTTCAATCAGCACGCTACTGGCCCATAAGGCGCTTTCCGAGGTATCGGTGCGAACAATGCCGATTAATTTATCGGTGTTGAGTTGTTGAATTAAGGAGGAAACGGACGAGGACATTCGGAAAACTCCTTTTTATCATCTGGATGGCAACAATGAGGCTTTATAGAGAAAGACGGACAGCATGAAAATATCTGAATCCGGTGGCTGCCAAATATTAATTATGCGCCACCCAATCCCTTAATACCACCCGTGCCGGAGCGCCATCCCCTTCCGCAATTTTAAGCGGCAGGCAGATCAGTTCATACCAACCCGGTGTCACGCGGCTTAAATCCAACCCTTCCAGAATATGAACGCCGGCCGCCATCAGGCGATGATGCGTGGGCGCGTCCTCTTCGTACAAAGTTTTGGCGTGGTAGGCTTCCACCGACAGATAATCGATCCCCACCAGCTTCACGCCCAGTTCAATCAAAAAGTCCGCCGCATGCGGATTCAGGTGACAAAAATGCTCGTTGAACGGTTGTTTGTACCAGTCCGTTTGTGAGTTTACCGTTTTAAACAGCACTCGTTCCGCCTTACGAAGATCCAGAAAGGAAGGCTTGCGCTGGAGTTCGCCCAGGGTAATGGCTTTGGGGTCTTCAATTTCCACCACCAGCGCCCGACCGATATACAGATTCAAATCCATGTCATCCAAGGTCGGTGCCCCTACCTTGAAGTGAGACAAGGCATCCACATGGGTTCCCGTATGCGATCCCATTCTGAGGAAAGACACGGTCGCCGGATCACCACATTGCAGGTCTAGCGTCCGTTCGATAGTAACCCCCGGATCGTTAGGCCAAGATACCATTTGGTTAAAAACAGGCACGGAAATATCGTATATGGGTCCGGTCATCACTTAAGCAGTTTCTCTTCAGGCAGCGACAATATTCGTTCATCATAGCGAACACAAACTAGCGCGTCGACCATCCACTACGCCCCCACCCTTGGGCCTACCTAGCTGGATAGTGAACGGATGGTAATAACGACTGCATTTCCCTCTTATGGCGAATTGTACAAGTATTAATACAAAGCCATAATTGGGCTAATTATGAGCCTTGGGAAGGGAGTACCCCAAGCCGCTCTGTAGTGAATGGAAGTGAGTTTTTGTATTCGCACTACGGTGCAGGGAGGGAAAGAAGATGACTACCAAACAACAAGGGAGCGGAACCAGCAAGCGTGGCTTCGCATCGATGGATCCGGAAAAACAACGGGAAATTGCCCGAAAAGGTGGTCGCGCAGCCCATGAAAAAGGGACTGCTCATGAATTTACTTCGGAAGAAGCGGCGGCAGCAGGACGCAAAGGCGGCCAGGCCAGCGGCCGCGGACGTTCACCTTCATCTCGATAACGATGATGAAGAGTCTATTCAAGCAAACGGGTATTTTGTGGATTTCCGTCCGGGAGAAAGCAACCATGCCAAATGATGCAGAACAAAATAATCCTGGCTCACACGGGTACGCTTCAGACGAGGAAATTGCGGAGGCAAACGCAAAACAGATTAACGTTGAGGCCGTGAAAGCTGAAGAGTTCGCAAAAACCGGAGGTCGCGCCTCGGAAGACCCGATAGCCGAAATATTGGACGAAGGACAACCCATGGGACATCCGAGCGGTCAATTGAGGGGGGATCAGACTGCCGGACACCGTGGCGGCTCCCGGAGACAAGGGCAAAACCGGGGGAGAGATTAACAAACAGCCTTCGCCCTTACTTCAAAAAAGGCATCCCGATGGGATGCCTTTTTATGCAAACAGTTTTCGATTCTTTCAACCCGCAAAAACTGCCAGAAGTGTATGAGGGCATTTTCCCCTAGCCATTTACTCCACTAACGCAATCGATTTAACCTTCACACGTCTCTTTGGTGTATGAATCACAAGCCTGGATCCAGCTGTGCTTCAGTCCGTTGAATTTGGCAAAACCGAACCACAGAAGGCCAATATTATCGAAAATAGAATAAAAAGAAATATTGCTGCAGCCTTTAGTCCAAAGCTAAACGACCGAACACATGATTAACAAATATGAATCCATGATTTTCTGACAGAGAAGGAGAAAAGCTTTTGGGTTGGCGCGAGAAAGGTACTTCAATTGTTGAATATGGCTTGATGGGCCTATTATGTACCTTCTGTGGCGTAGGACTGTTTACGTTAGGCATCCATATTCAACACCTGTTAGAGGGTTCCTCCCGGCAGGCAGCCAGTGCGAATAATACCTTTGTATCTCAAATACTAGGCTCGCCAGTATCTGCCGCAACCATGAAAAATCCCAATGCCTCAACCGCCAATGGTAATAATGCCGCATTACCACTCTCCACGCTCATCTCTCTTCCTTCTTATAATAACGCGCAAACAGCACCCCAAACGCCTCTTCAGCTTTCCGGAGCAAACGGCATGACGGAGCAACTTGCCTCTACCCTGACAGCCAATGCCAGCAATATGCTGGCGGCGGGTGAAATTACGCAGGCACAAGCCAATCTGTTGATTGCCTTAGCGGATCAGGGCCATATTTTAGCCCAGAATCAGTCTTTATTTGAAAATGCGTTAAAGAGTGGACAAAAAAGTATTGCGTACAAGGGTAAAACATACTCATTGGCTGACTTTGCAAATCAATTAGCCTTTAATGCCAACACCAGCAGTACGCAAAACTGGCAATTAAATCCAACACAAACTTCTCCGCTACTGCAACCGTTCGCGCAGATCTATCAAGAGGTTCAACAAAGCGGGATGCTGAATAATCCTCAGGTTCAACAGCAGGTAAGCAGCGTTGCCATACAAATTGGCGCATTATCGGATGCCTTAGGTTGGAGCGCCGATGACGTATTGGGTAAAAACAGCACTGTCTCACCTGCAGACGCATATACCATCTATCAAAGCGCTCTCGCCACTCATTTCCAGACCGATATGGAAGGCGCCCCCATCAATGGCAATCAGGATTCAAACGTGCAGAGCGCCTCTGTCGCCACAACCACCCATTCCATCACAATTTGTAATGCAGGCTCAGGTCAGGATAACGGTTCTACCTGTACGCCATAATACAACCTGAAATGAAACGAAACCCACCGGCTGGGGTCATGCTTACCGTCAACCAACTCGTACTACAATAGTGAACATGTCTGACGCCTCACCCACATTGCCAAACGCCGATCGTCCAGCCAATCCTGTTCACAAAAACGAACTGACGGCACTCATTCGCCAGCAGGCGTTGGCCTTGGGCTTCGAAAAAGTGGGCATCATTCCCGCGCCAAACGCCTTGAAGGCTGGCGAGGCCAATTATCTGCAAGCCTGGTTAAACCAAGGCTACCAGGCTGAGATGGAATGGATGGTCACCCACTACGATAAGCGCATCAACCCGGCCAGCCTGATTGAAAACGCACAATCCCTGGTTTGTGTGGCCCTGAATTACTATACGCCGGATGAATACGATACCAACGACCCCAACGCACTCAAAATCGCCAAATACGCGCGCGGTACGGATTACCACTATGTCGTCAAGGATAAATTGAAAGCGCTGCTGGCCTACATTCAAAGCATTTCACCCGATGTTCAAGGTCGGGCGTTCACGGATAGCGCGCCTTTGATGGAAAAACCGCTGGCAATTCACGCCGGTTTAGGCTGGATGGGCAAAAATGGCAACGTCATTCTGCCCAATAAGGGCTCCTTTTTCTTTTTGGGAGAATTGTTATTGGATGTGGAGCTGGCATACGACGAAGCGCCCAGCATCAACCAATGCGGAAACTGCAGGCGCTGCATTGACGCCTGCCCCACGGAAGCGATTGTGGATAACAGCGTGGTGGACGCCAACCGATGCATTTCGTACTGGACCATTGAATATAAAGGGGAAAGCTTTCCCCAAGCCATTCAGGATAATTTGTCCGGCTGGATTTTCGGCTGCGATATCTGCCAGGATGTCTGCCCGTGGAATATAAAATTTGCTCGACCGACTACTATTGAAGCCTTTCAGCCACGACCCTTGAACCGAAAACCGGAAGCCGAGCCTCTGCTGGGCCTGGATGAAGAGGCATTTAAGGAACACTTTCGGAAAAGCCCGGTGAAACGCACCAAGCGGCGTGGACTACGGCGCAATATCGCCATGGCCACCGGACAATCCATCCCGCTGGAATAGCTGAGTAACGTTTCGCGTAAAAATTTAATCCGATGAAAGCCACTTGGACAGATGGGGACTTTGGGATAAAATGAGCCCGTTTGATCACCATACTCCAAGTTCGGGGAATGGCTCATCTATCGGGTTTTTTCGCATCACGACAGATGCTTCTACAGCATATAATCAAATCCAAATAGTTTGCAGAGAAGGTTAGTGGCAATGATTGAACTGGATTACCGGAATATTTCGGTAGAGAAAGTAGGCCGGGAGCATGGCCTGGATCTGAAAGAAAGTTTCGCGCTGTATCACGACAAAATTCAGGAAATCGTCACGCGCCTGTATGCGGAAAAAGATCAGGCCGGTGGATGGAAACGCTGGCTGAATCTGGGTTACGATACCAAACTGGCCGATGAGATCAACCGGTACGCGCAATCGGTTAAAGGCAAGTTCAGCGACTTGGTGGTTTTGGGCATCGGGGGATCCTCCCTGGGTGGCTATGCCTTGCTGAGGGCCTTATTGCATCCCTACTGGAACCAGCTTTCCGATGAGCAACGGAATCATTTGCCACGCTATTATTTCGTGGAAAACGTAGATCCCGATCAAATCGCACCCCTGATGGACATGCTCAACCCGGAACGCACCCTGTTCCTGGTCATTTCCAAATCCGGCACCACGGCGGAAACCATGAGCGCCTTTATGCTGGCCAAAGCCTGGCTGGATAAACACTTACCCGCCAATAAAGTGTCGGAGCATATTGTGGCGATCACGGACGCGAAAAAAGGGGTGCTGCGGCCCGTAGCCGACAAGGCCGGTTATCAAACGTTTGAAGTCCCGGATGACGTGGGCGGACGATTCTCCGTATTCTCCGCCGTAGGTTTGGTGCCTGCAGCGTTATGCGGCGTCTCACTAAGCGAACTGCAACGAGGGCTTCGGGATCTGGATGCCAATCTGCAAAATCCGGACCTGGCAAACAACCTGGCCGCTCAAGGAGCACTGATTCAGTTTCTGCTGTATGAACGGAACAAGCGGAATTCGGTGTTCATGCCGTACTCTTACCGTTTAGCCTCGGTTTCGGATTGGTATGTGCAACTTTGGGCTGAGTCCCTGGGCAAAAAGCACGATTTAAATGGTGATATCGTCCATGCCGGCCCTACACCGGTGAGGGCCGTGGGCGTTACGGACCAGCATTCCCAAGTGCAGCTCTTCAACGAAGGCCCCAACGACAAAATCTTCACCTTTATCTCCGTGGGCAAACCGGACCGGGATTTAACCATTCCTTCCGACCAGTTTACCGAGGTGGAAGACCTGAACTACCTGAACGGGAAAACCATGAGCGCCCTGATGCAGGCTGAGTTTGAATCCACACGGGCCAGCCTGACCACCAACCAGCGCCCCAATATGACCTTGAACATACCCAAGGTAGACGCCTACTATTTCGCCCAGTTGCTGTATCTACTGGAAGTCCAGACCGCCATTGCAGGCGCATTACTGGAAATCGATCCGTTCGATCAGCCGGGTGTGGAATTGGCCAAAAAGTACACTTATGCCTTAATGGGGCGTAAGGGCTATGAGGACTTAATTCCAGTAGCCCGTGGCGAAAAAAGCGCAGCCCCCGTATAATATGAGCAATCGAAGTTCCGTTGCGACTGAATCTCAATAAGGATTTTCCTTAACATTTGTGAAAAAACGCAAGAACATTCGATTTTCAGCGGGTATAATGCAAAACATCAACTGATCAATCTGAACTGAATTTTAACCCCTCATTTTTAACTATAAATCGTGTTATTCACTCGTATTGGAGGTAGTATCAATGCCATTCGTAATTACCGAACCTTGTGTTGGCGTGAAAGACAAAGCCTGTGTAGGCGTCTGTCCCGTTGACTGTATCTATGACTTTGACGGCGAGCCACAGCTCTACATTCACCCCGATGAGTGCATTGAGTGCGGCGCTTGCCAACCTGTTTGCCCAGTCAGCGCTATCTTTATGGATGCTGAAATCCCTGCCGGCCAGGAAAAATACGTTGATCTGAACGGTGACAAAGCTCGCGCCCTGAAAGGCTAATTGCTTTTTAGTCCCATTAGGATCATTCAGTCGGAAAATACGGCAATCTCGCAATTTTTCCGCTACTGTACTCCAATACACCAATAGCCCGGTTTTTAAACCGGGCTATTGTTTGCTTGGCATTATAAAGTTTTCGCTTTGTAAGAAATGTTGACCAAACGGCTTAAAAAATTGGCAATCTGGACTATCATGTAGGGGATGCTAAGAATCTTAGACCAGTGGTTACAGTTTTTATTTTC
>Ga0157374_10003552_pt1 | contig 13124 bp, 14 predicted proteins | sample M25metaG_FD_115308 | JGI IMG/M metagenome (GOLD analysis project Ga0157374, IMG submission 115308) | Miscanthus rhizosphere microbial communities from Kellogg Biological Station, Michigan, USA - M2-5 metaG | ecosystem: Host-associated > Plants > Roots > Rhizosphere > Soil | place: USA: Michigan...
CACGACGACATCGCGTTCTCGCGTTCGACCGACGGCGGGAACACGTGGTCGGACCCGATCAAGGTGAACCAGACGACCAATGATGCGGCGGCGTTCACCGCGGCGGTGCACGTCCGCAGCGACGGGACGGTTGCGGTGACGTATTACGACTTCCGCAACGACCAGAACGGTGACGCGACGCTGGACACCGACCACTGGATGGTCCACTCGCATGACGGCGGCAGGACGTGGGATCCGAGCGAGGCGCGGCTCACGCCGAACTCGTTCGACATGCGGACGGCGCCGTTCGCCGTCGGGTACTTCGTGGGTGACTACGAGGGGCTCGACAACGCGGGCAATGCGTTCACGCCGTTTTTCGTGATCGCCAACAACGGCAACGCGTCGAACCCGACCGACGCGCTGTTCCGCACAGCGGGCTGATCCTCGAGCGGCCGCGCCGGCGCTGCTTCGCAGCAGGGCTGGCGCGGCCCGCGGGGGTCGTGCCCTAGACCGCCAGCGCGTGGCGGTCGATGATCGCCTCGAAGTCCGTGCCCGCGGGGAGGGTGCCGAAGGCGCGACCGGCGTCGCCGGCCAGGCGTGAGGCCACGAACGCGTCAGCGACCGCGGGCGGGGCATGGCGCACGAGCAGCGAGCCCTGCAGGGCCAGCGCCATGCTCTCGACCACGCGGCGGGCGCGCAGCTCGAGCGTCTCGGGCTCGGCGAACGCGTCCTTGGTCGCGGCGATGTGACGGTCCAGGCGCGCGTCGGCGCCGGCCGCCTGTCCGACCTCCTCGAAGAAGGCCGCGAACGTCTCGGGCGTCTTGACGAGGGCGCGCAGGACGTCGAGCGAGATGACGTTGCCCGAGCCCTCCCAGATGCCGTTGAGCGGGGCCTCGCGGTACAGGCGCGGCATGCCCGACTCCTCCACGAAGCCGTTGCCGCCGAAGCACTCCAGCGCCTCGCCGGTGTGGGGGACGGCGCGCTTGCACAGCCAGTACTTGGCCACCGCGGTGCCGATGCGCTTGAACGCGGACTGGGTGTCGTCGTCGTAGGCGCGGGCCAGCCGCATCGCGGTGACCGTCGCCGCCTCGGACTCGAGCGCGAGGTCGGCGAGCACGTTGCGCATCAGCGGCTGGTCGGCCAGCAGCTTGCCGAAGGCGGAGCGGTGGGCCGTCTGCCAGGTGGCCTGCTCGACCGCGACGCGCATGCCGGCCGCGGCGCCGATCACGCAGTCCAGCCGGGTGTGGCCGACCATCTCGATGATCGTGGGCACGCCGCGCCCCTCCTCGCCCAGGCGGCGAGCCCACGCGCCGTGGAACTCGACCTCGCTGGAGGCGTTGGAGCGGTTTCCGAGCTTGTCCTTCAGGCGCTGCAGGTGGAAGGCGTTGCGGCTGCCGTCGGGGCGAAAGCGGGGGAGGACGAAGCAGGTCAGGTCGCCCTCGGCCTGGGCGAGCACGAGGAAGGCGTCGCACATCGGCGCCGAGCAGAACCACTTGTGGCCGTGGAGCTCGTACTCGCCGTCGCCGATGGGCTCGGCCCGCGTGATGTTGGCGCGCACGTCCGAGCCGCCCTGCTTCTCGGTCATCGCCATGCCGAACAGCACCGCGTCCTTCTCCGACGCGGGGACGAAGCGGCGGTCGTAGGCGTAGGCCTCCATCTTCGGCTCCCACTCGGCGGCGATGGCCGGGTCCTTGCGCAGGGCGGGGACGGCGGAGTAGGTCATCGAGATCGGGCAGCCGTGGCCGGCCTCGACGTTCCAGGTCATGAACATGGCGGCGCGGGCGGTGTGGGCGCCCTGGTCGGGCTCGCGCCAGGGCAACGCGTGCAGGCCGTGGGCGGTGGCGTGGCCGAGCAGCTCGTGCCAGGCGGGGTGGAACTCGACTTCGTCGATGCGGTGGCCGTAGCGGTCGAAGGTGCGCAGGACGGGCGGGTTCTCGTTGGCCAGGCGGCCGAGCTCGTGCACGTCCTGTCGGCCGGCCAGCGCGCCGAGCGCGACGAGGCGGTCCTCGGCCCAGCCCGCGCCCTCGCGCTGCAGCGCCTCGCGGAGCACGGCGTGCGCCTCGAACGCGTTGTGGTCGGGGACCGGCGGCGGCTGGTTGAGCGCGTCGGTGCTAGGCAGCGAGGCGGTCGCGGACATGCGGGGACTCCTTGTCGGTCACGGATCGCAGGCAGAAGGTGGTAAGCGCAGCGACCAGGCGCTCCTCGTCGGTGGCCTCGCCGGCAGGGCTCAGCGGGCCGACGAGCGCCTCGCCGATCGCGCCCACGAGCGCGGCGGCGGTCAGGTCGGCGTCCTGATCGGGCAGCTCGCCGCGGTCGATGCCCTCGCGGATGAGCGCGGCGATGCCGTCGCGGTAGGCGCGGCGGAAGTGCAGTCGCTCGGCCTCGACGGCCGGGTCGACCGGCTCGGCCAGCAGCGCCCACGCCAGGCGCCGGCCCCGCAGCGCGCGCCGCGCCCACAGCGCGACGCCGGCGGCGAGCCGCTCGAGCACGAGCCCGTCGCCCGCCGAGGCCTCGGCCATGGCGTCGACCTCGCGCTGCGAGGCGCGGCGGAAGACCTCGGCGAACAGGTCGGCCTTGGACGGGAAGTGGCGATACACCGAGCCGGTGGCGACGCCGGCGCGGCGGGCGACGGCGGCGACCGGCGCGGCCTTGTAGCCGCCCCGGGCGATGAGGTCGTGGGCGGCGGTGACAACGCGCTCACGGGCCTCGGCGCGCTTGGCCTCCGTGCGGGGGGTGGGGCGGTAGGGCATCCACGAAAGAGTGAAGCACGATTCATACCTTTGAGCAAGGGATGCGCCGCACTTCCGGCACAGACCACGCGCCACGCGCGCGCTTTCCAGCTCCACCATCCGCCCATGCCCGACGTGAACCACCTGAGGTCTGACAGAGCGACTCGAGGTGGTTCACCCCCGGACCGCGCGACCGCCGAGTTGGCGAGCCGGCAGCACGGCGTGATCGCCCATCGCCAACTGCGTGCCCTCGGACTCGATCCGGGCGCCATCAAGCATCGCGTCGCCGCGGGCCGGCTGCACCGGGTGCACGTCGGGGTCTACGCGGTTGGCCATCGCCTGCTGACCGCGAACGGGCATCGGATGGCCGCGGTGCTCGCGTGCGGTCCCGCCGCCGTGCTCAGTCATCGCAGCGCGGCCTCGCTGCACGGGCTGCGGCAGAACGCCCGAACGGCGATCGACGTCACCGTGCCGCGGCCCCGCGCCCGCAGCCGCCCCGGCATCGACGTGCACCGCGTCAAGCGCCTCCACCCCGACGACCGCACGGTCGTCGACGGCATCCCCACGACGACCGTCGCGCGTACCCTGCTCGACCTCGCCGAGGTCACGAACCGCGCCGAGCTCGAGAGGGCGTTCGACGAAGCCGACCGACGGCGCGTCCTCGACCTGTCCGCCTTCGAAGCGCTGTTCGCCCGCAGCACGGGGCGGCACGGGCTCAGCGCCACGCGAGGCGTGCTGACAAGGACAACATCCCCAGACACCCGAAGCGCGCTCGTGGAACATCCCCGCGCCGCAGACCAACGTCCTCGTCGAAGGCTTCGTGGTCGACGCTCTCTGGCCCGAGCAGAAGCTGATCGTCGAGCTCGACGGGTACGCCTTCCACGGCACGACCCGCAGCGCCTTCGAGCGCGACCGCGTCAGGGACGCCGACCTGCAGCGCGCCGGCTACCGCGTGCTGCGCCTCACCTGGCGGCGCCTCCACGAGGACCCCGGGCCGGTTGCGGCGACGCTCCGCGCCCTGCTCGCTAGCATCGCCGCCCCGTGGCGCACACCGTGACCCTCATCCCCGGCGACGGCACCGGCCCCGAGCTCGTCGAGGCGACCCGGCGCGTGCTCGAGGCGACCGGGGTGGAGTTCGACTGGGACGAGCAGCCCGCCGGCGAGGACATCTACGCCGAGGAGGGCACGCCGTTCCCCGACCGCACCCTGGACTCGATCAAGCGCAACGGCGTCGGCATCAAGGGACCCACCACAACCCCGGTCGGCTCGGGCTTTCGCAGCGTCAACGTGCTCCTGCGCAAGGAGCTCGACCTCTACGCCTGCATCCGCCCCTGCAAGAGCTACGCCGGGGTGCGCACCCGCTTCCCCGAGACCGACATCGTCATCGTGCGCGAGAACACCGAGGACCTCTACGCCGGCATCGAGTTCGAGAAGGACACCGATGCCGCCGAGGACCTGCGGCGCTTCCTCGAGGAGCTCGACAGCAGCGCGCACATCCGGGAGCACTCCGGCATCTCGATCAAGCCGATTTCGGTCTTCGGCAGCGACCGCATCGTGCGCAGCGCCTTCGACTACGCCAAGGAGAACGGCCGCAGCAAGGTCACCGCGGCCCACAAGGCCAACATCATGAAGCACTCCGACGGCCTCTTCCTGGCCGTCGCGCGCGAGGTGGCCGAGGACTATCCGGACATCGAGTTCGAGGACCGGATCATCGACAACCTGTGCAACCAGCTCGTCTCGCGCCCCGAGGAGTACGACGTGATCGTGCTCCCCAACCTCTACGGCGACATCGTCTCCGACCTCGGCGCCGGGATGATCGGCGGCCTGGGGCTCGCGCCCGGCGCCAACATCGGCACCGAGGCGGCCATGTTCGAGGCCACGCACGGCTCGGCCCCCAAGTACAAGGGCCAGAACAAGGTCAACCCGACGGCGCTCATGCTCTCCGGCGTGCTCATGCTCGCCCACCTGGACGAGCGCGGCGCCGCGGACCGCATGGAGACCGCCATCGCCGAGGTCATCCGCAAGGGCGAGAAGGTGACCTACGACCTCAAGCCCACCCGCGACGATCCGAGCGCCGTCGGCACCTCCGAGTTCGCCGACGCGGTCATCGAGGAGATGCACGCATGAGCAACCACGTCCGCGTCGCGGTCACCGGCGCCGCCGGCGCCATCGGCTACTCGCTGTTGTTCCGCATCGCGGACGGCGCGATGCTCGGCCCCGACCAGCGCGTGATCCTGCACATGGTCGAGATCCCCGACGCCATGGGCACGCTCGAGGGCGTGGCCATGGAGCTCGACGACGGCGCCCACCCGTTAGTGGAGGCGGTCGAGCTCTTCGAGGACCCGGTCAAGGGCTTCGACGGTGTGAACATCGCGCTGCTCGTCGGCGCCCGGCCACGGTCGAAGGGGATGGAGCGCTCCGACCTCCTCGAGGCCAACGGCAAGATCTTCACCGGTCAGGGCAAGGCGCTGAACGACGGCGCCGCCGACGACGTGTGCATCCTCGTCGTCGGGAACCCCGCCAACACCAACGCGCTCATCGCCATGAACAACGCGCCCGACATCCCGCGCGAGCGCTTCACCGCGATGACCCGTCTGGACCAGAACCGCGCCAAGGCCCAGCTCGCGCGCAAGGCCGGCGCGCACGCCCGCGATGTGAGCAACATGACCATCTGGGGCAATCACTCCACGACCATGTATCCCGACATCTTCAACGCGAAGATCGACGGCAAGCCGGCCGCCGAGGTCGTGGACGACCGCGACTGGCTGGAGAACGACTTCATCCCCACCGTCGCCAAGCGCGGCGCCGCCATCATCGAGGCACGCGGGTCGTCGTCGGCCGCCTCGGCCGCGTCCGCGGCCGTCGCGCACGTGCGCGACTGGCTCGGCGGGACCGCCGAGGGTGACTGGGTGTCGATGGCCGTTCCCTCCCCCGGCGCCTACGGCGTGGAGGAGGGACTGATCTCCTCGTTTCCGGTCGTCACAAAGGACCAGAAGTGGGAGATCGTCGACGGCCTCGACATCAACGACTTTTCACGTGAGCGCATCGACGCGACGGTGAACGAGCTCAAGCAGGAGCGCGACACCGTCAAGCAGCAGGGCCTGATCTAGGCGGGCTCCCAGCCCTTCCCGGACTTCTTGACCTTGCCGTCCTTGGCAAGCTCGGGGAGCACGCGATACAGGTAGTTGGGGGTGATCCCCATCTCCTTGCCCATCTCCGGAATGGTGATTCCGGGCTTCGCCTGTACCAGCGCGAGCGCCTGTGCGGAGCGGGTTCCGCTGCCGCGCGGGCGGCCGCGACGACGCCCATTGGTGGTACGCGTGCTCGAGCGCCGACGGCCCGACGATCGCCGGGCCGGCGACGTTCCGTCGCGGTGACCGAGCTTCGCGACCATCGCCTCGAGCTGGTGATATTCGTCGACGAGCGGCTTGAGCTCCTTCAGCCGCTCGGTGATCTGCCGACGCACGTCGTCGACGAGTGACATATGTGGTGGCCCCCTTAACGGAAAAGGTAGAACAAAGGACTTTACCGTCCTTCTACCAGCTTCTTAAGACGCTGCAACGACGCATTCGCCTCACGCTGCGGACCTCCACCCATGAGAACGCGGCTTGCGGCGGAACCGAGCGGGCCGCCCGGAGCGGTGAACTCGTTGCGGTAATCGAACCGGGTCCCGTCGCCGTTCGCGTGCACTTCATACACAGTACGTGACTTCGAGCGCGCTGGCCCTTTACCCTCCCACACCGCGCGGCGGGGGCGGTCGGCCTCGCGCACCGTCCAGTGCACCTTGAAGTTCACGCCGCGCAGGCAAAGCGTCTGGTCGAGCTCGTCGCCCAGCTCGAGCGGCGGCTCCGGGCTCTTGCCGAGCTTGCGATGAATGGTCACCCACTCGCGCAGCCGCGTTGGGTCCATCAGCGCTTCCCACACGTCCTCCGGGGGCGCGTCGATGTCGATGGTGGCCTTCACCGCGGTCATGAGCGGCACCCCACGCTACCCATCAGCGGGCGGCGAGCTCCTCCTCGGCCTCCCAGTCGCGCAGCGCGCGCTCGATTGCGGCGTCGAACGAGTGCAGCCGGACCGGCATCAGCTCGTGGGCCCGATCGTCGCGCGGGAGCAGGTCGCCGACGAGCCCCTCCATGAGCGGGCCGACGAGCTCGTGGTCCTCGCCGGCGACCGTGGCCGCCACCCGGCTCGCCACCGGCGTGGCGGTGACGTCGACCCGCCACAGCGCTCGCCCGACGAGCATCGCGTCACGGATGCGGTCGATCATCTCGCCGTAGGTGACAACCTCGGGCCCGGCGAGGTCGAGCCGCTGGCCGCCCACGGCCGGCGTGCGCGCCGCGGCCAGCAGGTAGGCGAGCACGTCGCGGCCGTCGATCGGTTGGGTGCGGTGGTCGCGCCAGGCCGGAAGGGGGACCACGCGCAGGCGCTCGACAAGACGCACGAGGAACCGGAACGAGCGCGATCGCGCGGCGATGATGATGGAGGCGCGCAGGGCCACCGAGTCCGGCACGGCGTCGAGCAGCGCCGCCTCCACCGCCGCCCGGCTGGCCAGGTGCGGCGACGGGTGGCCGGAGGGCACGAACCCGCCCAGGTAGACGATGCGCCGCACACCCGCGGCGGCGGCGGCCGCCCCGAACCGCTGCGCGGCCCGCTGGTCGCGCTCCGCGAAGCCGTCCGCGCCGGGCTCCATCGAGTGGATGAGGTAATAGGCGACGTCGATCCCCGACACCGCCTCGTCGAGGCCGGCGCCGGTCACGGCGTCGCCGCGGATGACCTCGACACCTGCGGCCACGCGGCTCGGGTCGCGGGCAAAGGCGCGCACCGCGTGGCCCTCGCGGAGCAGCAGCGGCAGCAGGGCCGAGCCGACATACCCGCTCGCACCGGTCAGGAGGATGTTCGGCCGAGAAGAAATGTCGCGTGTTTGCGGTTTGGGACGTTGCATTGCCCGGGGCGGGTTTGTTTGGATCGTTGGTGCCTCACGACGGACACAAGCACTCCACGAGGAGGGACCTCGGAAAGATGGCGCAGGGCTGCGGCACGAGCCGCAAGGTGACGTGTGACGACTGCTTCTTCCACCGCCACGGATTGTGCGCGGTGGTCGGGGAGCCCTGTGCGACCTTCCGTCCAAATACCCCGGAAGGACTGCGGCCGCCCGCCCAGCTGCGGTTCAGCTTCCGCACCGAGCGGCGCACGCGCGCCGTCTGGTCCTTCCCCACTGCCCAAGAGCAGGCCGCGCTACACGCGTAGCGGCTCGCGGGGCCGTCGGCGCGCGCTGACGCGGGCGATCCAGTTGGCGCCCGGGGTGTCGGTCAGCCCGTGGGCGATGATCGACGTGAACACGGCCAGCGCGGCGAGGTTGAAGATGCGCTCGGCCCCGGGCACGGCTTGGCCGAGCACGAGCAGCGAGAAGGCCATCGTCGCAACCCCCTTGGGGCCGAACCAGGCCATGAACGCGCGTGTGGGCGCGTCGGTCTTGGTCCCGATGAGCGCCAGCCCGACCGCCACCGGTCGCGCGACGAGCAGCGTGAAGGCCACGATCCCCACCGCCGCCCAGCCGTCGCCGAACAGCCCGTCCAGGGTGAGCAGCGAGCCGAAGACCACGAAGATCCCGAGCTTGACCACCTCGACCAGCTCGACCGACCGCACCGCAAAGGCGCGGCGGATGTCGTTGCGCAGGATGCCGAGCGTGATCGCGCACACGAAGGTCGAGATCAGGCCGTTGCCGGCCGGCGCCACCACGGCCACGCCGTAGGCCACGAACGCCACCCCGAGGGCGTACAGCGACTTGACGTGGGGGCCGACCTGCTCCTCCAGGCCGCGGCCGCGCGGGAGCACCCGCGACGCGATGAACCCGACGGCCACGCCGAACGCGAGCCCGAGCCCGACGTCCTCGAGCACAAACCGCCACCACACGAAGCCGGACTGGTCGGCGACCACGGCGGCGAACGCGAGCACCGCCGGCAGCGCGAGCCCGTCGTTCAGGCCCGACTCGAGGTTGAGCGAGTGGCGGATGATGCGGGGCACGCGCGGGTTGGTGACCACGGCCGAGGAGAGCACCGGGTCGGTGGGGGAGAGCAGCGCGCCGAGCAGGAACGACTGCCCCCATGACAACGAGGTCAGCGCGTGCGTCACCAAGGCGATGAGGACGCAGGTGATCGGCATGGCGAGCACGAGCTTGCGCAGCGGCAGTCGCCACGCGCGCTGCAGCATCTCGCCTTCGACCTCGAGCCCGTCGCGGAACAGGATCACCACCAGGGCGATCACCGCGAGGTCGGTGTCGAACGGTCCGCGGGCGTCGAAGTGGATGACCTTCAGCCCACCGTCGCCGAGCACGAAGCCCGCGACGACGAACAGCGCGGTGAGCGAGAGAAAGGATCGGTGCGCGACGCCAGACAGCAGCGCCCCGAGGACGAGCAGCACGGCGAACACGAGGACCGTCGTGTTGAAGTCCTCCACGGAGATAGAGTCTCAGACGAGGAAGAGGGGTCCGAACCGAGTGCGCATCACTGTCCTGGGGAAGTCGCCGTCCTGGCAGGACATCGACGGCGCCTGCAGCGGCTACCTCATCGAGGACGGTGACACGGCGCTGCTGCTGGACTGCGGCAACGGGGTGTTCTCGAAGCTGCGGCGGTTCATCGACTACGTCGACGTCGACGCGGTCGTGCTCTCCCACCTGCACGCCGACCACTTCCTCGATCTCGTGCCGTTCTCGTACGCGCTCACCTACGCGCCGCGCCAGCAGCCGGTGCCGGTGCACCGCTGGAACGGCACCGACGACCCCGCCCACCCGGTGCTGCACGCGCCCACCGGCGCGCGCGACACCTTCCGCCGCATCTGCGGTGCCTGGGGGCCGGAGGACCTGATCGAGGGCGCGTTCGACCTGCGCGAGTACGACGTCAGCCAGACCATCGCGGTCGGCGGGATGCGCCTGCGCTTCGCCGAGGTCCCCCATTACACGCGCACGCACGCGATCGAGGTGTCGGCCAACGGCTCGGGCCGGTTCGTGTTCGGCGCCGACACCCGGCCCACCGACGATCTCGTCGCGTTCGCGAAGGGCACCGACCTGCTCATGGTCGAGGCGACGCTGCCCCGCCCCGAGCGCCAGGGTCCGCGCGGGCATCTCACCCCACAGGAGGCCGGGGAGCACGGGCGCCGGGCCGAGGCGCGGCGGCTCGTCATCACCCACTTCTCCGACGAGCTGGACCCGGAGTGGGCCCGCGCCGAGGCCGAGCGCGGTTTCGGCGGACCGGTCGAGGTCGCGCACGAGGGCGCGACCTACGAGATCTGACCGAAACTTCGCAACTTCAACGCGCCAGTTCCCGTTAGGGTCGCAATCACCCACTGGGTGACGAGAAACAAGCTCTTTCGAGAGGGGAGAAGCGTGCGCAGACGTGGATGGGCGACGGTCGCCTGCGGGCTGCTGGCGACGGTGGTTTTCGCCGCGTCGGCCCAGGCCCAGGTTGTGAACGGTCAGTCGGGCTGGGAGTGGGGGACGCCCACTCCGCAGGGCAACGCGATCAACGACATCGGCTTCATCGGCGGGGTCGGCTACGCGGTCGGGAACTTCGGCACAATCATGTCGACGACCGACGCCGGGCAGAGCTGGACCGGCCTGAACACCGGCATCACCGCTGACATCAACACGGTCGCGCTCCCGGCGCCGGGCACGATCATCATCGGCGGCGGCTGTTACGACCTCATCAGCGCCAACGGCGGGGTGAGCTTCACCCAGATGCAGTTCACCGTCCCGGGCCCGAACTGCAGCCCGACGGTGACCTCGCAGTCCTTCGTCTCGCCTGCGGTCGGCTACGTCCTCGCCAACACCGGCCAGGTCCTCGCGACCAACGACGCCGGCGCCACCTTCTCCGGGAACTCGGCCCCGGTGCCGGGCACCGCCGCGGCGGGCGGCGGCGCGACCGCGACCGACATCGCGTTCACCACCGCGACCAACGGCGTCGCGCTGGTGGGCGGCTCGATCTTCCGGACCACGAACGGGGCCGGCAGCTGGACCTCCGTGCACACCGGGGGCCAGGCCCTGAACTCGGTCGTGTTCATCGACAACAACAACGGCTTCGCCGTGGGCGCGAGCTCGACCGTGCTGAAGACCACCGACGGCGGCGCGACCTGGACGAGCGTCCCGGTCACCGGCTCCGGCGGGCCGTACAACTTCCTCAAGGTCCGCTGCGCGAACACCACGCGCTGCCTGTTCGTGCCCGAGAACAGCACCGGGCTCGTGCGCACCGACAACGGCGGCACCACCGGCGCGTTCGTCTCGTTCGGCGCCACGCCGATCAACGCGGCGGCCTTCGCGAGCCCGAGCCAGGCGGTCGCGGGCGCGGCCAACGGCGCGATGTTCACGTCGTCGGACGGCGGCGTGACCTGGACCCAGGTTGGCTCGAGCCTCGGGAAGCAGCTGATCGGCCTGCGCGCGACGAACGCGAACTTCGCGTACGCGTACGGCAAGCTCGGCACCGTCGTGACGAGCCAGAACGGCGGCGTCACGTGGACGTCGAGCACGATCCCGAGCTCGAACCAGGTCGATGCCGCGTCGTTCTCCGACCCCAACAACGGGTTCGTCCTCGACTCGGGCGGCACGTTGTGGGGCACGACCAACGGCGGCTCGACCTGGGCGCGCAAGAACACCGGCGGTGGCGCGGCGCCGAATGACGTCGCGGCCATCAGCAGCAACATCGTGGTGCTCATCGGGCCGAAGGGCGTGCGCCGGTCGACCAACGGCGGGGGCAGCTTCTCGTCCGTCTCCGGCAAGCCGGTTTCGACCGCCAGGCTCGAGAACGGGGAGACGGTCAGCAACGGCGTGTTCGCGTTCGGGTCGAGGGTGCTGCTCACCTCCGGCAACGGGGCGAGCTGGAAGTCGATCCCCCTGCCCAAGTCGGGCCGAAGGACCCTCAGGCTCGACGACGCGGACTGCGTCAGCACGAAGGTCTGCTGGGTGCTCACCACCAACCAGCACCTGCTGCGCACGACGAACGCGAAGACGTGGACCGACGTGACGCTGGCCACCGGCGCCAACGACCTGACCAACGACGGCGAGCGCCGGCTGGCCTTCGACAGCGGGTCGTCGGGCTATGTCGCCATCCCGTCGTTCGACCCGGTGTCGTCCAACCTGGGCTCGGCGCTCGGCCAGAACGGCCAGGGCTGGGTGCTGGCAACCACCGACAGCGGGAAGTCGTTCACGCCGCAGCTGATCGACAGCAACCCGGTGAGCGGCCTGGCCGCGGCGGGCGGGACCGACTTCGCCCTGACCGACGACCAGAACCTGTTCCTGACCTCGACCAACGGGGCGCAGGGCCAGACGTCGTCGCTGACGCTGTCGGCGTCGACGAAGACGATCACGAAGAGGACCAACGTGACCCTCACGGCTCGGCTGAGCCCGTGCAACGGCAACGAGCAGATCCTGCTCTCCGGGCCGGGCCTGGGCGGCGACGGCCAGGTCCAGGCGATCACCGCCAACTGCACCGTGCAGGTGCAGGTGCGGGTGAGCAAGACCTCGAGCTACGTGGCCCAGTGGGCCGGCGAGGCCGGGATCAACGGCGACGGGTCGAAGGTTCTGAAAATCACGAAGAAGTAGGCGCGTTCTCCGCGAGCGGCCCGGGAGCTTCTCTCTCGGGCCGCTCGCTACATTGCCGACCGTGCCCTCACGGCGCGACCTCTTCGTCAGCTTCGAGCGTGTCCGGCCCCGCGCCGGGTTCTCGCCCGCCGTCGACGTCTACTACGCCGACAACCCACCCACCGCGGTGGTCAGCGTCGAGGTCGCCGGCGCCGACCCCGACTCGCTGAACCTCGAGGTCAAGGGCCGCGAGCTCGTGGTCTCGGGCGTCCGGCGCGCCGGGCAGACCGAGGGCCGGCTCTACCAGCAGCTCGAGATCGCCTACGGCCCGTTCCGCCGGGCCGTCGCGCTCGGCGCCGACGTCGACCCCGACGGCGCGCGCGCGACCTACGACGACGGCATCCTGCGCGTCGAGCTGCCGCTCGTCTCCAGGGACCCGCGGGCGACGTCCGTGCCGATCGAGCAGCATCCCGGGCGCCCATGATCAACGTCATCGGTGCGCCGGACGGCCAGGAAGCACCGCCCGAGCCGCCGGAAGGCGCACAGCAATAAAGAAATTGATGAAATCGACGATGATCAGCTCAGGATTTGATGAAGCTTAATATCAGCATTTGATGAAGGTTCGTATCTGGGTTTAATAAGGGTCCGTATCGGATGAAGGTTCGTATCAGAGCACGCCTTCAGGCGTGCCGATAAAGCGAACCTGAGATCGCGGCTTTAGCCGCTGTCACTCACAGCAGCACAACCGTAATCCCCAGATTCCCCCGCCCCAAGTCAGCGTCACTCTTCAATTCGTTCCGAGCCTGAAGCAAACTCCAAACGACTTCATTCGTCTTCGACCACTCTTC
>Ga0157374_10003554_pt1 | contig 13123 bp, 15 predicted proteins | sample M25metaG_FD_115308 | JGI IMG/M metagenome (GOLD analysis project Ga0157374, IMG submission 115308) | Miscanthus rhizosphere microbial communities from Kellogg Biological Station, Michigan, USA - M2-5 metaG | ecosystem: Host-associated > Plants > Roots > Rhizosphere > Soil | place: USA: Michigan...
AGGCCACCGAGCCAGCGCTGGTTGACGAAGGGCATTTTGCAGCGGCCGGCCCATTCTTCGACCGGTCCACGCGCCTGCTTCTTGGTGCCGACGAAGAGGACCGTGCCGCCGCCGCTGGCGAGCTCGCCGGCGAAGCGCCGCGCGTTCTCCAGCAGCGCCTCGGTCTGGACCAAATCGATGATGTGGATCCCGTCCAGCTCGCCGAAGATGTAGCGGCGCATGTTCGGGTTCCAGCGACGGGTCTGGTGGCCGAAGTGGACTCCGGCCTCCAGCAGCTCTTTGAGGCCTGCCTCTGGCATGGGGTAAAGCTCCTTGTTTGGCGGTGCGTTTCCCGCCGCCCTAGCCGGGATCCGGCGCAATGCCGGTCAGGATCCGGGTCGGTACGTACGGGGGTTGGTTTCCGAGCCGATCGATTGTAGAGAGGTCATGGCCAGTCAGGCGCCACGGGCGGCCTGCAGCGCGGCGGCGAGATCGGCGGGCAGCTCTGAGCTGAAGCTCATCGGCTCCCCGGTCTGGGGGTGGGCGAAGGCGAGGCGGTGGGCGTGGAGAAATTGACGCTCCAGGCCGTACTTGCGCTCGCCGCCGTAGGTCGTATCGCCGGCGAGCGGGTGGCCGATCGCGGCGAAGTGGGCGCGGATCTGGTGGGTGCGACCGGTCTCGAGGCGAACCTCGAGATACGACTCGGCGCTGAGCAGCTCGAGCACCTCGAAGTGGGTGCGGGCCTGGCGCGATGCGGCGCCGGATACGGCCATCCGGTGGCGCTGCCGCGAGGCACGGCCGATCGGCGCGTCGATCGTGCCGGTGCGCGAGCTGAGGCGGCCGCGGGCCAGGGCCAGGTAGATCCGTTCGACCTCACGCCGCTGGACCTGCGCCTGCAGCGCCGCGTGGGCCTCGTCGCTGCGGGCGACGACCAGCAGGCCGCTGGTTCCCTTGTCGAGCCGGTGAACGATGCCCGGCCGCTCGGGGTCGGCGCCGCCGCCAAGCAGGTCGCCCAGCTCGTCGACCAGGGTCGGGCCGCTGTGCGAGGGCGCCGGGTGCACCACCAGCCCCGCCGGCTTGTCCACCACCGCCAGCCCCTCGTCGACGTGAACGACGCGCAGTTCCTCGCTCATCCCCATCCCCACCCGTTCCGGTGCGATCTATGCCCGCATAGGACCCAAAAGTCGCACTGGAAGCTCATTGGGACTCCGGCTCGCGCGCGTAGGAGAAGGCGAGCAAGATGACCCCCACCGTGACACAGATGTCGGCGAGGTTGAAGGCCGGCCAGCTGCCGATCTGGATGTAGTCGGTGACGGCGTCGGCGCGCACGCGGTCGGCGAGGTTTCCCAACGCGCCACCGGCGAGCAGGCCCGCTGCCATCCACATGCCGGGTCGGGTCGGGTTGCGGGCGAAGACGTAGGCGACGACTGCCAGAGCCAGGGCGGTGACCAGGACCAGGCGGGTGCCGCCGCCGCTGGCGAGGCCGAAGGCGACGCCGCTGTTGTGCGAGAGGGTGAATTCGAGCGGCCCGAGCACCTCGACGTCCTGGCCGGGAACCAAATGCGCCTCGATCGCCGCCTTCGCCGCCTGGTCGAGAACTACGACAAGCCCGCAGAGGGCGCCGGCAAGGCGCCAGGCGCGGGCCGCCTCGCCGCTCACCCTTCGATCAGGCCGACGATGACGGCGCGCAGGATGAAGAGCAGGAACACGCCGATGATCGGGCTGAGGTCGAGCGCGAAGCCGCCACCGCCGACCGGCGGCAGGAAACGGCGAAAGAAGTTGAGGTAGGGATCGGTCGTCTCTTTGATGAAGTCGAGCGCCCCCCGCAGGACCCGGTTGTAGGGCATGCGCGGGATCCAGGAGCTGAGGATGTTGAGGAAGATCAGGATGATGTAAACGAGGAAGAGCGCGCTGACGTAGTCGGCAATGTCGAAGCGGCTGACGGCGAGCCAGATCATCCGCGCATCCGCTCCAGCGAGGCCCGCACCGCGGCCGCAAAGGCCTCACGGGCGCCCTCGCGGTCCAGGGCTTCCAGGCCGGCCTCGGTGCTTCCCCCGGGGGAAGCGACGGCCGTGCGCACGTCGGCGGGATCGTGAAGCCGCAGCAACTCGGCCGTCCCAACCGCCGTCTCCACCACCAGCTCCCGAGCCAGCCCCTCGTCGAGCCCGTCGGCGGCCCCAGCATCGGCAATCGCCTCAACCGCCAGAGCCAGGTAGGCCGGTGCACACCCCATCACCGCGGTCGCCGCGTCGAACTGCGAGTCCGGCAGCTTCACCACGTACCCCAGCGCCCCGAGCAGGCCCAGGACATAGGAGTCCGCCTCGCCGGCAACGCAGAGGACCCCCTTGCGAACCTCAACGCCGACGTTGGGCATCACCCGAACGACCTCGGCATCGGGAAAAGCAGCCGAAACCGTCTCCAGCGAGGTCGCCCCGAGCAGCGAAATCACCACCTTGGCGCCGGCAAGCTCCCCAGCCACGTCCCTGAGCTTCGCCGGCTTCACGGCAAGCACCATCACATCGGACCTCTCGGCCAGCTCAGCATTCGAGACAACCGCTTCCCCCCCAAGCTCTTCAGCAAGTTCCCTGGCCCGCCCGGAGCCTGAGTCCGTAAACAGCATCCGGTCGACCTGACCCTGTAGTCCCCGTGCCATGGCCCCAGCCATGCTCCCTGCGCCAACGAAGCCAACAATCATGGAGGGCAGACTAACCGCGCCCTGCAAGACCCGGTCGGGCGCCTCGCCCGCGCGCGGCGTCATCTTTTTCGCCCAGACCGCTTAGTGAGTACCACCAAGTCAGCCGCGAAAAAGCCAGCGCGCGGGTGAGGCACCCGACCGGGTCACCACGCCCGAGGTGCCTAACCTCCCAGCACGTCGAACAGGTCGGTGTGATCGTTCGTCCCGAGGATGTCGAGCGACCCCGGCCCACTTCCCCACACCGGCACAGCAGCCCCGGTGTGCTGCTGACTGGGCGGCGCGGCGACTGGAGCCACACCCGGCCCGCCATAGCCCGCCGTCCCGTAGGTGAGGCTGAGCGTCTGGCCGTCCTTGGTCAGCAGGTTGGTCGAGTAGCCCGTCGGGACACCCGACCCCGTCGAATCCTCGGCAACGATTTGACTCGTGTGCGAGTGATCGGCGGTGACCACGACCAGCGTGTCCGGATGCCGGCGCTGGTAGTCGAGCGCGACGCCGATCGCGTTGTCGAAGGCGACCGTCTCACCGATCTGCCCGCAGGCATTGGTCGCGTGGTCCTGCTTGTCGATCGAGGCACCCTCGACCTGGAGGAAGAACCCCTTGCGGTTCTCCAGCAGGCCGATCGCCTTGCCGGTCATCGCCGCCAGGCTCGGCTCGTTCGCCGGACGCTGGTTCTCGTTACAAGCAGCCGGTGCGTTGCCCTTGCCGAGCGACGCCGCCGGGCCGGTCCACTCCAGCGACATGTTGCCCGAGTTGAAGAGACCGAGGACCGGGCTTTTGCTGCTCGAGACCGCGCTCAGGCCGGCCGCGTCGGTCACGTACTGATAGCCCTTGGCCTGGGCCGATTCGACGACGGTCTTGCCCGCGTCGGGGCCCACGGTGATTTTTTGCTCGAAGCGACCGCGACCGCCACCCAGCAGCACATCCACCTTGTGGTCGACCTCCTGCTCGGCAATCGAGCCGAGGCCGCCGGCGGCCTTCGTCTCGGCCGGGCATGCCGCCATGTTGGCCGGGCCCTGACAGCCGCGCAGCGAGATGTGCGAGGCGAGCACGGCAGGCGTCGCGTCGGTGATCTCCGCGGTCGAGACGTCGCCTACCTTCATGCCGCGCTTCTGGGCGAGCTCCAGCACCGTCTTCAGGTTCGCGCCGGGCACATTCTCAGCGCTGCTGGGGCCCTGTGAGATCCGCTCGTCGATCGTCTTCTGGCCCGTCGCCCACATCGTCCCGGTCGAGGCCGAGTCCGGGTCGTAGTCGGGCAAATAGGACGGGCCCGCGCCCGGCTTGACCGACCAGGTCGTATCGAAGCCTGTGAACGGCATCCGGTCGACGTTGAGGCTGTTGTCCACGCCCTGGTAGTAGCGCGCGGCGGTGATCTCCTGAGTCCCCATCCCGTCGCCGAGGAAGAAGATCACGTTCTGCGGGTGCTGGTCGTACAGAGCCGCGGTGACGGCACGCCGGGTGCTGTCGTGGTGCTGACTGAAGAAACCGGTTGCGGCCGCGGTGCCGACACCAAGAGCCGCAACGGCCAGCGAGGCAGCAAAGGCAAAGACGAGACGCTTTCGCATCATCTTTTCTCCTAGATCGTGGTTGAGCGAATCAACCGCAAACTAGGAGCGAGACGGAGGTCCGATGTGGCCATCGCGTGGCCAACCGGTGAAGATCCTGTGCTCCGAGAAGTCGAGCTAGGACTGGTTGAAGAAGCCTTTGTCGAGGAGCCGGGCCTTCTCCTCGGCGGAGACCTCGACGTTGCGCGGCGTCAGCAGGAAGATCTTCTCGGCGATCCGCTGCATGCCGCCGTCGAGCGAGTAGGTCAAGCCGGAGCAGAAGTCGATCATCCGCTTCGAGAGCTCGTGATCGGTCGTCTGCAGGTTGAGGATGACCGGCACCTGGCGCTTGAACTGGTCGGCGACCTGCTGGGCGTCGTTGAAGTTGCGTGGGATGACCAGATGGACCTGGACATCGGAGTCGCCGTTGCCGACCGGGCGCAGCGTGCGCGTGCGCGAGGCCTGGATCGGCTCGTCGTCGGCGAAGATGTCGTCGATCTCGTCGCGGCGCGAGCGGCGGGCGCTCGGCAGGCGCCGAACCTGACCGGACTCACGGCGGCCGCCCTCGAAGGCCTCTTCTGAGCTCGTTTCTGGCTCGAAGTCGTCTTCGTACTCGGGACCGTAGTCGTGATCCTCGGCAAGGCCGAAGTAGACCAGCGCTCGATGCCATGTATCTCGTAGGGCCATGGTTAACGCGTGATTCGGCCCGGGTAGGCCGATTCCTTTACAGATTATGGCCCAGGCCGGAGTTCGTCAGATATAGAGCGCCGTGCCCAGGCGGACGATCGTCGCCCCCTCCTCGACCGCGACCTGCCAATCCTGCGACGTGCCCATCGAAAGACGGGCGAGCCCATGCTCCTCGGCAAGCTCTTTGAGCCGGGCGAAATGAGGGCGCGAGGCCTCCGGGTCCTGGCTGAACGGGGGCATCGTCATCAGACCGCCGACGCGCACCGGCGAGCCTTCGATGAAATCACCCAGTTCCGCCGGAGCCACACCCCCCTTGCCCTCCTCACCGGCAACGTTGACCTCAACGAGGATCTCTGTGTCGGCAGTGCCGTGCTTGCCGAGCTGAGCCAGCGCGGAATCCGTCGCGACCGAGTGGATCAGGCGACAGGCCGGCAGCAGCTGCTTGACCTTGCGGCTCTGCAGGTTGCCGACGAAGTCCCACTCGAAGGCGTCGCCCCAGCGCTCGCGCTTGCTGAGCAGCTCCTGCTGGCGGTTCTCGCCGACGAGGCGGACACCAGCCTCGGCCAGCGCCCCCATCTCCTCCAGCGGCACGTACTTGGTCGCAGCGAGGATCTCGACCTTGGGCCCAGCGATCTCGCGCGTCCGCTCGAGGTTGGCGGCGATCTTCTCCGGCTCGAGACCGTGGATCAGGCCCGGCACCTCAACCCTCCTCTGCATTGAGCCATACGAGTCCGGCCTGCCGCCGTGGGTCGCCGTCGCGCCGGTGCGAGAAGAAGAGCTCTGTCTCACAGCAGGTACAGAGGTCGGCGGATTGGATTTCTTCTACACCCGCCTCGCGCAGCTGCCGGCGCGCCTCGCTCCAGAGGTCGACCTCGTAGCAGCAGGGCCCTATTCCGGGACCGATCGCGGCGACGGTGGCACCCACCGCGCTCGCCCCGCGGAGCGCTATTCCCTGCTCGAGGCCGCGCCTGCCGCCGTGCACGATTGCCGCCCCGCCGGGGCCGACGGAGGCGATCGGCAGGCAGTCGGCGCCGAAGACCAGGCCAACCGTCCCGGGGTCGGGGATCACGTGACCGTCAGCCTCCGCCAGTACAGCGCCGCCGTCGTGGAAGGCGAGGTCCGTGCCGTGCACCTGCCAGGCGCTGACGATCGCGGCCGGGTCGACCCCGAGGGACGCGAGGGACGCGAGGCTCTCCCGCGCCGAACCGAACGCGCGAGTCGTGAAGGCAGCGGTCCCTCCTGTCAGACGCGCCTCGAGCCAGCGCTTTCCGTCGACCTCACGCCACTCCATCGCCGCTCCTCGCCACCTCAAGCGCCACGTCCAGCTCCTGATCGCGGCCCGAAATCTTCCCGTCGAGCTTGCGCCGCAAGGCCTCGTCGAGGCCACGGCCGATCGATGGGCCCTGCGGGACACCCGCGGCGATCAGCGCCTCGCCATCGATCTTCAGGGACACATCACGCCACTCGGCCAGGTAGCGATCGAGCCACTCGGCGCCCAGCGCCCGGGCCAGCACAAGCTCGACCGGGTCGCGCCCGGATGCCAGCGCCACGGCTTCCGAAGGACGCACCGGACGCGCCTCAGCCAAGGACTCCTCCCCTCCTTTCGGCCCCAGCGCGGCCCTGAGCAGGGCGCGGTCGCGGGGGACGAGCTCCGCCCAAGCACGCGCCTCGAGCAGCTCGGCAACGCCGCCAGCCAGCTCGGCGCCACCGTCGCGAAGCTCGATCAGCCCCCACTCGGCGAGCAGGGAGAACGCCCGCAGCGCCTCGCCTTCGCCGGCAAGCCGAAGCAGCTCGGCGTCACGACGGTCGGCCGAGACGCGGGCCAGATCCGCCTCGCGCAAGAGCGCCGCCGTCTCCGCCTCCAGCTCGAAGCCGAAGCGGGCGGCGTAGCGAGCGGCGCGCAGGGCGCGCGTCGGATCGTCGGCGAAAGAGCCGCGATGCAACACACGCAGCAGCCCGGCGGCAAGGTCCGCCCGCCCTCCGTGCGGATCGATCAAGTCCGCTTTGCCGCCCAGCGGGATCGCCATTGCGTTGATCGTGAAGTCGCGCCTGGCGAGGTCGGCCTCGACCCGAGCAGCCGGCTCGACCACCGGTAGCGACCCAGGCTGCGGGTAGCTCTCCGTGCGAGCGGTGGCGATGTCGATCTCGTGCCCGTCGAGGTTCACCTTTGCCGTCGCAAAGCGCTCGTGCGAGACGGCGCCGGCGCCGAGCCGAGAGGCAAGGGCGGCGGCGTCTCCCTCGACGACGAGGTCGATGTCGGCCCGCCCGCGGCCGAGGAGAAGGTCACGCACGGCGCCACCGACGAGGTACACGGGCTCGCTTGCCTTCTCACGCACGGCACCGAGCTCGGGGTAGACCCGCTGCAGCGCCTCGTCAAGGCTCTCTTTCGGCTCCTCAGTAGTCGACATCGATCGGTGCCCTAACGTCGCACCGGGATGCCGGCGGCAGCCATCCGCTCCTTGGCTTGGTGGACGGTGAAGGTGCCGTAATGGAAGATCGAGGCGCAGAGGACAGCGTCGGCGTTGCCGTCCGTGACTGCCTCGGAGAGATGCTCGAGCGTGCCGGCCCCGCCGGAGGCGATCACGGGCACGCTGACCGCATCGGCGACAGCTCGCGTGAGCTTGATGTCGTAGCCGTCGTTGGTGCCGTCGCGATCCATGCTGGTCAGCAGTACCTCACCGGCGCCAAGCTCGGTTGCCTCGCGCGCCCATGAAACGGCGTCGCGGTCCTCGATCCTCTTGCGACCGCCGTTGACGTAGACACCCCAGCCATCCTGCTCGCGTTTGGCGTCGATAGCGATCACCACGCATTGGGCGCCGAAGTGATCGGCAAGCTCGGTCAGCAGCTCGGGACGTGCCAGGGCTGAGGAGTTGACCGAAACCTTGTCGGCTCCGGCGTCGAGCACAGCCTGCGCGTCCTCCACCGAGCGGATGCCGCCGCCGATCGTGAACGGGATGAAGACGTTGTCGGCCGTGCGCCGGGCGAGCTCGACGATTGTGTCGCGCTTCTCGTGCGAGGCGGTGATGTCGAGGAAGACCAGCTCGTCGGCGCCCTCCGCGTCATAGCGCTCCGCCAGCTCCACCGGATCCCCGGCGTCGCGCAAGCCAACGAAGTTCGTCCCCTTGACCACGCGCCCCGCGTCGACATCAAGGCAAGGAATAACCCGCTTAAGAACCATGCCACAGCCTAGAGCGAGGGTGACTTCGTGTTTAGTCGCGCTATGTGAGACAAAACACGAAGTCAGCGTCGTAGGGCCGCGATGGCTTCGGCAACGGTGAACTTGCGCTCGTAGAGGGCTCGGCCGACGATTGCGCCCTCGATATTCGGCGCGGCCCTATCGGCGAGCGCTTCGAGGTGCAAGAGGCTGCCGACCCCTCCGGAGGCGATCACTTGGCCCTCGGTTACCGCCGCGATCTGATTCAGCTCGTCCAGTGCCGGCCCCTCCATCGTCCCGTCTACCTCGATCGCGGTGCAGAGGAAGCGCGCGACCCCCCGGGAGCTCAGCTCCGCGACGGCCTCGACCACCCCCTCCTCACCTGCTTCTGTCCATCCCGACAGCGCGACCTTGCCGTTGCGGGCGTCGACCGAGACGACCACGCGCTCGCCGTGCCTCTCCAGCGCCTCAGCGAGAAACGCCGGGTCGCGCAGCGCCGCTGTGCCGATCACGACCCGCTCCGCCCCGGCGTCGAGGACCGATGCCACGGACGCCGCATCGCGCAGCCCACCGCCGGCCTGAATCGGGCAATCGACCGCTGCCGCGATCCGCCGCACCGCCTCGAGGTTCCGCGGCGCCCCGGCCTTCGCTCCGTCGAGGTCCACCACGTGCAGGTACTCGGCGCCTTCACCGGCCCAGCGCACCGCAGCGTCGACCGGGTCGGCGTCGTAGGTCGTCTCGCGGGCGTAGTCCCCCTGCAGCAGCCGAACCGCCTGGCCGCCGCGGATGTCGATTGCCGGGTAGAGGATCACGCCGGGACGGCTGCGCAGATCCCGGCGAAGTTGGAGAGCAGGCGCAGGCCCGCCGCGCTCGACTTCTCGGGGTGGAACTGGACGCCGAAGACGTTGTCGCGCTCAGCGGCGCAGGCGAAGCGGGCGCCGTAGGCGGCTGTACCGAGCAGATCCTCCGATTCGGGCTGCGGCGCAAAGGAGTGGACCAGGTAGAAGGGCGTCTCCGAGTCGATCCCCTCGGTGAGCCGCGACGACTTCTCCCAGCGCACCGGCGCCCAGCCGATGTGCGGGATCTTCAGACCGGGTGCGTCGAGAACGTCGACCCCCCCGCCCAACAGGCCGAGGCCGGCGGCGCCACCCAGCTCGGTGGTCGAGTCGAAGAGCAGCTGCAGTCCGAGGCAGATGCCAAGGATCGGCACGCCGGCGTCACGGCGCTCGGCGATCAGTTCCTCGAGGCCCAGCTCGCGCACGCCCTCCATCGCTCGCGGGAAAGCCCCGACCCCGGGCAGGATCAGGCCGTCGGCGGCGCGGATCGTCGCCGCGTCATTGGCGATCGTCGCGGTCGCGCCGACGTGCTCGAGCGCCTTCTCGACCGAGCGCAGGTTGCCCATGCCGTAATCGAGGATGCAGATCCTTGTGGTCATGCCACCCCCGGACGCGGGAGCGCGGGCGCGAGATCGCCGGGTATGACTAGCGCGCCCGCGCGGGAGCACAGGAGGTGGCATCTATTCATTCAGCGTGCCCTTGGTCGACGGCACGCCGGTCTCCTCGGGATCGACCGAGACCGCCACGCGCAGGGCGCGGGCGAAGGCCTTGAAGCAGCCCTCGATCATGTGGTGGGCGTTGGTGCCGTAGCGGACGGAGACGTGCAGGGTCAGTTTGGCGCTGTTGGCGACGGCGCGGAAGAACTCCTCGGCGAGCTCGGTGTCGAAGCCGGCGATCGAGGTCGTCGGCAGGTCGGCGTCGAAGACGCACAGGGGCCGGCCCGAAATGTCGATCGCGCACTCGGCCAGCGACTCGTCCATCGGCACCACGGCGGAGCCGTAGCGCCTGATCCCGGCCCGGTCGCCAAGCGCCTCGTCGAGCGCCTGGCCGAGCACGATGCCGACGTCCTCCACCGTGTGGTGAGCCCCGGTCTCGAGATCGCCGTTGGCCTCGACCTTCAGCCCGAGCCTGCCATGACGGGCAAGCAGGTCGAGCATGTGGTCGAGGAAGCCGACCCCCGTGGCCGCGCTCGTCTCTCCCCCATCGAGGTCGAGCGAGAGCTTGATCTGCGTCTCGGCGGTGCTGCGCTCTCTGCTGGCTGTGCGGCTCATGAGCTCCTAATCATCGCGGACTCACCGTGGACGGGAAAGCCCTCGGCACGAGCGAGGGCGTCGACGTGTGGGGCAAGCTTCGCCGCCGCACCCGGTGGAACCTCCACGGTGGCGATCTTGCGGCGGAAGACATTGGGACCAAGGGGGCCCGCGAAACGACCCGCCCCCCCGGTTGGGAGCACGTGGTTGGAGCCGGCGGCGTAGTCGCCGAAGGCGGTGGCGCTGGAGCGCCCCGCGAATACACAGCCGGCCGTGGTGACGCGATCCGCGAGCAGCGCCGCGTCCTCCCCGAACAGCTCCAGGTGCTCTGGGGCAAAGGCGTTGGCGAGGTCGATCGCGTCGCTGAGATCGGGGACCAGGACCAAGGCAAGCGGCGCGTCGCCGATCCCGGGCCGGGAAGCCGCAAGGCGCTCCACTGCCGCCGCCACTGCCTCCAGCACCGCCTCCTCGACCGCCACCGCGATCAGCGGGCCCTCGGCGCCGTGCTCGGCCTGAGCGCAGAGGTCGAGCGCCGCCCACTCCGGATCGGTGCCGTCGCCCGCCACCAGCATCAGCTCGGAGGGACCGGCGAGGGAATCGATCCCGACCTGCCCCGAAACGGTGCGCTTCGCTTCGCGCACCCAGGCGTTGCCAGGTCCCGCAATCACGTCGACCGGCGCGATCGTCTCGGTGCCGTAGGCAAGCGCGAAGATCGCCTGGGCGCCGCCCATTGCGTAGATCTCCTCGACTCCGCAGAGCTCGGCCGCGGCCAGAACCAGCGGGTTGACCTTCCCGTTCGGTCCGGGTGGGGAAGCCAGCGCGACTCGCTCGACCCCCGCGGCCCGCGCCGGAATCGCGCACATCAAGACGCTCGAGGGGTATGCGGCGCGCCCCCCCGGGGCATAGAGCCCAGCCGCGGAAAGCGGAACTTCGCGCACGGTGACCGTCTGTCCCTGCGGCAGCTCGATGCGCTGCGCCTCGGCCGCGATCTGCGCCTCGGCGACCGCGCGCACGTTGGCGGCGGCCAGCTCCAGCGACTCGCGCAATTGGGGATCGAGAGCCGCCAGCGCCTCGGCTGCCGCGCCGGCCTCGACTCGTAGCGCGGTCGTCGCTTTCTCGGTGGCGTCGAATCGCGCCGTCATGCAGAGCACGGCGCCGTCGCCCCCCTCGCGAACCTCCTGCTCGATACGACTCACGTCCACGGCCGTCGCCGAGACAGCGGTCCAGGCGCGGACGGCAGCGGCGGTCTCGGTTGCGCTCTCCCAGAGAAATTCGCGCCGTTTCACCGGCCCAGGCCCTCGCGCAGCTTCGTCGTCAGCCCGTCGACCTCGCGCGCCCGCAGCTTGTGGGCAACTCGGTTGGCGACGAAGCGGGCTGTGCACTCGAGGATCTCCTCGCGCACCTCGAGGTTGTTCTCCTCCAGGGTGCGACCGGTGGCGACCAGGTCGACGATGCCGTCGGCGAGGCCGATCAGCGGCGCCAGCTCGACCGAACCCTTGACCTCGATCACCTCGACCTGCCGCCCCGTTGTCTCGAAGTGGCGTTCGGCCGTGCGCGGGTACTTGGTCGCGATCCGCATCATCCCCAGGCGGCGCTGGGACTCGCCCAGGCTCTCGTCGCCCTTGCGCCCGGCGAGGACCATGCGGCAGCGGCCGAAGCCGAGGTCGAGCAGCTCGTAGACGACCCGATCGTGCTGCTCCAGCAGCACGTCCTTGCCGGTGATGCCGACGTCGGCGGCGCCGGCCTCGACGTAAGTGGGGACGTCGGAGGGCCGCATCGTCACCAGGGTGACGCCCTCGGTCTCGAAGATCAGCGAGCGCGACTCGCCCCGCACCTCGCTGGTATCGATGCCGATCGCGTCGAGCGCGTCGAGCGTGCCGCCGAGCAGGGCGCCGCGCGGCACGGCAATTCGCAGCGGCCCTTCGCCGCGCGCGTGGCCCATACCGGCAACCCCGACGCTCATGAGCCGCCCCCCGCCCCAGGCTCCTCCTCCATCTGGGCGACGTGCACCCGCTCCAGATAGAGCGCGAACCCGGCCGCGGGCAGATCGACGCCGAAACGCCTGAGCAACTCGTCGTAGCGGCCGCCGCCGCCGAGCACGTGGCCGAGCGCCGGGTCATAGACCTCGAGGATGGCGCCGCTGTAGTAGCCGAGGTCGCGCAGCAAACCGAGGTCGATCTGGACCCGGTCGGCGACCCCGCGCGCTTCCAGCGCCTCGAAGGTCTCCCCCAGCCGGGCGGTCGCGCGCTCAACCGCGGCGCCGCCCATCGAGCGCGCCTCGTCGAGCACCTCTTTGCCGCCGCGCAGCTGCGAGAGGGCGACACACGTTTCGACCTGCTCGTCGCCGATGCCATCCAGCTCGGAGAGCTCGACCTCGAGCCCGACCAGATCGTGGGCCGCGAGGCGGCCGAGGATCGCGTCGCGCGCCTCCCCCTCGACCCCGAACTCGCTGAGCAGCTGGCGGTAGAGGTCGGCGTCGCCGAGTCCGATCACGGCCCGGCTGAGGCCGGCCGCATCGAGGGTCGCCTCGAGGACGTCGACGACCTCCGCGGTCCCCTCAGGCGCCGGGGCGCCGATCAGCTCGACCCCCGCCTGGGCGAACTCGCGCATCTGGCCGCGCTGCGGGCGCACAGCGCGAAAGGCGTTGGCCAGGTAACAGAGTCGCAGCGGCGGCTCCGCGCCCGCGTAACGACTGGCGACGAGGCGGGCGATCGGGATCGTCATGTCGGAGCGCAGCGCCAGCAGATCGCCGCGCTCGTCGAAGAAGCGATAGGCCGAATCGGCGGTGCGGCCGTCGCCGCGGGCCAGCACCTCGTCGTACTCGATCGCCGGGGTCGAGACCTCGCCGTAGCCGCGGCTCTCGAAGACCTCGATCATCGCCAGGTGCAGGCGCCGCAGCTCCCGCATCTCATCGGGGAGCACGTCGCGCGTGCCGGGTGGAATCGGGTGAATCATCCGCCGGACCTTACGAGAGCGGGCGC
>Ga0157374_10003555_pt1 | contig 13123 bp, 10 predicted proteins | sample M25metaG_FD_115308 | JGI IMG/M metagenome (GOLD analysis project Ga0157374, IMG submission 115308) | Miscanthus rhizosphere microbial communities from Kellogg Biological Station, Michigan, USA - M2-5 metaG | ecosystem: Host-associated > Plants > Roots > Rhizosphere > Soil | place: USA: Michigan...
CCAGGAGTTTGGCTTCATAAAATGTGTGGTAGACGAGCAGATTTGTAATGGCAAGTTTGTTAGTAAAGACTGTTGTCTCTTCAATGATGACAGGGTTAACCTTGTTATGTAGAGGATGTCCAATGGATGCAGCTGCTGCTGAGTTGATCACTTTTAAGACTCGACCGTCGTCGGTTCCAATAAAGAGGACGTCATAAGTCTTGCCAGAAGCAGTTTCAATCTGTGGGTCGACTGCAATCTGTGTGAACCTAAACTTGAAGCTGGACTGGACGAAGAGAGGGTGACCCCAGAAGTTGGGAACTGCCTGATCCATGAGAGGATGGTCTTTGATGAAGTTGAGCGTAGTATCAGGCAGTTTGGTTGAGTCATTGACACACCTGCCTGGACGAGGTTCAGGGACCTTTGAGTTGGCAACTGGAAGCCAATTGCTGTTTGAGTCCTCTTGACCCTTGAACTGGCCATCAAAGGCAGCCTTAATGTCGTCCATCCTGAAGGCACAGATGGCAGAGGCTCCCAAGGAGTTGACAGGAGTTGTAAAGACCCCGTAGATCATCTGCTGGTTCCTTCCATTGTATATTCCCTTGACAATATTGGATGTTGACTCTGCGATTCATTAGAAAGAGAGAGAGAAAGGGTTGTTTAGTCATTGTGTTTCGCTTCCATTGATGGGCAGACCGATAAGGAAAAGAGAGGGAGGAAACGTCTCCAGTGGTTTCACTGATTAATCTGGTCAAGAATCTTGTCCAATCAGTTTGACCAGACAAGGAAGGAGTGAGATGTAAAGCAAGAGTTACCACATGAAAGAGGAAGAAGTAGACAAAGATAGAAGACACCGTCATTAGAGATACATTACACACAAGAAGGGAGAGTGAGAGACACAACAAAGAAGTGAATCAACGCAAAGAACAGTAGAAGAAGCGGTACAAGAAAGTAATTTAGCGCAAAAGCTTGATAAAGGACTGATTCTTTCCTTTGATACTAAAGAGAGGATACTGAGAGACAAGAGGATAGAAATGCAAGACTAAAGTCAAGACAGTAGTAGCACAAGTCATTTTGATGGCTCTTCTTGTCTTCCGCATTCGATGTCTTTTACTACATTTCCTGGGTCTCCTCTTCCTCTGGAATCATTACCTAACACAAGACAAAGAGAATGGATCAACAACAAAGTCTTTTTCATGAAGGAATTACACAGAGACAAGAGACTCTTCTCAATGACTGGATGAACAGTAAAGAGGATGAGATACCAAAGACGAAGTGCCAGGATCAACTCAAGAGAAGAAAAGAAATCACGGGAATGTCTGATGAAGCTTTGGCTGCTGCAACAACTTTCTAATTAACATCGAATCTAACTCGAGAGCAAGTCATCTTGTCTTTTCAAGATGATTCTGGACATTTCCTTGTGCACTTCAACTTCAAATTCAATCAGAAAAAAATGAGGAGGCAGTCATTTTCTTCCATTTTTCTGTCATCCCTTCATGTTCTTACATCCAACTTTTTCTCTGTACACTTGATCACATCTTAAGAAAAAGAAGCTCTTAAAGTGCCCTCACTTTCTCAGACCTCCCTCCTTTCTTTCAAAACTCATTCTGGGTGTTGGCAGTGCTTGTGACAGACATCCTAATCTTGTCTTTCGTGTCTCAAATTTAAACTTCTTAAAGACTTCATCTTGAAGCCTCCCTTTATCAACTGCATTTCCCTCATGTTATGAGAGATGGAGACAAGAGATCTTATTTTTCATCTAATTCTAGCAGACTGACATCTCGTTTTGATCCCTGATTAATTCCATCAGGAAAAGAGGATCACATTCTTAGCAGTCGGTATCAAAGGAGTGGAGGTGACAGACTCTCCAGTAGAATTCATTCAAGAGAGAAAGAGCTCTTCAAGAGAATCTCGATTATAATCAAAAGACGAAGGAGAAAATAAAAAGCGTTTAAACGAGAAGACAAAGGAAGAACAAAACAATGAAAATCTCATCAGCAGAGACAGAGAATCATGCCAAGAAGGAGATCAACGGCTCTAAACGAGGCAGATACAACCAGAGAGAATCAAGTACATTGCACACCAGTAACTCATGAGAAAAAGGAGGGGTTGAAAGACATCTGAAAATAATCATGTCGATGAACAAGAGACAAAGATGCACAGACAAGTGAGGCATCTTCAAACCAAGTTCTCGAGAGAAAGAGAAAGAAAAAGAACACCAGAACCAAAGGATCGGTTGTGGAGGAGGTTAAGAATAATAACGACAAGAAATATACGTCAGAAAGAGAGGGTGAGAGAAAACTTGAGTAACTCACATCCAGAGACAAAAAGTAGAGAAAAGATGATGGGTAGACAAGAAAAAAGAAAATGAAAGCAAGAAACTCAGAGGAAGACAAAATGAAAAAGATCTGCCTGAACCAGAAAACAGTGGGAAAGATTGCATTCACTCTCATGATGTGAGAGAATGCATCTCCAGGACAAAAGGAAATGAATCAAAGGATGAAGAATCACCAGAGAAAGACAAGACAAGGAAAATGAATGAAAAGGAGGAGTTACAAGCCTTAGGATGAAACAAGACATGAGAGACATCATAGATATAAAAGGAAGCCAACAGGACATGTAAGAAACACGGACCATGGGAATGAATCAAGAAGAATAGGTAGAGGAAAAGAGGAGGATACACATGATATACAAATACAGACAACACAGAGAAGAAGCCATCGAAAAGCCCATCATCATCAGGAAAAGGAGGAGGGAAACTGACATCAAGACATTGAGAAGGAAAGCATTGAATGAATGGACGGCAGGAAAAGAGACACGACATACAGTCTTATGTCCTCTTCTCTTTCATTCATTCTTCTCTAGACAAGAGTAAGGGCAATGAAAGAAATGAAATGATGATGGAGGGAGAGAAGATGGACAGTCAGAGCAAATAGTTTGGATGAAAGAGACATGGACTCACGAGAGAGAAGAGGCAAAAGTAATAATAATAGCGATTCAAGAGAAAATAATGAGGAGGTCGAGGAGGAAGAACATGAGGCAGACATTCCTTTGGCATCTCTTTCGGTCTTCCCTGTCGGTTGTCTTTCTGGTCTACTCAATGAGACATCAGAGAAAGAAGATCACTTGAAGAAATGCAGCAGTAACTAACTAGACTACTGTTTGACAGCCAGAAAAGCAGCCACGTCAATGACAGCCGTCGAAGACAGGAAGGAATACTTTTCTTCATTTGGTTCTTCGTGACCCAAGAGAAAGAGAGGAAAATGAGCAGCAAGACCACGAAAAGAAGGGGAAAAGATACTTGACTAATACATCTACTACATAAGACGTGAGCCAAGAAGAGGGCGAGAAAAGAAGGACGACAGACAAGGATGGATGAGGATCAACAACAGCAGACCAAAACGAACTGACCAGGAACAGTCGAGAAAAATAGATTGAGAGGGAGAGTGAGTAACTGCTTCTGTCTCTGATGAAGGGATCGAAGCAGAACGAAAATGTAAGGAAAGAGAACAAGAGAAATACAAAGCAAGATCAATCGACGACTGAACCGAGACAATGCAGACACACAAGAAAAGATGGAATCGACTGGTGAATCGTCGTCACAAGAATAACAGAACAGACTGAATAAATACTCAGGAGAACACAAATGAGACCCATCAGAGAAAAAAGATCTCGAGGAACACGAGTGCAATCAATCCAAGGATAGAATACTCACGAATTTCGTCAAAATAGAAGGGGAAGTCACCAGGGATGCTGCAGTTGAGTCGAGCCTTCACAAATGAAGTCCAGTGATTCCTAAACTTGTGAGGGCCTCCCTTGTCATTCTTGCAGACACGGGCAACCCTTGAGTAGACTCGTTTCCCGCAGTTGACGTACTCGACTGCAGTTTCTCGGAAGAAAAAGTAGACGTGGTCTTCGTTGTGAAGGGAGTTGACGAAGTTGGGTTGGTTGAGGTGCTTCGGGTTGAACTGTTCAGTTCTAAGTGGTGTCCTGTAAATCAAAGGATCTGCTCCAGAGAATTGAGCGACTGTCGCAACATAAAGGTTCTCAGTCTCGGAAATGCTTGAGGAAGACAATGCAGATGAATAAGAGCCATCCTGGTTGTGTTGTTTTACTCCAAGACTACTGGAGAAGACTGCAGTCGAATTATGATGAGGGTCATACGGGCAGAGCCCTTCTCCAGCCACTTCTCTTGTAATTTCAAAGTCACCTGTATGTGTGTGGACCCTGTAGTCTCGACATCTTGGTTTGAAGGAATTAGTTCCGCAAACAAAGAGTGATTCTTCAGACTTTTTGGCCAAAACTCGGACATAATTGTGACAGTCATCTTCAGACTTGCCTTTGAGTCGACACAACTTGACATCCTCTTCACTCGAGTACCACTCGAGCCTTCGGTTCTCCTCCAACGACGAGAGGCTAATGTTGTAGATCATGTTTCGGGCTCCAACGAGAAGGGCATCTCCATCCTGGACAAGTAGTTTAAAGTGGTCATCGTGACTACTGTTTCCAGCGAACCTTTGAAAGTCTCCTTCAGTCAGTCGTCCGACACGGACTTTCGGAGAAATGTTGTCATGCCATACATTGGTGACTAAAGAAGATGTAGCTGCTGCTTCGGTGGAGGAGATGGATGACAAGAGGATTGAAAAAATAAAAGTAGACTGAATACACTGTACAAGAAGAATGCATAATGTTTGCCATACTAATACATTGCGAGGCAATAATATTAACACAACGGACTTGAGTGGATGAGGAGGGTATTTAACACAATGCATGGTGTGTGTGTTATGTGTAGAACTTGCAGCCGAAATACTTGTCAAATTCAAGACAAGAGGAAACACAGTTTGAGAGAAACATTCGAGACTCAAGTGTGAGGTTGAATCGAGGGAATCAAGTTTGGTTCTGGTTCTCTCGTCTCTACAACACAAGCTTTAGTATCAAATGCAGCTGCAGTTGTAGTCGTGAGACTGCGTTAAGAGATTCTGTTGAAGGAAGAGCAGGCGCAGCAGAGATAACTTTTATCACTGTCTTCATCCTGTTTCCAACGATAATTTAATCCATGATTTTACTTGAATCAGCATCTTTAGCTATATTACATGGCAATTTATCAGACTGTTTGAGAGGCTAATATTAGAATCGACTCGTGTCATTCCAAGTTTAATTGATAAGATTAATAACGAAACTAAAGGATTCGAAATTGTATTTCAACGGACATTATAAAGTTGGGAGGACATCTTTTTTACCTGGAAATGAAATGTTGTTATGTATCCTCATGATTAGAGAAGAACAAACAACAACTCTGTAAACTTCATAGAGAATTGACTTCAATTCTTCACCACAAGTCTTTGTAGTGAATTTAGATAAACACAAGTTTCTCAATCACGACTTGAATACAATAAAGTGATTCATTCATTGCCCACTGAGTTGTGTTCTCTTTGAATATCTTTTTATTTTTCTTCAACTCTGTATCCTGTTTAGATGAAGATGAGATTGTTGATCATGAGTCATGAGCTTGAGAGGCAACAACAACAATTTCTACTCTTTCTCTTTCCCTCTTGATTTTCTTACATGAAAATGCAACTCAACAGGACATCGTCTCTGGTTCCTTTGCTTCTGAATCTCTTGCTGGGAATCAAAGTTTCTTGCAAATCTTGTTGTGGCAGTAAACTTGCTGTTTCTCTTATACTTTTCATTCCTGACTGATGTGACTGATGGACGTCATGATCATCAGCATCCAAACCTCTTCCATGCCCTTCACTATCAGTGCATCATCATCTCCAGATCACGCTTTACTTTAGAGATCCAGACTCGATCTTGAGTCCTGTTCAACTTGAATAGACTGTAATTCACATCCACACACACAGAGTGACATGAGATCATAAGACACACACCAGGGAAGTAAAGTCAAAGGAACCATCAGTAGGAGTATCATCATCAGAGAAGGGGAAGATGAAAGATTATTCACTCATGATAATTCCTTTCTCATGAAGAAGAAGGAGACAAAGTAAGAAGAGGGACCAGAATAAGATTCCAGATGATGTACAGTCCTTGCTTCCCGTGTACTTTAAGGTACTTTGTATGGAAGTCAGTTTCTTTTTGCCATCAACTTGAGCTGTCGTCCTCCTTCAAGAAGTCATCTTGTCTTGTCTTGTCTTGCAGAGCAAAAGGGAGACGAAAAAGAAGAGGACCATCTATTATTTGAGATCACGAACAAGGCAGTCGAAGTTGAATTCAGAGGTAGTATTTGAGGCAACAACTCAACTCAACTCAACTGCCAGAGGAAGAGGCAGGATGTTTCGCTTGAGAAGAGCAGATGATGAAGATGATGATGTTTCAAATCAGGGTATTAAAGAGAGTGAGTCAGGAACGAAAATCAAGGGTCCCATCTTCAACCTTCACTTTAAAGTTTGTAACATGTTTTCTAGTCATGTCAGGACCAGAGAAGAAGGAAAATCAAAAAAGAAGGAGACAGGAAGGAAGGAAAGAAGAAAAAATAAGTCTCTCATGGACTCTTAAGTAAGGAATTTTCGTTCCTTTTCATTCTCGCTTCATGCTCTTTTCATGCCAGAGAAGAAGGTAAACTTAATTGACTTTGCTTGCCATTTAATTTTATTAGTCTTCTTCTCCCCTCTTTCTTGTTCTCTTGTTTGGATCCTGAGACAAGACAACAACTCAAAACACAAGGTAACACACAGTGAACATGAGTCAGTCAGACTGCCTACCACTTCTGTGCTTCTGGCGCAACATCTTCGTTGATGCATCGTTATCTTGATCGTCTCCTCGTCTTTTCTTTTCATTTCATGATGGTCCTCTCTCTTAAATACATTTACTTTGATCATCATTACCGTGATATTCTCTTTGAAGGAAAGAATGAAAATTCATGTTGATCTCAGAGCGAGATTAACGCACAGAATGCAGTAAAATTTTAGCAGAAATGTTACACCAATAACAGCAGTAAAAGAGACAGGATTTTTCCCTCTGACTTGTCTCTTCCTACTCCGATTCATCCAACTCGAGTATCATCATTTGAGACTGATTTCAGTAGCTTTTAGTCAAACAAACGACGGAGCATAATGCTCATGAAATAAAAGAGAGAAACGTGTAACGAAAGCAAACGAACCAAAACAAGAAGGATCGACAGAAAAGACTGCAAATATAATGCTAAAGAGAAGAGAAGGGGAGTCTGATTGACTGGGTCTGAATGAGATCATACGAGTAAACTTTTCTCCCGAAAGACTTGTTTAAGACCAGGATCAGAGTTAAGGTCGTGTCCAATGTCCTCATCAGGAAAGTAAACGACGACGTGGATGATGATACTTTTCCTCTACAGAAATTATAATGATAAGGGAGAGAGGAATTAGAGAGGAATAAGAACACCAACAACGATCACTAAAATGGTTACTAAAGTGTTGGACTACTTTCTGTTGAGGAGGGGGAGGATGGATCAGGGAGTGTCAGTAGGCAAGACAGTAATGACTTTGAGTCAGAGAGGAAGGTACAAGGATTACTCGAACTTGTTGTTGAAATGCAAGCATGTGAGTAACTAAAGAGTAAAAGGCAGGAAATTTCCTTGATTACATTTAGAAAGAGAATGAAAGAAGAATGGGGTGCGACAGCATCTAAATGAAGGGTACGTGTGGGACTCGCGAGTGAATGCAAGACTTGAGGGAGAAAATCTTGTGTGAAATTGAATAAAAGAGAGGAGAGTGTTAAGCGAAAGAACAAGACAAACGTAACAACATTACATTACACAACAGACAGAGCAAAGCGATGCAAACTAATGGAAAGGGACTCAAAGAAAAGAATGATCAAATGAATTTATGACCAGTCATTAGGTGTTGGATCTAAAGACCACTTCTTCTTTATTGTCCTCCACCTTCACTGCACTCTTTTTCTTACATTACATTATATTACAACTCATTCTTATTCTTTTCAACTCCAAGTGTTTGGTATCAAAACACGATCCTCGTAGTCGTAGTTGATCCTTAGATTTTTATTAAATTGGTCTCTCACTCATTTTATGCCTACAATAACAGTTAAGTGTTGTTGAGAAGATGACTATGATTATTATTTTGTTGGCAGTAGTGATTGAAACCTGCATCAACATTACAGATATTTAGCATGAAAAGTGTCTGCTTTTTATCCTGTACTTGAGGTCCCTTTTTAGAGGATACAAAGTGCGAAGTAAAGAATGATTTGTGTGAAATCTCATCTCTTGGTGTTGATGATGATGAGTTTGAGCAGAAGGGTTTCTGTCCATTAAAGCCCACATTTAATACTTGCCCTCTCTATCTTTCTGCACTGCATACTTTAACATGACTATCCTTCAATCTTTTCCTTTTCTCGTTGAAGTAGAAGCTCATGGTGACAGACAGGCGTAGGTTGACATGAAGGAGAATTCGAGATAGAAAACCATCATCAGGCTAACGATTATCGTCACAGTATTCTTGCTCTAATGAAAGGACATGCGAAGGAGGAGAATGCGGTTCTGATGATGAAAGAGAGCTGTTTGGATATTCAAAATGAATGCTTTGATTAAACTTTAATGTTAAAAGTGTGTGAGCAACCCATTTTGCACACAAAAGATAAAAGAACATGTGTCTGCAGGATGTTTGAAGAGCAAGAGGTGTCTGACAAAATTTTTCCAGGATACATTCCTTGCTTCAAGACCCGGATGAAACACGAGATGAGAGAGAAGCGTGAAGATATTAATGAATTCTAGAAACTTGACCATGAATCATCGATGAGAATAAACTTTACAGCCTGTTTCACTCCATCACTGATGTTTAACATGTGTGTTCTAATGCAGGATACATGCAATTTTCTTGGAAGTACACGGGATGCCTCGCTGTATTATATTTTACCCTGTGGTTGAGTCATTCTTCCATGTTCTTATCATAATCTTGCTCTATCGCTTCTCACGTTTCATAATTAAAAGTAACCAACACTTTACCTAACTTACCTCATGAAGGTTATCGACAGAGAAAGAGTAGGGAGGATCCCGAACCGAATAAAGATTTGTGTTTAGAGAGAAGAGCTCATCTTGACTTGGACTTTCAGTCTCGACTGGAAAATCCCTCTTCACAAGAAGACTGTTTAGGATGCTGATGAGATGCGGTTTGTTTGTCGGCAAAAACAACTTGGGAGGAGGAAAATCAGGAGAACAAGATGAGGAGGACGAGGGTGTAACATAATTCCAAGACAAGAAACCCAAGAGAAGACAACATAAAGAGATGTAGAAGAATGACTCACGAAAGATTGGAGTCATAGGGTGATTCTTCAAGTGATGCACACAAGACCTGCATGCAAAGTACTTGAGAAGGAGTACCATCAGGACATCAACAACAGCCATGATTTTTAAAACATCAACATAACGTATAACGTAAAGCAGGGCAAGTGAATATAAAGTTGTGCTTAACTATTTGATTTATAAGATGAGTAAAACATGCTGTATCAGACAGAAGATGAGGATACTCATTCTTCTTGCCAACTCCATCATCAACATGTACACCCGTCATCTCTGCATGATTTTCAGTCTGTCTGTCTATGATTCATGATACCTTGTTGTGGTCCTGATAGACTTTTTCTTTGAGAGAATTCTCTTGTCGTGACTGACTTTTCCTCGTCACCTCCTTCTTCCTCACATTCATGACTCATTCTTCTTCGTTCCTTTTATCTTTGCTCCTCCATCATCATCATTGGAATAACGACGACATACTAGAATCAAAAGTGGTTGAGGAAACCAAAGTTTACATGTTTTCATACCACAAACAAAAATAACCCGTTGTATCGCTATCAGTAGATCACAAACTGCTCCCAGTTTGGTTTTCTTGTCTTTAACAGTCATTTTATCTTGACAACCTTCTCTCCAAACATTTCACACTCGACTAAACATCTCATGATTCAAGCAAACCAGTCACCAACCTAATCACGCACGACAACAACTCAAAAGTGATATGACTTGACTGAATGGGATGAATGGGAGACATTATTACTGACATAAGATATTCTACACGAAATGACACCAACACACACTTCTTTCTCTTTCTCTCTCTTTCTCTCTCACGACTACAAAGTTTTAAATCTTCATCTTGATCTCAACCTCATCTCGTAATCTTTCATACGTTTAATTATTTAGATGAAAGGAATTTAGCAGGAGTTTGTCTCTCCCTCACCTTTTTCTTTCCTCACTTGGTTTGTTTTGTGTGAAAAAGGTTCCTCTCTTTTACTCATGCAGTTCACACTATTTGTATGCCTCGAGAAGAAAGCAAACTCATGTATCACGAGTAGTAAAGAGAATGAAGAAGCCCCTGGCAATCTCTTTGCTCCTTCACCTCCTTCAGTCCTGACAATTAAGGCCTCTACCACAAGTACTAAACGATAATACTTTCAAGGTTCACTGAGAACACAAATATAAAAACATCAAATAATAATGCCAAACAAACTAATCTAAAAAGACCTCACGATCGAAAGCAAATCACGTCACGAACTCATCAAATCAACGATAATATTACACAGTAAATTAAGAAACAATAGGACACATAAAGGTAATGTTGAGTTGAAAAGAAAAGTGCAGCATCATCAACATCCTGGACCTAAATTTGAGAGTAAAAGAGAGAACAACAAAAACAGCAGGAGCACTACTAACATGATTGAATTGGTTGTTGTGTTAAAACTTTCTCCCAACTAAAGTACCCTGTCCTGATCAGTCTCCTTCAATTTGGCTGTCTCACCAGGTTAGTTTCGCCTCAAGTACTCACTCAATGAAACAGCAGTCTGATGATGATGATGCTTTCTTCTCTGTTGGAGACTAAATAAGATTCCAAATTTCTCTCTTTGTAGACCGTAAAAGGTACATCAAACAGACCTGTGCACTTCCTCTGAGTAATGCAGTCGTGAGATGCATTAAGTTTAGAGAGAAAGAGAACAAAAGGGCAGGAAACATGTAAGAACAGTGGCCGGAAAACACAGACTAAAGACTCCTGATGTGAAGAAGAAAAACTAAGTCCGAGAAAAGAAGAAGCATTACAAAGGAAAGTGAGAAGAATGAAGGAAGGGCTCCTCATCAACCTTCACCTTCCGTTTCCCTGTCAAGTCCAGAGACCTTGTTAACAATCACGAGAGAGATCTATGTCCTCTTGTTGTTCTTCCACTTGGCTTAACATCACTTTTTCTTTTCGTCTTTTTCTTGCTTTTCTTGAAAAATCATCTGTCCAGTTGTGTTCTTCCCTGCTGTTGGCTCATTTTTCCAAACCATCAGTCGATAGTTTGACGGATGTCTCTTCCCTCTCATGGTCAGGATGTGAGGAATGGAATGAGATCTTGATCACAAACAGCAGGACAAGTGAGCAGACGTCATTCAAAGAGATTCCACAGGAACAACTCAGACAAGAAGGATCATCTTGATCTGTCTCTCTTTCTCTCGACGTGAGTCGTCCACAAAGAGTTCTTCTCCTTCAGTCTCTAGGAATCAAGTCGAGTAGAAGGGAAACACACAAGACGACGAGAATAATACAAGGTAGACAATGGAAATGGAAAATATCTAGAGGCGAAGAAAAAGTGGGCAGAAGGAAGATGATGAAGGGGATCTTGGTTGGCATCGATTTTTACTCCTGGCAATCTATTCTTCTCTTTCTCTCACTCTCGACTCCATGACAATGACTTAAAGTGGGCTCAGATTTATTCTCAAGACTCCTGCAGACTTTTACTCCTCCTGCACCTTCTCCTTGTCTTATCTCAATCTCGATCCTGGTTCTGAAGAATAGGTGGGCAAATGAATATAAAAGAGAGTGAAGAGGAAGAGTAAACCCACTGAGAGAGTGGTCGTGAAAAAGACATGACAACAGGAGGCGGAGGACATGGGACAAAAAGAGATAAGAACTTCATGAACTTGTCATGTTGGCTATGAATAACGCCCTTTAAAGTACTCTGATGTTGGAATTCCTTTTTCATTCTGACCAGACTTGACTCCCTTCCATTCTTTGTGATTTCCTTCTCACAGTCTGTCATACACGCGAGACTGATCTGGTATGGTTTTCTTCTCCTCCTGCTCTTCATTCTATTGTTATATTTCCAAGAGAAGTTTGCGAAATCTTTCTTCGAAATAACAGGAGAATGACTAGTCTTTCCAAGTTTCCTGTCGGCAGAGATACAGTTTAGTATGACGAGTCTAAGAATAAGTTGGATCCTTTGACTTATTCGTTGACCGTCTGTTGTGTTTTTCTTTCCTTTGGGTTCCTAACACGACTTTTGCCCGAAAATGGACGGTTCACTTGTTCTTTTCACTCATTCGTTCTGAGGTCTTAGCGTTTTGTCCTTAACAATCTGTGTGTCTGTATGTCTCGTTTACTCTAACTAAACTAGACTTTCTCTACTATTTTTTACAAGACAAGCGTAGACCGGTCTCTTTGTTGAACAACAGCCGGGATCTCTTGTCCAGTCAACCCTGTCAGTTGTGTTCTCTTGTGAATGTTTCTTCTCAAGAGAAACATTCAAGAGAAAATTGAAGAAGCAACTCTGTATCCTGTTTGGATGCTTGTATTTTCGATGTAATTTTCTTTAGTTAGTTCGGAAGCTGACTAAGAAGCAAAGCAGACAGCACGTGTATAATTTGCAGGCTGAGACAAAAGCACAAGTCGTGTTGAACCCAACCTTCCAACATCCTCTCAATTTTATCTGTAGTCATGAGTAGTACTTCTTGAGCAAATTGTCTCTTTCATTCCTTCTTCTTGCATGCCCTCTTCATTACTTTTTGTATAACAACTGACACAATGCATTTCTCATTTCTCTCTCACTTTTCTCTGACATCATCAGCTAAAGTGTCCTGAGAACGAGAGCGAAAGTACGGACAACTCAACTCAGACACAACAAAGAAAAAATCATGAGCAAAAAGGATGCAAATGACAGGTCCTCATTCGTTTCTTGTTCTTAGTTCACACTCGTGTTTCCCTCATTCTCTCTTGTTGTACCGGTTGTTAGTCTTCCCATGAATTTAATCGAAGAGAACACATAAAGTGTAGTGAGAGAACAAAGAAAAATGTTTCGTTGAATGACATGACGGTTGTTGTTTCCTTTCTGTTGAAGTTGTATTCATATCCTCAAACTGTCAGATTCCCTTTCCCTTCACATTTTCTCTCGACTTGTCTTC
>Ga0157374_10003556_pt1 | contig 13122 bp, 13 predicted proteins | sample M25metaG_FD_115308 | JGI IMG/M metagenome (GOLD analysis project Ga0157374, IMG submission 115308) | Miscanthus rhizosphere microbial communities from Kellogg Biological Station, Michigan, USA - M2-5 metaG | ecosystem: Host-associated > Plants > Roots > Rhizosphere > Soil | place: USA: Michigan...
AAAATCAGGCCGGTGGTTAGACGCAGAAGAAGTGAAGCGTCAGGCCGTCAAAGTGTCGAGAGCTGTGCGGGATGCTATGCTCGCGATACCAGCAAAGGTCTCGCCGGAGCTGGCCGGCGAGACCGATCCATTTAAAGTCCACACTCGGCTCGATGCCGAAATCCGCCATGCGCTTGATAACTTGAGCGCCGAAATCGTAGGCCACACACCTGAGGTCGGCGAAGAGGCTGAAGCGTGAACGCCTACGCCAGGTCGTTCGGCGAAGGCCTAAGACCAGATCCGCATTACACGATTTCTGATTGGGCCGATAAGCATCGCGTCCTTCCATCTAAAGGCGCGGCGGAGCCTGGCAGGTATAGAACAGCACGAACTCCGTTTCTGAAAGAGATCATGGACTGCCTGTCGCCACACTCTCCTGTGCAGCGTGTGGTTTTCATGAAATCTTCTCAGGTAGGCGGGACTGAGCTCGGTCTCAACTGGCTTGGCTGCGTGATCCATATGTATCCGGCGCCTATGATGATCGTGCAGCCCACGATTGAATTGGCAGAGCGATTTTCAAAGCAACGCGTGGCTCCCATGATTGATGAGACGCCAGAGCTCAGGGCGTTGATTGCCCCATCCAGAACGCGCGACTCGGGAAATAGTATTTTGCTTAAAGAATTTCGCGGTGGGGTGATCGTTATGGCCGGATCGAACTCCGGCGTGTCGCTCCGCCAGATGCCTGTTAAATATTTATTCTGCGATGAGATCTCAGGTTACGAACCAGACGCTGATGGCGAGGGTGATCCGGTTTCGCTAGCTGAAAAACGAACACAAACATTCGGCGTGCGCAAAAAGGTGTTTCTGAACTCAACACCGAAGGAAAAAGAAAGCTGCAGAATTGAATTTGAGTATCTCAGGACCGACCAGCGGCGATATTTCGTTCCGTGTCCTCACTGTGGTGCGATGCAGTACCTGAAGTGGGCGCAGATGAAATGGGATAACGACGATCCAAAAACCGCAAAGTATCAGTGCGAGCAATGTCATGAGATGATCGATGAATATCACAAGACGAAGATGCTGGAGCATGGCCAATGGTATGCCACGGCTCAGGGAGTAGACGAAGCAGTCCGCGGATATCATATCAGCGCGTTGTATTCTCCAGTCGGATGGAAATCGTGGGTCGATTGCGTAAAGGAGTTTTTAGAGGCTGTCGAAAAACAGCGCCAGGGCGATGCCGCGTTACTCAAGGCATTCGTGAACTCAATCCTCGGCGAGACTTGGGAAGACAAGTTTGCTGCGAAGGTCGGCGCCGAAGGCCTTAGAGCTAGGGCTGAGACTTACGAGCCAGGCGTAGTGCCTGCAGGCGCGCTTGTGCTTACTGCCGGCGTCGACGTTCAAGACGATCGCATTGAAATTTCAATCTACGGCTACGGACGTGGAGAGGAGAGCTGGCTCGTTCAGCACTCGGTGATCTATGGCGATCCAGAGCAGATGGATATCTATAAGCAGGTCGACGACGTTCTGCTCAGGAAATACCGGCACGTTCTTGGAGGAGAACTTAATGTTTCGGTTGCTGGTTTCGACACAGGCGGTCACCACACTCAAACTATCTATCAGTACATTCGCTCGCGAAGAGGAAATGCGAAGACTCGGTTCATTGCCTTGAAGGGATCTTCGGTGAAGGGCCGAACGGTTATCAGTAAGCCAAACAAGGTCGACGTAAACTTCCGAGGCCAAGTGCTTAAGAATAGTGCTGAGCTGTACATGGTAGGAACCGACACGGCAAAGTCGACGCTGTACAATCGGTTCAAGATCGATAAGCCAGGTCCGGGGTTCGTGCATTTCCATGCGGCGCTCTCAGAGGATTTTTTCGAACAGATCACCTCCGAGAAAAAGAAGCCGCGCCTGGTGAAAGGGTTTTCTGTTTGGGAATGGCATCTACCTGCCGGCAAACGAAACGAAGCGCTCGACTGTGCTGTGTACGCTTACGCCGCGATGCAATGGCTCTACATGCGTTACTCTCGCGCGTCGATCTGGGATCAGTTTGAGAAGAAGCTCGGCGTGAGCGCCAGGCCGGCGCCGGGTGGCGCCGGAACCCCTGACAACACTAATCAACAATCACCGGAGCTCATCGATGCTCCCGAAAAATCAAAGCCCGAAGATGAAACGCCTTTGAAAAAACAGCTAGCCGCACGTAAGATTGTTAAAAGGCGTAATGGAGGCTTTGTTTCTGGTTTCTAGCTCCATAACTGCGCTTAATTTCAGTTACGGGGGCCTTAATTAATGAAAATTCCGAGCCAAATTTTTGCCGGTGATTCCGCCACATGGAAGGATGATCCGACCGTCGATAATCTCGGAAACACGATCGACTCGACCTGGACACTCAAATACGTCATTTCGTTCGCAACCGCTGTCACTCTCACCGCGAGCACTGATGGATCCGGATGGTCGACAACCATTTCAAAAGCTCAATCCGCAGTCACTGCCGGAGATTACTACTGGCAGGCATACGTCGAAAGCGGATCTGAGCGGATTACTCTAGGTCGTGGTGTATTAACGGTCCTTCCTGCAGCTGGCGATGCAATTTCCGGAAAGAGCCAGGCGAAACAAGATCTGGAAGCAGTAGAGGCTGCAATTCGTTCGCTCTCTACGAGCGGCGTACAGGAATACACGATTGGTACTCGAACGATGCGAAAAGCAGATCTCGCGTCGCTTATTGTTTGGCGTGATCGCCTTAAGGCTGAAGTCGCACGCGAGAACGCGGCAGAAAAAATTGCAAACGGGCTTGGCGATCCGAGATCCGTTTACGTGAGGTTCCGATAAAATATGTGGCCATTTAAGAAGAAACGAAAAACAGGAAAACGTCTTTACGCCGGAGCACGCTACGACCGTCTTGTAGACGACTGGGTTGCGCAAGGATCATCACAAGACTCAGAGGTTAAGGCATCACTGCCTAGGCTTCGTTATAGGTCTCGTCAGCTGGGCCGAGATAACGAATATGTCCGCCAATTTTTTAGGGCCGTTCAGAACAACGTCGTAGGCCAGGGAATTCCTTTCCAAGCGCAGGTTCGCATGCAGCGAGGGAAGGGCGGCAAGACTCCTAAGCTTGACGATGTGACGAACTCGTTAATCGAAGCGAAATGGAACGAATGGTGTCGCGCGGAGAATTGCGATACGCGCGGAAAGCTTTGCTTCAGTGAAATTGAGCGCCTTGTTATCCGGTCAGTGGTTGAGAGCGGAGAGGTTTTGGTTCGCTTCGTTTATCAATCAATGGGATCTTCGAAGACGCCTCTCGCGCTTGAGGTTATCGAGTCTGATCTTCTCGACGATAACTACAATGCAGTCGATGAGTACGGCGATGTAGTGCGAATGGGTGTCGCTCAAAACAAATGGGGCAGGCCTACTGCGTATTATTTTCTTCCAAGGCATCCCGGTGATTACGGCGTTATGCCTATCGAGCCTCAGCCCCCAGGTCGAAGAATTCGCGTTCCGGCTGAAGATATCATCCATCTTTTTCCGACCGAACGACCTGGCCAGTCGCGCGGAATTCCAGCTGTCGCATCAGCAATGATGCGCTTGCGACAAATGCAGGGATACGAAGAGGCTGAAGTAATCGCAGCTAGAGCTACAGCATGCCAGATGGGTTTCATCGAGACACCTGAAGGCGAGCTGCAAGGCGATGACGTACGGGACGGTCAGCAAGTAGAAGAATTTGAGCCAGGTAAAATTCGTGGACTTGGGCCAGGCGAGAAATTTGTCCCTATGAACCCGACCAGACCTGGCGGTCAGTTCACTCCGTTCATTCAGACAATGCTTCGTGGTATCGCCGCTGGGATCGGCGCAAGCTATGAAACTATTTCTCGCGACTATTCTCAGTCTAATTACACTTCTAGCCGCTTGGCTCTACTTGAAGACCGGGACAATTGGAGATCTATTCAGTGGTGGATGATTTCTCACTTTCATCAAGCTGTTTTCGAAAAGTTTCTAGATATGGCAGTTTTATCTGGAGACCTGTCGCTTAAAAATTACGAGACCGCTCCAGAGCTCTACCGAAACGTGAAATGGATGCCTCGCGGATGGAGCTGGGTTGATCCAGCGAAGGAAGTCGCAGCTTACCAGGCCGCAGTTCGAAACGGCTTCATGACAATGTCGGACGTGGTTTCTCAATCTGGCGGAGACATCGAAGAACTTATGACTCAGCGAGCACAGGAAGTTGATCTCGCCGACGAATACGATTTGGTTTTCGATTCGAATCCTGCTCAGACAAATACGAAGGGCATCGAGCAGCCGTCTGACACCGGAGCACAGTTCGGTGACGCACCTGCGGATACGAATGCGAGTGACACTGCGAAAACGACGCAGTGAGTCATTGAAAATCACGCGGCTTCAATTTTTTTTACAGCGCGATTTTTGCGCTCATGATTTAATTGGAGTCTATGAAACTCAAAAAGCAATTCCGCGCATTCCGCGCGGACGAACTTGCGATCGGTGAAGATGACACGGTCGAGTTTCCCTTTTCGAGCGAAGAGCCAGTCGAGCGTTGGTTTGGCAAAGAAGTCTTGAGCCACGATCAAGGCGCAATGGACATGAGCCGTGTCCAGACCGGCGCTGCTCCGCTCCTGTGGAACCACGATCCGGACCAGCCGATCGGAATGATCGAAGCAGGCGATCTTCGTGGAAAGCGTCTTTTTGCGAAGGCGAAATTCTTCACCACTCCGTTTGCTCAAGAAAAAAAGAAGCAAATGCAGGAAGGACTGAAGAATGTGTCCTTCGGATATCAAATTCAAGAAATGAAGCTCATGAATCCAAAGTCGGAATCTGAGCCTGAATATTTGGCTACCAAATGGCAGCCATTCGAAGTTTCCATCGTCTCTGTTCCTGCCGATTACAAAAATGTGGGAATTGGGCGAACGGATAGCGACGATGAACAAGAAGTGAAAATAATCAATCCTTTGAAAGGGGAAAAACGAAATATGGAAAAACAGCATGAGACGGCTCCGGCTGTCGAAGCCGCTCCGAAAGTGGACGTGGCAAAATTGAGAACTGAAGCGCAGGCTGAAGAACGCGCTCGCGCCGCTGCGATTAACACGCTCGGTGAGAAATTCAAGAAACAAGACCTCGCCCGTCAGTTGATCGACGGTGGCAAGAGCGTTGAAGAAGCCCGTACGGCTTTCTTGGAACAGCTCGGCGTTCGTCAAGAACCCGTTTCTGGCAACGAAGGCGAAATCGGTCTGTCGAACAAAGAAAAGCGCTCGTATTCGTTCGTTAAAGCCATGCGCGCCATGATGCTTCCGAACGATCGCCAGGCTCAGGAAGATGCCAAGTTCGAACGTGAATGCGCCGAAGCTGCAATCAAAGCTACTGGCAAGAAAAACGTTCGCGGCTATCTCGTTCCTGCCGATGTTCTCCGTCAGCCATTGATGGAAAAACGCGACATGACGGTTGGCACTTCGACCGCTGGCGGCAATGTGGTTTCTACCGACTTGCTCGCGAGCTCGTTCATCGACTTGCTCCGCAATAAGTCGGTCTTGAACCAAGCCGGTGCAACGGTCCTGAACGGCCTCGTTGGCAACATCGCGATCCCGAAACAAACGGGTGCTGCGACTGCTTACTGGGTTGCTGAATCGGGTTCTCCGACCGAAGGCGCTCAGACGATCGGTCAAGTGACCATGAGCCCGCACACTGTGGGCGCTTTCACTGACTACAGCCGTCGTTTGCTGCTCCAAAGCTCGATCGACATCGAAGCGTTCATCCGCAACGATCTGTCGACGATCATCGCTCTCGAAATCGACCGCGCAGGCCTCTACGGCTCGGGTTCTTCGAACCAACCGACTGGTTTGCAGAACATTGCCGGCGCAGTGACGAAAGACTTCGCAGCAGACGCTCCGACGTATGCCGAAATCGTTTCGCTCGAAAGCACGGTTGCTACTTCGAACGCACTCGAAGGCGCATTGAAGTATCTCTTGAACCCGAACGGCCGCGGAGTGCTGAAGGGCGTGTTCACGAACGCGACCTACGGCGAAATCCCGGTGTTCAAAGACAACCAAGTCAACGGCTATGACGCTCTCGTTTCCGCACAGGTTTCGAAAGTATCGAGCGGCAAAGAGCACTACTGGTTCGGTAACTGGAGCGATCTGATGATCGGCTTCTGGTCCGGCCTGGACCTGCTCGTTGATCCGTACACCGGATCGACCTCCGGCACGGTTCGTATCGTGGCTCTCCAAGACTGCGACGTCGCAGTTCGCCACGCTGAATCGTTCATCCTTGGTTCGAACTTGAGCTAATTGAAAGGCGAGGGAGTGAGTTAAAAGCTCACTCCCTCGAATTCAACGTTATGGCGAAAATGAAAGTTAAAGCCCGATTCCCAATGAAGCGGGACGGAAAAGATTTGAAAAAGGGCGACGTCTTCGAAATCGAAGAAGCGCAATACGGTCCGATGATGTGCGGCGGCTACATCGACGGCTACAAAGAACCAAAACAAAACCCCGCCGCTGCGGCCGAACTTCCGGCGCAAAAAGAAAAGGGGAAAAAATGATTCCTGCAAATTTAGGCGACCAGCTAGTCGGTAAAATTATCCGTGTTGCTGCGGTGGATACCTCAGCGACCACGAACGGCACAGCGATCGATCTTGCCGGCTATTCTGGAGAAATTGGCATCATCCTGAACGCAGCTCACGGCTCTGGAAACTCGGACAATACGTTGGCAATTAAATTCCAGGATTCGGCCGATGGTTCGACGAGCTGGAACGACATCTCGGGCGCGACATTCTCGACAGTCGACGGAACAAATGACTCGCTTCAACTTCTCAGCCTGAACAAGGATGAAGTGAAGCGTTACATCCGATCAGTCACGACGATGGCCGGAACAAGCAAATCGTTTGTTTACGGTATGAGCCTTGTCGGTATGAAGAAATACCAAGACGGCGCTTGATAAATGATTACCGAGGACCTCGATGCGTTTCTGACTGACTTTGGCGTCACGGTCACGTCAGGATCTGCATCGGGGCTCGGAGTGCTCGATATGCCGGATGCCATCATTGGCGCCGGCCTTGAAATTTCAACGAGCTACTCTCTGCTTGTGAAAACGTCAGTCTTCTCTTCGGTTAAACCGTTTGATTCAATCACAGTCGACGGGACTGGGTATTCTATCCAAACGATCAGGAAGATCGATGACGGCGTATTTACGAGATTGGGGCTTGAACTTCCATGAGTAAGCGCGAAACAATTTTAGCCGCGGCAGTCAGTGCATTGGCCGGAACCACACAGGTTTCGACCAATATTTTCAGGTCGCGCGCTGTCGCGTTTCATAGATCAGAGCATCCGTGTTTGAACATCGAGCCCTTGAGCGAGTCTTGCACTCGCGAAGCGGTCGGTCGGCTGACTTGGGAATTGACGTTTCACGTCATGGTTCTAGTTCGCGCAGATGGACCTGACACTGCAGCTGATCCGATTACAGTCGATGTTCACAGTAAGCTCGCTAACGATGCAACGCTTCAGGGTTTGGTTGTCGACTTCGTTCCTGTCGGAACGGATTGGCAGTTTGTTGATGCAGACAAACAGCTCGGCGTTATATCAATGCAGTACAAAGTTATTTATCAAACAACGGAACTCGCACTAACATAGGTTTACGGGGGAAAATAAATTTATGTCACTTCAAACAAGAAAAAGAGTAGTCCTCGCCAAAATCGAAGGAACCTACGGAACTGATCCAACTCCAACTGGATCAGCAAACGCGATGCTGGTCACGAACCTCACGCCTTCGATCGTCGAAGCTGAGCTCGTCTCCCGCGATCTGATCCGCCAGTACTTCGGAAACTCCGAGCAACTGATGGCTCAGAAATACTCGAAGTTAGACTTCGAAGTTGAAATGGTTGGCGGCGGAGTTATCGGCGGAATTCCTGGCTATGACTGTTTGCTCCGCGCGTGCGCAATGTCCGGTGCGGCAACGACGACTACCGTTACGGCCGCAATTTTGAGCGAAGTCGTAACTGTAACCAAAACTAGCCACGGCCTATCGACTGGCGACAAAATCATTCCTTCTGGCTTCACGGATACGAATGCGAACATCGCAGCAGGCGTTGCAATTACGGTAACTGGAGCGAATACGTTCACATATCCTGCTCCTGGCGCGGCTGATGATCCTTCGGCTGACGGAACGCCCGTTTATCGGACCGCTTATACATATTCTCCGCTCTCTTCGAGCATCGAATCGGTCACGCTGTACTACGCAGTGGGCGCAGACAGCGGCAACGGCCCGCTCCACAAGATCACCGGCGCGCGCGGAACGGTCGAGCTTACGATCGGCGTTAAACAGATCCCGAAACTGAAGTTTTCGTTCTTGGGTCTGTATAACGATCCTTCGGATGCTGCACTTCCGAGCACCGATTTTAGTGGGTTTATGATCCCACAGGTTTCGAACACGCAGAACACTCTTGCGTTCTCGCTTGCCGGATATTCTGCAAACCTCGAGAGCATGAACATGAACATCGCAAACGATGTTCAGTACATCACGCTAATCGGGTCTGAGAAGGTCAGCATCCTCGACCGCAAGCCTGCAGGTACGTTCGTTCTTGAAGCTCCGACGATCACAGCGAAGGATTTTTTCACGCTCGCAACGGCTCAAACGCCTGGCGCAGTGACGATCACTCAGGACTCTCGCAACGGCTACAAAGTGAAGCTTGATGCTCCGTCGGTTTTGATTGGAAACCCGAACTATCAAGACGCGAATGGCGTGCAGATGCTTTCGATCCCGTTCACCGTAAATCCGGTGTCAGGAAACGACGATTTTACGATCACTCTGAAATAACTAAAAATAAGGAGATAAGACGTGTTCAAATTGTCTCAGTCACAGACCTATTATTGGCCTGTGACAGTGGAATCACCAACATCAGGCGGAAAGACTCAAAAAGAAACCTTCGACGCCGAATTCAAACGAATTCCACATAGCAGGATTAAGGAGCTGATCACTAGCTATGGAAAAGACGAGAGCGAGTTTTCAGCCGTTGATCTCTGCAAAGAGGTTTTAGTTGGTTGGAGGGGTGTAGAAGATAACGGTGAGGAGCTGCCGTTCTCCGAAGGCGCGCGCGACCGCCTTTTAGATGTAGCGCTGGTTGCGGGGGCGATCGTCAAGGCGTTCATGGGTTCACTTACCGGAGCCAAGACAAAAAACTGATTGAGGCGGGTGCCTACTGGGCCGGCGAAAAAGTCGTCGACGATACAGCCGAAGATCTAAAGATTTTCGGAGCACCCGCCGAGTTGATCGAAAAGACGAAGAAGGAAGACGTATTTGAGGTGTGGCCCGAAAATTGGGCGGCGCTTCAAATGTTTCTTAGGTTACAGACGCAGTGGAACGTCGGAGTGAATGGCGTAATCGGATTGAACTATCAGTCTCTAGAGTTCCTGTTTAGAATCTATGAGACGAAGAAGCCGCGCAAGATGCTGGAAAAGATCCGCCTGATCGAGCGCGGCGCACTGGACGCTATACGCAGAGCCAGGGAGAAGCAGGGGGATTAGGTGGCTCTGAATTACAGTTCAAGCATCACTCTCAATGCGACGTTTACTGGAGATGCTGCATTCGCAAAGGCCAATGCAGGCCTTAATTCGATAGCTCAAAACACCAAAAACACAGCCGGCATCTTCGGCCAGCTTAAGGGAACAGTAGAAGGGATCAATAAACCATTTGAGCTTCTCGGAGCATCGTTAGGTGCATTCGCCGGCCTATTTGTAGTTGAGAAGATCAAGGAATATGTCGGCGGAATAATCGATCTTGGCGATTCACTTGAAAATCTAAAGCAAAAAACAGGCATTGGTGTTGAGGCTCTCTCGGGATTAAAGGGAGCAGCAGAAGCAAATAAAATTTCATTTGAAAGCTTAGAAACGGGCCTTCAGAAATTCGGCGTCACTGCGGCAAAGGCTGTTTCAGGAAACGTCGAAGCCGCGGCTGGATTTAAATCTCTAGGCATATCTTTGCAGGATGTAAAAAAATCAGATCCAGGCACCTTACTTTTAGATATTGCCGACAAATTCGAGAAGATGAAAGACGGTCCAAATAAAGCTGCAATAGCTGTAGCTTTATTCGGAAAGGCTGGAGCCAACATCATTCCTGTTCTTAACGAAGGAAGGGATGAGATTGAAAAATATCAGCTAAAACTAGGAGATTTCACTTCTAGAGCAAAAGAATTTGAAGACGCTCTCGGACTTCTTGGAGTTTCTGCAAAACAGACTGGAGTCGACATTGTTAGCCAGTTTCTACCGGCTTTAAACGAGGTGATCGAAGAATTCGTTCAACTCACCAAAGGCGGACTAGGGGATGCTGCAAAATCGTTTTTCCAGTTTATTGGCGAGACGATCAGGCAAGCAGGTGCGGCCGCTGTAATTTTTTATGAAGCTATTAAGCAGGCATTCGAGACGATAGTTCTCGAAGTAAAATCAGTCATAGAAATTATAGAACTACTTGGAAAAGAACTGCTTAACACGTCACTTCTTGGCGATTATCTTTGGGATAAAATCACTGGCAAAAGTGCACAAGCCGACGAAAAACTAAAGCAGTTTTATACGAACGCTAAATCGTATGCTGTCGATTTTTATACTAAAGAAAATAAACTCGGAAATGACTGGGTAAAGAGCTCAGTTGATAACTACAATAAAGCTCTGAAGGGTGTGACTGACTTAGAAAAACACAGCCTTCTATTTGGGGACGGCACTCCTCCTGCGGCTAAAAAGTCAAAAGACAGGACTGGCGATAACCAGCTAGTCGATACCACGAAGCTCAAGCAAGAACAGGAAATGATCGATCTGCTTAAAGAGCATGAGATAGAACAAAAGAAACTAAACGATCTGGATAGTGACTATGTCGACAAAACGAGTCCCGATTATCAGAAGCGACTTATTGATTTAAAGGACGAGCTGGAACTTAAGAAAGAGCTCCAGAAATTCAATCCTAACGACACTGCATTAATCGCTGAATATACTAAAGAGCACCAGGCTCTGACCCAGCTAAAAAAAGATCACATTGATATTGCAGAGGCCCAAAAAGCGTCATTCGGAGCAGGCGCTCAGCAAGCGCTCAATGAATATTACAGAGCAGCCGCAGACAACGCTGCTCAAACCAAAAAACTATTCCTGGCTGCATTTCAGGGGCTCGAGGACGCTCTCGTGAATTTCGTCAAAACTGGGAAACTCTCCTTCCAGGACCTGGCGAACACGATCGAGGATATGCTTCTGCATATCGCGATCAAAAAGGCTCTTGTCTTTGGTCTGAGCTCTATCGGATTTTCCGCATCTGCATACGGAAACGTCGTTGGTGCGAATGGTCCTATGCCGCTGAAAAAATACGCGGCTGGTGGGATCGCAGACTCACCGCACCTGGCTCTTTTTGGCGAGGGATCTACGCCTGAGGCATTCGTTCCCCTTCCGGACGGAAGAACAATTCCCGTCACTATGACAGGTGGTTCAGGAGGCGGAGGAATGAATGTGACAGTGAATGTCGCGGTCAACGACAACGGCTCAACTGAACAGGACACGACCTCAAGCACGGATCGCGGCAAGGCGCTCGGTAATTTGATCAGCGTCGCCGTCACTCAGGAAATTATCAAACAGAAGCGTCCTGGCGGACTGCTGTCGTAAGGAGAGAGGATGCCAACGTTCACATGGACAGCCGAGTTCGGGTCGCAAAAAACAAAGCAGCCGGTTGTTTCGCAAATTAAATTCGGTGACGGATATGAGCAGCGGCAAACGACCGGATTAAATACGAACCCACAGAAATGGGATCTGCAGTTCAACAATCGCGACACTTCAGAAATAGATGATATCGACGATTTTCTTGATGCTCGGGGAGGGGTGGAGTCCTTCGATTGGACTCCGCCCAGGGCATCGGATGCTATCAAAGTCGTATGCCGTCAATGGCAGCGAACGCTTGCGAGCGCTCAATTCGATACACTTACTGCAACGTTCGAGCAGGTCTTTGAGCCATGAGCCTTCCTGTCGCGCTTACCTCAGAGATCCAGAAGCTCGCTCCAAGCGCGATCATTGAGCTATTCATTTTAGACGCGACTTCACTTGGCGGTGATGTTCTTCGCTTTCACGCCGGCACAAACGGCCTATCTCAAAACATCGTTTGGCAGGGCGAAACATACATTCGATATCCTGTTTCGGCATCTGGATTTGAATTCGATGGCCAAGGCCAATTTCCAAGGCCTAAGCTTCAGGTCTCAAATATTTTGTCTGCGATCACTCAGGTTGTTTTGCAATACAACGATCTTCTCGGCGCAAAACTCACGCGCAAGCGCACGATGGCTAAGTTCCTAGACGCAGTGAATTTCGATGGCGGTGTGAACGCGAACGCAGACGACACAGCAGAATTCGCTGAGGATATTTATTACGTCGATCGTAAATCCGGCGAAGACAAAGACGTCGTTGAATTTGAGCTCGCTGCATCGGTTGACCTGGTTGGCGTAAATCTTCCGCGCCGGCAGGTCATCCAGAACATCTGCATTTGGAAATATCGAGGAGCTGAGTGCGGATACACCGGTTTTCCGTTATGGGATCAGAACGACGTCGAGGCCACGACAGCGACGACTACCGAAGGCCAAGCTCTGATCGATGCACGCCTCGCATATCTAGCATCTTTAGACACGCTCGCAACGTCTCAAGCCGCACTCGATGCCGCAGGTTCTACGAAGGGTCCGGCCTGCGACATCGTTTTAGCTGAAACTCAATATGCCTACACGATTGGCACAGGCGTTCCGACGTACGGCGTTGCTGTCAAAAGCGACGGCACTCAGAAAAATTATTGGAACGGAAGCCTGGTCAGTCTTGGCGCGACTTATAGAACAGGGAATTTAAAAGTAAATCGCGATCCTGTTGAAGCAGGCGGAGGAACGTTTACAGAATATTATACCGTTTACGAAATCCAGAGATGGGCTGTCGACACGGTTGCGTGTTCAGCGGCAGATACAGCTTACAGCGCCGCAGTCACGGCGAGAGATACAGCTCAAACCGATTCGGACAATGCGCTGAATGATTTGAACACTGCGTTCGCTTCTCTTCCATCAAACGATCCTCTCTATACGCGCGACGTCTGCGGTAAGCGGCTCTCGAGCTGCAAACTGCGTTTCGGCGAAAACAATCCACTCTCGTTCGG
>Ga0157374_10003558_pt1 | contig 13115 bp, 13 predicted proteins | sample M25metaG_FD_115308 | JGI IMG/M metagenome (GOLD analysis project Ga0157374, IMG submission 115308) | Miscanthus rhizosphere microbial communities from Kellogg Biological Station, Michigan, USA - M2-5 metaG | ecosystem: Host-associated > Plants > Roots > Rhizosphere > Soil | place: USA: Michigan...
ACTAACTCGGCGTTCGCTGGAACTGCCACGGATTGTCAACAGCGGGCTACTGCCAAGTTACTTACTACTATAAATCCAGCTACTATCCTAACCCTTGGTGACAACCAGTATGAGCAGGCCTCGCTGTCTAAGTTTGACGCTTCCTTTGCTCCCAGCTGGGGTGCCCTAAAATCCAAGATTCGTCCCGCGCTTGGCAACCATGATGGTGGCGAAGGCGGCAGTAATGCTGGTTACTTTGACTACTTTGACGGTGTTGGGTCCCAAGGCAGCCCAACCGCTCCAGCCGGCCCCCGTAGCTTGGGCTACTATAGCTACGACGTGGGCAAATGGCACCTTATCGCTCTTAATAGTAACTGTGGAACATATTCCTTTAACGGCAACTCTAACGGCTGTGTCGCTGGTTCAGCTCAAGAAAAATGGCTCAAAAATGACCTGGCCACTCACGCCAATGTCTGTACGCTAGCCTACTGGCACGTGCCGCGGTTCTCTAGTGGTAGTACCCACCCCAACGATGCAGCACACGATACCGTCTACACGGCATTCTGGGATGACCTTTATGCGGGCGGAGCCGACATAGTCCTTAACGGGCACGACCATGACTACGAGCGTTTCCAGCCGCTTAACCCAAATGGCAGCGTTGATGCAAGCAAAGGTATTACTGAATTCGTCGTTGGCACCGGTGGTGATAGCCAATACTCATTTGTTCCCAGCCCAGTGAGCGGTAGCGCTTATCGTGGCAAGGGCTTCGGTGTCTTACAGCTAACCCTGCACAGTAGTAGTTATGATTGGAAGTTCGTTCCTGTAGCTGGCACAAATATTACTGATAGTGGCACAGCCCAGTGTCACAGTGGTACTGCTACACCACCCTCTGTAGATACTCAGGCACCGACTGCGCCCAGTGGCTTGACTGCCACAGCGAACAGCGCTACTTCGGTTGGGTTGAAATGGACAGCCAGCACCGATAACGTCAAAGTTACCAGCTACAACATTTACCGCAATGGTAACGTAATCGCCTCAACGGCCAGCCTCGGCTACACCGATACATCAGCTCTGCCCAGCACTACCTATAGCTATCAGGTAACCGCTCTTGACCTGGCGAAAAATGAATCATCTCTCTCTAACAAAGTTTCTGTGACGACACCTGCTTCAACAGTGCAAGATACCGTTGCGCCCAGCGTACCAACGAACCTAAAGGGAACATTTGTACCTAGTACCCAAATTAACTTAAGCTGGACAGCCAGCACCGATAACGTCGGTGTGGCAGGCTACAGCGTATCCCGTAACGGTACAGTGTTGAATGGTGCGGTCTATTCAACTTCGTACGGTGATAACAGCATTACCACCAATCAATCCTACACCTATACCGTAAAGGCGTATGATGCTAAAGGTAACATTAGCGCAGCTGCAACGACTACCGTGTCTACTGCAGTTACACCTCCACCACCTCCTAGTGGCGGCGGAGGTATCTGTGGCGCAACTACTGCTGCCCCAGCCACGTACAAACATGTCATCTGGATTTGGATGGAAAACCACAGTTATTCATCAGTAATTGGTACTGCAACCAAGCCTACAGCCGCATCATATCAGACGTCCCTTGCCAATCAATGTGCGACTAACACAGCTATGCAAGACGCTGGCAGCCAATATGTCTCGTTGCCAAACTACATTGCCGCCACTACCGGACTGGATTCATGCTCGGGCGGTACATCCTGTGGCGGTAATAGTACCGCGACCGACTGTTCCTTCAATGCCAACACCTGTCACTCACCCAACGATAATATCTTCCGTCAAGTCCGGACTGCCGGCGGTACCGCCAAGAGCTTTGAAGAAGATATGCCTGCGAACTGCAGTCAGCAATATACCAGTGGCCAGTATGCCGCCCGGCATAACCCGGCCGTCTACTTTACCGGAGGCACCGATCACGCGGCCTGCCTAACCGATGATGTACCAATGGGTACCACTACTGGCGGGAATTTCTTGAGTGCGCTTGCTTCTGACAGTTCGCTACCAACCTTCAGCTTTATTACACCGAACGTCTGTAATGATACCCACGACTGTTCGGTGAAGACGGGTGATGATTGGCTCAACAGCTGGCTACCATTAATATTCAACTCGCCAGCCTACAAATCCGGTGATACTGCTGTTGCCCTGTGGTACGACGAAAATACCCCTATTCCAAACGTCGTTATAGCGCCATCCGTCAAGCACGTAGTCCTTAACAGTAGCAGCTATAGCCACTACTCATTACTCCGCTCCACCGAAGAAATGCTTGGCATCCCAACTCACCTGGGCAAGGCCGCGTCGGCACCGAGTTTCCGTTCGGCATATAACCTATAATTTAACGAAAAGATATCACATGGAACCACAGCAACCACCAATCACAAACGAAACACCTACGGTCACTACATCTTCTCCGGAGCCCTCGTCTACAGGAATAACCAAACAGCGTTTACTTGTCGTAGCGGCTGTTGTAGTAGGGTTACTGTTGATAGGTGGAGGACTAGCAATATGGCAGCACCACTCTAGTACCAAAAACGTTACTATCGATAGTGAAGAACACAAATATGAAGCTACAGTTCAGCTTGATGGCCAAAGCTTCATCCCAGCCACGTTGACGGTTAAGCCCGACACCGAGGTGTTTTTCGAGAATCGTGCTGTAAACGTCGAGGGTGAGCCAGGGCGAAGTATTCATGTTGTCCAATCCAAAGCTGCCGCCAACCAGACAGCAGACTTCAACTCTGGCCAGATTCCCGCCAAGGGCGGCTATGGCTACGTCTTCCGAAAGTCCGGCACCTATCAGTTCTATGACGCCGACAATGTCAGCAGTACTCTCACAATCATCGTCAAAAACTAATAGAGCAAGCTCCTACCTTGCGGTTTAGTAGAGTAGCTATGTAGCCCGATGGCATGAATCTGCTCACCTCTGTTATAATCTATAGCAATGAACCAAGAGCACATTCGGAACTTCTGTATTATTGCGCATATTGATCACGGCAAGTCTACCTTGGCTGACCGTTTGCTCGAGATGACCGGCACAGTTGAAAAGCGCAACATGAAAGCCCAACTGTTGGACCGGATGGATTTAGAGCGTGAAAAGGGGATCACTATCAAACTTGCCCCAGTTCGGATGCAGTACAAAGCCTTTGAACTAAATCTTATTGATACGCCAGGGCACGTCGATTTTTCGTATGAGGTCTCACGCAGCCTAGAGGCCTGCGAAGGAGCCTTGCTAGTGGTAGATGCTTCCCAGGGTATTCAGGCTCAAACGCTGGCCAATGTGTATCTGGCCATGGCTGCCGAACTGACGATTATCCCTGTTTTGAACAAGATTGACCTGCCCGCAGCCGATGTCGAACGGGTCAGCAAGGAAATTATTAGTCTGCTGGGCTGTAGCCAGGATGATATCTTACAGATTTCGGCCAAAACCGGAGCAGGAGTAGGGGGGGTGCTGGAAAGAATAGTAACAGGGGTGCCGCCGCCCAAACTTTCAACTAAACCCGAAACTCGCGCCCTCATTTTTGACAGCTATTATGATGACTATCGTGGCGTCATTCTGTACGTGCGCGTATTTGATGGTGAAATATCTAAGGCTGCACCAATCAAGATGCTAGCTACCAGCGCAACGGGTATTGCCCTGGAAGTGGGTGCGCTCAAGCCGGATATGACTGCCAACCAACAGTTGCGTACCGGCGAGATCGGCTATATTGTTACCAACCTCAAAACGACTCGCGATGCCAAAGTCGGCGACACCGTCACATTGGCGGCAAACCCAGCGACCGATATGCTACCCGGCTACAAAGATGTTCACCCGTTTGTATATGCTGGTTTTTTCCCGGAAAGCAACGAATATTATCAGGAATTAAAAGATGCTATCGAAAAACTCAGCCTCAGCGATTCGGCACTACAGTTTGAACCGGAAAATTCACCGGTGCTCGGGTTTGGTGTACGCATCGGTTTCTTGGGCCTGCTGCACATGGACATTGTCCGTGAACGGCTGGAGCGCGAGTACAACCTGGACCTCGTGGTAACTAATCCTTCCACCGATTATCAAATTAGCCTATTAAATGGCGATGAATTGGATATCAAAAGCGCTGCTGACTTGCCCGATCCATCTAAAATTAACACTATTCGTGAGCCATGGATCAAGGGTGAAATCATAGTACCGAAGGAGTACGTCGGCGCGGTTATTCAGCTGATATCTACTAAGCGTGGCCTGCAAACGAACCTTAGCTATGTCGATGAGCGAGCCTTGGTAAGCTTTGAAGCACCGTTGGCCAATTTGCTAACTGATTTTTATGACCAGCTCAAAAGCATCACCAGCGGTTATGGCAGTTTCAACTACGAACTGGATGATTATCGTGCCGAAGATTTAGTGCGGGTGGACTTTTATGTGGCTGGGGAAATGGTTAACGCGTTAAGTGTTATGGTTCATCGCAGTGAGGCCGACCGCTTAGGGCGCGAAATTGTAGCCAAACTGAAGGAAGTCATCCCGCGGCAGAACTTCCAGGTGGCACTCCAGGCAGCCATTGGCGGCCGTTTCATTGCCCGCGAAGATATCAGTGCTTATCGCAAAGATGTCACAACTGGTCTGTACGGTGGCGATGTCTCACGTAAGAAAAAGGTCCTGGCTAAACAGAAAAAGGGCAAAGAACGCATGAAACGCTATGGCAAGGTCGACATTCCTGCCGAAGCCTTCACGGTGATGCTCAAACGCGACTAGGTTAGCTAGGCTTGTAATTCTTGCAGATCGTTGATGATCATTTCTACTTGACCGCGGGGTGTAACACCGATATATTCTTTAGCGATGTTGCCTTTCGGATCAATCAGGTAGGTATTACGACGTGTGGCAAAGGGACGGTCGTGCCACTTGACTGGCGAAGAGCGCCATGCTCCATAGGCCTCGGTAACTTCGTGAGTCGGATCGCTCAGGATCGGGAAGTTCAAATGATTGCGTTCCACGAACCTTTTATGCGACTGTACTGAGCCCTTATTGATGCCCACAATAGCCGCATCGCCAAACTGGGCGATAATCTTCTGCTCGTCCCGAAAGTAACAGGCTTCGCGCTTACAGTTCAGTGATTTATCGTTAGGGTAAAAGTACAGTACCAGCCAGCGCCCCTTGTAATCGGCCAGTGTTCGCGCCGTACCGTCTTGGTCAAGTAAATTGAAATCGGGGGCTTTTTTGGTCATTGTAGTCATTGCAACAGGCTTCGTGATCTGTTGCTTTTCTGCTATAACTGTACCATGAATGAAGACCTCCAGCAGCTAATCGATAGTTACAAAATGGCTGCTGCCACCGTCGAACTTGTAAAAACTACACCCATTGTTCTGCTTGTAGGGGTCAGCGGTGCCGGTAAAGATACTATCAAACATCGTCTGCTAGAAAGCGGCCAATATCATCACATCGTATCCCATACTACTCGGCAGCCGCGTGAAAATGCCGGTGCTATGGAGCGTGACGGTGTTGATTATCACTTTATATCAGCTGAACAAGCAGCCGAAATGATAAAGAGCGGGGCATTTGTCGAGGTTAAACATTACAGCGGTAATTTATATGGCACCAGTGCTGCCGAGCTTGCTCAAGCCAAAGCCGAGGGCAAGATTGCCATCACAGATCTGGAAGTACAAGGCGTGGAAGAATATAAAACAATTGCCGATAGCGTTATTGCAACCTTCATTCTGCCGCCAAACTATCAGGAGTGGCAACGACGTTTGCAGGCTCGCTATGGTGACAAAGGTGCCGATCCGGCAGATATGCAAAAGCGCATGAAAACAGCCATAGCGGAACTAAAAGAGGCCTTGGCAAAGCCGTACTACCACTTCGTAGTCAACGATAATCTAAACGAGGCAGTAACTGCGGTGGATAAAATTGCTCATCGTAAAGGTCAATTTACCACTGTTGATCGAAGCTTCAGGGTTTGGGCCGAGCAATTATTAGAGGATTTGCAAAACGGCTAGTCCTACTGGCAGTCTAGACATTTGAGTGCCAAAATAGTATAATCTCCTCATGTAAAAGGGAAAAGAGCAGCCCAGAAATGTCCAGTGGACATTTTCTGTAGACGCAGAGGGGACCGTCCTTCATATAGCGAACTACCTGGGCCTGAGAAAAACCGTAGGTTTGTCTCAAAGAAGACCATGACAGAGCGTCAAAAGCAAATTCTAAGCGCTATAATTGAACAATACGCCGAAGTAGCCGTACCGGTCGGCAGCAGCCTGTTGGCGAAAGTGTTTGGCGTGTCTTCGGCAACTATTCGTAGTGAAATGGTAGAGCTGGAACGCCAGGGCTATATTGCCCAGCCGCATACCAGCGCCGGGCGAATCCCTACCGATAAAGGCTATCGCTTCTACGTTAATAACCTGACAGAGACCGAAAACCTACCGGAACGCCGTGCCGAGCGAGCGCTGGCCACCCGCGTTCAGGATGGTGGCCTACCGGAACGGACGATTCGTAACGCCGTTGATACGCTGGTAGATCTTACGCATAACCTGGGGCTGGCAACCATCGGCAATCAGCTGTACATGAGCGGACTCAGCAACTTATTTGGGCAGCCGGAGTTTATCGGTGGGGCTCAGGTGCAGCAAGTCGCTAGTTTGCTAGACAATCTGGAACCGTGGTTGCGTGAAGCCGCTCCGAATGAGCCGCTCAGCGTCTATATTGGCAGCGAAAATCCCATTGGCCGAACAGCCGGTGTTAGCCTTATTATTAGTCGTTTCCGTAGCCCATTTTCTGACCACAGCTATATTGGCACGCTTGGTCCGACTCGCCAAAGTTACCGCGATGTTATGACACTTGTCCGTCATGCCGGCGAAACGCTGGAAGAGGTCTTGTAATGATACGTGTACTGGAGCGAAGAACAACACCGTACGATCTGGCGAGTATGGTCGACAGATCCGAACACTACTATCGACTTTTAGGTGAAGATCCGCGTAAAGCAGCCGCCTATTGGCGTTTTGTAGAAAGAGGCCTGAGAGAATACGGTTTTGATCCTGCAGCTTGTGAAGATTTAATTTGTGACGCAGATGAAATAGCCCTTAGCATGCCGACGTATACGGAGGCCCTATAAGATGACAGAAAACAAGAAGAAAACAAACCCTAAAAACCCAGATATCGAAGCTTTGCAGCAACAAATTGCTGAATTGACCGATGCCTTACAGCGCGAGCGCGCCGATGTCATGAACGTGCGCCGTCGTCACGATGACCAGATTGCCGGTCTTAAAAATATGGTTAAGGCCAGTGTTGTCCGGGATCTGTTGCCAGTCATCGACAACTTCGAGCGCGCGCTGAAGCATATACCGAAAGAACTCGAAGCCAATGATTATATTAAGGGTGTTCAGGGTATTGTTAAGCAGTTTGAAAAAACGCTGGCCGACCTAGGGGTTGAGCGTATTAAAACCGTCGGTGAACCATTTGACCCAAAGTACCACGAAGCTGTCAGTATGGAAGAAGGCAATGGCGGTGCAGAAGTGGTCAGCGAAGAACTGCAATCTGGCTACCGTATTGGCGATGAAGTTATCCGCCATGCCATGGTCAAGGTCAAAAGTTAGACAAATATGTTCCGTATGTCGGCTGAAACAGCTTCTGCAGCGCGTTATACCGACTTGCACGACAAGATGGAGCTGCGCCTCTGGTTAAGCTTTAGCGTGACACCAGGGCTCGCCGACTTTGTGATCGCTACGTTAGCGGGCGAAGCAACTAATGTAGCAGTGGATGAGCCAACAAGGTGTCGGCAGTCGCAATGGGCTGAACGTCTGGCTACCACCTCTGAACCAGAGCGGGTATTACTGCTGGACATTGCCGAAGCTTTTATTGGGCAGCAACAACAAGCAGACAGCCAGTTTAGCCAAGCCGATTTCCCTCTATAAGAGCCTTCCTAATAATCCGACTTTCAATAAACAACAACATCATTTACAATCATGCTTATGAATGTGTCGACCAATCGGTTGATTATAGGGGTTAACAAAAAATTACAAGCTGCGTTGAGTGATATATCTCCGCACGCTATATCAGTGGTGGTGGTTATTGTCCTGGGTGGCCTTGTCGGGTCGTATTTTCTAACTTCATCTCATGCCGCTACACCCACAGTTGCACGGGAAACCGAAAGCGGCACCGTATCTTCGGCCGCTTCCCAAATTAATGACACAACCGCGTCCGGCGGCGCAGCTGTTAAATTTAGCAGCGGTGCAAGCAGTGGGGGTGGTGGCGGAGGCACTTTAACGAATAATTGCCTGTCTAACCCCCACGCTTGCGGCTTTCCGGATGCCACCAATACCGGTGTGCCGGTCGGTACTACGCTTACTACCGTTAACGGCGACGTTCACACTACCAGTAACGGCCAAGTTATCAACGCCATGGATATTCACGGTACGCTTTGGATTGACAACTCAAACGTTACCGTCAAAAACACCAAGGTCACTGGCGGCGGTGGATCGTCTTGGGCCATCAATGTCGGCAGTAAAACTAATGTAACAGGGGTAATCATCCAAGACTGCGCCATTGATGCCGCCAAATCAGACCAAGGCGGTGTTACCGGCGCCGGCTTCTCGATCTATCGCTGCGATATCAGCAATGGCGAAAATGCCGCTCGACCCGGCGGCAACGCCCTCATACAAGACTGTTACATGCATACGTTTCGCTCCAGCAGCTCCGGCCCACACTACGACGGTGTCGAAGTATACAGCGGCACTGGCAGCAAAATCGTACATAACACCATTGTGCTCGACCAAGATGAGACCTCGACGGTCAATGTTCAAGCCGATTTCGGAAACATTAGCGGCACCATTATCGACCACAATTTGCTTGATGGCGGCGGTTGGATGCTGAATATTCGCACCAATTCAGGACCCGTAACCGGTACCCAAGTTACCAATAACCGGCTGGGCGATAGTGCCGGACTTGGTTATGGTGCTGTCAACGACGGTACAACTAGCGCCATTACTGGGAATGTTCGTGACCTGACCGGTGTCAATATAGATAGCCAAATATAAAAGGGTCAGGCTCCCACTCCCAGCATCAACTGCCGTAGTAACTGATGTAAAAAATAACTAATTAGCACTCTTGACATATGAGTGCCAGTTTTCTATGCTAGAAGTACATTAGCACTCTATATAACTATCTGCTAAAGGGAAGGATCTAATCTATGGCAAAAATTATTGGAATTGACCTTGGAACTACTAACTCGGCTATGGCCGTTATGCAGGCTGGTAAGCCGGAAATTATCGCTAACAGCGAGGGAAATCGGACCACACCATCTGTTGTGGCCGTGAACAAGAATGGTGAGCGGCTGGTGGGCCAGGTGGCTCGCCGCCAGCAGGTTACCAACAGCAAAAACACTATTTATGAAGTTAAACGCTTGATTGGTCGCAACTTTAACGACAAGGAAGTCCAGCGCGACCTTAAGCTCATGGGTTATGAAATCGTTAAAAGCGGCAACTCTGTCAAAGTAAAAATGGGCGACAAAGATTATTCCCCAGAGGAAATCAGCGCTATGATTCTCGGCAAGTTAAAAGCCGATGCCGAAAGCTTCCTGGGCGATAAAGTCACCGAAGCCGTTATTACCGTGCCGGCCTATTTTGATGACTCACAGCGCCAGGCTACCAAGGACGCGGGTAAAATCGCTGGGCTTGAGGTCAAGCGTATCATTAACGAGCCAACAGCAGCTGCCTTGGCCTACGGTTTGGACAAAAAGGTTGACCAGAAAATCGCCGTCTATGACCTAGGTGGTGGTACCTTTGACGTTTCCATCCTGGAAGTTGGTATGAGCGAAGGCGAACAATCGGTTGTGGAGGTACTGTCTACCAACGGCGATACGCATCTTGGGGGCGCCGACTTTGACCGCACCATCGTCAACTACTTTGTTGATGAGTTCAAAAAGGCCAACGGTATTGATATTTCCGACGACAAGGCTGCCATGCAGCGCTTGCGCGACGAAGCCGAAAAGGCTAAAATCGAACTCTCTACCGCCCAAGAGGTTGACATTAACCTACCATTCCTGACCGCCGATGCCGATGGCCCCAAGCACTTTGAGCACAAACTGACCCGTGCCAAGCTGGAAAGCCTGGTGGCTGACCTTATCGACAAGACCGCCGGTCCGTGCGAAAAAGCCCTGAAAGACTCTGGGCTCAAAGCCAGTGAAGTCGGTGCCGTCGTACTGGTTGGTGGTATGACCCGCATGCCAGCCGTTCAGGAAAAGGTAAAGAAAATCTTTGGCAAGGACCCCATGAAGGGTGTTAACCCCGATGAAGTCGTCGCCGTCGGTGCGGCCATTCAGGGCGGCGTGCTGCAGGGCGACGTCAAGGACGTGCTGCTGCTGGATGTCACACCCCTGTCACTCGGTATTGAAACCGAAGGTGGTTTGCGCACTGTACTTATTGAGCGTAACACCACTATCCCCACTAGCAAGAGCCAGGTCTATAGTACCGCGGCTGACAACCAGCCGCAGGTGGAAATCAATGTCCTGCAGGGTGAGCGCGAAATGGCTGCCGACAACAAAACCCTCGGTCGCTTCACCCTCAGTGGTATTCCGGCTGCGCCACGCGGTGTCCCACAAATTGAAGTTACCTTTAACATCGATGCCAACGGTATTCTGAACGTTACCGCCAAGGACAAGGGTTCCGGCAAGGAGCAGAACATCACCATCTCTGGTTCTGGTAGTCTCGATAAAGCCGAAGTCGAGAAAATGGCCAAAGAGGCCGAAGCCCACGCCGACGAAGACAAGCAGAAGCGTGAAGCTGTCGAAGCTCGCAATATGCTCGATAGTGCCATATACCAGGCCGAAAAGATGAAGTCCGACAACGCCGACAAAATTAGCGATGAAGACAAGAAAACTATTGATGAAGCCGTCGAGGAAGCCAAAAAAGTTGCCACCAAAGAAGATGTCGGCAAAGATGATCTGGAAAAAGCCGGCAAAGAACTCAGCGACAAAATCATGCCCATCGGCGCCAAAATGTACGAGCAAGCTGCCAAAGACGAGGCCCCAGCCGAAGGTGAGGAAGCTTCCGCCGACAAAAAAGAAGACGGCCCTATCGAAGGTGAAGTAGTCGACGACAAGGAAAAGTAGTGTCCTTAATCTCAAGGCGGTTTAAGTCGGTTTTGAAGCCAGCGGCTGACACAAAACCCTGGTTCGACGGGGTGGTTTTAGTAATCTTTGGCTCGTGGTTTTTCGCACCAATTATTGTGTGGCTAGTCCGCAAACCAGACCCAAATGCGTATAAATGCGGCGGCCCGGGATTTGCCGATTTTGGATGCACTGGTGGCACAGATGCGGTTATAGCCAACACGGGGGCCGCAATATTTATGTGCTTCCTCTTTCTGGCGTTTTTTGTGGCGTTCATACGCCTGGTAAACCGGTGGAGGGGGCGCAAGCATGGCTAGCCCGGTAGAGTTAATACTCACCTGTGGCAGCTGGCAAGAAGCCCAGAAGATTACTGATGTGTTACTCGAAAAGAGATTGGTGGCCTGCGTGGAACAGATGGAAATTCGTTCCAAAAACTGGTGGCAGGGTGCCGTCGAAGACACTAAAGAGATCAAGCTGATTATGACGTCTATTGCTGACAACTTCGACAAAGTCGAAGCCGAGGTTAAGAAACATCACAACTATAAAACTTTTGTACTGCAGATGGTCCCTATTCTTAAACTAAATACTGATGCAACAAATTGGCTAAATGAGTCAACAGAGGTAAACTAATATTATGATTTTTGATAGGCTTCGAGCACACCAACCCTTATGGAGGCAAATGAGAAACTTGGATGCTGACTATAGAGCGCTCTGTGGTTATGCCGATTTACAAAGGGATGCTCGTTTAGGGTCGGCAGCCTGCTTATTAGTAACTGCCCGAAATGGTGCCGCTATACAGGATGATAGTATTGCTGACATGGTCGAATCACTCGCAGCTATGGCCCAACAATACGACATGGAACCTGAAGATGTGCAAGCGGCGTTAGTGGCAAGCGAACCTACGTTAGGGGATAATTGGCCTTTCGAAGGAAGTAATGGATAAGACACGAGATTATGAAGTATTAGGAGCCAGCAAAGAAGCCAACACCGATTAAATTGAACAACTCGGACTTGCCGGTTTGCTGAGTCGAAAGCGTAGAGTAAGCTGCTTATGCTTGTATTGCAAGGTAGTGTTTTTATGCTGTGATATACTTGCGATGGATCTCCAATGAGGTCTGCTCTACACAATTCATTTCACTAGCCCAGCGAAAGGGGCGTGGTCACGTGACCACAGAAATGGGCACTCGAAGGGTGCCAAGAAGAAGAATCGGTCCAGTAGACCGATTCTTCTCGATCACCGAACGCCGCTCGACCTTCATGACGGAAGTCAGGGGTGGGCTGGTCACCTTCGTCACGATGGTCTACATCGTGGTGTTGAACCCGCTCATCATCGGCACCGTCAAGGACGCCAACGGCAAGTTCCTCGGGGGCGGTCAGGCACCGGCACTGGCGGCGGTGGCAGCTGCTACGGCACTGGTCGCCTGTGTCCTGTGCATCGCGATGGGCATCGTCGGTCGCTACCCGTTCGCGCTCGCCACCGGCCTCGGCCTAACGCCTTCGTGGCCTTCCAGGTCGCTACCCGGATGTCCTGGCCGGCGGCGATGGGCATGGTCGTGCTCGAGGGCCTGGTCATCACCGCGCTGGTACTCACCGGCTTCCGGGTGGCGGTGTTCCGGGCCATTCCGGCCCAGCTCAAGAGTGCCATCGCGGTTGGTATCGGCCTGTTCATCGCCCTGATTGGGCTGGTCGATGCTGGCTTCGTTCGGCCGGGTGCGGGCACGCCCGTCGACATTGGTGTCAGTGGTCACCTCGACGGCTGGCCGACGCTGGTGTTCGTGATCGGCGTGCTGCTGATCGCAGTACTGATGGCCCGCAAGGTCAGGGGAGCGATCCTGATCGGCATCACGGTCTGCACGGTGCTCTCGGTGATCATCGAGGCGGTCGGCAAGATCGGCTCGCAGACCGACGCCACCGGCAAGCTGGTCAACCCGACCGGCTGGGCGTTGAACGTACCGTCGTTCAAGGGCAAGTCGTTCGGTGCGCCGGACTTCAAGCTGCTTGGGCACTTCTCGCTCGGTGGCGGGTTCTCGGCGGTCGCCTTAGTGTTAAGCATTGAAATCG
>Ga0157374_10003559_pt1 | contig 13115 bp, 11 predicted proteins | sample M25metaG_FD_115308 | JGI IMG/M metagenome (GOLD analysis project Ga0157374, IMG submission 115308) | Miscanthus rhizosphere microbial communities from Kellogg Biological Station, Michigan, USA - M2-5 metaG | ecosystem: Host-associated > Plants > Roots > Rhizosphere > Soil | place: USA: Michigan...
AAAAAACTTCGCGCCGGCGGTAAGCCGGTGGATAGTGTTAACGCGGTTGCTAATTCGGAAGCGATTGAAACCACAGAGCCCAAGCTGAGTGACGAAGAACGCAGCCAATGCTTAACTGAGTTGAAGGACTTACAAGACAAGCTGCAAGCCCTGCAAGGCGAAACACCATTGATTATGCCTACCGTCGATGCGCAAGCCATTTCCAGTGTTGTCGCCGATTGGACCGGCATACCCGTTGGTCGTATGGTGAAGAATGAAGTGGAAGCGGTGCTTAAACTTGCCGATACATTGAATCAACGCATCATCGGTCAACGTCATGCGCTCGAAATAATCGCTAAACGCATTCAAACCTCGCGCGCCAAATTGGATAACCCCAATAAGCCCATCGGTGTATTTATGTTGTGTGGTACTTCCGGCGTTGGTAAAACCGAAACCGCGTTGGCACTTGCAGAGTCGTTGTATGGCGGCGAGCAAAACGTCATTACTATCAACATGAGCGAATTTCAAGAAGCCCATACGGTATCAACCTTAAAAGGTGCTCCGCCCGGATATGTCGGTTACGGCGAAGGCGGCATTCTTACGGAAGCTGTGCGGCGTCGTCCTTATAGCGTTGTGCTGCTCGATGAAGTAGAAAAAGCCCATCCCGATGTGCATGAAATTTTCTTCCAAGTGTTCGACAAAGGTTGGATGGAAGACGGCGAGGGGCGTTACATCGATTTTAAAAACACCATCATCTTATTGACCACCAATGCCGGTTCCGATTTGGTGATGAGTATGTGCCGTGATCCGGAATTGATGCCCGATGCGGAGTCGCTCGCTAAAGCATTGCGCGAGCCGCTGTTGAAAGTATTCCCACCGGCGCTGCTGGGCCGCTTGGTAGTCATTCCCTATTACCCATTGTCCGACGATATGTTGTCCAGCATAGTTCGTTTGCAATTGGGCCGCATCAAAAAACGCGTGCAAGACAATCATAAGATTCCGTTCGATTACGACGAAGACGCCGTGAAGTTGATCGTGAGTCGTTGTACCGAGTTGGAAAGTGGTGGACGCATGATCGATGCGATTCTTACCAATACGGTGTTGCCGAAAATCAGTGAAGAGTTTTTGAAACGGATGGTGGAAGGAAAACCGGTAACACGGGTGCAAGTGAAAGTCGCCGATGGGGATTTTGGATATGAGTTCGACTAAAGAACTTAAACGAGAATTAGAAGCGCTGCCTTAAAAATTGTCATTCTGAGGAGCAACGACGAAGAATCTGCTTTTCACTTTGCTTGATTTGGTAAAAAGCAGATCCTTCTGCTCAGGATGACATGGTGACATTAGAGATTACAGGGATGCCGATGGTAAAACCGTCTACATCAGCGAATCGAAATTACCAGGAGACATGCCATGCCCGCTACTAAAGAACAGATGCTCGACGAATTCAAACTGAAGTACGGCGAAATCGAATGGGATAGTAAAAAGCTTGGCGAAAAAAAATATCTCAACGATTTAGCGATAATCGGTTCCTTCTTGCATCCAGAGAATTCGCTGTTTTGCGAAGCGCTGCAAAAGCTCGACGATGAAATGATCAAACTGTTCGAAGAGCGCACGATGACGAAATTCAACAAAGGCAAAATCGTGCAAAAAAGTTTCTCCGATTTTTCTCACGGCAGAGACGTGAAGCAGACGACGAAGGTTCAATCGCTAACCGGCGAAGTAGTGGACACCAAAGAAGATGCCACTAAGCATTTGTTGAGCACGGTACTTGCGCGATACGAAAAATCCCAAGGCTTCGCCGATGTAGACGAACAAACCGGCAAGTGTGTCTGCTTTTACAACGGTCTTCCCGGCGATGAATTCGGCGCATCGATAAAAACCATGCATATGGCGAAAGACTATGTGGGCGATGAGCATGGCGCTTATACCCATCGAATCCAATGGTATCTGGCCGGCATTATGCGAAAAGATCTCGGCCTGCAAAGCGCCGATATGAAAACGCTGTTCAGTTTATCGGGTAGAACCTGGGGCTTGGTTTTCGATCGCAATGCCGGAGAAAAAATTCTTTTACTCAAGGACGATTTCCGCCGGCCCGAATTGATGAATCCATGGCTCGCCAATAATCCGCGTTACGGCAATTACGGCTGGCCCGTGTTGAGTGCGTTTTTGAAATCGCGCATGAATAGACTATCCAGAAGAGGATGGGCCCCCGATGTATTGAAGATAAACGTGGCCTCCAAGTTGTACGGTGTGAAGCCGTCGGCTAATTATCGGACCAATACGGCGACGAAGAATGCACAGGAATTGGCGGGGTTCAAATTGAGCGAAGAGCAATTGGTCGAAATCAATAAGGTGGTCGGCGGCGGGATATATGATCCGGCGAAGAATAAGATGATTAGTTTTGTGACGAAGTAGGAGGCGTTATGGCAGGCAGCAAAACACCAGGGCCATTAAGAATAAGAGCCCATGTGCTTGCTCGACGCCGGGAATATCTGCAAGAACGAATTCGCCTTAGCGGTTTGGTTCGCTGGCTTGCACAGTTTAAGTGAGTAATTGGTATTGATTGGTAAAAAGTGCGAAACGAAGACGTCTGACGATAATTCTAGCACCACGGAAACGCTGTACCATGGCGATGTGTGGAATTGCCAAGCTCGTATCGTTCGTAGCACTACAGAGGAAATTTTTAGGTTTGCATTGCGTAGCGCGTGTTGAGAGCGAACTTTTATTAGGAAAAATTAGATGGCTGGTTCTCGAATTCCTGGCTCATTAGGTATTGGTAATAATATGCCGACGATAGATAAAGGAACGAATGCAAGAATTGCGAGTCCGCCTCCTGGTCCGCTGGGACTAAAAAAGGATCAAACCCAACTTGCAATAGCGCAATCCGATATTAATGCTTCCGATGCGGGTGCCAAACGTTTACGCGAGATTCGGAATTTAGTAAGAGAAAATAATCAATCGTCCATAGATGATAATGTAATTATTTGTCAGATTTATATGGAATCTAGATTTGACGCTAATGCCAAAGCATCGGGTAGCACAGCTCGGGGATTGATGCAGCTTCTCAAAGCACCGGTGCGTGAGTTGTATCGAATTAGAAATCTGAAGAAGCCTAAAAGTGAACGGCAGTCGGATGAAAAAGTGTTCGCAGAAGCCGATCGTTTCCACGATAGCGACGAATTTGTCGATGAGGCAACGAATATTCAAACCGGAACCGAATATCTTCAGTATTTAATCGACAAGGAAACGAATAAAGGGGGTAAAGACCCGATAACGGAGGCCTATAAAGATTACCGCGGTGTTCGTAATGGAATCTATTACAACAAGATTAAACGAGCCGCAGATCAACTCGCCAAAGACCCGAATTCAATGCAGCCCTTATTGGATATGGTGAAATGAACATGCTTGCCGTTGCTAGATTATTTGCTATCGCGATAATAGGCTGTTTAAGTACCAGTGTTTCCGCGCGCTCTAATAAGTTAGAGCATGTTATTTCATGTGCATTAGGCGCTAATCATTCGGAATCGGTATCCGTTAATCGTGGAAATAAGATTGCTAATACGCATGTGTATTATTTGCAGCGCGATCATGACAGCAAGCTTGTTTTTGATGGCGAAGAAAGCAATTCACGCGGTCAATCCGTGTCTGTTGGCTGTGTCGGGAAATCCGAATATGTCATGATTTTATCCGGCGAATTTACCGCTAATTATGTCCAAGGATTTGCCATCCGATACAACACATTGAAAAAGGAATGGGAGCGTATAGATTTTGCCGAGAAAGCGCGTCCTCAATGGGTTTATATAAACAATCAAGAGATGATGGTGGTAATTCCAAATATTGGATTCGAAATGGATAAGCGATTTATCGTCTATCGGTTTGTTGCTGGGCGCGGGGCAGACGAGGAAAGTTTTTCTTCGGATACATTGCCCAATTCAACCGATTATCAAGTGATTCGAATTGAGCATTGAACCAGTAGTGCCGAAAAATGTTAAGGATCAGCATGAAATTTAAGGAGCCGCCGCATGTCTAGAACAATGGAAATATCGACTTCGCTAGGGGCGGATGTTCTTCTTTTTCATAAAATGGACGCCAAGGAATCGCTTGGCCGTCTATTCGAGTACGACATCGATTTGCTGAGCACGAAGTACGACATCGATCCCAATGCAATTCTCGGCAAGACCGTTACGGTGAAGCTTGAAATGCCCGATGAAGGTTTTCGCTACTTCAATGGTTACGTAACTCGCTTTACGCAGCAAGGCGTGCGCGGTCGTTACAATGCCTATCAAGCGATAGTGCGGCCATGGTTTTGGTTTTTGACTCGAAGAGCGAATTGCCGCATTTTTCAGCAGATGACCGTGCCCGATATCATCAAGAAAATATTCAACGATTATCCCGGTGTCGCAGACGCAAAGTTCGAGTTGACGGGCGCCTATCAGAAATGGGATTACTGCGTGCAGTATCGCGAAAGCGATTTCAATTTCGTTAGCCGTTTGATGGAGCAGGAAGGTATCTATTACTACTTCAAGCATGAAGAAGGTAGGCACTTTTTAGTGGTCAGCGATTCTTATAGTGCCCATTCGGCTTTTGCTGGATACGAACAGATTCCATTTGTGCCGCAAGATAAGATGACTCGTCCTGAGCAGGAGCGCATCAGTTCGTGGATATTTACGCGCGAAATCCAGCCGGGGCGATACGTTACCGACGATTATGATTTCGAGCGGCCTAGTGTCGAATTGCAGGTGAAAACCAAGATCAAGCGAGAACATCAGCACGCGGATTATGAGGTCTATGAATATCCGGGCGAGTACGTGAAGATTGACGAGGGCGAACATTACATACAAAGCCGCATTGAAGAGTTACATGTCGAATACGAGCTGGCGCGAGGAAATACTAACGCGCGCGGCATGAATGTAGGACATCTATTCAAGCTGGTAGGGCAAACTCGTTCCGATCAGAATATCGAATACCTTGTTGTATCGACCCATCATCATCTTCAGTACAGTGAATATGAATCGATGGATGCGCAGGGTTCATCGTATGAATGCGGTTTCACGGTGCTCAATAGCCGTCAGCAATTTCGGTCGGCGCGAACGACACCGAAGCCCATGGTCCAAGGCCCTCAAACCGCCGTCGTCGTCGGCCCCGACGGCGATGAAATCTACACCGACAAATACGGTCGTGTAAAAGTCCAATTCCATTGGGACCGCGAAGGCGAGAAGAATCAAAACAGCTCTTGCTGGATTCGCGTATCGCATCCTTGGGCCGGTAAGAATTGGGGCATGATCGCTATTCCGCGCATTGGTCAGGAAGTAATCGTCGATTTTCTCGAAGGCGATCCCGATCAGCCGATCATTACGGGCCGCGTCTACAACGCCGAGCAAATGCCGCCCTACGCATTGCCGGCCAATATGACGCAGACCGGGATGCTCAGCCGCTCCAGCAAAACCGGCACCGGCGCAAATGCCAATGAACTGCGCTTCGAAGATAAGAAGGGCGCGGAGCAGGTTTATTTGCATGCGGAGAAGAATCAAGATATCGAAGTCGAAAACGATGAGACCCATTGGGTGGGACATGATCGCAAGAAGAATATCGATAACGATGAGACCACCCATGTTAAGCATGATCGAACTGAAACCGTCGATAACAACGAGACGATCACGATTGGTGTCGACCGCACTGAAAAAGTCGGCAGCAATGAGAAGATCACCATTGGTTCTAACCGTACCGAATCGGTAGGCGCTAACGAAGACATCACCATCGGCGCTAATCGTACCGAGAAGGTCGGTTCCAATGAAACGATCACCATCGGTTCTAATCGCAGCATCAGCGTCGGTTCGAGCGAAACGGCGACGGTGGCATTGCAGCGTACTCATACGGTTGGCGTGAACGAAACTATCAGCGTCGGCGCTGCGCAGGAAGTCAATGTTGGTGCGGCGCAGACGATAACGGTGGGAGCGATGCAAGCAACGACCGTCGGTGCGAATCAGACGGTTACGGTTGGTGCTAAACAATCGATCAGCGTTGGTTCCGACATGAGCGAATCCGTCGGCGGCAATCAAGCGTATACCGTCACGGGTAATCGCACCGCCGATATCGGCAAAGACGATTCGGTGAAAGTCGCGAAGAACTTGATTATCGATGCGGGCGAATCGGTCACTATTAAAACGGGCGACGCCAGCATCACCATGAAGAAAGATGGAACGATCACCATAAAAGGCAAAGACATCACCATCGATGGCTCGGGCAAGATCAATATCAAAGCGAGCAGTGATGTAGTGGTGAAGGGCAGCAAGATTTTGCAGAACTAATGAGTACTTACGCAAAATCGCCCCAGCGGCGTTGCGCCGCCTTGCCGTACTATTTTGTACTGTCTGCGTCAGCGCGCCTTGCTGGGACAATTTTGCGTAAGTCCTAACTAATTTGCTTTTGGGCTAGCCTCTTCAGAGGCGGGGAGAAAAACATGAGTGCAAGAGATCCGGAACTTATATTGACCGAAGCGCGGCCCGCAGCAATCACCGGCGTTGTCGTCGGCAAACTCATTGCCGTGAAGGACGACGGCCGAACGGGAATGGTGCTGTACCCGGGGCAGCCGGGCACGGCAACGCTTACGGCAAGATCCGTAATCGATCTCTGTGGTCATCATGTAAGCGGTGACGTTGTATTGATGTTCGATGGCGGTGATGCGGAGAAGCCCATCGTTATGGGTGTGCTGCGCCAAGCAGATGCATGGCCTGCCACCGATCGTCCCGCGCAAGTGGAAGTGGATGCCGATGGCGCGCGGCTTACCGTTAGTGCGAAAGAGCAAGTTGTTCTTCGCTGCGGAAAATCCAGCATCACATTGACTGCTACGGGCAAAGTGTTGATCCAGGGCGAGTATGTAGTGAGTCGCGCTGCCGGTGTGAATAGAGTCAAAGGCGGCTCGGTGCAAATCAATTGATTAGACTTCTCTCGGAATCTACTGCGCGGGCCGAAAGAAGTCTATTGTTTTCAGACTTTCATAAAGCTTGATCAATGTGGGCAATCAATAACAAAACACCTTACGCCGCAGAACGCTCTTGGGTGCAAGACAAGGACGCCAATAAGATATGGCTCGTTGTGATGAAAGCGACCTTCGACATCTTGCCCGATGGCTCTACACGATTGGCCGATGAACAGGTTCCCGTATGGCGAATGGGACAACCGGCCGGCGAGTTAGGCAAGAGCAGTTTGATTTATGAAGCGGACCTGTTGGGCATGAAGCCCGGTACGGATGTGTTGGTAAACGGATCGGCCTGGGCGCCCGGCGAAAGACAGGTAACGTCAGTCGATGTGGAGCTGGTTATCGGTTCCATTCATAAGCGGTTGCGGGTATTCGGTGATCGTGTGTGGGAGCGAAGCCTCGTTGGCGGCGTGACGATGTCGAGCCCTGCGCCGTTCGAATCGATGCCTATTAAATATGAACGGTCTTACGGCGGTTGGGATCGATCTGCGTCCGATCCTGCGGATCATCGATTGGAGAGCCGCAATCCCATAGGTACCGGATTCGCGGTTCGCGGCGAGGGCTGTGTGGATATGCGGTTACCGAATATCGAATATCCGAATCAATTGATCGGCTCTTGGAAAGATCGCCCCGCACCGGCTGGATTGAATGCGATCGATTGTTATTGGACGCCGAGACGGGAGCTGGCCGGCACCTATGACGACAAGTGGCGAGCGGAACGGCTTCCTTTATGGGCGGAGGACTTCGATCAGCGCTATAACCATTGCGCGCCTGTCGATCAGCAAGTGCCGGGATTTTTGCGAGGCGGCGAGGAGATGCAATTGATCAATCTTTCTCGCGACAGCCGATTGGCCTTTCGTTTGCCTCGGATCTATCCGTTTTTCCAAACGCGTTTCGGCGGTGAGCATATCGAACATCGCGGGCAACTATGCACGGTCATCGTTGAGCCGGATGTGCCAAGGGTGATTATGGCTTGGCAGACATCATTGATTTGCAATCATCGTGTGGATCAACTGGATGCGACGGTTGTGAGTGAGAAGCGGATTATTTGATAGATTGAGTTTGTTAGGTATCAAGAAGTCTTCAACATGCTCCCTTCTCCCGCAGGCGGGCGAGGGGAGGTGGAGTTCGCTGAAGCGGTTGCTGAATAGGGAATTTATGCAACGTATTCATCTAAAGATTCAACATGACAAACACACACATATGGTCTGCCGCTGCCGGTAAAGAAGTATGCCTATGCGGCATTGGTGCTCGTAGCCCGCTGGGGTTCGATGCGGCAGCTTCCGCCGCTGCCGTCAGAGGCGCCATATCGGCCGTCGGTATGCATCCCTTCTTTATCGATAAGACCGGAGAGCCGATGAGCCTCGCACGCGATGCGGGGCTCGGTACCGATGTGAAACTTTTATCTCGATTCGAGACCATGCTGATATCGGCCATATCGGAAGCATTGAACGGTCGCTTATCTATTTCGAGCAATATGAAAATCGCCTGTTGGATCGGCTTGCCGGAACCGCGTCCCGGCCTATCGTCCGATATGGAACGGTCGCTTTCTGCATCCATCGCGACTAGATTCGATTTGCATCCATCGACAATCAATTTGCTTCCTCGCGGACACGCCGCCGGCTTAATGGCGATACAAGTGGCTGCACAACGAATTTCCGATGGTGAATTGGATGTGTGCATCGCGGCCGGCGTTGATTCGTATCACGATCCGGATACTCTGGAGTGGCTCGATCGAAATGGTTTGCTGATGTCCGCAGTCAATCGTAATGGTTTCCCGCCGAGCGAAGCGGCGGGCGCATGCCTGCTGGCAAGTCGGACCGCTGCGGATCGTTATGGCTTACCGGTACTGGCTACTATTGCCGCAGCCGCTACCGCCGTGGAGCCCCATCCTATTCGCAGTACCGGTGTGTGCATCGGTCAAGGACTTAGCAACGCCATTAAAAGCGTTATCGATAGTCTTCAATTGCCGAAGGAAACTATCACCGCCACCTATTGCGATTTAAATGGTGAGCGCTACCGCAATGAGGAGTTCGGCTATACCTTGCTGCGAGTGCAAGAGTCCTTCGTCGATGCCCACGATTATTTGAGTCCCGCCGATTGCTGGGGCGATGTGGGCGCAGCGTCCGGTTTATTATTCGCATCGCTAGCGATCGCCGCGAACCAGCGCGGTTATGGGAAGGGACCGTTGCCGTTGTTATGGGCGGGATCGGAAAGCGGATATCGCACGGCGGTTTTAATGAACGTCGGCAACGCATGAACGCAGCTAGAACAATATGATCAGTGTAGGCGTCAACCCACCAAAGACTCCAGTCACCGAAGGCAGTTCGGACGTGGCGCCGGCGACGTTGCCTAACGTCTGCAAAATGCCTGGCCCGCCTGCGCCATTCGTACCGACGCCGCTACCCAATCTTGGAAAGTCTTCCGATCGTTTAAACGACGCGACGACGACGGTCAAGATAGAAGACAAGAAGGTTGCCATCAAAGGCTCGTACTACATGAGCCAGCCATCACCCGATGTGGCGAGCCAAGGCACGGGCGGTGGTGTTGTTTCATCGCAGGTGCAAGGCAAAACGGAATTCGTTGCGCCCGGATCGATGAATGTAAAAGCCGAAGGCAAGAACATTCAACTGCTCGGCGATGCGATGACCAATAACGGCGGTAGTCCTGCTAATTCGGGGACTATGCCGGGTAATCAACAACCGCCCGCACCACCGGCTCCGCTTACTGCGCAAGAACTGCTTCAATGTATCGCTTGCAAATGTGATCAGCACATCAATTCGACACAACCTAATTTGAGTTGCATGCAATCGGGTACGGCGAAGCATGCATGCTGCGAGCGCGAGATTCAGCAACATCGCGCATCGGGTAATCCGCCGAGTGTGGATGGGGAGCGTGGTTACAATATGGGCCCACCGCTTACTGGTATTGTTGGAACGCGGATGCAGAATTTTTTTGCCGGTACGTTGCCGCGTGGAAGTATGTGGCCGGATGCGGCGGCGCTGGATGCGAATGGAAACGTTCAGCAGTTTTTCGATTTCAAATTTAAATGTAGTACGGCGAAATATGCTGGTCCGCCTGACTGGAGAAGGCTGAGGGGAGGCGTCAGTCAAGAACAAGCATATGACGACTTAAGCCAAGCACTTAATCCAAATAGTTCAAGGCCCCAGATTATTCATAATCAGGCATGCCCACCCCCGCATTCATGCCCCTAATTATTTTCACTGAGGTTTTAATGATTCGTGAATGATTAGAAAATGCGATGTCAATTTTGTAATCATCTAAGGATGACGATTTACTGGAGCAATTAAATGTCTTCGATAAAAGGTTTTGATTTTTCCTCTCTCTCTATACGGACGACGCTATCTGGTCATGAGCATTTGTTGGTTCGTCCAGGAATTACATTGACGTTTTATATTGATGAGTCATTAGCTGTTACGTGCTCTAGCGTTGCAGACTTAATTGATTTCTTTTTTTCCGTTGTGCCGAGGACGACTCTACGCACTTACATTGCGAAGGACGGTTATTACAAACCGCTGACAGATCGGCAGATAGCAAAAGACTTAAAGACTCTACGAGACTTGCCTTCTGACTATCAAGGTTTTTCTCTAGATTATTCCGAAGCGGAACTTGGGCAGGTTGGAACACATGACGTGTTATTAAAAGCGATGAATCCGAGCACAAGCCGGCCTGATTTATGCAATATGGTGCGATTGGAATTTCCTGAAAATATTATCGATGTTTGGGGGGAAGAACGCTTTCTTGAGGTGGTTGGAGATGCGGCGGAAATTCTCCCATTTTTCAGTGGACACGCCGGCTTTGCATTTAAGCATGCATTGCCATTGGACAGCCAAGCATTGGCTGCCACCGCACCGCTACTTCCCCGCTATCTAGGCTTCGACACCTCCGACTACTGGATGGCAACCCGCATGCGCGGCCACACCGTTACCAGCCATTGGATTAATTTACTGGGCCCTCAACTCACCGAGAAACTAGGCGGCATTGATGCCATGCGCGCTGCCGCCGGTGAAGCGGAAATCAAACCTCTACGCAATGGCACTTGGATTCGTGGCGCACGTCTTCCCCCCATCGGCGATGTCAATCGTGGTGCAACCGATATTGGCCAATTGCCTAATGTCGCTCGTTTACTGCGCCCGGTTCGTTGTCCGAATCCAAGAACTGGACATACCAACTTCGATATCAATGGCTGGCTTGCTCGATTCGACGATTTACCCGCTAAGGCTTGGGATAACGCATGATTAATCGTCCGTTCGCGATACGCTGCGTCGATACGGCGCCGGCGGGCACGCTGGATGTTGTGATTCGATTCTCCGCCAACTCGACGCCGAGCGACGAAGGCTTGCGTCTCGTGCAGCGCTTAATGGGACATTTCATTCAAGTGGGCGCTAACGGTGCTTTATCGGGCTCGCGTATACCGCCCACCGACTCGACCTTAGTGTTAAGCGCGGAACGCATCGGGCCGGATAGGTGCGCATGGCGATTCGAACAAGTTCGCGTGGCTTCCGATACGCGTATGGTGCTGGAGAACATTATTCATTTCGTTCATTTGAATGTGTCGCCGGTGGCGCAATTGGATTTCGTTATGCAGCCCGGTGGCGGAATGATGGCCGCGTCCCATGAGCCGCCGAAACTATTTGCACCGCCGCCGTTTCAATGCGTCATAGAACCGGAAGCGGCCGAAGTGGTCATCGACATCGACTTCGATCCTCCTGTCGCCGATAAAAATGCGAGAGAGCAATTCGTGCGTTTCTGGGATTCTTGGCTTTACATTGCGGCGGCGGGCGGATTCGAAATCGAAGACTTCACATCGCGCGGAATAACGATATTTCCCGCGAGCGAACCCGACTCTCAACCTGATCAAATTTCGTTATTCATGGACGATGTTTCCGTTGCCGCAACGGCTTTCGATGCATTGGTCAATGGATTTCATCGCTTGCATTTCACCGTTGCGCCCATAAGGCGTTTGCATGTTTATTAGCGCGCATTTCATAAATATCCGACTATGCGTTGTTCAGGATGACAAACGCCACACTTATGAATTCGATGCGACATTACCGGCATGAATACTGTTAACGCGAATCCTTCCCATGTGGAGATAGTTGTCTACCAGCATGCGGATGAAGCGGCTTTCCTCTGGTCGCAGCGAAGCCATTTCATTGCTGCGCCTCATATCACGCTCCGTCAGCTTGCTCGGCACGATGACCGCATTGCTGCGCATATAGATGGTTTGCGCATTGCCGATGAGGCAGGCCGAAAAATTTGCCAAGCGCAACTGATAACGGAAGATCCCGGCGCGATGTTTACTGCTATGGTTATGGCAGCGGAGAATCGAGATGAGAAGCGAATCGCCGAACTCTTTGCCCTTGCCGAATCGATACCCGCCATGCAGCGTGGTCTGACCGCCGCATTCGGTTGGGTGTCGTCTCAATTTCTACAAGGAACCGTAAAAGAATTACTCACTTCTCGCTCGCCTTTTCGTTGCCACGTGGGTCTCGCGTCTTGCGTCATGCATCAAGTGGCGCTGGGGCAAGCACATGATGCTGTTTTGCGTTCGGCCGATGGCATGCTGCGCGCACGGGCGCTGCGGGCGATAGGCGAATTAGGACAGCGCGATTTGATGACGCGCTGCGAGCAACATCTGAATGAAGCAGACATCGCCTGCCGTTTCGGCGCGGCATGGTCTGGTGTTCTATTGGGCGATCGCGCAGCGGCGCTCGATGTGTTGAAATCGATGGCACTCATCGATGGTCCGTTCAAAGACCACGCATTGCAATTGACGCTCAAAGCCGTTTCGATCAATGAAGGACATCGAATACTCAAAGCGCTCGCGGCGGACCCGAAAAATAAGCGAACCCTAGTCAAAGGCGCGGGCATCGTAGGGGATCCATTTTATTTACCTTGGCTGATTAAACAAATGGAAATCCCCGAGCTTGCAAGGCTGGCAGGTGAATCGTTCAGTCTTGTGACGGGCTTAGATCTTTCCTATCTTGGCTTGGATCGGAAAAACGCGGGCGATGTTACTTCCGGTCCTAACGATGATCCGAACGATACCGATGTGTCGATGGATGAAGACGAAAATCTTCCTTGGCCCCATCAGGACAACATTCAAGCATGGTGGAACGCGAATCAACACCGC
>Ga0157374_10003562_pt1 | contig 13110 bp, 8 predicted proteins | sample M25metaG_FD_115308 | JGI IMG/M metagenome (GOLD analysis project Ga0157374, IMG submission 115308) | Miscanthus rhizosphere microbial communities from Kellogg Biological Station, Michigan, USA - M2-5 metaG | ecosystem: Host-associated > Plants > Roots > Rhizosphere > Soil | place: USA: Michigan...
TGAGTCGCTATTACCAGTCCGCCGGTAATAACGACAGTACGGTGAAGTACCAGGCATTGATCATTAAGGTCAATGAAAACCTGTTTAATGCAAAACAGGCGCAACAGTTTCAGAATATCGATTTTGATCAACAACAACGCCACCAGCAGATCGAAACAGCAAAAAAGGATCTTCGTGCTAAATGGAGGATGTATGCTTTGCTGGCCGGACTTTTCGTGTTTTTATTCATAGCGATCCTGCTGTGGCGAAACAGTCTCCAGCGAAAAAAAGCAAACTTGCTTCTTACAAGACAAAAAGCCAAATTGGAGTCTACTTTATTAAGTTTAAAAGAAACACAGAAGCAGCTTATTCAATCTGAAAAAATGGCCTCACTGGGTGAATTAACTGCCGGTATCGCGCACGAGATCCAGAATCCATTGAATTTCGTGAATAATTTTTCTGATGTAAATACTGAATTAGTTGATGAATTGAGATCGGAGTTGGCAGCTGGCAATGTACAATCTGCAGTTGAGATCGCAGCCAACATCAGAGAGAATGAACAAAAAATAAATCATCATGGCAGAAGGGCAGATGCCATTGTAAAAGGAATGTTGCAGCATTCAGGAACAGGCAGCGGGCAAAAAGAATTCACTGATATAAATGTACTTGCTGATGAATATTTAAGGTTGGCTTACCATGGATTAAGAGCAAAAGACAAATCTTTCAATGTAAAGTTTGAAACAGAGTTTGATAAGAGTATCGGTAAAATAAATATTGTTCCGCGGGATATCGGCAGAGTTATACTTAATTTGATCAACAATGCATTTTATGCGGCTGTCCTGTCCCACAAGGGAGGATTGAAAGAAGCAGACTACAGGCACGAACCAACGGTTTGGGTGAAAACAAAAAAAGAAGGTGATAAGGTTTTAATATCCGTTCGTGATAATGGGCCCGGTATTCCCCAGGAAATACTCGATAAAATCTTTCAACCATTTTTTACGACCAAACCAACGGGACAAGGGACCGGTTTAGGGTTATCGCTGGCTTATGATATTGTCAGGGCGCACGGTGGTGAAATAAAAGTAGAGGCGAAGGAAGGAGAGGGAAGTGAGTTTATCGTTTATTTATAACTTCCAAAATGATCTTGTGAAAAGTAAATCAATACTTATTCTTTTAGTTTTTTTTGTAAGCATGGTTTATGGACAAATTAACCCGGAAGCAAGCCTGAGGAGTATTGTTGATAAACACGAGGGAAACATTGCAGGAGTTGATGCCCTGGCCAATTTAGCTAATCTGCAGTCAACATTCGATTCAGGGATGAAATATGCACAACAAGGGTTAGCATTGGCAGAAAAAATAAATTATAAGAATGGAAAAGCGGATTGCCTTTTTATAATTGCAAAGCAGAACATTAACCTGGGCAATTTTGCCACGGGCATTCAATATGCGTTAGATGCCTTAGACATTTATAAAGAAGTTTCAGATAATGTTGGCATAGCCACGGTACATCTCTCATTACAGGGAACCTATAGAGATGTTGAAGATTACAGAAAGGCATTACGATACGCCCTGGCTGGTGAGCAAATAGCCGATGCTCATAAAGTAGTAGGAAAATTCATGTTTTCAGGTATGCATCTCGCACCTTTATTTTTAGCAGAGATCGCTCAAACATACGTGTTGATGAATCAACTTGACTCAGCATCGTTTTATGTACAGGAATCAATAAATAAAAAAGAACCTTATAATGGTGCCGAATGGAATTTCCCGGTTTATTTGCTGGCGACCATTCAGACGACGCAGCGAAATTATGAACAGGCACTAAAAAATTATCATGCATCTGTATTACTGGCCATACAAAATGGCGTTGACAGGGACGTATTGCAAAATTTCAGTGGCATGTCCACGCTGTTTAAAAAAAGGGGACAACTGGATTCTTCCATTTATTATGCACAAATAGTTGCACAATCAAGTCTTCCTGACCTTGAGACAAAAAACCTGGATGAAGCTTTGACTAATCTTGCCGAGGTTTACCGGTCAACTGGAAATAAAGACAGCGCGATCAAATATATGGCATTGAGCGATGCTTTAAAAGACAGTATTTTCAGCCGGGAAAAAGATAGAGAGATCCAGAGTGTTGCTTTTAAAGAACAATTGAAACAACAGGAAATTATTGCACGGCAGGCGAAATTAAAAAGCAGGCTGCAATTATATGCCCTGGCAGCTGGCTTATTCGTTTTGATTTTGATTGCCATAATATTGTGGCGAAACAATTTGCAGAAACAAAAAGCAAAGACAAAAATTGAACATGCCTATTCTGAACTAAAATCTACCCAGGCCCAACTCACCCAATCGGAAAAAATGGCTTCGCTGGGTGAACTAACGGCAGGCATTGCACACGAGATACAAAATCCCTTAAACTTTGTGAACAATTTTTCTGATATTAATAAAGATCTGCTTACAGAAATGAAAGACGAAATAGACAAAGGAAATTTAGGCGAAGCGAGGGCCATTGCAAATAATATAATCGACAATGAGGAAAAGATCAACCACCATGGCAAAAGAGCAGACAGCATAGTAAAAGGAATGTTGCAACACAGCCGCAGCAGCAGTGGGGTAAAAGAGTTGACTGATATCAATGCCTTAGCTGATGAATATTTAAGATTGGCTTATCATGGTCATCGTGCGAAGGACAAAGCATTCAATGTAAAAATTGAAACAGACTTTGATACCAGCATTGGCAAAATCAATATCATGCCTCAGGATATTGGCAGAGTAGTCCTCAATTTGATCAATAATGCTTTCTATGCTGTGAGTGAGAAAGAAAAGCAAAATATTCACGGTCATGAACCAACTGTTACCGTAAGTACAAAAAAGATAAATGATAAGGTTGAAATAAAAGTGAAAGATAATGGTAACGGTATCCCTGAGAAGATAGTAGATAAGATCTTTCAACCTTTTTTTACCACTAAGCCAACAGGACAAGGAACAGGGTTGGGCTTGTCTTTAAGTTATGATATTATTAAAGCTCATGGAGGAGAAATAAAAGTAAAAGCAGTTGATGGCAAGGGAAGTGAATTCAGCATCCAATTACCAACTAAAAATGATACTTAAGTTTTAAATTGGCGAAGGTGCGGTGAATCGCCCCGTCCCGGGTTAACAATGATCATGACATGAAAAATTTTTTACTACTCTCTTTTTCTTATTCGATCTGCATCACAGCCACCGCACAATATAAAGTTCGCTTTATTGGGAAGGAGAAGGAGCGGAGTTTATTTTGCAGCTTCCCGCGATGGAGAATGTTTAAATATATTGATGTGAAGATACGATCACTTATAATCTCGTTTTTTCTACCTGCGGCAACTCTTTTCGCCCAGGCAGGTTATATCGATAGTTTGAAACATGAAATAGAAATCACAAGGAATGACACGATACTTTATATACAGTTGGATGCCTTAGCAGCAGCTTACCTGGAGACGAAACCAGACAGTTCATTGTACTATTCGGAGAAAGCACTGCGTATAGCAAATGAATTGAACTTAAAATTAGATGAAGCGTATACACTGGGAAGAAAAGGGTATGCTCAGCAAAACAAAGGCAATTATCCGGAATCTCTAAAAACTTTTTTATCCGCCATAGAGATAGCTGACAATCGCGAATACGAGAAAAATATCTTGCCTCCCCGCTACCTTTCCATGCATGGACTCGTCTCCGCGATGACAGGACATGATTTTCGGATGTCGACATTAGGTTTTCTTCACGAATTCACGGGTATATTATACGAAAACGTAAATGATTACGAAAAGGAGCTTTATCATTTACACTTTGCAAAACAATATGCCGAGCAGCGCGGAGACACCATCCACATGGCCGAGGTATACTATATATTAGGGCGTGTGTATTTATCATTACAAAAAAATGACTCTGCATTTTGGTATGAACAAAAGGCATATGATCTGTTAATTCATGCCGGGACTGACGTGTCAGGTCCTTTGCTGACCCTTGGAAAATATTACCTGGCAATTGGAAAAGATCAGCAAGCTGCTGCATATCTCCATGATGCATTGAAAGAAAGTCAACGTATCAAGTATTTGCGCGGAGAGATTGCTGCGGGACTTTTGTTATCAGGGATCGCAAGAAAGCAAGGTAAAGTGGATTCCAGTTTTTACTTTACAAATACAGCCATGGGACTGGCGCAGCAGATGAACTCACCGGATCTTTTGTTGAGAACATGGTCTGAACTGGTGCAGATTTATAATTCGTTACATCGCCACGATAGCACTGCCAAATACCAGGCACTGATCATTGCCATGAAAGACAGCCTTTTTAATTCGAAGCAGGCGCAATTATTTCACAATATTTATTTTGATGAACAACAACGGCAGCAGGAAATTGAAAATGTAAGGAAGGCATACAGGGAGCAGGTTCAGAAATACGGATTGCTGGCAGGACTGATCGTATTTCTTTCAATTGCCATTATTCTATGGCGGAACAACCGGAATAAACAAAGAGCCTATTCCTTATTGAAAAAGCAAAAACAGGAAACAGATTTTCAGAAATTAAAAGTTGAACAAACATTGGATGAACTGAGAGCCACCCAGGCCCAGCTCATCCAGTCAGAAAAAATGGCTTCACTGGGTGAACTAACGGCGGGCATTGCACATGAAATACAAAACCCTTTAAACTTCGTCAATAATTTTTCAGAGGTCAATACTGAATTAGTTGGCGAATTGGAACATGAAGCCAATGAGGGAAATTTTGCTGAAGTAAAATCAATTGCCAAAAGCATCAGGGCAAACGAAGAAAAAATAAATCATCATGGCAAACGTGCCGACGCAATTGTTAAAGGAATGCTGCAACATTCCAGGGCAAGCAGTGGACAAAAGGAACCAACGGATATTAATGCGCTTGCCGCCGAATACGTAAGATTAGCTTATCATGGTTTAAGGGCGAAAGACAAAACCTTTAATGCAAAGATTGAAACCGATTTTGATAATAATATTGGTAAAATAAATATTATTCGACAGGATATCGGCAGGGTTATTCTCAATATGGTTAACAATGCTTTCTATGCAGCCCCCCTGCCCCCCGAAGGGGGATTCAAGGATACTCACCCTAACCACGAGCCGACTGTTTGGGTAAGCACAAGAAAAGTTGGCGATAAAGTTCTGGTATCTGTTCGTGATAATGGGCCGGGTATTCCACAGAGAATTTTGGAAAAGATATTTCAGCCATTTTTTACCACGAAGCCAGCAGGACAGGGAACAGGATTAGGCCTATCTTTAAGTTATGACATTGTCAAGGCACATGGAGGCGAGATAAAAGTAGAAACAACACAAGGCAAGGGAAGTGAGTTTATTATTCAATTGCCTGTTGTCTGAATCACTGGTTATTGGGATTAGAAGATTACACCGATTTTATGATGATACACCTGGCTGGCTATTGTTTGTGCGTTTTTATTGGCTTTTCATTGGGTCTTATTGGTGGTGGCGGATCTATCCTTGCTATTCCAATGCTGGTTTTTTTCTTCGGTATTGATCCCGTTCTCGCCACTACTTATTCCCTCTTTATTGTGGGCCTTACAGCTGTATCCGGGAGCATTGATCACTATAGAATGCATAACATAGATTATAAAACGGTTTTATTGTTTGGCATTCCTTCCGTAATCGTATTGTTTATTATGCGCAGGTGGTTGCTTGGATTGATACCGCCAACTATATTGAATACCGGCACATGGGTGTTGTCAAAATCTCTTTTTATTATGATCGTATTTTCAATTACGATGCTGGCCGCCGGTTGGTCGATGGTCAAAAAAAACAGTTATACTCATTCACCGGCAAAACTTAGCTACTACCGGCTCATCTTGCAGGGATGTATCACTGGTGCCATAACAGGATTTATTGGTATTGGCGGGGGATTTATTATTGTTCCCTCGCTGGTTTTGTTTGCAGGACTTCCCATGAAAAGAGCCATCGGGACCAGTCTTGTCATCATAACCACCAATTGCCTGGTAGGTATATTGGGTAATCTTGAAGTTGTCGAGTCATTGAACTTTATTTTTCTGTCAGTCCTTGCGGCGTTGGCCATAGTTGGTATATTGATCGGGACCTGGTCGATACGGTTTATCCCTGATAAGCAACTTAAACCTGTTTTTGGCTGGATCATTTTAGTTTTGAGTGCCGTGATATTTGTCAGGATATTCCTGGAACATTTATACTAATAGGCAACCGCGCAGTTTACCTGTTGCAACCGGGGGACGCAGAATTTTATAATTCTGTTATCTTTAAAATACGAGATTGATTGAGTTCATTCATAAAACTAAAACCAGAACCGGACTATGGCCATCATTCCCAAAACTCCAGGTATTCATCACATTGGTTTGCGATCAATGGATTTTAACGTAACGAAAAGTTTTTACAGCGACACTATCGGCTTTCCCCTGGTAGTTGACAAACCCGACCTTATCATTTTTGCGACTGGCCATGTTTTCATCGCATTTAAAAAAGCAAACCCAAGGGATCAAAAATATTCCTCCTTCAGTCCATTTGAAGTGGGGCTTGATCATATTGCAATGACCTGTGAAAGTGAAGAAGAGCTACAAAGGGTTGCTAAAGGACTTGCTGACGCAGGTGTTGAAAACACAGGAGTGAAAATGGACGAGAACTTACGAAAACTTTATGTTGCATTTAAAGATCCTGACCGTATTCAATGGGAATTTTATATGGCCTGACTTTCACAGACCGTTTCTAACGGGACTGGTTTTGTCGTTAGCTTATGATATTATCAAGGCACATGGCGGCGAGGTCAGAGTAGAAACTACAGAAGGCAAAGGCACATAATTTTTAAATAGTTAATTTCAGAAATGATGCGAGCTAGACTGAATATTCATTTTCCCGCTGCCTTTTATTTGATACTGTCACTCTCATTACATTCTCATGCGCAACTTAATTCAGGGAATCTAACACAGTTCACAGAAAAAGATGGATTACCGGGAGCAGAAGTTCATGCCATTCTAGCGGACCGACACGGTTATTTTTGGATAGGAACCATAAATGGGTTGACACGGTATGACGGCTACGAATTTAAAAGGTTTTATTACAACCCCAATGACACGGTCTCCATTCATGGCCTGAATGTATGGTCCCTTTTCCAGGATAGAAAGGGAAAAATATGGATAGGCAGTGCCCCTTCGTTTTTAAACGAATATGATCCTGTTTTAAAAACGTTCAGGCAATATGGTTTTACTCATCTTATCAGTCACCCCGCTAATGTTGAACCGGAAGTAACTGCAATGTGCCAGGATAATAAGGGAAGAATTTATTATGGAATAAATACAAACTTTGGCGAATCAATTTCACCCGGCCTTTTATACAAAGATGAGACGGATGATAAAATAAGACAATTCCCCTCCCCGGATAGTTTGCGAATTCAAAACGTTGGTAAAATCACAAAGGACAAAGGAGGCAATATCTGGCTCCTGAGTTATTCTGGGTTGTTTAAAATTGATACAAATGGCTTATTGAGTAGGATACATGACCTGGATAACAGACTGAAGCAAGACGGGGATTCTCCAACCGATATTAAGTTTGATAAGCAGGATCACGCGTGGCTTATTACTGTCAAAAACAGGTTGTATAATTTTATCCCACAGGCTGGTACCTATAAATCTTGGATATTAAAAGGGATCACTGTTTCAGCCAGTAATTTTCCGAATACAATTAGCCTGGACAAAAACGACAATATATGGATAGGCACTAATAGCGGCCCGCAATTTTTCGATAGAAAGACCGGCACGTTTTCCATGTTTAATAATGGTATCAAAAAGGAGCTGGAACAAACGCCGGTCAGCGATCTTTGCCTGGATAGTTTCGGAACGTTATGGATCGGCTCTTTTGCCCACGGATTACTGAAGTATGAAGACAAGCCACAGCTAAAATCATATATTCATAATGAAGTCGATAAAAAATCGATAACAGCGGCCTGGGCAAATTTTATTTACGAGGCCACCGATGGTAAAATATGGATATGTACGAGCGGAGCTGGAAATATTTCTGGTTTAAATATCCTGGATACCCGCACAGGACTTCTTCAGGCCATTCCTTATTCAAATTTCTGGAGTGAATCAAACGGTATATATTCCATTTGGGAAAGTACTCCCGGAGAATTTTATCTCAGTTCCTTTAAAACGCTTTATTCTTATTCTGAAAAAACCCATAGTTTGAAACATGCGGGAATTGCCGGTGCACCCGATACAGTTTCTATTTTTTATTATCTTAAAGACAGCAGGGAAAATGAATGGCTTTGCACTTACTCGGGTTTATATAAAAAGGACAAAGGAGCACAACAGTTCAGAAGATATGATCTGAGCACGATAAAAGGAAGTGATGCAAGCAGCAATGAAATTTCAAGAGCGTATGAGAGCAAAAAACATGGATTATGGCTGACGACAAACAATGGGTTGTTTTTATATGATTATTCCTTAGATAAAATTGTAAGGCTTGGATTTGACAAAAAAGAAGGAGATGTTTTTGTTACGCAAGACATCAATTCATTTTATGAAGGCAAAGATGGCATTGCCTGGGTGGGCACCTGGCAAGGAGGCTTTAGCCGGTATGATGTGGAAACAAAGAAAATAAAAACATTTACGCGCGATGACGGTCTGCCCTCGATGAGCATACAGTCCATCCTTGCCGATGAAAAAAACAATTCTTTATGGCTCAGTACATTTGATGGTTTGAGCCGGTTTAATTTAAGTACCGGTCAATTCAACAACTTCTCCATTGCCGACGGCATACAGGGGCAATTATTTGCGGATGGTTCGTTTTTAAAAACATCGAATGGTTTATTTCTCTTTGGCGGTTCAAACGGCATAACAATATTTAATCCGGATGAGGTAAACAAAAATTCAATCCCTCCAAAAGTATTTTTGACCGATCTGAAATTGTTCGATAGATCAGTTATTCCTGGCGAAAGATCCATTTTAAAAAAACCAATTGATGAAACCGATCAAATAACGCTTGCCCACAACCAAAATAATTTGTCCATTGAGTTTATTGCCATCCACTATTCAAATCCATCAGCAAACAAGTATGCTTATAAGCTGGAAAATTATGATAACGAATGGCGCGATGTAGGCAATCAACATGTTGCATTTTATCCTAACCTCCCACCAGGTGAATATACTTTCAAAGTGAAGGCTGCTAATGATAAAGGGGTGTGGAGTGAGACCGGTTCTACGCTTAAGATTATTGTCAACGCTCCATGGTGGAAAACGATATGGGCTTATATTATTTACGGGTTATTAGTAATCGCTGCGGCAGTGGCCGTAGACCGCTATTTACGCCGCAGGCTTGTGCAGCGGGAGAGAGAAAGAAACCGTGCCCGCGAACTGGAACAAGCAAAAGAAATAGAAAAGGCGTATCACAAACTGGAGGAAACACATGAGACATTAAAGGCAACCCAGTCACAACTCATCCAATCGGAAAAAATGGCTTCACTGGGAGAATTGACTGCAGGCATCGCACATGAGATACAGAACCCCTTAAACTTCGTCAATAATTTTTCAGAAGTGAATAAGGAATTAATTACAGAAATGAAAAATGAAATTCAAGCCGGAAACGTGAATGAGGCGAAGAAAATTGCAGAAAATATTGCGGACAATGAAGAGAAAATAATTCATCACGGCAAACGGGCGGATGAGATAGTAAAAAGTATGCTCCAGCATTCAAGAACTGCTTCGGGTAAGAAGGAACCAACCGATATCAATGCACTTGCTGAAGAGTACTTGCGTCTTTCCTATCATGGTTTCCGGGCAAAAGACAAATCATTCAATGCAAAATTTGAAACAGAATTTGACAAAAGCATAGGTAATATCAATATCATTCCTCAGGATATTGGCCGGGTTATTCTGAACCTGGTCAACAATGCGTTTTATGCTGTGTCAGTCAAGGCAGCGCAACGAGGTAAGTTTTTGCCAGATAAACTGGCAACAGCGGGCAGTGCGTATGAGCCAACTGTTGCTGTAAGTACAAAAAAAATAGGTGATCGATCCGATAGCCGCCAGGTTGAAATAAGAGTACAAGACAACGGCAATGGCATTCCGCAGAACACACTGGATAAAATATTCCAGCCTTTCTTTACAACCAAGCCAACAGGACAGGGAACAGGATTGGGTTTATCGTTAGCTTACGACATCATCAAGGCCAATGGTGGAGAAATAAAAGTTGAAACGAGGGAAGGTGAAGGATCTATATTTATCATCGCATTACCATTTTCGAGTTAGCATGGGAAAAAAATTATTCATTTACCTGGTGGGGTGTGGCCTGCCGGCTTATCTGTTAGGACAGGTTCCAAGAGAAGAAGTTGTTGCAATAAGGAACAAACTGCAAGCCGCAACATCAGATTCTGTAAGATTTACTATCAGTATGGACCTTTCCCAGGCATATCGTTTTTCCAATATTGATTCGGCACTCTATTATACAGACCAGGCAATACAATTAGGCCATACTATGAATAATCCGGCCAGGGAAGCCGACGGTCTTTCTCAAAAAGGATTTATCGTTCTTGAAACGGGTGATATCCCCCAGTCCTTGCAACTTCAGTTAGCGGCGTTACAGCTCTCAGAAAAATTTTCCGACCCCGTAACTATAGGTTTTATAATAAACAGGATCGGCAATGTTTATACCGAAATAGGTGATTATAAGAGGGCGATCGACTATTACAGGCGGTCAATTGAGCAGTTTACGAAAGCCGGTCAACAAGGTTATGTTCACAATGAACTTTCTAATATTGGGTATGTGTATGAGTTAATGGGAGTTTTAGATTCTTCAAAGATATATCAGCAAAAAGTTTACGAGTTCAGCCTCACTAATACTGATCGCTATGCTATCACTTATGGTGAAATGAGGGAGCGAATTGGCAAGGTTGAGGCAAGATTAGGAAATTATGATGCCGCGCTAAATCATTTCAGGGCCGGTATTGTGGAATCATTAAAAGATGTGGACATGAATAATCTTGCCCTGATCTATTTACAAATGGCTAAATTATTCTGCAAGCTTGGTTTGTATGACTCGAGTTTCATGTATGCAAAAAAAGCGATCGCTACGGCAGACAGCATATCGTTGAAAAGAGCCACTTATGAAGCTTCTGCGTTGCTGGGCAGTTTGTTCAAGTTAAAACATCAACCTGACAGCGCACTGGTTTATTCAGAATTATCATCAGCCATTAAGGATAGTTTATTTGGACAAAAAAAAATACAGGAACTACAAAGAATATTACTCAATGATCAGCAACGCCAGCAGGAATTGCAGGAAGAAAGAGACCAGATACGTGAGAACTTCCGACTTACGGCATTACTGGCTCTTTTGGGAGTCTTTTTGGTTATCGGGATCATTCTTTACCGGAACAATCGTCAGAAACAAAAAGCCAATAAGGTTTTAGAAGAGACGCTTGCAAATCTTAAGTCTACCCAGGCTCAACTTATTCAATCCGAAAAGATGGCGTCATTGGGTGAACTGACAGCGGGTATTGCACATGAAATTCAAAACCCGTTGAACTTTGTTAATAATTTTTCAGATGTCAATACAGAATTGATCGATGAATTGAAAAATGAATTGGCAATAGGCGATACGCAATCGGCAAATGAAATAGCCGATGACATAAAAGATAATGAGCAAAAGATAAATCACCATGGCAAGCGGGCCGATGCAATTGTAAAAGGGATGTTGCAGCATTCAAGGACAAACAGCGGACAAAAAGAATCAACTGATATTAATGCTTTAACAGATGAATACCTAAGACTTGCTTATCATGGCTTGCGGGCAAAAGACAAATCATTCAATGCAACATTGAAAACAGATTTTGATGCCGGCATTGGAAACATCAATATAGTTTCGCAGGATATTGGGAGAGCTATTCTTAATTTAATTACCAATGCGTTTTATGCAGTAAAAGAAAAGAAAAAACAAACCGGCGATGGATATGAACCGACCGTTTCAGTAAGTACAAAAAAGAGGAATAGCAAAGTTGAAATAATAGTAAAAGACAACGGCAATGGTATTCCGCAGAAAATATTGGATAAAATTTTTCAGCCTTTTTTTACAACAAAGCCGACAGGACAGGGAACGGGATTGGGGCTATCGTTGGCTTATGACATCATCAAAGCACATGGAGGAGAAATAAAAGTGGAGACAAAGGGCGGTGACGGGAGTGAGTTTATAATTCAATTGCCAACAAAGTCCAATATTCCATAAATCAAATAATCTTATAATCGTGGTTCTGACTTAATCACCTGACAAAAATAAAAAAATGAAATACCTCACCTTCCTTTCTGCATTTATTTTTTATGTAAGCGTACAATCAGCCCTCTCCCAGTCGTTGCGTTTCAGTTTGAATAAGTACATCGACAAAGGGGATACACTGAACTACCGTCAACTATATCCCGATTCAGATACGATGCGAAAATATCCGCTCGTGATCTTTTTACACGGATCGGGTGAACGTGGCAGTGACAATGAGGCACAGCTAAAATGGGGTGTGATGAATTTTGCAACGGATCAAAACATGATGTTGCATCCTGCACTGGTGATCGCTCCACAATGTCCTGAGAAAATGAGCTGGTCAAATTTTTCCCGCGAAAAAAACAGTACTGAAATGCATTTGCAATCTACGCCGACCAAACCGATGGAATTATTGATCGGGCTCATTCACCAGTTGATAAAAACGATGCCGGTCGACAGTAACAGGATTTATATCACCGGTCTCTCTATGGGAGGTTATGGTACTTATGACGCCATTGAACGTTATCCAAATCTATTTGCAGCCGCTGTTCCTGTTTGCGGTGGCGGGGACGTATCAAAAGCAACTTCTATTGCGCAGATACCGATCTGGATCGTTCATGGTGCTGAGGATCCTGCAGTGAATCCTCTTTACTCACTTGACATGTTACATGCATTGACCAAGGCAGGCGCACATCCCGGTTTTACACAATATCCGGAAGTGGGACATTTTTCGTGGCTGGGCGCATACAGTGATCCGTTAATAATGGAATGGTTGTTCAGACAGAACAAGGGAATTCGCAGTAAATGATAAATTAGAATCTGTGGTACCGCAGGACGTGGGGAGAGTCATCCTTAA
>Ga0157374_10003563_pt1 | contig 13110 bp, 12 predicted proteins | sample M25metaG_FD_115308 | JGI IMG/M metagenome (GOLD analysis project Ga0157374, IMG submission 115308) | Miscanthus rhizosphere microbial communities from Kellogg Biological Station, Michigan, USA - M2-5 metaG | ecosystem: Host-associated > Plants > Roots > Rhizosphere > Soil | place: USA: Michigan...
CGGGAGACGGGGATCGAACCCGCAACCAACGGCTTGGGAAGCCGCTACTCTACCATTGAGCTACTCCCGCTCAATATCAACCGCTTCAGGGTACCACCCTGGCGAATTGCGGGCAACGACGCCGCGGCTATTCAATGGGCTCGACGATGGTGACTGGCCCGGACGATCTGCGGTCCGGCAATTGCACAACTGTGATGGCAGCGAGTACGAATACGATACCGACGACCTGCAACGGGCGTACCACCTCGCCGAGAGCGATCGCGGCAATGACGATTGAGAATACGGGCTCCAGGCAACTGACCACGATTGCGCGAGTTGGTTCGAGATACTGCAAGCCAGCGAAGTAGCAGGAAAACGGAGCCATCACCGAGATCAGAGAGAACAGGATCAGGAAAATCCACTGGCCGGCAGAGTAGTGAGCTGCGATCAGCTTCCAGGGCGGATTGATCAGGAGCCAAAAGGCCGTGGCGCTGGCAGTCACGTAGAGCAACACGATCCAGCGATCGAGGCGGGCCAGAATGTCGTGGCCTCCAATGTTGTAAAAGGCGAAGGCAAATGCGGCCACCAGACCTGCCATCACTCCGATGGGGTCGAGCCGCAATCCGTTGCTGCCAAACACTCCAATGACCAGAGAAATTCCGGTCAATGCCAGGCCGACCGCAGTGACCTTCTGCGGTGCGGCCTTTTGCAGTCCGCGAGCAACGGTGTAGAGCAACACCCAGATGGGAGCTGTGTATTGCACGATGATGGCGGTGGCGACGCTGGTTCTTTGAATCGCCAGATAGTAAGCGTAGTTGGAGATGGCAACGCCCAGGATGCCGATCACTGCAACCTGGCGAAGGTCGCGGGCGGGAAGGATCAGGCGGCGTCCTCCCCGCAGCAGCAAGAGAACGGGAAGCAGCACCAGGAAAGAGAATGTGGAGCGGACCTGGGAGAGAATTAAGGGATCGATGGAGCTGATGGCGTGCAGGCCCGGGAGTCGCCCGGTGAAGGCGGCACGGCCGAGGCTGGCGGATATTCCCCAGAAGAGGGTGGCGGCGGCGATGTACAGGTAGCCGCGAACGGGTTTTTGCTTTTCCGAGTGCAAGTGTGCAGGGTACAACAAATCTTATTGTCGGATGGCGGCGGAGTGCGAGGTCACTGGTGGCTTACGCTTTAAACCTTTAACCACGAAGGACACGAAGGTACACGAAGGAAAGCGAATTCACTGCCGAGCTTTGCGCGGCTGGGGTAGGGCGGAAACCTGCACCTACGCGGTTCGTGGCGCTATCTGGCGTTGTCGGTGCTGGGTTCGGGGTGGATCAGTACACGGAACAGTTCCGGAAATTCCTGTTTGAAACGGATTTCCAGTTCGGTCGAGATATCGTGCACGCTGGAAAGCGGCAGATCGTCGGCCATGGTGCAGTGCGCCGAGACGTAAATACGGCCGCGTACTCGTTTGATCAGAATGTCGTGCATGTCGAGGATCTCGGGGAATTTTCCGGCGACCGCTTTCAGCCGCCTTTCCAGTTTGGCATCGTGGACCAATTCGTCGGCGGCCTCGATGGTGGCAGGCTCACTTTCGATGTGAGTGAGAATGGAAGAAATCTCGGGCACATCCTGACGAATTTCGGATTCCAGGACCGTGACGCGGTCGTGGGCCTCTTTCAGACTGAGGCGTTCGTCGAGTTCCAGGTGCTGTTCCACGTGCAGATGTCCCTGGAAATCCTGGACGCTGACGTCGTGGACGTTGAAGTTGTAGCGAGTCGCGACAGCCCGGACGCGATCGAAAATGTTTTCCGTGTTCAGAGCGCGGGGGACGGAATGCACGATCACGTCAGCGTCGGGAAGGACTTCGTGGACCGCACTGGTTACAGCTTCCACCATTTGCTCGGAACGCTGGAAGGTGACGTTGCGGGCCACACCGACGGAGAGATCGGCAAAGTAGCGGTTGCCGGCACGGCGGATGCGGACACGGTCTACTTCGAGCATGCCATCCACGCCGGAAACCGCAGCGACGATCTTGTTGCGCACTCCGGCTGGAGCGGCATCGAGCAGCGCGTCGATGGTTTTGCGGGCCAGTCGCCAACTGACGTACACGACTACGCCAGCCACGCATAGTGCAGCGACCGGATCGGCATCGCGCAACCAGCCTATGCCGTATTTTCGTCCGAGAAGGACAAGGGTCAGGCCGATGATCACGATGCCGCTGGACCAGATGTCGGTGGAGAAATGCAGAGCATCAGCCTCCAGCGCCTGGCTGTCGTACTTGGCGGCGATCCGGCCCAGGGCACGCGAGCGCCAGAAGTCAACCGCCATGGAGATGAACATCACGGCGAACGCGGCGATGCTGGGCTCGATCTCGACATGATGGAAGAAGAGGCGTTTGGAGGCCTCATAGATGATCCAGACGCAGGTGAGGAGGAGCAGGCCGGTTTCGATGAAAGCGGAGAAATTTTCTACCTTGCCGTGTCCATATTGATGATCGGCGTCGGCGGGTTTGTCGGAAACACGGACTGACATCAGAGTGATGATGGCGGCGATCAAGTCCAGCACGGAATGCAACGCTTCCGAGAGGATGCCCAGGCTGCCGGTGGTAACGCCCACGACAATTTTCAGCGCGGTGATCGCCAGCGCGGCAATAACCGAGTTCCCTGCCACTGCGCGCTTTTCGGCGCGCATGGAGTCCGAACTGTAGACGGCGGGCGATCCCGACATAGCGGCAATTATAGCTGTGGAGGTCGGGCGTCGGACTTCAGACCTCGGACTTTGGACTTGGCGTCAGACCGCGGAGGGCGGAACCTTGGCGTTCAACACGGATCATAGGCGAAGTATGGGAGGCGGGTTATTATAGGTTTCGTTGTGTTTTTGAATCGACCATTCGCTGACGTCTCGACATTTCACCTGTAAACATCACTTCAACTCAGAACTCAACACTCGCTCCGGAGGGAAAGTCTCATGCATCGTGTTACCCGCTTTTTTATGATCACAGCCCTAGCCCTTGGCGCTGCATTCAGCGCGCAGGCGCAAACCGCACCTATCAAACCGGGTCTGTGGCAGGTCCACATGGAACGTGAAGTCAACGGACAGAAAGCGCCGGACATGAGCGATCGCCTGAAGAATCTGCCTCCGGAAAAACGCGGACAAAGTACGCAATTCGAGCACCACGATCACCGCCAAATGGGTGGGCGCGGATTGCGGCGACGTGAAGCCGTTTGAACCCAAGCCCTGAGAGAGCAGTCGAGTCATCATTCTGCTCGATTTCATTGCCGGAAGATGATCCAGAATGACTGAATACTCCCACTCGGCAAAGGCGGCGAGGGGGTCCTCATCTCTATGCTAGGATTCTCGGTGCGCCTGAACGGTCACTTCCCTGGAGGAAATTCGATTTGACGACTCATCGCGAATGGATTTGTGTGTGGTTTTTGACGGCTATGGCGTGGGGACAGGCGGCGAAACCCACCGCCCCTCCCGCACCTCCAAAAGCCGCTGGCGCGTCCAGCGCAGCCGCCCCGAAAGCTGACGCAGCGGGAACGCTTACGCCGGACACGACGGTGATCACTATCAACGGACTATGCGACAAGCCTGCGGCCCAGAAGGCAACGGCTGCCGGATGCAAGACAGTGGTCACGCGCGCCGAATTCGAACGGCTGATCAGCGCGGTCGCGCCAAACATCGCGCCAGCAGCCCGAAAACAACTGGCCACCCAGTACGGCACCGCGTTAGTGATGGTCCACAAGGCGCACGAAATGGGGTTGGACAAAGGACCAAAGTTTGAGGAACTGATGAGAGTGGCCCGCATCGGGGTCATCACGAAAGAACTGAACCAGCAACTGCAAGACGACGCCAGCAAAATTCCGGACAAAGACATCGAAGCTTACTACCACACCAACGAAGGGGCGTTCCAACAGGCCGATCTGGAGCGCGTGTTCATCCCACGCAGCAAGCAGGTTGTGGAGAGCAAAGACAAACCTGCTGACGATGCGGCCAAGAAAAGGCAGCAGGAATCCGAAGAAGCCATGAAGAAGTTGGCAGATTCACTGCGGGCACGGGCCGCGGCAGGCGAGGATTTTGAGAAGCTGCAGGAGGAAGCCGCAGCGGCAGCGGAGTTCAAGGGGAAGCCTCCGACCAAGCTGGGCAAAGTGCGGCGCACCAGTTTGCCGCCGGATCAGGCGCAGGTTTTCAGTCTGAAGCCGGGCGAAGCCTCACAGCTGATTACGACTCCCAACGGATACCTGATCTACAAGATTGGCGAAAAAGACACGCTCCCGCTGGATAAGGTGCGGGACGAAATATTTTCCACTCTGCGCTCTCAGCGCATGCAGGAGACGCTGCAGAGTATTCAGGCGTCGGCGAGTCCGCAATTGAACGAGAAATACTTTTCGGAAGCGCCGGCGGCCGCTCCCGGCGTCGAACCTGCCAAACCCGCAGTGAAGGCACCTGAAGCCGGTCCCAAATAAATGGGCGATGCAAAACCAACTGTAGTAGTGACGGGTATTTCCGGAAATCTGGGAACTCGTCTGCTGCCGCAACTGGCCGGGTTCAACGTGATCGGACTGGACGTCGCGGCGCCTGCGACCGATCTTCCGTTGCAATTCGAGCGTATGGATCTGGGGACCGAGGATTCCTGCCGCCAGCTTTTCCATTTATTACGCGACACGCGGGCTCAGGCGCTGGTGCATCTTGCGTTCATCCTGGACCCGGTGCGCGCGGGTGTGCTCGACGTCGATCGCATGTGGCAGATCAATGTCGCGGGCACAGCGCGGGTGATGGAAGCGATCACCGAAGCCAATCAGACAGAAGCGATCGTTCAGAAATTTGTTTTTCCCAGCAGTGTTTCAGTTTACGGATCGGACTTGAGTGGACCCGCGACTGAAGAACATCCCTTCGGCGCACACACGCTGCCCTACGCGATCCACAAGATGGAGGCCGACAAGGTGGTGCAGCAGCGGGCTCCCGCGCTGCGAGGGTGCAGTGTGTACATGCTGCGTCCGCATATTTTTGCCGGGGCCACTGTCGAGAATTACATGGTTGGCGCTTTTCGCGGTACGCCCGGGGGATGCAGCGACCGAGCGGCTGGGATGAGGAGCAGCGGTAAGAGACTGCCGTGCATGCTTCCCCGTGGGCAGCGGTATCTGGAGAACCGAATTCAGTTCGTGCATGTAGATGACATGGCCCGGCTGATCGGACGGATTCTCGAGAAGACAGAACCGGAAGCACAGAGATTGACACTGCTGAATGTTGCTGGACGTGGCGAACCTTTGACCTTCGAACGCTGCATTGAAGTGGCCCAGGCCAAGTTGGTGCGGCTGCCGGGCAAGATGGCGTTTCGGCTGGCATTGAAAATTCTGTGGCAGATGGGAATCATTTCGATTCCACCCGAGGCAGCGCCTTACATGACCGGTGAATACGTCATGAATACAGATCGGCTGCAAAAGTTTCTGGGCGAGAATTATGAGGACGTAATTCGCTATACCGTCGCGGATGCGTTCGCGGATTGTTTCAAGCGTGAAGAGGCCGTGAAGACCGAGTTGGCAGCTGAAGTTTAGACATCAGCGTTGCGAGGACGAGACGCCCTCGCGACAGCCGGCGGGACGCCGGCGCTACTAAACCTTTCTACCGCGATAGAGGCCGGCGATTCCCAGGGTGTATGGGGTCCACGATGGATCGCTGAAGCCTGCCTGCTGGATGCGCTGCAACATTTCGTCGGGAGCGGGGAAACGCGCTACCGATGCCGGAAGGTAGGCGTAAGGGCCTTTCACTCCTGAGATTAATGTTCCGATCGCCGGCAGGATGTGCTTGAAATAGATCCGGTAACCCTTTCCCACCAAGCCTTTGGGCTCTCCAAAATCCAGGATTCCGAATTCTCCTCCGGGGCACAGGACGCGTTTGATCTCCTGCAGTCCAGCGTTGTAGTCGGCGAGATTACGGAAGCCGAACGCGGATGTAATCAGATCGAAGTGCGCGTCGGGGAAGGGTAGATGAAGAGCATCGGCTTCGACCCAGCGCAAGGATGTGGCTGCGGCTTTCTGGCTGGCGCGCTGCAGCATGGCGTGAGAGAAATCCGCGCCCAGAATTTCCGGAGAGGACTTCCCTGCCTGGCGGCGCAGCGCCAGCGTCATGTCTCCTGTGCCACAGCATAGATCGAGTACGCGCGCGTTCGGGCGGAAGAGAATTGCGTTGAAGGTACGGGCTGTCCTCTTCCACCAGAGACGATCGATGTTCATCGACAGGACGTGGTTGAGAAGATCGTAGCGGGGCGCGATGGAGGTGAACATCTCGCGCACGGCGCGGGAAGCGGATTGGGCGTCGGTTGCACCTTCAGGGGCGGCTCCGAGGACGGCGGATTTTGGGGAGTTGGTCAAGTTTTCTTGTGGCGCGAAAAGCGAAACCTCGGGCGCTAAAGCGTGTCGAGCTTTGACTTTTTAGTGGCACGACTGAACTCGTGCCCTTCCCTTTTTCGTTGCGAGCCTCTCTCGTTGCGGCCTATCACTCGTTGCGGGTCGGTCTCTTTGTTGCGAGGCCGTCACTCGATACCATGAGTGAAATCGGGTTCTCCATCTGTCATGTTCTAGCGCGAGAGACGGCGCAACTCGTCTACGGCTTCGATTACGGCTTGCTCGGGTACGTCGTTGGCGATTTCTACTTTGCCGATTTCTCGCGGCAGGACAAAATGTACGACACCGTTGCGAGTCTTTTTGTCCGACTGGAGCAGGCGTAACAGGTCGCGGCTGCGCGACTCGACTTTGGGCAACCGGCCCAGAGCGCGAACTGCATCTGTGATGCGCGAAGCGCTGATGCAGTCGATCCGGTCCACGGCGGAGGCGATGTTCGCAGAGGCGATCATTCCCCAGGCGACTGCCTCGCCGTGAAGGAAATGTCGATACCCGGTGTCAGCTTCGAGGGCGTGGCCGATGGTGTGACCCAGATTCAACACGCGGCGCAGGCCGTTTTCGCGCTCATCCGACGACACTACTTCGGCTTTCAAACGGACCGATTCGGCGATGATCCATTCTAGCATTTCTGGGTCTTTACGCAATTTCTTTGTGTCAACATTTTCGAGAGCACGGAACAGTTCGGGCTTGCCGATCACTCCGCACTTTAGCGATTCGAAGAGGCCAGCGCGAAATTCGCGGTCGGGCAAGGTCGAAAGCACCGCGGGATCGATCAACACGGTGCGGGGATGGTGAAAGGTGCCGACGAGATTTTTCCCGGCGCGCAGGTTGACCGCGGTCTTGCCGCCGATCGACGCATCGACTTGAGCGAGAACAGTGGTCGGAATCTGTATCAGGTCAACGCCGCGCATGTAGAGCGATGCCACCAGGCCGGTGACGTCACCTACCACGCCCCCACCGAAAGCGATCACGACTGAATTTCTGTCGGCGCCCAGGCGGCTCAATTGCTCGGCTAGTTTCTCAACGGTTGCCAGCCGCTTGTTGCGTTCGCCATCGGGCATTTCCAGAATTTTTGCGGTGAATCCAGCGGCGGAAAGCGATGCCATCAACTTCTTTCCCCATTTCCGGCGAACGGGGGGAACCGTGACCACAAAAAGGTGTTGATGCGTCGCAGGGGCGTCGCCGGGGGTGGCGGTGTAGATCCTTTGAAAGAGATCTTGCAGGGTCTTGCCGGAACGCTGCAACAGGCCGTTTTCAATGACGGCATCGTAGGGTTTTGGTGGAAGTGCAATGGATACGCGGCTCATGCCTGTTCATCATAACTTATGCGGTGTGGTGGTTGGCCGTTTGAGGCTTGAACCACTAAGGATACGAAGGTTCACGAAGGAAATCTTCATGCCGGCGCCAAGCGTTTTCAAGGCAACGAGCGAGCTCTCGGGCCTACGTTGCTTTTGCTTTTTTGGGATTTGCCACAGACGCGATGACTGAGATGGTCAGGACACCTGCCACGGCAGCCAGGGCCCAGTGGGTCGGGATATCGACGTAGTGAGAGACGAGCATTTTGGCTCCCACAAAAACCAGGACCAGGGCGAGACCGTAGTGCAGGTAGCGGAACATTTCCATCATGCCGGCGAGGGCGAAGTACATGGAGCGAAGTCCCATGATGGCGAAAACGTTTGAGGTGTAGACGATAAAGGCGTCGCGCGTGATGGCCAGGATGGCGGGGATGGAATCGACCGCGAACAAGAGGTCGGTGGTTTCGACCACGAGCAGGACGACAAACAAAGGCGTGGCATAGAGTCCGGGGCGGCGAACGAAGAACTTGTTGCCTTCGAAGTCCTTGGTCACCGGCACCCAGCGGCGAAAGAGGCGCAGCACCGGATTTTTCTCGGGATGGATCTCAGTCTCGTTCTGAAAGAAAAGCTTGATACCGCTGTAGACGAGCAATGCTCCGAACACATAGATGATCCAGTGGAATCTCTGGATGAGTCCTACCCCGGCAACGATGAAAATGGCGCGCATGACCAAGGCGCCCAGAATTCCCCAGAACAGGACCTTGTGCTGGTGGGCGGGCGGCACCTGAAAGAAACGGAAAATAAGAAGGAAGACAAAGAGGTTGTCGACACTGAGCGAAAGTTCGATGACGTATCCGGTAACGAACTCCAGCATGGGCGTGCGGCCGTGCCAGAAAAAGATCACGACTGCAAAAACTGCGGCGAGCGCGATCCAGGCGACACTCCAAAGCATGGCCTCGCGAAATTTGACGGTGTGGGAGCGGCGATGGAACACACCCAGGTCCAACACCAGCATGGCGAGGACGAAGAGATTAAATAAGATCCAGAAGAGTAGCAATCAACGCCCCAGGTTACCGAGTGTGGTCGGACACTCCGGTCCGACGCCTTTGACTTTGACTGTATAACAAGAACCTGCCCGCGGTCTTCCCCATCGAAAAAATGGTAGTGCTGCAGTTTGCGGCGAAACAACTCCCACCTCTTGTCAAGCCGAAGCCAGCTTTATCGGCGAGGAATCTGCTTGCCGCCGGCAGCGAAACAGCAGATTCCTCGCGCGAAATCCCGCGCTTCGGAATGACAACCGCCGGGGAAATTTAAAACCCCACAAGGCTTGTTAGCTAATCTTTACGGCCGTGCTTGCCCGTTTGCCATTCGCTCCACATGCCGAAGGCTTTCAGTTGGTCGTCCAGATGGGTCTCGCGGAGTGTCTGTTCGATTTCGGCGTGATGCAGGCGGGGGCCCGGAGGCGCAGCAGCGTTGGCCAGGCCGATGGTCAAGACACTGGCTTCGACCACATGTTTTTTCAGCTCTGCGAGATCGACCTTGTCCAGAGTGTCTGACATCGCGTGATAGTTGAGCAGGTAGTTAGACTCTTCCTGATTGGCCACGAAAGTCGGGACGCCTTCCAGCATGAAGTCAAAGTTGTCGGTGCCCCAATCGGCGTCGGTGGTGAGGGTTGCCGCATCGAGGGCTCTCAGAGGAGCGACCAGAGTAGTGGCAGCGTCGACTACATCACGACGGCCGCCGAGGGAAAAACCGGTTACGCGTCCGATGCCGGAATCTAGGACTACGACGCCCGCGGCCTTATCCAGTTCGGGACGATGAGCGATGGAGTATTGGTGTGATCCAATCAATCCCTCCTCTTCTCCCGAGAAAAGGATGAAGCGGATACTGCGCTGGGGGCGGACGCCGGAAGCTTTGATGGCGCGTAAAGCATCTACGACCAGGGCGGCGTTACAACCGTTGTCGAGCGCGCCCGTGCCGAGATCCCAGGAATCTAGATGCGCGCCCAGGATCACGAACTCATCCGGTTTCTCGCTGCCGCGAAGTTCGGCAATCACATTCTTCGCGATAATCGGGCCGCCGATTGTATTGGGGATCGAAAGGTCGGCGTAAAGCTTTTGGCCGGAAGCCAGCAGGCGGGCTACACGTCCTGCGTCCTCGCGCGCGACCAGGACCATGGGCAAGCGATCAATCTCGCCGTCTCCCGAATTGGTGTGACGGTAGAGCAGGTCATACGGGCGAGTGGATTGAAATGCAACCGCCAGAGCTTTGCCTTTGACGGCGCGATCGATGACGGCGGGGGCTTTCAGGTATTCAGCAAAGAGGTCGGCCCAGGTCTTCATCTCCTCGGAATGCACCAGAACGATGGATCCGGCGATGTTTCCGGCCTTGGCGAAATCCTCCTCGGTGCCTTGCGCAACATCAATCACCGGGACGCGAGTGTGCGGGGCCAGTGCCGGAGCCCAGGCAATGGAAACCGTCCGCAACACGAACTGCTCCGGGGCAACTACCGTCATGCGAGTTGGGCCTTCGGCCCAGGATGCCTGGATGGAGAAATCTTCTGTATGGACGCTGTCGGCGCCAGCGGCTTTGAACGCCGCGGTGCCCCATGCAACCGCCTTCTGCATGGCGGGCGTGCCGGGGACGCGGCCTCCGACCTGGTCTGTGAGTTGTTGCAGGTTGGTTTCAAGGGCAGAAGGCTTCTGGGCCTCGGCCATTACGCGTTCGGTTGCGTTTTGGGCGAAAGCACCGCAGAGGAAAATTGGGAGCAAAGGAGCATAGAGCCGGGCTTGTCGCATCACGCGAGATTAAAAACGAAAATCTGGAAAAGAGCAAAGTCTTGAGCCGGATTTCTAACTGGGTTTGTTTTAGATTTTTGGTGGATCTTGTTTTATTTTTAGTTCTTAGTTTTCAGTTCTCGGTTCTCAGTTATTTCTTGTCGAGAATTTGGATGGTTCGCAGGATTACTTTGCCTACGATCTCGATGCTTTTGGGGCTGAGTTTGTCGAGGGTGTCTTGCGGGGTGTGGTGGAAGACGTTGCCGTAGCCGTAGTCGAGATCGATGAGGTCGGCGGAAGGCACGCCGAGACGGACGAACGGCAGGTGATCATCTTCGACGGCAATGGTGCGTCCGAAGAAGTGGGATTGGTAGCCGAGTTGGGTAGCCGCTTGCAGAACTGTATCTTCGAGCCAGGGTGTGGAGCTGGCATCGCGGTCCACGTTGAGGTCGGCATCGCCGATCATGTCTGCCAGGAGGAAAGCTTTGATGTTTTTAAGCGTTCCGTCTTTTTGCCATTTGTCGGCCAGATGGCGAGCGCCGTAGAGACTGTCGGTGTCGCTCCATTCTTTGACGGCTTCTTCGCCGTCGGTAAAAAACAGCCAGACGCTGTAGCCGTCGCGCTTTTCTCCGCGAAGTTGGTTGGCGAGTTCCAGCAGGATGGCTGTGGACGAGCCGCCGTCATTGGCGCCAACGTAGCCGGTATTGCGCAGCGGATAGTTGGTGTCGTAGTGGCCGGCGATGACGATCACGCCTTCGCGAGTGCCGGAGAACTTGGCAATTATGTTTCGTACCGGAAACTTGCCTTCGGGAGTGGAGGCGGTGAAAGCGTCTTCTTCGACCTGGTCGTTTTTCAGGTGGGAGAGGATGTAGTTTTCCAGCTTCTTGTGGTTGGGACTGCCGATCGGGCGGGCGCCGAAAGCCGTGACCTCGCGGGTGTATTGTATGGCGCGCGTAGCGTTGAAGGATTCGGCGCGGGCAGTAACTGCCAGAATTAGTAGTGCAGCAAGAACTTCGTAGCGCCGGCCCGCCGACTGTCGTGAGGGCGTCCCGCCCTCGCTTCCGTTACGGAAAAACTTCTCTGCCGAGCTTTGCTCGGCTGGGCGGGCGGGGGCGCCCGCCCTTACGTGGGTGCGGGTGGTTCTCATCTGTCTTTTCGTTCTTGGCGGGCCTTGCGTTGTTTGGGATGGACCATCCAGGCGATACCAATACTTATGATGTAGAGTCCGACCATCGGGGCGGCAAAAATACACATGTTCAGGATATCGGTGGTCGGAGTGATGATAGCGGCGATGATGAAGATCACCAGGATCGAATAGCGCAGGTTCCGCCACATCCAGCCGGCAGTGACGATGCCCATCAGCGACAGAAAGAAGACGAGGATGGGCAGCTCAAAAATCACGCCCATGCCGATCATGATGGTTAGGAACAGATCTGTGTATTCGCCAATTGTGATCATTGGCTGGAACTGTTTGCCGTAGTCGATCAGGAAGGTCAGGGCTGCCGGATAGACCATCTTGTAGGCAAACAGTCCGCCTGCCAGAAACAGCAGGACGGTCGAGAACATGAACGGGAATACGTAGCGTTTCTCGTTGCGGTAGAGGCCGGGAGAGATGAACATCCAGACCTGGTAGAGCACGATCGGCGAGGTCACAAACAGTCCAGCCAGGGCCGCAACCTTCAAGTAAAGGTTGAAGGGCTCGGTGGGGTTGAGGTAGACCAGTTTCTCGGCCATCCCATTGCGGTGCAGGGCTTCCATGATGGGGCGCTGCACGTAACCGAAAATGAACTCGTGGTAGTTCCAGCAGGCGAAAAAGCCTACCGTGACCGCAATGACGGAATAGATCAGCCGGCGGCGGAGCTCCTCGAGGTGGTCGAGGAAGCTCATGGCGGTAAGGCCGTCGCGCGATTCGTCGGCGGGGGGAAGCTCGGCAGCCATCTCAGGCATCGGGAGCCTTGGCCAGCGAATTCGTCTCCGGGACGGAAATATCGGCGGGCGGCAGGCTGCCTGAGGCTACGGCACCTGCCGGGGCCTGAACCGGCGGCAAGATGGTCTGGCGGGTCTGTTCGACGTCCAGCTGCGCGATTTCGGACTCGATCTGAGCCTTGAACTCGTTGGAAGCGCGCTTGAATTCGTTGAGAGCCCTTCCGATCTGGCGTCCTATTTCGGGCAATTTCTTAGGCCCAAACAGGATCAGGGCAAAAAGGAAGAGGAAAATCATCTCTGGGAAGCCCAGGTTCATATTTCACATGATACTGCTGGAGGGGATTGGCGGCAATCCGGGTACAGCGCCAAAACCTTTAACCACGGAGGACACAGAGGACACAGAGGACACGGAGATCTGGCACCGCAAGCTCCGCTCCGTGCATCCAATTCATAGTGGATTGAGGCGAATAGCGTCCCATGGACATACCGGTCCTGATGGTTACTTCTGGGTGGCCGAAACAGTGGCTAACTGGGCCCTACGGCGTTATACTTCGCTAAGACGCGCTGGCTGGGGTGTTTCCTACGTCCCCGGCGAAGGAAAAAATGATGGTTGGCAGTTCTCGTCGCGCACTTTTCCTGGTTGTTCTCATTCTCGTTACCTGCGGATTTCTCGGGATGCTGTACGGGCAGAAGCTGAATCCTTCGGCCGCTCCCGGTGGGGATTCGGATGTCCGCGAC
>Ga0157374_10003565_pt1 | contig 13109 bp, 10 predicted proteins | sample M25metaG_FD_115308 | JGI IMG/M metagenome (GOLD analysis project Ga0157374, IMG submission 115308) | Miscanthus rhizosphere microbial communities from Kellogg Biological Station, Michigan, USA - M2-5 metaG | ecosystem: Host-associated > Plants > Roots > Rhizosphere > Soil | place: USA: Michigan...
TTGCCATCAGTACGAAGAGGGCAGTCAACAGCAAGTCGCCAAACTTAACGTCGAGAATTCCGGCGATTATGCCGAGCACGCCGCCAAGAATGTAGATACCTCGATCTTCCGTGACTGCCATCGCAATTCCACAAGTGCGGGGCGAACACTCTTGTCCGCCGCTTTTGACTTAGATTTTGATTTTTCTCACCAAAAAATCAAGAGCGACGGACAAGAGTGTCCGCCCCACACGAGTCTCAACTAATACTTGTAGAAACCTCTCCCGCTTTTCTTCCCCAGCCAACCGGCATCCACCATCTTGATCAGCAGCGGACACGGCCGGTACTTGGGGTCTCCCAAACCATCCTGCAGCACGCGCATGATGTCGAGGCAGACATCGAGCCCGATGAAATCCGCCAGGGTGAGCGGGCCCATGGGATGGGCCATCCCCAGTTTGAACACTTCATCGACTGCTTCGGCGGTGGCGACGCCTTCCATTACCGCGTACATGGCTTCGTTCAGCAGCGGCATCAGCACGCGGTTGGAAACAAATCCGGGAGCGTCGTTCACTTCGATAGGCGTTTTGTCGAGTTGCAAAGCCAGGTCGCGCACCGTGGCGAAAGTTTCCTGCGAGGTTGCCAACCCGCGAATCACTTCGGCAAGCTTCATCACCGGAACAGGATTGAAGAAATGCATTCCGATAATTTTTCCCGGACGCCGCGTAACCGCCGCCAGCTTTGTAATCGATATCGAAGATGTATTCGAAGCCAGAATCACTTCAGGACGGCAAATCTGATCGAGGTCGCGAAAGATTTCGGTCTTGATTTCAAATTTTTCAGTGGCTGCTTCGATCACGAAGTCGCAAGGCGCGAGATCGGAACGCTTCAGCACCGGCGTGATCCGCTGTAGCGCCGTAGCTTTATCTCCCGCTGTGATTTTGCCCTTGGCCAGCTCGCGGTCGAGATTCTTGCCGATCGTCTCCAGGCCGCGATCCAGAAATTTCTGTTCCACATCGCACAAGGTCACGCGATAACCGCTGCGGGCAAAAACGTGGGCAATGCCGTTGCCCATGGTGCCTGCTCCGATCACTCCTACTCGTTCAATTGGCATAAATGTCGCCTCTTTTTCGCCCTTCAAACTGCTCCAAAACGTGATCAGTCTAACACTCTCAAGTGATTGCTGGGCTTAGATTTAAGGTTCACTTAAGGTTCAAAAAAATATGCTCCCGAAATACAGCCAACTCGATTCGGGTTGGCATCCGAACGAATGAGCAAACCGGTCCCAGGAGTCGATCGAGGGCAGGCGTGATCGCAATAAGCCTTTCGGACGATGGAACCGTGAGGGAGGAACTATGCGAAGCATGAAGCTGGCAACCCTGGCAGTGGCAATGACTCTGATGTTCAGCGGTCTCGCACTGGCCCGCGACCACGATGACTACAACAACAACGATCGCTGGGACAAACATGGCGATCGCGACCGTCATCATGACCGCGATCGTGATCATGATAAATGGCGAGGCCGCGACCACGACCGTGATCGCGGACGATGGGAGCGAGACCACCACTGGTGGGAACGCGATCGCAATCGTAACGACGGATATTATGGCAACGGTAACGGCCAGATTTACAACCGCGTTCCGCGCGGCTATCCCGGCGGATACGGTTATCCCAGTGGCGGCTATGGCTATCCCAGCGGTGGATACGGATACCCTGGCTCAGTCTATGGCCGGTCTGGCCGTGGCGGAAACCAAGGCTACAATTTTGGGTTTCAGGACGGACGATACATGGCGCAACGCGACATGTCGCAGAACAAACCATTCAATCCGAATCCGCGAAACGAATTTGGTAACCGGACTCACGGCTACAACGGTGCGTTCGGCGATAAGAACTATTACCGCTCGCAGTATTCCAGCGGATACGCCGAAGGCTACCAGTCGAGTTATCGCGGTGGGAGAGGCTGGGGGTATTAGGGCTTCTAGCTTCTAGCTCTTAGCTCTTAGCTCTTAGCCAAAAAAAGAGGCCGCCTGCATGAAATGGCGGCCTTTTTTGTTCCAGAGAATAACCAATGTATCTAGTGTCCCGGCTGCGCGTCCCGGAGGGACGACTGAACCACCTCTCAAACTTTTCAGGCGCGCCTACGGCACGCGCTCATTCTGATCGGGAATCCCGCCACTGAAGTGGCGGGCTACTATCAATGGTCCCTACGGGACCTGTAACCTGAATTCACTGCGAGAATTGAATTTTTTTTGGCGGGACTTGCTCTTACTCGCGCTCCAGATTCTCGTCGATCGACACTTTGGTTCCCTTCTGAACGTCGAGCACTTTGTGGAACGGCTTATATCCCGACGCGGTGATGTCGATCACATAGGTTCCCGGATTGAGATAAAAATCAACCGGAGAGAACTTGTCGAGGATGCGGTTATTGACTGCAACCTGCGCTCCCTTGGGCTGGGCCTTGACGCTTACCGCAATCATGCCTGCGGTATCGCCGCCGCCAAACAGTTTTTTGAATTTTCCGCCCAGCTTGATGTCATCGACCGAACCCAAAGCTTTGAGCGTAGGCGCGAAATGGAAGACCTGTCCCGATTGCAGGCTGGCGCTGGAAGTCTCATCCAGATAACCCTGCTTCCTGATCAGGAAGGTGTGCGAACCGGGCTTGTCCACGGAGATCTGCGATGGTGTGACTTTCCCTGTGTCTTTGCCATCGAGGAAAATCTGCGCGCCTGCTGGCTGACTGGTGATCGCAGCCCCAGCGCTGAGCTGTGCCAGCTGAATTACGAGAAATGATTTGCTGCCGGAGGCGACATCGATGGCGCGGGTTTCAGGCGCATACCCTGCGCGGGCGACGGTCACGCTGTGCTGTCCCGGCGCGAGGCCTGGCAGGTTGAAAGGCGTAATCCAACTGGGATCGCTACGTCCATCGATCCGCACCTCGGCGCCCTCTGGAGTCGAATTGATAGTCAACTGCCCAGGAATCACGGTTGGGGATGCGGTAGGCTGGACCTTCACCCTCTTCTTATTATTGTTGTACTTCGGAACCACGGAAACCGTCGGCGCATCGTGTCCCGCCGTAACCTGCTCAAGCGGCGCCTGAACCGGGGCCGCCACGGGAGGCTGAGCTGAACTCCAGCCTGGCTTGGCGACGGCTTCGACCGGCGCCGTCGCGGCCGGCTGCTCCGCCGAACCTTCTTCTGCCGAGTTCTCGGAGTGGATGCGATAAGCGATGGTGCCCACTACCACCAGAATGATCGCCACCGCGCCTGCAATTGAAAACAAAAAGAGTTTGGGCGGCGTCTTCTTAATTTCGGTGACCGCCTTGCGCGCGACTTCCCGCGGCTGCACTTTGGGTTTTTCGGGCGGCGTACGGTTGAGTGAAACTGCCGGTTCCGCTTCGAGCTCAGGCGCCACCGGAGGCGGTGGTGTGTAGATCTCTTTCAGCGGCGGCATCTCGCTCATTTCTGAGAAGCTGGTGCCACGCGACGATTCTCTCGCTGCCTCTGCTGCCATTGCAGGATCAACCCGGAACGAGGGCTTCTCGGTCGCAGGTTCCACTACATCGGCGACAGCACTGGCGCGATCCTGAAAGTTGCTCTGTGCAGATACTTTCGCCGGACTTGAAATGGCCTCCGGCTGCGGCGATTTCGCCGGAGCGACAGTGGAAACCGCGCTCGCACTTTCCCAGCCCGCAGCCGCAGCCGCGGCTCGCGCCGGAGAAGGTGAAGGAGAAAAAGATGGCGCCGCATTGGCAGCACTGGCACCGTGCTCATCATCTGATGCCGGTGTTGGTATTGATACCTTCTGCGGCTGAGGGGTGCTGGACGCTGTCGTTGCTTTGGCAACAGGTGCCTTGGCAACCGGCGTCGGGCTGGCCGCAGCAGCTTGCGTTGTTTTTTTTGCGACCGCTTTGGTCACACTTTCCTTGCAACGCTCCAGGTCGTTCACCAGATCCTGGCCGCTTTGATAGCGCTCGTCAGGTGCCTTGGACAACGCCTTCATAATGACTTCGCTCAGCACGGGATGAATCTTGGGATTGATCGCGATCGGTGCCGGAGGTGTGACTTCGCCAATTGCCTGCCGCACCTGGTCCGCATCATCGCCCGGAAAAGCCTTGGCCTCGGTCGCCATCTCGTAGAGGATCGCGCCCAGGCTGAAAATGTTGGAGCGTCCGTCCACCGGATCGCCGCGCAACTGCTCCGGCGAAACATAGTGCAGAACGTCCGGAGCCTTGCCCGAAGCCTGGCAGGTAAACGCACCCATGCAGGAAACTCCGAAGCTCAGGACTTTGACCGTCCCGTCCCAAGTGACCATGATCTTGGCCGGCTCGAGACTGTAATGGACAACATTGTGAGAATGCGCGTGATCCAGACCCTGACAAGTCTGGCGCACAATGTCTTGCAGGTCCCAGATGGAAAAGCCTTCTTTGCGGGCCAGCATGGTCGCGATGCTGTTGCCCTGAACGTACTCTTCGGCGGCGCAGCACTGGCCGTCGATCTCTTCGACTCCAAAAAGTTGTGCGATGTTGTGGCTGCTGAGGGGCTTGGTGCCGGCGGCTTCCTGCAGAATGTACTGCATCAGCGAGTCGCCTTGTTCGGCCAGCATCTGGAGCCGGATGGTCTTCAGGGCGATCGTCTGCCCGCTCTCCGGATCGGCAGCCTTATAGACGGCGCCAATCTCGGAATGCGTAATTTCACTCAGTATTTCGAAACGTCCGATCTTGTTGGCCATTGCTCCCTGAGCCCCGAAAAAATCAACAAAAGCAGCAGTCTTCTGGTCAGAAACCAGAGGTCATCCCTGATAGAAAAGTGCCCCTAGGATATCTCGCATCAATCGTGGATGGGAGTTACGAAGGTACTCGGAAATGGATGGAACATTTAGAGGAGTGGGAAGGAAAAGCTGAAGTGCCGTACACTGGCGCGGGCAAATTATTGGAAGATCTCGTCCGATCACCCGACGCAGTGATCGAAGTCACATCGCAGCGCCCTCACACCCGCGAAGATCGGTGAGGTAGAAATTGCACAGGGAGGGATGAAGATGAAAATCAGCCGTAAGCGAGCCAGCAAAGCGCACTACCAGATTGCAGTTCCCACCGACTTCTCTCCTGCTTCGACCTCCGCTATGAAATTTGCCCAGAACCTGGCGCGGGTTTCGGGAACCAGAGTGACCGCGGTGCATACGGTCGATTCCTTGGAATACAGCTTCGGTCCCAAGGACTTGCGGGAATTGAAGAAGCAACAAGTCTGGGCGCTGGCCCAGGAATCGATGGCGCGCTGGCTGGAGGAAGGCGGATTCTCGAACTGCGCTAACAGCATGATGGAAGGCGAAGCCGCCCCGGCGATCGCGCAATTCATAGCGGCCCACGGTGTCGACCTAATCGTAGTCAGCACCTCTGCGCGTCTCCGGGCCGCCCGGATCGCATTCGGTTCCGTGGCGGAAGAGATCTTTCGAAAATCTGCCTGCCCGGTTTTCGTCCTCGGGCCGAAGGCTCGAGCCGGCACACGGCCTTTAACACGCCTGGTGTTCGCCACCGATCTGGAGCCGCACTCACTGGCGGCTCTTCCTCATCTTTCGACATTCGCCAGGAAGTTCGACTGCAGTGTGTCCGTAATCCGCGCCGTCCATCCGGACATCCAATCGCCTCCCGAACGAAACAGAATCAGGAAACAAACCGAAGAGAAGATAATATCCGCGGCCGATCCGAATCTTCGTAAGCGCATCGGCAAGATCCAGGTCGAGTTCGCTCATCCTGCCAAAGCCCTCACGAGTTTTGCAAATCGCATCAAGGCCAGCGCGATTGTGCTGGGTGTTCGTGGCGGCGGAGATTGGGACCGGGCCACTACTCATATTCCGTGGGCCCTCGCCCATCGCATCATTGCCCAGGCCAAGCTTCCAGTTCTGACCATCCGAGGCTGACGTGGTCGATACGATTGTGGAACCGCAATCGAGTTTGTTGGGACTCACGGACACCGAAGCCCGGCAGCGCCTTCAGAAATACGGCCCCAACGTTCTCCCCTCAAGTAAAGAGCTGACTCTCTTCTCGATCGTCCTCGGCACTCTTAAAGAACCCATGCTCATACTCCTTATGGTCACGGGACTCGTCTACCTGCTCATTGGAGATCTGCGGGAAGCGATCGCAATCCTGGCCAGCATTTTCATCGTCATCGGTATTTCGACGACGCAAAAGCACCGCACGGAGCGCACTCTGGAAGCGTTGCGCGACCTTACCAGTCCGCGCGCTCTGGTGATGAGATCGGAGGGTATGCGCCGCATCCCCGCCCGGGAGGTGGTTCCCGGGGACATCGTCATTCTGAACGAAGGCGACCGTGTACCCGCTGACGGACAGGTGATCGAGAGCGTTTTGTTGGCGCTCGACGAATCACTGCTTACGGGAGAGAGCGTTCCCGTTGATAAGGATGCAGTGAATGCAGCGGGTTCCGCCAGAACCCCGGAATCTACTGCGGTTTACTCCGCAACTCTGGTGGTTCGAGGTCATGGAATCGCACTCGTCACCGCCACCGGTGCACAATCTGAAATTGGGAAGATCGGCACGCAACTGGGCCAAGTCACGCCGCAGTCTACGAAGCTCGAAAGAGAAACTGCCAGACTGGTGCGCACCTTCGGCATCCTGAGTCTTCTGGTCTGTGGCTTCGTAGCAGGAATGTACGGCTTACTGCGCGGAGACTGGACAAAGGGAGTCATCTCGGCCCTGGCTTTGGCCATCTCCCTGGTTCCCGAGGAATTCCCTCTGGTGCTGGCCATCTTTATGGCCATCGGGGCGTGGCGGATTTCACAGAAGAAGGTCCTGACGCGGCGATTTCCTGCCATCGAAATGCTGGGTGCTGCGACTGTGATCTGCGTGGACAAAACCGGCACCCTCACGGAAAACCGGATGGCGGTGCAGGAGGTCTTCGTCAGCCAAGAAAATGCACCTGGGACCAAGGATGAAGTGCTGCGAATCGCCGCGCTCGCGTCTGAGCAGAATACAGCGGATCCCGTCGACAAGGCAGTGCTCGCGGCACGCCTGGCGCATACATCTCACGGACAACTCATTCGCGAATACCCACTATCGTCAGACTGCATGCTGGTCGCGAAAGCATACGAGGGTTCTCCCATATGTGTGGCGGCCAAAGGCGCGCCCGAGGAAATATTCAGACTCTCCCCGATGCCCCGGCAGGTGCGAGACTCGCTGGAATCGGCCTTGCAACAAATGACCAGCAGAGGGATGCGTGTAATCGCGGTAGCGAAGGGAGCGCCGCAAAATGGCGTTCTGCCCAAGGAGAAACGCCATCTGCAGCTTGAGGTGTTGGGCTTGATCGGGCTTGCCGATCCCATTCGATCCACGGTCCCTGGTGCTGTCGCTGAACTGGCAAGCGCCGGAGTTCGGGTAGTGATGATCACTGGCGACTACCCTGGCACGGCGACCGCGATCGCAGCTCAAGCCGGATTAGTCAATCCCGCACGCGTCATCACGGGAGAGACACTGGAGCGCCATGATGCGCCGGGGTTGCAGGCCATGGTGCGCGACTGCAATGTTTTCGCCCGCGTGCGTCCGGAACAGAAGCTGCGTTTGGTGGAGGCTTTCAAAGCCAACCAGGAAGTAGTCGCGATGACAGGTGACGGCGTCAACGACGCCCCGGCGTTAAAGGCAGCGCATATCGGGATTGCCATGGGCGCACGCGGCTCGGACGTCGCTCGTGAGGCAGCCGCGCTGGTGCTGGCCGATGATGACTTTCCGGCGATTGTCGATGCGGTTCGTCTGGGCCGAAGGATCTATGACAATCTATCCAATGCAGTGCGCTACGTTTTTGCCGTCCATGTACCGATTGCCGGCATGGCTGTCCTGCCAGTGATATTCAATTGGCCGATTCTCCTGATGCCATTGCACATCGTTTTCTTTGAACTCATTGTCGATCCGGCTTGTTCGATTGCCTTCGAAGCGGAAGGCGAGGAACCGGGAATCATGCGAAGAAAACCCCGGCCAGAAGGAGCCCGACTATTTTCGCGCTCCACCATTGCACTCGGTCTGCTGCAAGGCCTGGGTGTGTTCATCACTGTCCTGGTGGCTTTTCTCTTTGCGATGCGCCGGGGGCACGCCCCAGAACATGCCCGCGCCATTGCCTTCACCGCACTCGTGGCCGGGAACCTGGCCTTGATCTGGGCCAACCGTTCGGCTTTGCGAACTGCGTTTGAGAAAGGACGGGTTCAGAACACTGCTCTGTGGCTGGTTACGCTGGGAACAATCGCAACTCTTCTAACCGTCCTTTACTTGCCCGGCATTCGGACTGTTTTCGAGTTTTCAGTTTTGCATCCAAAGGATCTGCTCCTGTCATTTGCCGTGGGATCCATTAGCATTACATGGTTCGAGGTACTGAAATTAGTCGGTCGCAGAAGGAGCAAACAGGCTTGAGAGAAGCATTCGAAGCAATCGAGCTAATTAGGATGACCTCGATTGACATCGGCAAACCTACGGAGTAGGGTTAGGCCGCTTTTCGGCTCAGCTCACAAATAAATAAGGAGATCGATATGCAAAAGCGACTCGCGCTTTATGGTGCAGCGTTGTGCCTGTGTCTTGCGCCCATGCTCTCAGCCCAGGATGCGGTCAAAGTTGATCCCAAGCATTACACCGTCGTGAGTGAAAACGACCAGGTGCGGATTTTGAAGGCCCATTATGGCCCCCACGAAAAGTCAGTGATGCACAGCCATCCTGCGACGGTTGCGGTGTTTGTCACGGATGCCGACGGAAAATTCACCTTCCCGGGCGGAAAGACTCAGCTTCTCACCACCAAGGCGGGAGACTCCCTGTACACCGCCGCTGGCACTCACCTGCCGGAGAATATCGGAGACAAAGCGTTCGATGTGATCGTGGTCGAACTGAAGGGCAAGTAGGTCAGTAGTACAGTTTGAGAATCCGAAGTTTTGTCATTCCGAAGCGCGGTATCGTCGCGCGAGGAATCTGCTGTTTTGCCGCCGGCAGCAAGCAGATTCCTCGCTGGTAAGGCTGGCCTCGCAATGACAAGAACTCGTTCGTCCGTGGACGATCCGGTGGTTCACTTCTCCGGGTGGAACTTCCTCACCGCGACGACCGTCAACCCGATGAACAGGACCAGCACCACCAGTTGCGCGATCTTGAACGGCCCCTCAGTTTGCGTTGGAGCCATGGCATGCAGCGCCGGCACTTTCTCGAAAGACTGCACCACCAGCACAAAAACATTTAGATACAGGGCCATTACGGCGGTGACCACGTAAATCCACCGCCACGAGCCGGACATATGGAAGCTGTAACGCGCCAGGAGCGTGATCGCCAGCACGACCAGCGAGATGATTCCGAGCCTGTGGGCCGGCCCGAGGTGGGTAAACGGAAAACCAAATCCGGTCACGCTGGTCAGCACCGTGGTCAACAGAAAAAGTGCTGTCAAACCGTTGAGCCGTTTGGAGCCGAGCATTCCGAACAGCACGATGATTCCCGAGGCGATGGCGATCAGACTGATGATGACGTGCACCGTGGTGAAGGTCGAGAGCGACATTCCTAACATCATTTGGCAGGGCCCTTTCCGAACAGGTGGGAAATACTACGATGGCGGCGGGGGAATTTCCAAATAGAGGGAATGGGCGATCATCCCGAAGTTCGTCGTTGGCCATTGGCCATTGGTCGTTGGCCTCTGGCGCGGGTGCGTTGATTTTTAGCCAACGACCGAACGCCAACGGCCAACGACGAACTTCCCTACGTGGTGCGGATCGATGTCAGCCAGGTTCGTATCAGTTGGCGCAATTTCGCGCCTTCTGGCCTGCGGCGCACTGCATCGATCACCGCCAGGCGGGCCCTCGATCCGCGGCCGCGGAATCCTACCCAGTAAGGGATGTAGATTTCACCGGCGACCGGTTCAGCTTTGATCTGCAAATTTCGCACCCGGAAAAATCCTGTGCTGAAGAGCAGACGCTGCACTTTCGTTGTGACGAGCTTGATTGACTCCGCCTCGCCCAGCAGAGGCTCGCTGCAGTTGCGCGTCTCCAGATAAAACACCTCGCGCTCACCCGGTAATTGCTCAAAGGTGTAAAGGTCCAGCGATCCGGTGACCGCGTCCAGACCGAATATGCGCGAGTCGCGTTTACCGCTGTTGACGATTTCAATTTGGAAGAGCCGGAAAGGAATGTAGAAATCCGCCACCGAACGCAGCGGACCGAATGTCGACTCGCGTAGGAAGTCGAACATGCCGGAAGAAAAATGCTCAGTGGCTTCTTCGCGGGTCACGTTGGGTCTCAGGCTGCGGATGCGGGCCATTTCGGGAATCCGATGGGATGAACAAACATCCTTAGCGGAAATGGACCCACAGTCCGACGACCGTTGCGATCAGCAAAAGGCTGAATATTACGTTCAGCCGGTGCTCGGCCGCAGTCTCCGCCGCGGGTTTGTGATCCAGGGCTCGCACGGGGGTGATATCCATTTTCTCGCCGACGGTGGCGAAAGTCAGACCAGCCAGCTTTTTCCGTTCTGGCGTCGGAGTCACCAGGCTGACTGCGATCAGCACGACGCAGCAGATCACGAACATGAGGATGGAGTAGTGCAGAAAATTCATGTCCACTAGGCCACGGAGGAAAACGTTATCGAAGGCATGTCCACCGGCGGCGCGATCCATCAGTTCGAGGATGAATCGAGCAGCGCCCATCACGAAGCCGGTCAGCAGCGAAGTGATCGCGCCCTGCGAGTTCAGCCTCGGCCACAGAATTCCCAGGATGAAGCAGGCCGCAATGGGCGGACTGATGTATCCCTGTACGCTTTGCAGATAAATATAAAGCTGGCTGCTGATCAGATGGATGAACGGCACCCAGGCGAGGCCGAGCACCACCATCACTCCGGTCATCACGCGCCCGAAGCCGACCAACTGTTTTTCGGAGGCGTCCGGCTTGATCTTCTTATAGAAGTCGAGCGTGACCAGGGTCGAAGCCGAATTGAACACCGAACTCATCGCTCCCATCAGGGCGGCCAACAGCGCCGCGATCATCACTCCCACAAGTCCTGTAGGAAGAAGATTAATGATGAGCGTCGGATAGGCGATGTCGCCATTCAGCACTTCGCCATGCGGTCCGAACTTGAACAGATCGCGATAGAGAGCGACGGCGATCAAGCCGGGCAGAACCAGCATGAAGACCGGCAGAATTTTGAGAAATCCGGCAAAGATGGTGGCGGCTTTGGCGTTTCCTTCATCCTTGGCTGAGAGGACGCGCTGCACAATCACCTGATCGGTACACCAATACCAGATGCCGAGAATGGGAGCGCCGAAGAAAATACCCGTCCAGGGGAAGTCGGGATCGCTCATCGGCTTAACCATGTGGAAGTAGCTGGCAGGCAAGGCCGCACGTAGTCCTTCGAATCCGCCAACCTGGTGCATTCCGATCACGGTCAGGATGACTGCGCCGAAAATCAGGATCAGGGTCTGGACAAGGTCGGTATAAATGACCGCAGCCAGTCCTCCGGCGATGGTGTAAATACCGGTGGCGATAACCAGGATGACGGCGGCCGTGAGCGGACTCCAGCCCACAACGCGTTCCAGCACAATCGCAGCCGCATAAAGATGGACCGAAATCTTCGTGAACACATAAGCCAGAATCGAAATTCCAGCCAGATACACGGCGCATGACCGACTGAAGCGCCGCTCCAGAAATTCCGGCATGGTAAATACATTGGACCGTAGGTAGAACGGAACGAATACCCAACCCAAAACCAGCAGGATCAGGCAGGCCAGCCATTCAAACGATCCGACAGCGAGGCCTGAACTGGCCCCTGAGCCAGCTAGTCCAATGAAATGCTCAGTGGAAATATTCGAAACAAACAGCGAGGCCCCGATGGCGAACCAGCCTACGTCACGACTGGCCAGGAAGTAGTCGGTGGAGGTGCGTTCCTTGCGCGCAAAATAAAAACCGATGGCGAAAATGACCACGAAGTACACCGCGATGATCGCGATGTCGATGCCAGTCAGGGACTTATGCGTGAGATGCGCTACGGTCTCGCCCATACTCCTCCATTACGGCGCCTTCAGAACCGTGGGCCATGCTAGTGCATTCGGTCCACCCAGGCAACGGTAAAGCCACACCAGTTCCCGTACTGGCACCAGTGTGGTCGCGGGCGAGTCGCCCGCCGCTTTTGACTCTGCCTTGAGGCTTGCGCGAGCGGGTCGCCCGCGACCACACAAAATAAAATAGATACTCTGTCGATTTTGCACTCTCTCATTCGACATACAGTTAGAAGGAGACATACAACGTGCGATTCATGATTGTGGTGAAGGCAACCAAAGACACCGAAGCGGGCAACGTAGGGGAGGAAAAGATGTTTGCCGCCATGACGACGTACCACGAGGAACTGACCAAAGCGGGAGTGCTTCTCGATGCTTCCGGGTTGCAACCAACGTCAAAGGGCTGGCGAATTAAATACTCGGGGCAAAAGCGCACCGTGATCGATGGGCCATTCGCGGAGTCCAAGGAACTCATCGCCGGCTACACCCTGATTCAGGTGAAATCTAGGCAAGAGGCGCTCGAATGGACCAAGCGCTTCCCCAATCCTGTAGGTGAGGAAGCTGCGGCCGAGATCGAAGTGCGCCAGCTATATGAACTTGAGGACCTGGGACCCAGCCCTTCCGTGGAACGCTTTCGCGACCTGATAGAGGTGCTGAAAAGGTAGTCCTGGAGAAATGTCGCCAGCCCTCAACTCTTGTCATTCCGAACCGCCTCAGCGGTGAGGAATCTGCTGTTGCCGACGACTGAAGACTGACGACTGCCTTATGGAACTTTATTCTGGCCCAAGCCGTAACTTTGTAAGGCCGCTGAACGTTGTAATTATTCAAGAGGACTGGTTTTGCGATTTTTGGCGGTGGCTGGTTGCCGAGGCCTGACTTTTTCGTCTATTCTGATGGGGCTTGGCTGACGGTCCGTCCGTTCCTGTCCTCTCCTGGAGTTCACGAGTATGACCCTGACCCGTTTTGTCACTAAAAACGCCTTCCGCAACAAGCGCCGTAGCATCCTGACCGTTCTCAGCATTGGCGGCTCGCTCCTGCTGCTGACCTTCCTGATCACCATCTGGCGGAGTTTTTACGACAACAAGCCGAGCGAACAATCGGCGCAACGCCTGATCGTACGCCACAA
>Ga0157374_10003568_pt1 | contig 13102 bp, 9 predicted proteins | sample M25metaG_FD_115308 | JGI IMG/M metagenome (GOLD analysis project Ga0157374, IMG submission 115308) | Miscanthus rhizosphere microbial communities from Kellogg Biological Station, Michigan, USA - M2-5 metaG | ecosystem: Host-associated > Plants > Roots > Rhizosphere > Soil | place: USA: Michigan...
ACGGTGATAGTTCAGGATTATTAAGACGCTCCGCTGGGGCAACTTCTCGAGTACTTTGGTGATCCCCGTCTGCGCGCACGCTCGCGCAACAAATTCCCGTTTACCCCGCATCGGAAGCAGCGGTCATCTTTCCACGATACACGTGCTCTGAAGCTGAGTCACAGCGCTCCAAAAAAATTCCATCCGCCATTCTTTCAACAGCTTAAACGCTTTGCGAGCCACGCCGGCGAACGTCCCATTTTACCGTCTTAGCCGAGTAGCACATACCGCTACAGGAAGAAATCACATGAATGCAATCAGTAACTCCAGCCGGAAAGCCGCGCTGCGAATCATTTGGCTGCCGGTGGCCATGGTCCTGGCTTCGTACGGACAAACCACTCAAATTAATCTCGCCACCCAAGGCAGGAATATCGATTTTACGAGTGCGCCTTTTACGCGCCCTCTGAAAACGGGAACGGCTCTGCCGGCTACCTGCTCGCCGGGAGACCTGTTCTTCAAAACGGACGCTGTAGCCGGGAAGAATCTATACGCCTGCACAGCGGTGAATACCTGGGTCGTCCAGTCGACTAGCTCTGCTGCGGGACTCGGTGATCCCGGGTCGAACGGCATCGTTGTTCGGACCGGCGTCAACACCACTTCCGCCGTGAGCGCGCCTGCCGGAGCTATCGTGGGAACAAGCGACACACAGATCTTGACGAATAAAAGTATCAATGCATCGGAGATCAACTCGGGCACTCTGTCTGGTGCGCAGATGCCAGCCTTCACGGGCGATGTTTCGACTTCGGCCGGGAGTACCGCGACCACTCTCGCCAGCGTCAATTCGACCCCCGGCTCATTCGGCGACGCTACGCACACCGTGCAACTCACCGTTGACGCAAAGGGCCGCATCACGGCCGTCTCTCAGATTGGTATCAGCGGCGGCGGTGCATCGATTACAGCGGGCACGCTCACATCTATTCCCGTCTCCTGCACCGTGGGTACGCTCTATTTCGCCACCGATCAACCAGCCGGCCAACAACTGTATACCTGCTCAGCAGCCAACATGTACACGCAAGAAGTAAATCTCGGCGGTTCCGGCGCTCTGGCGGTCTCCGGAGGTTCTCTGGACGTGAATCCGGCAATCGTTCCAAGGCTCACCGCGGCAAATACGTTTTCTGGTTTTAATACTTTTACTAATGGGCTTTCGCTGCTGACCACAAATGCGCAGCCCACCTGCGCCGCCAGCTATCGTGGGACCTTTTGGTATCTCAATAATGGGGCCGCCAAAGACGGCCTGCAGGTCTGTGTTTATAACGGATCGGCCTATGCTTGGGTGAGCTTGTACTAACATGCGGTACTGGATTATTTTTCTACTAGGCGTTCTTTCGGCCGCCGCGCAAACGCCTACCGTGACCATCACCGGAACCGATGGTCTGTCGCATTCGGTCGTACGGATCAAATTCAACGTTTCGTCGAGCTATAGCGCGCTGCGCGTACGTTACATCGCCGCGCCGGGAAGCTGTACGAGCGGTACTGGCGGCACAGTCCAAACTTCCACCGCCAATTTGGCGCGCTTTACTTCCGGTATGGCAAATGTCATTGGCGGGTTGACGCCGAATACGACTTACCAGATTTGTCCGGAGGTGACGAGTGATGGTGTGAACTGGAGCTCAGGGGCTGGAGTTACGGTGACAACCTTGCCGCTACCGGCCGTGCATCCTGCGCTTCCGATTGCGCCTGCTACGTTCAGCACCGACTATCCCGACACAACGGGATATAACACAGTGACGGTTGCGAGCAATTGTAGCGACCTGCAGTCGCGTATCGACGCGGCGCTCGCCGCCCAGGCCACAACCGGAACGATTATCCAAATCCCGGCCGGCACGGTTTGCAGCCAGCCAAATATACAATTCGCCAGGCCGGCCGCTGACATCGTTCAATTCCAGCCATCCGCCATCAATACGAGCACTGGAGCTATCAATATCAATAACCACGGGCTCACAGAAGGGCAGCCGATCACGTTCGGCAAACAGTATGGATCGTTGAGCAGTTTTCCGGCCAGCGCATCCTGCGAGTTCGGAAACGGAGTCATGGAAGGCCAGACGTACAGCGTACATGTAATCGATCCCAATAATTTCCGTGTCTATTGTCCAGATAAAGCCACGCTGATGACGTTTACCAATCAAGGTAACGTGACTAACTATTTTGCGCTTACTTCGTTTCCCCGCAAACTGAAGTGGATCATTATCCGGACCGCAACTCCGGATTCTCAGTTACCGCCGGAACATACCCGCATTACGCCGGCCTGGCTGCCTAAAATGGCGTCGCTTGTCGATCCGGTTGTGAACGTCGGCAACAATGGAGGTACGGCGAATTTCATTACCTTCGGTGACAGGGATGGGAACAACCACTATATGGTTTCGAATATCCGGATTGGTCCCGGAATCGAAATCACAACCGCCGATAGTCCCGAAGCGCACCAATCGAGCGATCCACTTCCTTGGTTCCGGCTGATTTTCTGCAACACCTGGAATAGCAATATCGTTTTTGACCGTACGTATATTCATGGCCAAGGGACACCCAATCGAATGACGGTGGATTGGTTTTGGAATGGCTCGAATATGGGATTGGTTGATTCCTATTTGTCGAACTTGAGCTATTACCACACCATGTACACGGGATTAACCGCTACGATGACCAGCGGCACAACGTTCACGATAGCGGCGGGAGTAGAGAACATGGGTGGTGGTCCCGTATCACTGCCGGCGACAGTGACCGGGACGATTAGCGGCTCGGGAAGCGGCCGGGCTTTCGTCTATTTCGATATGGCGAACTCGAATGCGTTCACGGTTTCTGTTCCGTCCAATATCGCCGCATCCTGCTCCGGCGCGACCTGCGCCACCGCAGCGGCCGGACCGAACGATGGCACTTGCAACTATTCCGATGGATGGCCGAAGGACAGCAGTAACAATCCAGCCGCGGGCCCCATCGCCTGCATAGACATTAGCGGGGGCGCCATCACCGGCGTACATAATGCGGATGCTACTAGTTCGCGATGGAATACGGAAGGCAGCAGCTTCATGATCGGCGGCCAGGGCCCCGGACCCTATGTTGCCAGTAATAACTGGATAGAGGGCGCCGGCCTCCTTTGGCATCACGACGATGGCGGCGGGACCGCCTGGATTCGCGGGGATTACAATTACACGCGCAATACCTTCAAAACGCCGTTTAAGTATATGTATGGCGGTTCCGAATCGGATGGCTTGCGCTATTTCCTTCGTCAGCCGCTCGAGTGGAAGTCTGGCAGAAGAATCAGTCTCTTTGGAAATATCTTCGATGGCGCCTGGGTGGAAGTGACGCCTGCGTCCGTCTTCATTGCGCTGACGAGTGTTGCCGGGGAGGGAATCACAGACGTTGATCTCCAAAACAATACGTTCATGCACGGACCGGGAATTACGAATGTTCCCACGTTGGTAGACGGCGGCGCCGTTCACACCCCTCCACCAGTTCGATTCCGTTTCAAAAATAACTTGGCCTGGGACATTGGCTCGAGCGCCTACTGGGTTTCGCAAGGGGGTGCGAATGCGCCTACCGGTTGGCTTTTTGAAGGACCCCAAGGCGGCGAAGATGTTACTGTCGACCACAATACGATTGTCGGTAACACCGGCAGAGCGCCGGCCATTTTTTGGCTCTTCGATACAAATGTCGAAGGTGTAAAAGTCACTAACAATTTCTTCTATGTATCTTCTGGCACACAAGGTGTGGTCCAGGATGGCGGCATACCCGCCAATGGTTGTTTCAACCTACTCGGGAAGGCTCTCGCAGACTGCAAGTTTACACCCAATTACATATGGACCAACAATGTCATGATGAGTCCGGACGCCAATCAGGCGACTGTTCAAAGCTGGTGGCCGTCCCTTCATAACTACATACCAAGCGACATGAGTCTCAATAATACTGGCTGGTTGTCGTATTCGAAGAAAGACTTTCATGTAACTTCCAAATACTGCTCTGGCTGTTCCAGTCCGGCGAGTGATAGCAGGGATGTTGGTGCCGATATCGACGTGCTGCAGGCCGCACAGGGCAAGGTCACGTTGATAGGTGTTCCCGAATCGCATCTCACCTCTACGTCGGCGGTTGTATCCTTCGTCGCTCCCGATAGCATGGGCTGCCCGGTGGATTACAGCGCTTTAGATCCCAATGTGATTACCAGCTTTACGCGAGTTCCCGATTCCGGAGGAGCGAGGTCCAGAAATATTACTCTTCCGGGACTTGCAACGGGAACCGTGTACCACTATCGGGTGAACTGCGCGGTCGAGCAGCCTACGGGCCAATTTCGTACGCGCTAAATCACATATCAGCGGTGGAGAATCGCGCTAGCGATTCTTCCCGCCTGGGTCGCATAAGTAATCCCGATGCGTGGATCGATCAGCATTAAAGGGATGAACCTCAGCCAATTAGACCAGCGGATGCCGGAGATGGTCACGATCAACAGCAGCGGCGTAAAGTTACGTCCGAAAGCGGCCACCTCCGGCCACACATCCCCGCCTGCCAGAAACAACGCCAGGGCGGAGAATGCTAGTGCAACAAAAGTGTTGTGATCGCGTACCGCGGGTCGTAGGGCATCGCGGAAGACGAATACCAGGGCAGCCAGCATTCCTATGAGCCCCAGGCGGTCCAGGGGCACAAGCAAATTTGCCATCAGGCCGGGTGGATAGTGGAACGGGTGGCCCAAAGTATAAACGATTCCGTACAACGGAATGGGAGAAAGCCAGACCGGACCCGGCTGTGCGGTGTGCATCGTAACGAACAGAGCCCACGACGCAGCCGGGACAGCCGCGGCGGAGTACAGTATCGCGCGCAAGACCTGACGATGGTAGAGTAGCCATCCGCACCAACCGGCGAGCAGCAGAATCCCGGTTTCTTTAGCTAGAACGGCGCACATCAATATGGCGAAGAGCTGCATCGGCGCCTTCCGTTCGGCATACCAGATGAAACCTGCTGTCAATGCCGCTAGCGATACGTCGATAACCATAAGCGGAACAGAAGATAAAGTGGCCGGCATTGCCAGAAACAAAAAACCCCAATAGACGTTGTGGCCGTGCGACACACTCCAGCGCGCCAGCCAGAAGGTGCCAAGAAAAACGAATCCTAGAATCGTCGCAAAATAGGCGCGGTCCACCCAGCGGTCGTGCCCAAAGCATAAGAGAGCTGCCAAACCTGGCACCAGAATGCGGCGGTATCGAACCGTTGGCATGTCCAGGTATTGCGTGAAGTTTCTCCGGAACAGTGGATCGTGCGCTACCAGATGGTACAACTGCCCGTCGTACCCGACTACGTTGGGAAAGCGATAAATCTGTTCGCTTGCTAGTTCGTCCGGCAGACGCATTCTGGTGTCGCCCGTGTAAAACAAACTCGTCCAGTTGTCGTTGTATACGAAATGAACCATGGCGAATTGCCAGCAAAACGACAGCGCCGTGGCGCACAAAGCGAGAAGCAGGGAGTTGCGCAATGCGTATTCCGGCTTGTTCACAGCTACAGAGTAGCGAAGCCGCCAACGGCTACGCCGCTCAACCGGCACCGATTTGATAAACTTCAAAGTCGCCGCTTCGGAAAGTCCTACGGAAAAGATCCGGGTGCCGTTCAAGGAAAGGTTTCAAAATCGCTTGATCGTCCGGGAACGCCGGCGATGTCAGTACATAGCGGGCGCCGCAATTCTTGAACCATTTCAATTGCTGTTTATCGGATGCCTCCGGATCATATGCCGATGAACGATGGCCGCTGACCAAGGTGCTCAAGCGCGGCTTTTTGCAGATTACGACAGCTTGGCTTGGCGTATTGTGTTTAAGAAATGCGCACGCGGACATAAAATCCGGGTTGCCAAAAGACTCGCGGATTGGACTGGTGCTGATTGCGCCAAAATCTGTGAGGCAAGATCCCAGAATGCCGCCTGCGACTGCAACTGTAATGGCCGTGCGGATGCCCCACTTTCCGGGCAGCGAGCGAATGGCGCAGACGATATACAGAAGCCCGAGCGGCATCAATGGAATCAGGTAGCGTCCAATTCCCCAAGGCACAACAAGAATGACACCGAGATAAAGAGGAACGAAAATTTCAACGATCGATAGTCCACATCGCAGCCTTTGTATGTATCCCCAAGTACAAAGGCCGCCCAGCAGCACACAGAATGGAACGCTGAAAAATCTGCTACCCCAAAGAGGAAAAAATAGGTAGTGCAGAGTCCAGGCATACATCATGGCGTTCGCACGAACGGCATGATAGAAAGCTGTTGATTGCCGAGGTACGCTGTCCGTGTAAGACAGAGATTCTCGGAGTGTCGCCGCAAGATGAACAGAAATCAGGAACCCGGCCGTGATAAGGACGATCCAGGCCCCGCGCGGAATTTGCCGCAACCTTCTGAATCGGAGTAGCAGGTAAACCACGAAAACGGGCAAAAGAATTCCACCAACAATACGCACGGCGAAGCTGGCATAAATGGCTACGCCAGCCGCGATCGTAAGCCCTGTGCTTGGCCATCGCCGAAACTCGCATTCCTGGAGCAGTACCAGGGCAATACACAAAAGGCACAGAAATGGAATATCCGAAGTGATACTGTCCTTTGAACTCCAAAGAAAGGGAGTGAACCCTAGCGAAGCGATGATGGCCACGCAATAGACAAACGGAAGGATAGAAAACAGCAAGCGGAAAATTGCCAACAGAGCGAGGCCAAAGCAAACGATGCCGACGATTTTCATAGCTCTCAAATCGATTCCGGCCAGCTTCACGACAGGAACCAAAAGGAGAGGAAAGCCTGGCGGGTATCCGCGGGGACCGATGTCGGGAAAGGACGGATTGTAAATATAGGTGTTCTCCAGCATCGGACGGCCCGTCGCCAGATTGAGTGCTTGCTGGATATATTGCGCGAAATCGTCGCCCCACTCGTGTCCCGATCGCAGAGTGGCAATTTGGGTCGATACTACTGTTGCCGCGACCAAAATGGTCACTAGCCACTGCTTGAGAACGGGACGTCCGCTCGCAGGCTTGTACACTGCCGGGGTAGTCACTGGCTGTTTCCGAGTGGAGTTGGATGGTGGACATGCCAATCCCACGCTGTCTGCACGATCGTTTTCAACTCCGATAGTTGGGGCTTCCAACCCAGCACCCGAAACGCCTTCTCTCGGTCCGCAACTAGCACGGCCGCATCCCCGGGTCGCTGCGATACGGTTCGATACGGCACCGGCCGTCCGCCCACCTGCTGAACCATACGGATCACCTCGAGGATAGAATTGCCGGTTCCTGTTCCGAGGTTGATAGTGTCGGAGCCTCTCTCACCTTGCAGGTGTTCGAGTGCGAGTACATGCGCCTCCGCAAGATCGCTGACATGTACATAATCACGAATGCAGGTGCCGTCCGGGGTCGGATACTCATCGCCAAATACTCGAAGCGTGCCCTTATCAAGGGCCGATAAAATTGCCAGCGGGATCAGGTGGGTTTCAGGATCGTGGCATTCGCCCAATTCACCTTCCGGATCGGCGCCGGCAGCGTTGAAATAGCGCAAGCTGACGTATCGCAGCCCATAAGCCTTCTCGTACCAGCGCAGTACCCGCTCCACGAACATCTTCGTTTCCGCATAGGGGCTGAGCGGATCCAGTGAACTGTCCTCGGTAATAGGCATTCGTGTTTGCGGACCGTAAACCGAACAGCTTGACGAGAAAACAATCTGGCGCACGCCCACAGCCAACAGGGCATCCAGCAGCGCAATGGATTGGACGATGTTGTTGCGATAGTATTTGCCCGGATTTTCCACGGATTCGCCGACATATGCATGGGCTGCAAAGAGCACGGCGCTTGAGATGTCGTATTCCCGTGCGATGCGGGCTATCAACTGCGCGTCCTCGATATCGCCGTGGTAGAAAGGCCCAAAGCGGGCGGCGGCCCTGTGACCAGTGACCAGGTTGTCCAGCACGACTGGCTGATAATTCCTGCGGGCGAGCAGCTTTGCCGTGTGACTTCCGATATATCCGGCTCCACCTGCGACCAGAATGCTTTGTGCGTTCACTTTTGGACGAGTGCGCAATATTGCGCGCCTAACAAAAGCCGGTCCAATATTACCTCTGTCGCTCTGAGGCAGGCAAGAAAACGAGGAAAATAAAAAAGCGAGCGCACTTGCGCGGGACGCTGAAAGCCCGACTCCAAAACCAATCGCACCGCCTCCCTTGGCGAGATCATGATCGCATCCCTGTCGAACGGGATACGCTTCATCACCATTCTTGCTCCCGGTTCCACGGGGTTGTTTTCAAAGAGAGCCAACCTGCCGCACGGTGACAGGCTCTGGCGGATCAAATTGAGCGCGCTGATCCTCTCGGGAGGCGGAATGTGATGAAACACTCCATTCACATAAACGAGATCAAAGTAACTGGGGCTGATATTCTCTACCCGCTCAAAGCGCACTCGGGAGGCGCCGAACCGTTCGACGGCGTGCTCGAGGGCCTTATCGGCTTCGTCGACGCCCGTCACTTCGGCTGCCGGAAACATGCTGGCCAAGTATGCTGTGGTGTCTCCGATGCCGCACCCGAAATCAAGAATTCGTTTCGGTCGGAAGTCCATCGGCAAAATTCCCATTAAATACCGTACGCGCCCGATCAGAAAAAAATGCCGATCCCCTCCGGATAGCCGGATCCCCTGATTCAGCATCTGCTCGTATTCGGCGCTGAGGTCGAATAATGGCTCACGCATTCAATGAAGTTGTTGTCTCAAAGTACTGCCGGGAAGAAGACCAGTACTTCAGCCGCTCGTCCAAGAGGTCGAAGGTGTAGTGCATAAGCCGCGTGATCACGAGAATGATCGCGGCCGACACCAGAAACTCCATCACAAGGAACCGCGACCAATGCTCATAGACGCTGCCGGTGCGCAAGAGTGACCAGAAACTTCTGGCGACCAGAACTCCGCCGGTTAGCACCAGCGCCACAGGAACCACCCAGAACCATCGCATCGTAAAGAACAACTCGATCCGCGACCGGGGGCGTTCCCCCAATTCGTCGAACAACGTGATTTTTATAACCCGATCGGCAAGCGAACTGGCCGAGAAGCAGAGAACCCCGACCATTCCGAGCAGATCGGCGGCCGTAAAGCGATAAATCATCCACTCCAGGACGGACCTGTGCTGCAAGTAGAATAAGGCGGGGCTAGCCATAAGCGCGGCTGCGGCCAGGAAAGATAAGGCGCTCAAGATATCGAGCGGGCGCATCGGCCGGTACAGAAATGCCGCTTCCAGGATGACCTTTAAAAACCGGAAACCGTCCCGAACCACCCGCAGCTTCGATTCACCCTCTCGCTCGTGGTAGGGCATGTCCAGTTCGGAAATTTTCAAGCTCTCGCTGAGCATGGCCCGCGCACTCATCGATGGCGTGAAGTGAAGGCCGTCGGGCAAAGGGAAAATCCTGCGTAAGCTTTCCCGGCGTACCACTCGCATACCGCTCGCTGTGTCGCGTACTCGCGATGACGACAGAACGCTGAGCAGGCTCGCGAAAATAAAATTCCCAACACGCCGAATGACTGGCATTTTGCTGTTTGCATTCAGCCGGCAGCCGAGCACCACGTCGGCCTCCTCCTCGATCAGGTGGCGGCACAAAGGAGCAAAAAACTTCGGATCACAGGTTCCGTCCGCATCCAGAAAACTGAGGAGATCGGCATCCGACTCCATCCATGCCTCCTTGATAGCGGCTCCATAGCCTCTATTTTTCGGAAAGATAATGCATTTGATACGGTCCTCATAGCGAAGCGCTCTCTCGACAGTTCGATCGGTCGAGCCGTCGCTCACAACCGTGATATCAACTGCCGTCACTGGGGAATGTTTCATGATGTAGTGCCGTGCCTCGAGGGATCGCTCAATTATCCCGACAATGCCGTCTTCCTCGTTCAAGGCTGGTATTGCAATGAGCAGTTTCATGGAAAATCACTCGCCACGTGCGATACGAGCGCCGTGTGACGCTAATTGAGCTTAAGATTTGACGCCAGGCAGCCGATTGCGTTTCAAACGGTATAGATAAAGGCGGCTGACGGTTTCCGAGCGTGTCTATAATCGCCATAGGGATGCCCAATTTTCCGCGATCGAGAGCGTGGCTCACGCTGCTTGGCGTATTGATTCTTTACCTAGGTTTGGCAACCGGCCGCGCTTTAAGCACGCAGCCTTGGAACGACGAAGCCTGGTATACATCGCCTTCGCTCAGCCTGATCAAAAATGGGACCACTGCCACACCGCTGATCGAGCCGGTCGGACACTTCTGGAAGGGCATCGACCAGCGCACCTATTGGGTCGTACCGCTAGTGTTTTACGAGCAGGTGCCATGGTTCGAGATTTTCGGCTTCAGTTTGCTAAGCGCTCGCTTACATGCCATGGCCTGGGGCCTGGTCACGTTGTTTTCCTGGGGATGGATCGTACATAAGCTCACTGGTGATCGGCTCATGGCGTTGGTCACGATGGCGGCGCTTGCCTGCGATTACCAGTTTGTTTCGCAGACTGCGCTCGCCAGGATGGACTCCATGGCGCTCGGGCTTGCATCCCTCGCCATGTTGCTCTACTTGTGGCTCAGGGAATCGCATTTTGCATGGGCCATTTTTACGGCGCAGTTCGCTGTCATGGCCTGCGGGCTCACCCATCCTACCGCCGGCGTACCGGCATTTGTCGCTCTAGCGTTTCTGACCCTCTATTTGGATCGCCGGCGCCTTGGCTGGAAATCGATCGCCGTGGCCATCGTTCCGTACTTAATGGGAATCGCGTTTTGGGGTTGGTACATCAGCTATGCTCCCGACCTGTTCCGGGCTCAGTTCTTTGGTAACGTAAGCGACATCGATCGTTTGGGCGGGTTTTCCCACCCCTTCCACGCAATCGTGCGGGAGTTTGGGCGTTACGCAGGAATGGCCGGTTTCCAACCCGGTATGCAGCCCTTGTACCGTATCAAGCTCGGCGTTATCCTCGTGTACTTCCTTGCCGTGGGATGTCTCTTTTTGCGCAAAGAAACCAAGGACAATCCAGGCATCCGCACGTTACTTTGGCTGTGGACCGTGTATTTCGTAACGATGACTTTTTACGACAACACCAAAGAAGTAAAGTACGCGATCCATATTGTGGCGCTATTCGATGCTGTGGTGGCGGTGTGGGTTGTGAGCTGGTGGAGAAAAGGAAGACTCGAGCGAGCGGTGAGCGCCGCCGCGGCGGCCGTGTTTGTCGCGGTCGGCATCGGCGGCTTGCTCTATACTTCTGTCGTACAGCGCGACTACGAGAAGATCTATCTCCCGGCTGCTCTGTTTCTCGAGCATGCTGCGCAGCCTGGAGACTTGATTCTTGGTGGTTCGGAGCTTGGCTTCGTTCTCGGCTTCGATCGCAACATCGTCGATGACAACTCGTTCACCTACGTTACTCATAAAAAACCTGTTTTCATTGCGATGAGCAAAAACTACAAGGAATTCCTGCGCGCTTCTCGCGTAAAGACGCGGCCTATGGCGAATTATTTCGATCGGCTGCTGGCCGAAAAATACGTGCGCGTGTATTCTAATCGCGGCTACGACATTTTCGAAGAGCGATCGCGGGTCAACGCTCGGGAATAGCGGAAGCGCGCGCCGGTGTGGGGCGGGCCTGGCGAATCGCACGCACTTTTCGAATCGTGCGCCAGGTGAAGATGCGCGTGACGCCATAGTTCCAAACGGAACTGAGAACCAGGCCGAACAAGCCAGCCGCATACCAGGGAAATCCGGCGCCGCCGGCGAACTCCGCGGTTTCGAGATTGATCAGCAGGCCAAAGGAACACGCCACGTAGAAAAGAATGAGACCCCGTAGAATATTCCAGCCACGCAGCCGCCGGTCGCGGTAAGTGATCGCGTTGTTGAGCAGAAAATTGACCGTCATGGCGGCAAGCGTGGCGACCACCTGGGCCGGGCGGAAAGAGATGCCTAGCCAGGTAAGCTGAATCCACAAAACGGAGAGGTACAACGCCACGCCAAAAGCTCCTACAAGGCTAAATAACACAAAGCTTGGGGAGACGTAGTCTCCAATGAATTTGTCCAGCAGCAGTTGCAGATACTCGACCCCGACCAGAATGTCGAGTTTGCTTTCTCCGTGTTGGCGATTGCGAAATCGATACGGAACCTCCTCCAGACGCACCGGCCGGTGACAGGACGCCAGCAGATCGACCAGAATCTTGAAGCCGATTCCCGAAACGCCATGCACCACCTCCATCAGAAATGGCCGGGTCAGGACGAAAAATCCGCTCATCGGATCGTTGATTTCGCAACGGCACACGGATTGACTGAAGCGGCGGCCGAGCATGCTGAGACGAACGCGATGCTGCGCGAACTCTCCCATACTTCCGCCGGCGACATTGCGGCTGCCCACTACGACGTCGAGATTTTTCGTCTTCAGCCGCTCGAGCATTTCGGGGAGCAGCGCTTCATCATGTTGCAGGTCGGCATCCATGACCGCCACATAGGGCGCGGAACTGGCCAGCATGCCTTCGACACATGCCGAGGCGAGGCCGCGCCGGTTGATGCGATGCAATATGCGCACGCGCGGATCTCTTTGTGAGATCTCTCGAGCCACATCGGCGGTACCGTCCGGGGAATCGTCGTCGACGAAAATCACTTCATAACGAATTTGCCCCAGAGCAGCCGCCAAAGCCTCCAGAAAAGGCGCAACGTTATCGCGCTCATTGAACGTCGGTACAACGACCGCTAATTCGCTACTAACGGAAGACATCATTTCAATTGGTAGGCCTCACGCGCACTTCGTGACCAGATTCTCTCCCCTTCCTCTTCGGTTAGTTGGCTGGTAAACTTGGCGACGATCTCCGCCCATTTGCTGTAGCCGATAGCAAGTAGGCACACCGGCCAGTCGGAGCCAAACAGGACACGTTTCGGCCCGAAAGTCTCCAGCGCAATATTCATGTAAGAGAATAGCTGTGGTTCCGACCACGCCGTATGATCCGCCTCGGTTACCAATCCGGACACCTTACAGTAGACGCGGGGACGCTTCGCTAGTTCTCGCATATTTTGCCGCCATGGCGAGACCAGCCCGTCGCGTACGCGCGGTTTCGCCAGATGATCCATAACAAAAACCTGGTTTGGGTGC
>Ga0157374_10003570_pt1 | contig 13096 bp, 11 predicted proteins | sample M25metaG_FD_115308 | JGI IMG/M metagenome (GOLD analysis project Ga0157374, IMG submission 115308) | Miscanthus rhizosphere microbial communities from Kellogg Biological Station, Michigan, USA - M2-5 metaG | ecosystem: Host-associated > Plants > Roots > Rhizosphere > Soil | place: USA: Michigan...
AGTGTTAGCGCCATCGGGACGGCCGGGCGTGTACGGCACGGTGCATTTCAAGAACCAGGCGACCGGCGTTGTTACCATCGACAAAGACGGAAATGTCATTCTGGTGGGCCAGTACCGGTTCCCACTGCAGGCTTACAGTTGGGAAATTCCGGAGGGGGGCGGATCGCATTCACACCCAGCATTGGAATCCGCGCAGCGGGAATTACGAGAGGAATGCGGGCTGGCCGCGGAGCGCTGGATGGAACTGGTGAGCATGGATCTTTCCAACAGCGTGTCGGACGAGCGCAGCACAATTTTCCTGGCGTGGAAACTTACGGACGATATTGCGCAGCCGGACGAAACGGAATTGCTGCAGGTAGCGCGGGTGCCTTTCTGGGAGGTACTGAAGCGGGTCAAGCGTGGAGAAATCCGCGACGCCATGAGCGTCGCGGCTCTCCTTCGAGTGGCTGTGATGGCACTGCAAAACGAACTGCCGGAAGAAATTTCAAAAGCAATCGGTAGTTGCGCGAACCGTTAAACGCCGTAGGCCTTCTCGCCGAAGCCGGCCGGGTGTGAAAAGCTTAAGCGCTTGTTAGTCCGTACACGGAAGGGAATATTTTCTTTCTGGATTCCACGGGCGCGAATCGTTTTCAGGCGCTTTCGCAGGCGTTCCGGATCCATCCCTGCGGAAGAGCAGACCGCTTTGAAATCTTTGTTATCGTCAAACAGGAACTGCTCTGCTTTACGGCTGAAAGTAAGCGGACCACAAATCCATTCCTCGAGTGACTTGGTGATCACGGCGCGCCACAGCCGTTCTTCCGCCGTTCCCTTATCACGTATCTGCAAAAGTGAGCTCTTGAACATGACGACTTCCCCCAATTGTTTTGTTGTGGCCGAGCGGTCTGACACGTGCAGTTGAAGGACCAGAACCGCGCCCAACTCATCGGAAAATGCGCGCTTTAGCCCCCCAGTTATGGCAATTCGGCATCGGCTATTAGGAATACAGGGCTTCCAATACATTTTCCGGTGTCTTTTTAGTCACCAAGGGTTCCCTGTAGTTTTAAGCGGGAGCGGATAGTACGCAGAACGTCGAACGGGAAAGAGCTGATCAGGCGGGAATTTTTGCTCTGTTGACAAAAAAATTACAAGTTCTGTGCCAATAAAAATCGTGACAAAAAAAGTCAGGCGCGTTCTTCGAGGCCTGGAATGTGGTCAATACTGCGCTGATTTTTTTCCCGCCGGTACGCTTTCAGACCTTCAGGACCGAGTTTGCGCGCCCACGCGGACAGTTGATCGCGCTCGCCTTCATACCGCAGCAACGGGACGGCGTACCCGCAGGAATCAGAGATCCGCGAGACTTCGACCGAAATAATCGCCCTTGCACCCTCCTGCTCGGGAAAGTGAGCCGCGAGCTCAGCAAATTCCTCTTGTCCGGCCTCGACCACCGTTCCGCGGCCATGCACGCGCAGGATGTTGGGGGGACCCTGAAAGGAACAAAACATTAAAACGATCCGGCCATTTTGTTTCAGGTGAGAGATGGTTTCTATGCCGCTACCCGTTAGATCCAGGTAAGCAATTGTCGTGGGGCCCAGGATCCGGAGAGTATCGAGGCCTTTGGGCGAAATATTGATGTGACCGTCGGACTCAAGAGGCGCAGTACTCACAAAGAAGATGGGCTGAGCGTCGATGAATTTCCGGGCAGAGTCGTCAATTGAAGAACGGTGCTTTCCCACGGCAGGCGCTCCTTGTCCCTATCGTAGCATGTGAATTTTTAGGGCGGGAGCGTGCGAAGTGCGGGGGAGTTCGTGGTTCGGCTTCCTCTTCGCTTCATGTTCGCCTGGGTGTATAGTAGCGCGAATAGCGATGCCGAAACTTGCCACTTTCCGCGCCAAGCAGGATTCCTCGGCGGAATCCTCCGCAACTTCCGCGAACTACTCGACCAGTATCCTGCACGTCGATATGGACGCATTTTTCGTTTCAGTCGAGCTTCTTGATCGGCCCGAACTGCGCGGCAAACCAGTAGTGGTCGGGGGGCAGCCCGATCAGCGGGGCGTCGTTTCCGCGGCGAGTTACGAGGCCAGAAAATATGGCATCCAGTCAGCAATGCCATTGCGCACGGCAGGTCGGCTCTGCCCGCACGCCATATTTCTTGAACCACGGCATCACTTGTATTCGGAGTGGAGCGACCGGGTCGCGGCCATTCTTGGAAAATATTCCCCCATCGTGGAAATGGCCTCTGTGGACGAGGCTTACCTTGACCTTTCCGGCACGGAACGATTGCACGGACCCCCGCTGGCGGCCGCCGATGCGCTGCTTCGTGAGATCACGGCGACGACCGGGTTACCTTGTTCGGCCGGGCTGGCTCGCACACGGCTTGTTGCCAAAGTGGCCAGCGACCAGGCGAAGCCGCGCGGCCTTGTATGGGTTCCCGCCGAAAGCGAAGAAGCATTTCTCGCGCCCCTCGACGTGAGGCGGATTCCCGGCATCGGCAAGGTGACTGAGGCAGCGCTCAAGTCCGCAGGCATCGAGAAAGTCGGGCAGCTTGCGGCGATCGCGCGCGAAAAGCTGGAGCAGGACTTCGGAAAATGGGGTACGGCCCTGTACCGGAAGGCGCGCGGCGGGGACACCTACGAATTTTTCGTGGACGCTGAACCGAAATCAATCTCGCACAACCGCACGTTTTCGAATGACACGCAGGATCGCGCAGCGCTTGACTCGACGCTCAGTTGGCTGTGTCAGAAAGCGATGAAGAGATTGCGTGAGGCGGGGCTCCGGACGAGGGTCGTCACCGTGACAATCCGCTATGCCGGATTTGAGACTATTACGCGCGCGCAAACCCTTCGCGAGCCGACGCATCTCGATCCCATCGTATTTGAAACCGTAAAAAAATTGTTTGAGCGGCATTGCGACCGCACCCGGAAAGTGAGGCTTCTTGGCGTGGGGCTTTCTTCGTTCACGCATGGCGGAGAGCAGTTGGATCTGCTGGATGCATCGCGCCAGGACAAGCTTGAGCGGCTGGCTCGCGCCACCGACTCGTTGCGCGACCGTTTCGGATTTTCAAAGGTTCAATTTGGCGGTTCGATGACTAAAGATCGCGGCAAAGGCGAAGAATAAGATTGCCGGGCTTTTGTTGCGCCAAACCTTCAGGTTGGCATCCTGGGCGTAACTCGGATGCCCGCCTGAAGGCGGGCGCTACAAAGTCTGCCTTCAGGATTTCTGCAGAACGCTACGTAGTTCGCGAATGTCCTTTACCTTTTCGATTCCCATAATTTTATCAACGAGATTGTTGCAGTTCTCTTTGCCGAGGACCGGTTCCACCAGGTCGCGGGTTTTCTGAATCACTTCTTCCCGGGTCATCGGATTGTCCACCGTGCCGCGAACATCGGTGACGCGCTCGGAGAGAACAGTGCCGTTGTTGAGCGTGATCTCCACGATCGCCTGTCGCGCGGGTTCCAGCTTCTCGAGTTCTTCACTCGGAACCAGCTGCACCTTGGCGCGCATAGCCAGAACCGCAGGGTCCTTCATACGGGGCTTGTCATGCGCGGCGGCGAACGACGCGGTTTTATCGAGGATCATCACCGAAACCATGTGCTGCAGGCAGATGTCCGGCATTTCACGGTTGTCCACCACGCGGGCCTCGGTATTAGCCAGCCGCACGACGACGGATTTGACGTCCGCGGGATTCACAGGATGCTTTTTCAGAATGTTGTAAATGCAGTCGAGTGGCGCCTGGATCGGCGAACCCACGGTCCACTTCTTGATGTTGGTCCGCGCGATCTCGTAGCGCTCGCCCAGTTGCGAGACGAGTTCCTCGGTGTTCGCTTTCGGCGCGTAGGCCAGAAAATAATTATCGACGCCGGAAAAAATATCGTCCAGGCCGTTGAATCCCGCATGAACCACGAGAGCGGAGGTGACTCCGCTGCGCGCCGTCATGCCCGCAAAGACGAAGGCTTTCTCGATGTGCTCGGTATCGCGCGTCCACGCGCCGATACCGGAAGATTGCTGCGCCGTGTAATCGAGCAGCCAGCGCATTTGCTGGGCGTTCAAATTTGCCGCGCAACCCGCGGCGGCCGCCGAGCCGAAAACGCTGGAAATCGCGTGCGTGCTCTTGTGGCTGTTGTTGCGGAAATCGAGCGAACCGAAACTGATGGTCATGCGCGGACCAATGTCATAGCCGAGGGTCACAGCACGCAAAAATCGCGTTCCGTCGATGCCAAACTTTTCTCCCGCCGCCAAAGTCGCGGGAACGATCGAGCAGCCAGGATGCGATTGCGAAAATTCATTGGAATCATCGGTCTCGTCGGAATGTGCCAGCATGCCGTTGACGAAGGCTGCTTCCGGAGGGCTCGAGGTCATTTTCGACGCCACGATCGTGGACGTCTTGTCCGTGTTAAAGTCGCGCGCATACTGAAACGCGGCGCGGGCCGGCGGCAAGTCCGAGCCGGAAATCATTGCAGCAAACGTGTCGAGGATATGATGCTTGGCCTTCTCGACCACATCATCCGGTAGAGCGCGCCCGCCGGCCTCGCTCATGTACGTGCTGAGCTTGGCCATTACAGGGCTGATCGCGGCATCGGCGGCGAAAAGTCCTGCGGGAATGGTGGCTGCGGCAACGGTCCAACCTGCACGCTGAAGCAGGTCGCGTCGGCTCAAGTTTCCTGATTTTGTTGTTGGCCGCTTGCTGGCTTTCCGAAGTGGTTTCATACGTTTTTCTCCCGCAGAATCCTAACACGGTGACGGCTTGTCGATAAAGGATTACGCCCGCCCGTTTGGTTCGTAGCGGCCACTCTAATTTTGGGCGGGGATCGTTCTCAACGCCAGAGTTTTGTCCATCGCTCTGTCTGGCGCATAATCGCAGAATGACTCCGCGCGAATTGGCCGAAAAGATCTGCGCGACATTGCGACGGGAGGGACACCAGGCGTACTTCGTCGGGGGATGCGTGCGCGACCTGAAAATTGGCCGCGAGCCCGCGGACTACGACGTTTGCACCGACGCGCGCCCCGATCGCGTCCAGCAGCTTTTTCCGCAAAGCATCGCGGTCGGCGCAAAGTTTGGTGTCATTTTGGTGGTGGAGGACGAGGTGCAAGTCGAGGTAGCCACGTTTCGCTCCGACGTCGGGTATTCCGACGGACGCCACCCGGATAAAGTGGTTTACTCGGAAACTCCCCAGGAAGACGTCCAGCGGCGTGATTTCACCATCAATGGATTGCTGCTGGATCCGGCGACGGGCGAAACTCTCGACCTCGTCGGCGGGCTCGCCGATTTACAGGCGGGAATCGTGCGCGCGATCGGCGATCCAATCCTGCGCTTTACGGAAGACAAATTGCGCATGATGCGGGCCGTGCGATTCGCCGCGCGATTCGGTTTCCAGATTCAGCGCGACACCATGGCTGCGGCTCAGAGCCTCGCCGCGAAAATCAAGCAGGTTTCCGCCGAGCGTATTCGCGATGAACTGACCAAGCTGCTAACCGAAGGCGCCGCTCGGCGCGGTTTCGAGTTGCTGGATGAAACGGGATTGCTGCCGGCGGTGCTTCCGGACATTGCTCGGATGAAGGGCGTGCAGCAACCGCCGCAGTTTCATCCCGAAGGCGACGTGTGGATCCATACGCTCATGCTGCTCGAAAAGCTTCCGCCGCATTGCTCTCCGACGCTGGCTTGGGGCGTCCTTCTGCATGATGTTGGAAAGCCGCCCACGTTTACTCCGGCTTCCGGACCTGGTTCTCGCATCCGCTTTAACGGTCATGAGGAGCTCGGCGCACGCATGGCTGAAAACGTCTGCCATGAGCTGCGTTTTTCGAACGAAGATACGGAACAAGTTGAGAAACTGGTAGCGAACCACATGCGCTTCAAAGACGCCCCGCAGATGCGGGCCGCGACGCTCAAACGCTTTGTGCGCCTGCCTCATTTTGAGGAGCATCTGGAGCTTCACCGGTTAGATTGCCTGGCCAGTCACGGCAGCCTGGAAAACTACGAGTACGTCCAGAAGTTTCTGATGGAAACTCCCGCTGAAAAAGTGTATCCCCCAAAGCTGGTCACAGGGGATGATCTCAAAGGCATGGGACTGGTGCCAGGACCCCGGTTCAAGGAAATTCTGCTGGCCGTGGAGGAGGCGCAACTCGAAGGACGGCTCCAGGACCGGGAAAGCGCCCTGCAGTTTGCCAAGTCAATCTCCCAGTCTTGAATGGCTGAGATCGAGAGGCCTAGCGGGTAGCTCAGGCGCGCAGGACAGCTAAGTACCCGATTATGCGGTCCTACATAGAGACCGTACCTGATTGCGGCATGCTCACGAGGTTCGTATTCTTGCCGATGTGAGCAATACGCAAGGCACAGGAGCGGCATAAAATGTGGATCGTGAATCGAGATGCTGTAAAGGGTTTCCTTTTTATCGGTTTACCTAGAATCGTTGCTTTTATGCGCCATCTGCTGGTTCTTTAGTCAATCGCACTAAAGTTTGTTGCTTATCCCTTTGTTTCTTTGTGGTATCTTTTGGGCCTGTCCTGCATCTAACCTGAATGTCGAGCTTACTTGACACTGTTTTGCCTTTGGAATATTAAGGGGGACACAATGAGCGAAAAGTCGATTCCTATCCCGAAAGAGCTGCCTATCTTGCCTGTGCGGGATACGGTCCTTTTTCCTGGAGGCGTCCAGCCTTTAACCGTTGGGCGAGAGGGCTCGTTGGCCCTGCTGAACTCCCTGCACGGAGATGAAAAGCTGCTTGGAATTGTGGCCCAACATGATCCCCGCGTGGAAGAGCCGGCTGCCGCCGATCTGCACCTGGTCGGGACCGCCGCCAAAATCCACAAATTGGTCAGAATGCCCAATGGGAACGTGGTCGTTTTCCTGGAAGGTCTACAGCGAATACGCGTGGTGGAACTGATCAGCTTCCGTCCGTTTTTAACCGCCAAGGTAGAAATCCAACCGGATCTAGTTGGCGATCAGGACGCCGAATTGATGGCGCTCGAACGCAACGCTCGCGAACTGTTTCGCGACGTGGTAGCGCGTTCTCCTCAGCTTTCGGATGACCTGCAAACCGCCGCATTGAACATCGAAGACCCGGTTCGCCTGGCGGACTTTATTGCCGCTAACCTGCCTTCGCTTCCTACGTTGCTGCGCCAAGAATTGCTGGAAACGGCGGACGTACGGCGTCGACTGGAAACCCTGATTCGCGAACTCTCCAAGGAACTGGAAGTTCTGGAGCTTCGCAACAAGATTCAGGAGCAGGTGCAGGAACAAGTCAGTCAGAGCCAGCGTGAATACCTGCTGCGCGAGCAGCTCAAGGCGATTCACAAGGAACTGGGCGAATCCGACGACGGTCAGGCCGAGATCGACGAGCTGCGCGAAAAGCTTGAAAAATCCGGCATGCCGGCGGAGGCTCGCAAGGAGTGCGACCGCGAATTGAAGCGGCTCGCCAAAATGACTCCTGCATCGGCCGAGTACATGGTCGCGCGCACTTATCTGGAATGGATGATCTCTCTACCCTGGACAAAATCGTCGGGGCTGGAAGAGATCGACATCGCCAAGGGCCAGGCCATTCTGGACGAGGATCACTACGACCTCGAGAAGGTCAAGGAGAGGATTCTCGATTATCTCGCGGTGAAGAAACTCAAGCCGGGGATGAAGGGGCCAATCCTGTGCTTCCTCGGGCCTCCAGGAGTGGGAAAAACCTCGCTCGGGAAATCGATTGCACGAGCGCTGGGACGCAAATTCGTGCGTATCTCCATGGGAGGCATGCACGATGAAGCGGAAATCCGCGGCCATCGCCGGACATACATCGGCGCGTTGCCCGGACAAATCATTCAGGGAATTCGCCGCGCGGAAACCAACGATCCAGTGTTTATGCTGGACGAAGTGGATAAGCTCGGACGCGATTTCCGGGGGGATCCTTCGGCGGCGCTGATGGAAGTGCTCGATCCGGAGCAGAACGGTTCGTTCCGCGATCACTATCTGGACGTGCCGTTTGATTTGTCCAAGGTGCTATTCATCGCGACGGCGAACATGATCGATCCGGTTCCGGAGCCGCTGCGAGATCGTATGGAAATCATCGAGCTCGCGGGCTACATCGAAATCGAGAAGATCCAGATTGCCAACAAGTACCTGATTCCCAAGCAGGCGGAGGAGCACGGGCTCAAGGTGGGCGAACAGATCGAATTCACGGACGACGGTTTGCGCGAGATTATTCACAGCTACACGCGTGAAGCCGGCGTGCGGAATCTCGAACGCGAAATCGCTACTTTGATCCGCAAGCAGGCGCGGCGCATCGCCGAAGGCAAGACCGAAAAGCTGGTGGTCACGCCCGACGTGGTGCATGAAGCGCTTGGCGTACCGAAGTTCCGCGCCGAACGGGAAGTCGAGGAGCGCGTCAAGACTCCCGGCGTTTCGGTCGGACTGGTCTGGACGCCTTCCGGCGGCGACATCGTCTTCATCGAAGCGAGCCGCATGCGAGGCGGAAAGCAGTTCACCATGACCGGGCATCTGGGCGAAGTGATGCAGGAATCGATGACCGCAGCGTTGACGTGGGTCCGCGCCAACGCCGAACGCTACGGAATCGACCCTGACTTCTTCCGGAAGCAGGACATTCACATCCACGTGCCATCAGGCGCGGTGCCAAAGGATGGCCCGTCGGCTGGCGTGGCGATGGTTAACGCGCTGGTTAGTTTGCTCTCCAACCGGCCCATTCGCCCGCGAGTGGCTATGACGGGTGAGATTTCGCTCTCCGGCATCGTTCTGCCGGTTGGCGGAATCAAGGAAAAGGTGCTGGGAGCAAAACGCGCCGGAATCCGCGAGGTGATCTTGCCCGCGGAGAACGAGCCCAACGTGAAAGAGGATCTCCAACCGCACATGCTCGAAGGAATGCAGATTCACTTCGTGCACACGGTGGACGAGGCGCTGGAAATCGCGCTCTCGACACCCGTGCCGGTTGCAGCGCCTCTGAAGAAGGGCCAGATTCCTCCGGTGGGACCGGCTCCATTGGTGCCTCCGATCCACTAAATCTGATCAGCCAAATGCAAGATAAGCCCGGCTCTCAATTCGAGAGCCGGGCTTTTTGTTTTTGTGGCACAGGCTGAAGCCTGTGGGGGTTCGTCCTTGCAAGATCAAACCCCACAGGCTGAAGCCTGCGCCACGGATACGCGTGGTTGCTGCTAAGATTCGGCAATGGCGCGCGCGCGCAAATTGTTTCCCATCTACGGCAGTACGCTGGCAAACAGCATGCTCGTCACACTTGTGCACGATCGAGTCGTTGCCGGCTTCGTCGCTGCTTACATCACGCGGTACGATCGCCAGGGCATTCTGGGCGGGCCGGCGCGCGACCGCGAATTGGCGGAAACCGTGGGGCGCGAAATTCTGCTGGCTATGATCGTTGCCGTAGGCGACTCCCTGCCCGCATTTTTCGGCAGGAAGCAGAAGAGCAAGCTGAAAAGCGAAGAGAAAGCAGCCGTTGATGCCTTTTTTGCCGAGTTGCTGGGCGGATTGGAGCGGGCAAAAAACTGGAATGCCGAGGACCGCAAGGAATTCCGGCGCGACCTGAGCTTGTACGCGGATTTCAGCGCGCGGCGTGAATTGGTGGCGAAAACCAGGAAGGGCAAAAAGCTGCGCGAAGAGGAAGCTCCGTTCGTCGCGCGGGTAGCGTTGCTGCTCGATCCCTCCATGCTGGAACAGGCGCGGATGGCAGCGCGAAAATTCTATGGTGAAGTCGCGAAACTCGCACAGAAACTCCTGCGGAAGACGCTTGGGTAGTGCGGGCTTCAGCCGGCTGGTTTGGTCCTTGCAAGGACGAACCCCCCGCCGGCTGAAGCCCGCGCCACGAAATCCTACGAAATTCGTTCTACTTGCACGGCGGTGCCGTAAGCCAGCACTTCCGTAACGCCCTGCATGATTTCCGTAGCGTCATAGCGCATGGCCACCACCGCATTGGCCCCATGCTCGGCGGCGTGCCGCATCATTAGTTCAAAGGCCTCCTCGCGAGTCTTCTCGCAAAGTTCCGTGAGGATCGTGATATTTCCGCCGATAATCGTCTGCAATCCCGCTCCAATCGAGCCAAGCAGGCTGCGCGAGCGCACAATGATGCCGCGCACGATTCCGTAATTCCGCACGATGCGATAGCCGGGCAATTCCTGCGAAGTGGTCACCATCATGGACTCGACGCGTATGGGCATGGCTGGTTCTCCTTGTGTACGGTTTGGATTCATAGCGATAGTAACGAACGCATCCAACGGATGTGCCGCGAAATTTATCTGATATGCTCCGGCCTGCACCTTTGGATGAGGCGGTTCGCGGGACGGGCGATGCTCACACTGTTCTACGTGCTGGTGGTTGAACAGATTTTGCAGGGCCTCTACAGCCTGTGGGAAGGGCTGGGATGGCTGCGACTTGTTCAGCGGCGTTCCGGCGGGCATTCGGGATTTTACACGCCGCGCGTGGCGTTATTCTGTCCCGTCAAGGGCGCTGAGCCAGGGCTGGATCAAAATATTTCCGCCCTGATTTCCTTTGATTATCCCGATTATGAAATATTCTTCACCATGGCCAGTGCCAACGATCCTGCGCGAAAAATCATCGAACATGCTACGGCGACAAGCGAGCGCAAAGTTCATTTCGTGATTGCCGGCACGCCCAACGAGTGCGGAGAAAAAGTAAATAATTTGCGCGCGGCTATCCCCCAGGCCACGGAAGGCTTTGATGTTTATGTATTTGCGGATTCCGACGGGCGTCCGGGAAGAGGCTGGCTTCGGCGGCTCGTGGCGCCGCTGGAGGATGCCAGTCTGGGAGCGGTGACGACCTTCCGCTGGTTTTTTAACCAGACCGGCGGGTTCTGGAGTGCTATGGCTTCGGCCTGGAATGCGCCCGTGGCCACTTATCTCGGTGACCACGGCAGAAATTTTTGTTGGGGAGGTGGAACCGCGATCCGTCGGGAACGCTTCGAGCAATGCAACGTGATTGAATTCTGGAACGGCTCGGTGAGCGACGATTTCTCGCTCACGCACGCCCTGCGCCAAGCCGGGTTGCCGATCCTGTTCGCACCGGAATGCATGGTCCCCACGATTTTCGATTGCGATGCGGCGGGATTGCTCGAATTCACTAACCGGCAGATCATTATCACCCGCGTTTACGAATCAAGATTGTGGCGTCTTGGCGGCCTGGCTCACGCGTTGTATTGCGGCGCGGTTCTTTTGGGCGTCGGTTTGTTTTTCGGCAATCTTTTTACCGGCGCTCCTGGCCTTCACTTGCTGTTGCTGGCGATTATGCCACCCGTGCTCAGCATGGGGCGCGGCGTGCTGCGGCTCGCGGCGATCATGGAAGTTCTGCCGGGGTGGAAGACGAAATTGTTGTCCGATGCCTGGGTGTGGACGTTTCTCGCCGGGGTCGCCCCGTTTTTAGCTCTCTGGAATACGCTCGTGGCGTTATTTACACGGCGAATCCGCTGGCGCGGCATCTGCTACCAACTCCTCTCGCCGGGGCAAACACGCATTCTGGTACGTTGATCCATTCACGACGTTTTTCTAAGCATTTCATCGTTATCTTTTCCGTGCCGTAACCGACAGAGGCATTGAAATGTTTCACGGAGACAAGCCGAAAATAACTGGCAAGCCAACTCAAAGCCCGCGATAGCATTTCGCGCCCTCCTGAAGAAACATCGCGTGCATTACGATCCAAAATATGTTTTCGGTTGAGAGGATTGATAGGCTGGAAGTGTCGCCCCTCCGGGGCTTGTGACCTATTCGATTCGAGTCCCCACCGATTAAACGGTGGGCTACGATCTTTCGTCCCTTACGGGACTTCTCACATTAGCGCGTGGTCGATCAAGATCAAGAGAAATGGGACGGTGGGATTGCGGTCAGGCACTAGGAATTTTTGTCCGGAACACGGTGAAAAATTTGCAGGTACTGGGAAATTCTACCGAGGGTCAGGGGAACCCTGTACCGAAGGGACAGTCAAGTCCTTCTGATTGAGTAAGAAGAGATTTGCGTGGGGGATGGTAGGCGGTTTGCAGGGTATTTGTGTCTTTTTTGAATCATGTGCAGTTGCATTTCATGCCTAGAAGCGTGGATTGCAATTATTCCGAGAAGATGCCAGGGGCGCTCCTCATCCTCGTAGTCGGTCCCGATGCCGGTCTGCTGGTAGTTACGCTCGGATTGTTATGGTGAAGTTGTTTGGAATTGCCCGAGCTCGTTTTTAAACCAAAAATAAAATAGGTCCTTCTCCCCGGCTTGGACTTAAAACTGTGAGGCTAACCCTGATAAGTCGACGCAAGCAGTCTATTGAAACGCAAAATCAACGACCTCCATTTCTCCCCCAAAGCTACGTTCTATGTGAGCGATCCTCGGGTGCAGCCCGCTTTCGTGTCGATGCGGAACCGGACGGCAGCATCCCTGTGGAAAAGATTGCAGGTTTACTAGCGGTGCATTGTCTCGTACGAGGCCAGGCGCCCGAAGATTACGAAATGATGGTTGTTCCCCGGGTGTCGCTCCTGGAGGCCGCCGCGGAGCGGGCCCAGGAACTTCTAGCCGCCGGGCGCGCACTGGGCGCCGGCGTGAAAGTGAGCCGGCGAGAACAGGAAGTCCTGGACTGCATCGTGCAGGGCTGTGCAAATAAAGAGATTGCCTCGAAGCTGAACGTCGCGGAACGTACTGTAAAGTTCCACGTATCTTCGTTGCTGGCAAAGTTTGGAGTGACCGATCGCGTGTCACTCACTCGTGAGGCCTCCCTCGGCCGGATGCCGTCTAGCGTTTCTTCCGCACCGGCGGAGCCGCAAAATTTGTTCGGTTTTCCGCTTCGTGGACAGCAATCCGTGCAGGAAGAACTTCCCGCAGCCAGTGTGCCGGCAAAAAATGTCACGCCACAGCGAGATGCTCCGCGCAGTCGCCATCGTCTGTTGCCGATTTTGCGCGAGCGGTTTGCCACGTAATCTGGGCGCTATCTCTCCAGGAACCAAACGGCCCATCCGATGTTTCAGCCGGATGGGCCGCTTGCTTTATTGGAAGAGTCTGTTGGATCACGACTGCGCGAATGTCGTGACATTCGCTCAGAAATTTCCGGTGAGGCGTACTATTTCGCTGCCGAGTAATGCCCCGCGACTTCGTCCTAGTTCACAACATTCCACCAGGCCTCAATGTAGTCGGG
>Ga0157374_10003571_pt1 | contig 13092 bp, 10 predicted proteins | sample M25metaG_FD_115308 | JGI IMG/M metagenome (GOLD analysis project Ga0157374, IMG submission 115308) | Miscanthus rhizosphere microbial communities from Kellogg Biological Station, Michigan, USA - M2-5 metaG | ecosystem: Host-associated > Plants > Roots > Rhizosphere > Soil | place: USA: Michigan...
CGCTGGAGGAGATCCCGCTCGGCGATCTGGCTGGTCCGAGGTTGACGCGCGTTTACGTCCGCGCGTTGAGGGCCGTCGAGCGAAAGGATACGGCCGGGTTGCGTCCTGAGCTGGCGGCGCTCCAGGACGCGCGTCAGACGCTGCTGACAACCTTATCGAATCGTCGCGAAGGAGCGGAGCAGTATCGCCGTCGCGTCGAAATCATCATGGTCGAGATTCGAGGACTGCTGGCGCTGGCCGAACGGCGCGAGGCGCAGGCGGTTGACCTGCTGACGCGGGCGATGAACGAAGAGGACGCGATGCCGATCGAGTTCGGACCGCCGTTCGTGGACAAGCCCTCGGCCGAACTGCTTGGCGATGTCCTGGTTCGTCTCGGACGACCGGCCGAGGCATCGGGGGCGTACGCGAAAGCGCTGCAGCGAACACCGGGGCGCGTGGCGGCGGTACGTGGGCTCGGCCGCGCCAAGCCGTAACGGCTTAGCCCTTCTGAGCCGCCTCGACGAACCCCTCGAAGAGCGCGCGGAATTCGCCGGTCCGGAAAAAATTCTCCGGGTGCCACTGCACGCCGAGGCAGAAGCGCGCTTCGGGATCCTCGATGACTTCGATGACTCCGTCCGGTGCAGTGGCCGTCACGACGAATCCGCGAGCGACATTCTTCACGGCCTGATGATGCCGGCTGTTCACTTCGAGCGCCTCGTCGACGAGCCGCTCCCGCATCAACCGCGCGAGCAGGGAATCCTTGTCCACCCAGACCTCGTGCGCCAGTTCGTAGGGCTGATGCTGCGGAACGGGCAGGCTGTGCGTGAGAGCGCCGGCAATCTGTGAAGGAATGTCCTGGACCAGCGTCCCTCCGCAGGCGACGTTGAGGACCTGAACGCCGCGGCAGATCGCCAGGATCGGCAGCTTGCGCGCGCGGGCCGCCAGCACGAGCGCAATCTCGAATTCATCGCGGCCGGCCTCGGCCTCTTCGACCGTGGCGTGGGCGACCTCGCCGTACCTCGACGGTGCCACGTCGCCGCCACCGGTCAGCATGAGGCCGTCGATTCCCGCGAGTGCCTCTTCGATGGCCATCGACGAGTCGAGCGTATGCGGTTCACCGCCGACGTGAAGGATGGACTGCCGGTAGTCTTCGAGCTTCCGACAGTTCGCAATGCCAATGACTGTCATGGTCACATTCGATTCGGGACGTCTATCCCCATCAGATCGAGCGCCCGCGTGAGCTGTACGCGCACGTACGCCACACCGGCGGCTCGCCACCGTTTCCGATCCGCATCTTCTTCGCTCAGGATCGGGTACCGATGGTAGAACGCGTTGAACGTCTGCGCCAGCCCGAACGTGTACTTGGCGAGGCCCGAGAACTCCAGCGATCGGACAACGGTCTCGACTACCTCATCAAGACGTGAGGCCTCGAAGACGAGCGCCCACAGGTCGTGGGTCGGGTCGTCGGACTCCTCCGTCAACTCCCGAGGCGCGGACTGGTCGAGGCTTTCCAGCACGTTGGCCTCGGACACTCCCTCCCGCTCCTGCAGTTTCTGCATGATGTTGCGCGCGCGCACAACGGCGTACTGCAGGTACGGGCCGGTTTCACCCTCGAAGCTGAGCGCCTCCTCGATGTCGAACACGATCAGCTTGCCGCGGGAGAACTTCAGCATGAAGTAGCGAATCGCGGCGACCGCGATTTGCGCGCCGGCCCGGGCGCATTCCTCGGCGGTGAATTCCGGGTTGCGCTGCGCTACTTCGCCGCCCGCCTTGTTGGTGAGCAGGTCGAGCAGATCGTCGATCTTCACGCCGAGGCCTTTGCGTCCCGACACCTCCACAAACGGCTTCCTGGTGTCGTCAGCCTCGGATTCGTATCCCAGTTCGCGCGCCGTGGCATGAGACAGCGCGACCATCTCGTACGAGAAGTGGATCGAATTCCCGGCCTCGGTGGGATGGCCGAGCGTCCGAAGCGCCTGGCTGAGCAGCGCCTGCAGATACATCTGCCGGGAGTCGATGACGTTGTAGATCCTCTTCGCGCCGCCGAACGCCGGCGCGCCAGGCTCTCCGTCCACTGAAGTCGTTGCCCACAGCGAACGGTTGTTGGACTGCGTGGCGAAGCGCCGGTACCTGAAATCGAGCCCGAGCAAGCCGAACTTCCAGAACTGGTTCGCGAGATCCTTGCCGACGTAGGTGACGACGCCGTTGGAGCGGACGATCACCTTTTCCCGCTGTTCGGGATCGTCGCCCTCTTCTGTGGATGGCGTTTCCTTTTGCGCCGCGGGACTGCCGCCATCGTCGATGCGCATGACCCAGCAGCCCGCGAGCTTGCCTTCGGTCTGCAGGAAGACCGCGCCTTGCGCCTTCAATGTTTCGAAGGCGTGAGACCAGAAATGCAGCCGGAGGATATCGCCCTCGTACGTCAGCAGGTCGTAGCCGATGTTGAGCCGCGCCATCGTCTTCAGATGCGCGCGGACGATGCGATCGACGATGAACGCGCCCATCGCGGCGGTGTCGTTGCCGCCGTGTTCGAGGTCGTGAAGAACAGCGGCGCGAATCGCCAATCGTTGCGCGTCACCGTCGTACCACTCGGTCACCTTCGAGTACAGGTCCCAGCAGTAGTAATCGAACCGCGTCGTGTCGGCGATCGTTCGCACGGCGTCGAGCGTGAGGCGTTCGAGCTCGCGGAACCCGACGATCACGTCGGCGACCTGAACGCCGGTGTCGTCGATGTAGTTCTGGGTTTCGACCGGCGTGCCCCGGAAGCTCAACGCCCGAACCAGCGTGTCGCCGAGCGCGGCGTTGCGCAGGTGGCCGATGTGCGCAGCCTTGTTCGGATTGATGGCCGTGTGCTCGACGATCGTTTTCTCGTCCGCGCCCGGCAGGGGCGCGACCTGCTGGCGAACGCGGGCGGTGAAGAACGCGGTCCGATCGAGATACAGATTCAGATAGCCGTTCGGCGTGGCGACGATGCGTGCGATGCCCGGAATAGTGCCGAGCGCTTCGCCGAGTTCCTTCGCGATGGCGCCCGGCGCCTTGCGCAGCACACGCGCAAGCTGAAAGGCGACCGGGACGGCGAGATCGCCGAGACTTCGCGTCGGCGGGACTTCGATGGCGAACACAGGGACTTCGGCGACACCGAAACGTGTCCGGATCGTGCCGCTGATGGCGTCGTGGACCTGTCGTTGAAGACTCAGAATCATGTACGGGTTGCGACCGAGGCGGCGCCGAAGCGCGCTAAGCTCGTGATACGATTACAGTTTGTGATCTTGAAGCGCGCGAGCCTGCGACAGCAGATGCGCGATGGCACGTCGCTCGTGGCATCTTAACCTGACATGCGAGAAGCCGGCATAGGCCGCGTCCTCGTCGCCAGCCTGCACCAGGGCATCGCGGATATCCTCCCGTCCCGTCTGGGGTTCTACGAAAACTGGCTCAACGCCGAGGGACTCCGCGAAGGTACGATCGGGCTCGCCCCGCTGTACGCCGTCCTCAGCTTCCTGCGGCAGGAGGGCGACGCCTACAAGCTGATTACCTCGCGCGCGGGGGAGTATGCGGCGGACTGGACGGTGCAGTCGATGCCGCCGCTTCAGCACGCGATGCTCAAACGCGCGCCGGTCTGGCTGCGGCGAAGGCTCCTGCTGCGCCTGGCGCGACGGCTCGTGCACAACAGCTACAGCGGGAGCCGCGCCATCTGGAGGCTGCGAGGCAGCACCGCCCGTGTCGAGCTGCGCGCGTCCGTGTTCTGCACCGTCCGCGAGCGAGTGCCGTACCCGTTGTGCGGCTTCTACTGCGCGGCGTTTGCCCGCCTCATCGCACTCTTCGACATCGCCGCGAGCGCCGAAATCCAGGCATGTCGCGCCGCCGGCGAGAAGACATGCGTGCTGAACGTCTCGCTGTTGACCGCTCAGCCGGTGGGTTCCGAATCGGCCGAGGCCTTGTGACGCGCCTGGTGGTCACCCCGGCTGTCGTCGTGACGCTGGCGTTGTCGTGTGGAGCTCAGGCGGCCGCGCAATCCGCGGGCGCGACGCAGTCCCCGCGTGTGCTCGTCATGCCGTTCGAAAACGTCACGCGCGGCGGACCGCTATTCTGGCTCACAGAGGCCTCGGCGGTTCTGCTGGCCGACGATCTCAACGCGCTCGGTGCCAGCGCGATCACTCGAATCGAACGGCGGCAGGCGTTCGAGCGCCTGCAGGTCCCGCCGGCCTCGGTCCTGACCGATGCGACGGTGATCCGGATCGGGCAGCTGGTCGGTGCCTCGCAGGTGATAGTGGGATCGCTGCTGATGGAGAACGACGCCCTGGTGGTTCGCGCGCGCAGCATCGCGCTCGACACCGGGCGCGTGCGTGCCGACGTCACCGAGCGGGGACCGCTGCCGGAACTGTTCGCGACCTTCGAGCGGATCGCCCGGAAGATGGCGCTGCCGTCGGCGGCCTCCTCGGCCGACATCGAGAAACAGCACCCACCGGTCACGGTGTTCGAGGCCTACATCAAGGGGTTGGTCGCAGACACGCCGGCGACGGCGATCAGCTATCTCCGTGCCGCGCTGGCGGGACAGCCATCGTTCGATCGCGCGCGGCTGGCCCTGTGGGATGTGTATGCCGAGCAGGGCGATCACGCGCTAGCGCTGGCGGCGGTCGAATCGGTGGGCGACGACTCGCCCGTGTTTCGCCGTGCGCGCTTCCTGGCCGGTTTGTCGCAGCTGAATCTCAAGAAATACGACGAGGCCTTCGCCACGTTCAGCGCGCTGGCAGCCGTCGACCCGTCGCCCGCGCTGCTGAACAACCTCGGCGTGGTGCAGCTTCGCCGGGGCGGCGCACCGCAGGGCGGACAGCCCACCTACTTCTTCAGCAAGGCGGCAGAGGCTGACCGCGACGACGAAGATCTGTTGTTCAACCTGGGGTACGCGTATTGGCTCGATCGCGATGCGACGGCGGCCACCTACTGGCTGCGCGAGGCCGTGCGGCGCAATCCGGCGGATGCCGACGCGCACTTCGTGCTCGCGGCGGCCTTGACAGCCGGCAACAACGGGGCAGAGGCCGGGCGCGAGAGGGAGCTGGCGCATCGGCTGTCTGAAGCGTACGCGCCCTCCGCCCGTCCGGGCGGCGATGCCGTGCCGAAGGGTCTGGAACGCCTCAAGCCTCAGGTCGAGCTTCCGCACGCGAGGCAGATTGATGCCCGGCTGACCAGCGACGAGCAGCGAAACAGCGACGAGATCGCGCGCTTCCGCCTGGAACGGGCGCAGCGGCTGTTTCAGCAGGAAAACGATCGCGAGGCCATCGTCGAATTGAACCACGCGATCTACGTCTCCCCGTACCTGGCCGAGGCGCATCTTCTGCTTGGCCGGTCGCTGCTTCGGACCGGACGCGTTCACGAAGCGATCGACGCCTTCAAGATCGCGCTCTGGAGTACGGAGACGGCCGAAGGACATGCCGCGCTCGGCGAGGCGTACCGGCAGGCCAGGGATTTCGCCGCCGCGCGGACTGAAGCTGGACGCGCGCTCGTACTCGATCCCTCGTCGGCGGAAGCCAAAGAGGTTCTTGCGAAGATCGACGGCCGCTAACGTGCTAAAATCACACCGGTTGTGGCACACATCCAGGACGAAGGCTTTCACGAGATTCAGCTGAACGGGAAGCAGCTTGTCTTCCTGTTCATGGCTGCGACGGTCGTCTCCGTTGTGATCTTCCTCTGCGGTGTGCTGGTGGGCCGCGGCGTGAAAGCGCAGCTCAGCCCTGCCGGCGAGATCGCATCGTCGAGCAGCATCGCAGAAACGACCCCGACGCCGCAGGCTGCCACTCCGGCCCCCGCGCCGGCCGCCGGATCCGATCCGACGACCGCGCCACCGCCGCCTCCGGCCGCCGACGAGCTCAGCTACTTCAATCGCCTCGAGAAGTCGTCGCCTGCTGCGGAGCAGCTGAAAACCGAGAAGCCGAACGCGAAGGCAGCGGAACGTCGCGAGGCGCCGGCAGCCGTTGCTGAGCGCACGCCGCCGCCGGCTGCAGCGCCTGCGCCCGCGCCAGCGCCCGCCAAGCCGGTTCAGGAAGCCGCACCGGCACCCGCGCCCGCGCAACCGGCTGCTGCCGCTGCCGCGTCGACGCCCGCCGCGCCGGCAGCCGAACCGGGAGGGCAGGGGTTTGCCGTGCAGATCGCCGCGCTGAATGTGCGCAGCGAGGCCGACGCTATCGCGAAGCGGCTCAGCTCAAAAGGCTACACGGCGTACGTGATGACGCCGCCGAACGGTACTCCGTCCGTCTTCCGCGTGCGGGTCGGCAAGTTCAACACCAGGCGAGAGGCTGAATCGGTTGCGGCGAAACTGCAAAAAGAAGAGCAGTTCAAGCCGTGGGTGACGCGTTAGCCGATTGTCCTCGCGACTATCGCTTGCGCTCGCGTCCGCCTCGGGTGTTCTCCTCGCACTGAGCTTTCCGAAATTTGGTCATCCGGCGCTCGCCTGGATCGCGCTCGCGCCGCTGCTCGTCGCTCTGCCTCGCGTCACGCTCGGGCGCGCCTTCCTGCTTGGTCTGACGACCGGCGCAATCTACTTTACCGGGACGCTCTACTGGATCACGCGCGTGATGGTGATCTACGGCGATCTCGCCCCATGGGTCGGCGTGCTCATCAACGCCGCGCTCATCGTTTACCAAGCTGCGTTCCCGGCGTTCTTCGCGTTGATTGTCTGCCGCCTCGCCGCCGCTTATGGACGCCCGGCGCTGATGGCGTCGCCTCTCGTCTGGGTGGCAGCCGAGATGGGGCGCACGTACGTCATGACCGGTTTCCCGTGGGTCCTCCTGGGATACAGCCAGACCAGCGTGTTGCCGATCGCGCAGCTCGCGAGCCTTTTCGGCGTGTACGGAGTCTCGATGCTCGTCGCGTCGGTCAGCGCGGGTCTCGCCCTGTCCTGGCCTCCGCCGGCGTTCGCGGGGTCACACGTGGCCGAGGGCGACCGATTCCGGCGGTGGGCGCCGCTCGCGGCCGCACTTGTCGTCGTATTCACGGTTGCCGTCTGGGGAAGCCACCGTGCCGCGGTAGCGGAATGGTCGCATGCGGGGACGCCGATTCGCGTCGGGATGATTCAAGGCAACATTGCGCAGGACGAGAAGATTCAGCCCGCCCGCGCCGCCGCCATCTTCCAGGACTACCTGCGGATGACGCGCCAGGGGATCCGCGAAGGCGCGGAATTCGTCGTCTGGCCGGAGTCGTCGACGCCGTTCCGGTTCGAAGACGATCCGCTCGGAGCCTTGCAGATTCGTACGCTGGCGCAACAGGCTCGCGTCTCGATCCTGTTTGGCAGCGACCAGTTCGTGCGCGGCGCCAATGGCGCACCGACGACGTTCTACAACTCGGCGTTCATGGTACGTCCCGACGGGACCACTGGCGGCGTGTACCGCAAGATGCACCTGGTGCCGTTCGGCGAATACGTGCCGATGCAGAAGATGCTGTTTTTCGCGGCACCGCTCGTCCAGGCCGTGTCGGACTTTTCGGCCGGCGACGAAGCGACCCTGTTGCCGGTCGACGGCCATCTGGTCAGCACGGCAATCTGCTACGAGGTGGTCTATCCCGCCCTGGTTCGCCGTTTCGTCATCGGCGGCAGCGAGATGCTGACGACGATCACCAACGACGCGTGGTTCGGGCCGACGTCTGCGCCGTACCAGCACTTCGAGCAGGCGGCGATGCGCGCCATCGAGGAAGGCCGCTACCTGGTGCGCTCGGCCAACACCGGCGTCAGCGGCATCGTCGATCCGTATGGGCGCGTCCTGGCGCGAAGCGCGATCTACGAGCCGGCAGTGCTCGTCGGCGACGCACGTTTCCTGAACACGTCGACGTTCTACGCACGTCACGGCGACATCCTCGCCTATGCGGCGGTGGTGGTAACGGCGCTGCTGTTGTTGCTGGCGCGCCGATAACACATTTTCATTCACGTGTAGTGCGGACCTTTAGGTCCGCAACGTCGGGCAGGCCTGAAGGCCTGCACGACATCGGAATGAAAACGCTGCAGCCGTGTAAAATAGCGTCATGTCCACAGTCGACGAGTTGATGCGCCGCTACGAGGATCTGAGCAAGCGTGCTGCCGATCTTCGGAGCTATCTTTGAGGCCACACGACCAGACGAAGAACTGACCCGTCTTGACGTGCGCGCCGCATCCCCCGATTTCTGGAAGGACCAGGCGGAAGCGCAGAAGGTCCAGCAGCGCCGCCGCCGCATCGAGCAAGATCGCGATCTCATTCTCTCGCTCAAGAAGAAGAGCGATGACCTGGCCGTGCTCATCGAGTGGGCCGAGGCCGGTGAAGCCGTCGACGCCGAATTCGCGTCGGGCCTCGAGGCCCTCGATCAGGAGGTCCAGGCGGGCGAGATCAAGAAGATGCTCGGCGGCGAGCACGACCGCAAGAACGCGATCATCACGATTCATCCCGGCGCCGGCGGCACCGAGTCGCAGGACTGGGCCGAGATGCTCCTCCGGATGTACATGCGCTGGGCCGACCGCCGCGGGTTCAAGCGCGAGATCATGGACTACCAGCCGGGTGAAGAGGCCGGCCTGAAGAGCGCGACGGTCATGGTCACCGGCGAGTACGCCTATGGACTGCTCTCGGCCGAAGCGGGCGTTCACCGGCTCGTGCGCATCTCGCCGTTCGATCAGGCGGCGCGCCGGCACACGTCATTCGCGTCGCTGTACGTCTGGCCCGAGCTCCCCGAAGACGTCGACATCGTCATCGACGAGAAGGACATCCGCATCGACACGTTCCGGTCGAGCGGCGCCGGCGGTCAGCACGTGAACGTGACCGACTCCGCGATCCGGATCACGCACCTGCCGACCGGGCTGGTGGTGTCGTGCCAGAACGAGCGATCCCAGCACCGCAACAAGGACTCGGCGATGAAGGTCCTGAAGGCGCGGCTCTACGACATCAAGATGAAGGAAAACCAGGCGAAGCTGGATCAGATCAGCGGCGTCAAGAAGGAGATTGGTTTCGGGAGCCAGATCCGCAGCTACGTCCTTCATCCGTACCAGCTGGCGAAGGATCACCGCACCAAGGAATCGATCGGCGACGTGATGCGGGTCCTCGACGGCGATCTGGACCCGTTCATCAAGTCGTATCTGATGAAAAAATCCAACGGCACGCTCGGTCAGGCCACGCCCGACGAGGATCTTGACTGAGCCGCCTGCGCCCCTCCGGGGCTCCGGCGAGCCAGGGGCGTCTTCGCCGGGGCCTTCCTCAGGCTTGGCGCGCCGAAGCGCGAAGCGCGAAGGCGGGGGTGGACGGCATGCGCTGCTGGTCGGCGCCGGCATCTTCGTCAGCCGGCTCACCGGGCTGATCCGTCAGCGCGTCTTCTCGCACTATTTCGGGCTGCGCAACGACGCCGCGGACGCGTTCACCGCCGCCTTCCGCATCCCCAACTTCCTCCAGAATCTGTTTGGCGAGGGGGCGCTCTCGGCTTCCTTCATTCCCGTCTACGCCGCCTTGCTCGCGCGCGGCGAACGGCGTGAAGCGGATCGCGTCGCCGGCGCGGTCGCGGCGCTGCTGTCGCTCGTCGTCGCCGTCATCGTGCTCATCGGCGTCGTCGCGACGCCGTTGTTGATCAGCGCCGTTGCCCCGGGGTTTCACGGCAGCAAGCGCGAGCTGACGATTACGATCGTCAGGATCCTGTTTCCCGGGGCGGGCCTGTTCGTGGTGTCGGCCTGGTGCCTCGGCGTCCTCAACAGCCATCACAAGTTCCTGCTGTCGTACGCGAGCGGCGTGATGTGGAATGCGGCGATGATCGCGACGCTGCTGGTCTTCGGCGCCGGCACGACGCTGCCGCGGCTCGCCGAAATTCTCGCGTGGGGATCGGTGGCCGGCAGCGCGCTGCAGTTTGCCGTACAGGTGCCGTTCGTCTGGCGCGTCGCGCCGGATCTCCGCTTCTCGCTCGATACCAGCTCGGAACACGTACGGGAGATCGCGCGCAACTTCGCGCCGGCCCTGCTCGGCCGCGGCGTCAACCAGGTCAGCGCCTACATCGATCAGCTGATCGCGAGCCTGCTCGGCACCGGCGCGGTGACCGGCCTGCAGAACGCATCGACGCTCTACACGCTTCCCATGAGCCTGTTCGGCATGGCCGTGTCGGCGGCGGAACTGCCCGCGATGTCGGGCATCGCCCATGTGGATCCGGCAGCGGCGGAGACGATTCGCCGGCGCCTCGACGCCGGCCTTCGCCGCATCGCGTTTTTCGTCGTGCCGTCCGCCGTCGCGTTTCTCGCGCTCGGCGACGTCGTGGTCGGCGCGTTGTTCCAGACCGGCCGCTTCAGCTCCGCCGATTCGATCTATGTGTGGCGGATTCTGGCTGGGTCGTCGGTCGGACTCCTGGCATCGACGCTCGGTAGGCTCTACTCGTCGACGTACTACGCGTTTCGCGACACCAGGACGCCGCTGCGTTACGCCGCGATCCGCGTGACGCTCACGACGGTGCTCGGCTATTTCTGCGCGATTCCGCTCCCGGCGATCCTGGGCCTTGCGCCGGAGTGGGGAGCGGCCGGGCTCACCGCGTCGGCCGGCGTGTCGGGCTGGGTCGAGATGCTGCTGCTGCGATCCACGCTGAACGCGCGAATCGGGAAGACGGGTCTGTCCGCGGGTTATGCTGCGCAGCTCTGGGGATCGGCGATCGCCGCGGCCGCCCTCGCCTGGGGCGTCAGGGTAGCGCTGCCGTCGCTGCACCCGATCATCACGCCGTTCTTCGTTCTTGGCGCATATGGCCTCATCTACCTGGCGTTGACGCTGCTGCTGCCAATCCCGGAAGCGTCGTCCTCCCTGGCTCGTCTGCGCCGTTAGGGACGCCGGTGTCTGGTTTTATCCGCGGATTACAGGATTACGCGGATTAGGAAGCCTGATGTCCGGCGGCCCGGCCGCAACGCGGCCGGACCGCTCGAGCCCCGGACGCGGTGAACAAGAGCCCGGTGCGTTCTGTGGCTTTTGTTCACCACGTCCGGGGCTCGACCGGTGCGGTGTTTCCGCGCCGCCGGACGTCAGTCATTTGCTCGCCGGCGTCGAATCCTGCTCGTCTGAATCCGCGAAATCCGCGTCATCCGCGGCTGATCCCGTTTTCCCCGTTTCCAGAGATGTCGCACCCCCATCGCCCGTGTATGATTTCAGCGATGACACCAATCGTTCGACGCACACTCGCTCTTGCCACGATCTTTGCGGTCGCCATCATCTCGGTGCAAGCGCAGGAGGTGACACGAAAACAGATCGAGGGCGTGTCGACGTTCGCGCAGCTCGACACGACGATCGCCTGCGGTGGCGCGACCCGGCCGGAAGCGATTCCTGAGCTCGGGAAGATGGGCTTCAAGTCGGTGATCAATCTTCGGCTCGCCAGCGAAGAAGGCGCCCAGGTGGAGAAGGAAGGCGAAGCGGTGAGGGCTGCCGGCATGCGGTACGTGCACCTTCCGTTCAACGTGCAGTCGCCGGATCCGAAACTCGTCGACGACTTCATCGCGGCGGTCACGCTGCCCGCCAACGAGCCCGCCTACGTGCACTGCGCCGCGGGCGGCCGCGCTGCGGCGATGTGGATGATCAAACGCGTCGTCGCGGATCACTGGGACGAGCAGCGCGCGCTGACCGAGGCCAACGCGCTCGGCCTCAACGATCGCCTGCGGCCGTTTGCGCTCAACTACATTCATACGCACACGATATAGCTCTCGCGGGCACGGACGCAGACGCTTTAGCCCTAAGCTCTCAGCCCTAAGCCCTCTTCAACGTGAAGGCACGGTTCGCAATGCCTTCACGTAGATATAGTCGCCGAGCGGCGAGTCGTCGTTGTTGGACGCGTTGGCGGCGACGTTGAACTGCACGGCTCCGGATGGCGCCGACGGGGCGGTCCACTCGATCGTCCACGAATTCGAGCCGGCCACCGCGGTGCGCGAGCCCGTCTGGTTGTGCTGAACGAACGTGAGGGCTTTGTCGACCGCGCCAGGGATCAATTGCGCGCGCGCGTCGAGCAGCCGCCACGAACCGGCCTGCCGACCCTTTTGCTTGCCACTGGCGAATCGCGCGGCGATCTCGAATCCGCCGCGCCGAAGTCCCTGCCGGCTGATCGTCACGGTGATCGGATACGTCTGATCGGGCGCGAACGACGCGGGCACACCGTCGAGCGTGAGCGTACCTCCGGGCGCGTTGATCGGGTTGTCGATGTGGCAGAGGTGGCAGGTCTGCTCGCCGAAGCCGCCGGTCACGTTCGGATAGGGGCCCTCCTTGAAGGCGGAGACGGCCAGCGGCAGCGCGATCACAAAGACAGCGCACGGCGCTAGAATCCGGATCATTGGAGGTCATTATGCGCGTGAAAGCCGTCTCGATGTGCGCGCTGGTCGTGGCGTTGTTGGCGCTCGTGCAAGCCAGCCCGGCGATCACAGACTCCGTTCAGGTGAAGTTCGACGAATGGATGACCCCGAGCAAGCCCGCGTACCCGCACGACCCGGCCGTCGCGCCCGACGGATCGATCTGGTACACCGCGCAGCGCGCGAGCACGATCGGGCGATTCGATCCGGCCACGCAGCAGTTCAAGGAGTTCCCGCTGCCGACACCCAACTCCGGACCGCACGGGCTGCAGCCCGATGCGAACGGCAACATCTGGTACACGGGCAACTCTGCCGGCCTCATCGGCATGGTCGATGCGAAAACCGGCAAGGTCACCGAGTACAAGATGCCCAACCCGAAGGCGAGGGATCCGCACACCATCGCGTTCCTTCGCGACGGCCGGCTGTTCTTCACGGTGCAGGCCGGGAACTTCGTCGGCACGCTCGACCCCAAAGTCCCCGGCGGCAACATCAAGCTGATCGAAGCGCCGACCGTGAACTCACGCCCGTACGGCGTGCGTCTCGATTCGAAGGGCGTGCCGTATTTCGACGAGTTCAACTCGAACAAGATCGGCAGCATCGATCCGAAGACGCTGGTCATCCGCGAGTTCACGCTGCCGGCCAAGGACGCGCGCCCGCGTCGCATCGCCATCGGCAAGGACGACACCGTGTGGTACGGCGACTACGCGCGAGGCTTCCTTGGACACCTCGATCCGAAGACGGGGAAGGTCGAGGAGTTCCAGTCGCCCGGAGGTCCCGAGTCGATGCCCTACGCGATCGACGTGACGGCCGACGGCGCGGTC
>Ga0157374_10003572_pt1 | contig 13091 bp, 11 predicted proteins | sample M25metaG_FD_115308 | JGI IMG/M metagenome (GOLD analysis project Ga0157374, IMG submission 115308) | Miscanthus rhizosphere microbial communities from Kellogg Biological Station, Michigan, USA - M2-5 metaG | ecosystem: Host-associated > Plants > Roots > Rhizosphere > Soil | place: USA: Michigan...
CAGCAGCGTCGATTTGCCCGATCCGCTCCGGCCGACAATCGATGCGAACTCACCGTCAGGCACCGTGAACGTCATATCGTCAGTTGCGGTTACTTTTGTATCACCCGAGTAAAATACTTTGGAAAGGTTTTTGACTTCTAACATATTATTCACTCCTTAAGACTTCAGATGGTCGGATTTTGGCAATCATGCCCGACGACAACGCACTGCCGAGTACGGCTATAAGTACTGCGGCGCCGAAACCCTCGAGTAATAACCCAGGGCCAACTTGAGTTTTGATATCACTAAAGCTCCTGGTGGCGGCATTGCTACGGAAGCTTCGACTGAAGCCACCACCGCGTGGGCCGGTGCCGATTGTGACTGGGCCGCCTCCAACTTGACTCAGTTTACCTCCGGGTGTGTCTGATGCTGCTGACGATGTGCTATTGTCTACGAGCATCTTCGTGACTGGCTGGCCGGCAATTACCCCCAGTAGCAGGCCGATGACCGCACCGGCGATGGTAAGCGTAAGTGCTTCGACCATGAATTCTCCCATTATCCGTACGTTGCTGCCGCCTATAGCTTTCACAACACCAATCTCTTTGCGGCGTTCACGCACGATCATAACCATTGTAAGCAGAATTATGACCGCTCCGGCCGCGACCGCGCCGATGAGGCTAAAGGTCGAGATTGTGCGGACATTGTTGAGCGGTTTGATTTCCTGATCTACTTGATCCTGGGAGTTGGTCACATCTGCCGAGCTGGAGCCGAGCGTGTTTTTGACCGTGGTAGTTACTGAGCCAAGGTTATCGACGGAATCTACCGTTGCGACAGCACTGGTTACTACCCCGCTTTGGTTGCTTAAGCGTTGCAAGGTGGCAAGTGAAACCACGACCGTATCATCACCGCTACGTGTACTGGAGCTGAAGATTCCGGCGACAGTCAGGGTCGCGTCGTATGCCGTGAACGTCGAGCCTGCTTTCAAATTGTTTTTGTCCGCCATCGCCTGGCTGATCATTGCCTCATTTGAGTCTTTGCTAGCGTCAATAGCTTTGCCGCTCTTGATCGTCACTGCGGTGTCGTTTATGTGCGCGGCGTCATTAGTGCCTAGGAACGACACGGGCAGGCTGAAGTTAGCTGGCAGGCTGCCTCCGCCGCTGATAAAGAAGCGTGGGCCACCATCACCGCCACCGCTCGCGCCACCATTACCGTCGCTATTTAGTGTAATCGGCGAAGTCAGGCTGGTGGTCGAACCGCTGCTCGCATCTTTGCCAAATGGCATCGGCGAGTCGGAACCGGTCGTTGGCAAACGGTCGGTCAGGGTTTCGGTCAGGTTCGCAACGTGCGCAAGAGACTTCACTTTATTTAAGTCATTCGTTGTAAGGGCGTTGTTAGCTTGTGAACCGGGCGTAAAGCCGGCTGGTGAGATGTCGATAGTGTTACCTATAGTGCTTTTGACGTTTTTAATTTTGTTGTCTACAGCTTTTTGCGCCACTAGCATGGTGAGGCAGAGACCGATGCTGAGGCCGAGTATGACGACAAGTGACGCAGTACGTATGTAATTGCGAAATGCGTTCCGCACGCCCCGGGCTACTGGGTTCATGGTAAATATCCTGTTTAGGTTGGTTCTGGCCGGAGTATACGCGTGTGTTGCTGTGGGCTGGCTGGACGAATCGCGTTAAAGCTTCTGGTATACTGTTGACAGATACGGCCCGAAAACAAAATGCCCAAGAAAACTCAAGTTAAAAAACGTTCTCCCGCATGGCGGGTTGGGTTAGCGTTGGCGATACTGCTCGCTGCTATCTATCTGCTGCAAAAAAACTGGCACGTGGTCGAGTCCGGGTTAAAAGCTGCAGCACATGCTGACGGAACTTGGTTTAGCTGGTCGCTATTACTCATGGCATTTACCTTTATGATTGCCGCAGCGATATATGGCGCGCTGGCACTTCACAAACTTAAATATGCCCAGACTGTGCTCATTGAAATTTCCTCGGCGTTCGTAAATAGAATTCTACCATCAGGAATTGGCGGCCTGGGTCTGCATGGAGTCTATTTGTTTAAAAAGGGACATAGCGCAGCCGAAGCAACAACCGTCATCTCGGTAAATAATCTTGTGGGAATGCTTGCGCACCTTTTTCTGCTAGCGGTAGTTATAACAGTTCGACCGAGCACGTTTAGCGATTTTTATACTCATAGTCATTTTGCAAAATCGTGGCAGGTAGCTGCGTTTGCTGTAGGAATCGTTGCCATCATATTGGTCATTCCAAAAATTCGTCGTGCAATAACGAGATTCGGATATAACATTTTAAGTAGCATCCGAAAACTTCAGCTCTGGCAAGTTATGACGGCCTTCGTACTTGCACTTATGATGACTGCAACATACACGCTCATTTTGTTCAGTTCAGTGCAATCGATTGGAGTTAACCTGGGAATATTGCAATGCTTCGTAGTATTTTCCATCGGCATGCTACTTGGCACAGCCGCACCGACACCAGGTGGGCTGGTTGGCGCGGAAGCCGGATTATACGCTGGGCTTGTTGGCTACGGTGTTTCGGCGGCTGATGCCGCGGCTGGAGTCATACTTTTTCGGCTTGTTTCGTACTGGATCCCGCTTATCCCCGGCGCCATCTCCGTCCTTATAGCTCGGAAACAGGGGTTAGTGTGAAAAATCACACTAAATATACGTTAATAATCACAAACGAAACCCTACATATAGTGCATACTACATAGTATCAAGCGGTGGAAGCTTGGGTAACAAAGGAGAAATAAGTGATGTACGCATTCGGCGCAAGAGGAGACCGAAAACACACAGGCCAAAACACATATATACCCGGCGAATATCTTGTCTTCAGGCACGAGCCAAAAGATGTCCGGCTTGCTAGCCGTGGTTCATACGGCTTCCGCAATACATACATGCTAAAACGCCGTCTGGTGCGCAGTTTCCGCAAAACTCGGCGAGTAAATTGAATTTCAGGCGGTAATGTCGACAGATGTTTCGAGTACTGCTACGTTCTCGGTGGGTATGTGGCCATTGGACATCTTAACCCCATGGAGTGATTCATTGTGGGTAGCAATACCCAGCTGGCCGACAGTAGCAACCATCTGAGCGGTTGCCCAGTTTAGCGGGTTATGCGGCGAAGGAACTATAATTTCGCGGCCACCTTCACTGTAGGACAAATAATTTTCGGGTAACTTGTAAGCTGTCGCCGGCACAGCCTGGTAAGACCCATCATATTGCTTCGCAACTGTCCACCGGTCGGGGCCGGTTATGTGCCCTAAGTTTCGGTTTAGGTATTTAGTGCTTATCAAACGGTAGCGCCGAGCTTCTGAGGGGTCGTGTTCGCGTAATTTATCTTGGCTCCGCTTTGCGGCCCACTCCCCGAGCTGTCCATTCGGGTGAACCCATGCGGCAAGCCGGCCCTTTGGCACGGCTTCGTTCCGGAGTCTTTGTTTTTCGTCGTAATCCGGTGCTTGCCCAGTTATGGACGCTGTTGCCAAAATCTGCAATTTTATAGCACTCACCTTTGCCTGTACTGTTTCCGTCAAGAAATTTTCACCCTGGTACGAATCATCTTTGTACCGTGACAGTCCTCCGGTTATTGGATCTACCAGGCTTTCCAGTTGCTCGAGGACTAAATCTTCAATCTCGACCACAGACATTGGCTCCCTGTTTTTACCAATTGGAATATTGCGCGCTGCGAGAAGCTCGGGCATACCATACATAAGCACATACGAAAGTGCAGCGTCAGCTTCACGGTACTTCACGCTGTTTTTGGCATGGTCTGGTGATTCGAACGGCAAACGCCGGCCGATTTCGTGTAATCCTGCGTCAACCATGCTTTCTAGTTTGTCTGCAAAATCTGGGCTGTCAGGCTTACGGTGCGTTTCGTATCCCCGCCGCAAGAAGTCAAGCTTGCCTTCCGTATCATTGCTTACCAGCCTGCGCATTTTATCCAGTAAGGCAGTCTCGACGGACATAACTGAAGTACGGTGGGCGGTGTTTTCTTCCCAGGAGCCAGACGTTAGATAAGCTGGGTAACCGACCGAATCCAGCAACGGAACGATTGAGCCTAAGAAATTTTTGTGCGACTCGGTGAGTTCTTCGGACTTTATGGTACCTCGTTCTATAGCCTCGAGTGTGTGGACGCCAAGCATTTGAAACGAGTCTTGTATATTGCGCCAGCCGTTTGGTTTTTTACCTTCAAGGTCGTTAAACAACAGCGAAATTTGTGGCCAATCTGCCTGAGTGGCTTGCGGTCCTTTTGCTATCACGTCTTCAAAGCGTGCAATTTGAGAAGGTGTAGACATAAGGTGCAGCGCATTTACTAGCAGCTCTTTCCCATCTCTAACCGCCTCAGCGTTATACTCTGGGTCGCTGTCGTACATATCAAGCAGCACCCGTGCGGTTTGAATATGGTCGCGCGCATACCACATTTCTGCCATGTCGCCGAGATTGGCATCGGTATCCGTAGCCGCTACTAGCTTCAAAGTTTTTTTCTCACCATCGATAACGACCTTTCCATCGACGGTCGGTATGTCAAACGTATGCTGCCTTTCTAAAAACCTACCTAACTCAACTAACTCTTCGGAGCTATATTCTGACCTAACCCTATCGGCAATTTCTTGGGTTGCAAAATACGACCCAGTCTCGCCCGAGAAATAAAATGCCTGGGCATCTGTCCCCTCACGGAGGTCGGCTATTAGGTGTGCATCACGCTCCTCTGGGGTCATGCTTGCTCGTTCATGCTCTACGCTGGGTGCAGCGTCTGGATTGCCGTGGGCAGATTGGAGTAACATTCTATGTGTTTTTAATACCTTGTTCTAGGTATACACCCTCTGGTGGCTTGATACAATACATTTTTGTAAGAAATCTCACAATTCTTTGAACATTTTCAGACATGCACTTCACCTATAATCTGTTGTTTAAGCCACCCTTTTAGGGTAAAATCAATCTGTTAAATATTAGGGCGTCGCTCGGGTGGTAAGGCACCAGCACTCTGCCCCACGAAATAAGTTTCGAGGGGACCCCAGTTTTGGTCCTGGCATTCGGTGTGAAAACTGCCGGCGGCAGTTTGCAAGACAACCTACTCTCGAAAACTTGTTTTCGAAGACGGTAGTTGCGGGGTCGCCGAAGTTGACTCGAATCCAATTCGAACCCCCTCGTACATTTCATATACAATATCGGTTATTAGGGCGTCGCCAAGTGGTAAGGCACCAGGTTTTGGTCCTGGCATTCGGGGGTTCGAATCGCTCCGCCCTAGCCAAGTTAAGGCCCACTCGAATGAGTGGGTTTTTACTTGGCTCAGGAGGGGTTCGAACGGTCGCCCCAGCGGGGCGAGCCGCCCTTGCCCCGAAGGGGTCCCGCCGCGGCGGGGGTTCGAATCCCTGTCCGTCCTGTCGGCCAGACAGGCGGGCCTCCGCCCTAGCCCTAGTATTGGCAATAAAAATATCATAAATGCGATGTTCATAATGATGCAGAGCGAAGCGCCACGAGCCATAACCCCTGTACCTGTGGAAAATATGAAGAAAAGCTTGTTGCAAATTGAAAACACTAGCGGTATAGTGCAGATTAGAGAGAGCATAAACAGTACTCACTAAAACTAAACGGGAAAAACAATGAGGAAATTCGACTTTTCTAAGGTGCCGAAACCTATTGCGGTTGTGGCAGTCTTTTTCATATTTGCCGTTGTCGGCAGCTACCTGCTAGCCGCCAGCCACGCCGCAGGTACATCTACGTTAACCTTAACTCCGGGCAATCAAAATGTGAGCCTGGGGGCCAGTTTCACCATTACGATAGTAGAAAATAGCGGTACAACCTCCGTGAATGCTGTACAAGCTAACCTGACATATGACCAAACGAAGTTTCAATTCGTGAGTATTGATACATCGACCAGTCCATTTACGCTCGTCGCCCAGTCTTCGGGCGGAAATGGCGTCGTGAACATAGCCAATGCAACGTCTACACCGGTCACCGGTTCCCAAACAGTAGCAAAGGTGACGTTTACGGCTATAGGATTAGGTGCAACACCTATCAGCTTTGCGGCTGGATCAGGCATAGCCGATTCTACGACCAATACCGATACGCTGGGTACCGCAACCGGTGCGACCTACACAATAGTCGACACGACCGCACCGAGCGTACCAACAGGCCTGGCAGCTGGAACGCGAACCGCTACAAGCATACCTATTACCTGGACTGCATCCACCGACAATGTTGCAGTAACAACCTACAAAATTTACCGGAACGGCACACAAGTCGGCACATCGAGCACCCCAAGTTACACAGACAACGGCCTGACACCCGCAACTAACTACTCATACACCGTCGCAGCAGCTGACGCAGCCGGTAACACTTCAGCTCAATCAACTGCTTTGGCAACCAGCACTACGCCAGATACGACCGCACCAAGCGTTCCTGCAGGCTTGACGGTCGGTACGCGCAACCTCACTAGCATTCAATTCACTTGGACGGCTTCGACCGACAACGTGGCAGTTACCGTGTATAACGTATACCGCGGCGGCACGCTGATCGGCACCAGCACAACTCCTACGTACACAGATAATGCACTTACACCGGGCACTAACTATTCCTACACTGTTTCAGCCGGAGACGCAGCTGGCAACTTCTCTGCACAATCCACTGCCCTTGCAACATCGACACTAGCTGACACAGTTGCCCCTAGTGTACCTGCCAACCTGAACTCAACAGGCCAAACACCTACAACAATTTCACTCAGCTGGTCGGCATCTACCGATAATGTGAGTGTGGCTGGTTACAAACTGTACCGAGGCGGAGTGCTTATTGCGACGCAACCAGGTCTTACCTACACCGACACTGGTCTGACTTCGGGCACGAGTTACTCATACACCGTGGCTGCATACGATGCGGTTGGCAACACTTCGGCCCAATCGACGGCAAAGGTTCAGGCAACGACAACTGTTCCTGGAGATGCGAACGGTGACGGCCATGTTGACTACCTCGACTTGAGCATTCTATCGGCAACTTGGCAAAGCACCACTGACCTTCGGGCTGACTTCAACCACGACAGCAAGGTTACATTCTTAGACTTAAGCGTTCTCGCAGCGAACTGGGGTAAATAACATGAAACGACGTATTCAACTTCTCATTACAACCTTAAGCGCACTGCTAATGACGGTGGGTCTGGCGCTGCCTGGCTTGGCTTCGGCAGCTGCCGCACCTAGAATCTACACTTCCCCCGCGCAATTTACCGCTTCAAACGGTAGCAGCGTGAGTGTACCAGTGCGAGTTGATCCAAACGGAGCCGAAATAGACACTGTAGAAATCAATGTCAGTTTCCCTGAATCACAACTTACCTTCCAGAGCGTTGACAAGGGTGGTTCGGTATTCGATACTTTCGTTCCAGGCACCCCGACAGTATCTAAAGGAACCATAGAGTTCAGTGCTGCGCGGCTCAAAAAGACAGTTACGAGTGATTCGCTGGTAGGTACACTAATTTTCACAAGCCGCGCTGGCAGCGGTTCTGGCACAATAGATCTCTCCGGCTCGGCAGCTGCCCGTAGCGGCAGTGAAGTTTCAGTAACCACTGAAAATGCTTCCGTGAATTTTGGCGCTTCAGGTTCTCAGGCTAACAAAGTTGCCATAACGGGCATAAAAGTTACGGATGTAGTCGTGAACGGCGGTACGGTAAACTGGTCAACGTCCGTTCCTGCTACCAGTAGCGTTGATTATGGTGTATCTACACACTATGGTTTTACTAGCGGTTCTGGCGACCTTACCACCACTCACTCAGTGAAGCTGCAGTCTGTTTTTGCTGGCAATGACACCGTGCACTACAACATAACTTCGCGAGATGCGAACGGCAACGCGGGTACTTCTGGTGACAATACCTTTACGACCGCAGGTTACACCGTAGCCATAAAAGCCTTTGATAAGGGCGGCAAAGCACTGTCTGGTGCAAGCGTCAAAGTAAATGGCGGCGCAGCTGTTAAGGCAGATGCGAGTGGGGTTGCTACGGTACGCAACGTAGGTCCTGGCAACCAGAAAGTAGTCATAAACAATGGAAAAACTCAGTTTATTGCAGTTAAGGCGCTAAATGGAGCAAAGGCCACTCAGATTCAAAAGTTTGATGTTACTGCTGAACCATACCCTGCTCCTATAATGCTTATCGGATTTCTGGTACTTGTAGCGCTTGCCGCACTGCTTACAGTGCTCTTACGCCAACGTGCCGCAAAATCCTCTGGCGGTTCAAAAGAATAAACAATATCAGCTAGCAAAAAGTGCCTCGCGGACCACGCAGCGAGGCACTTTTTATTATCATAATATTGCCATCTCTACACCTTACTGTCTATGTAATTATTTACTGCATAGCATGCCTTTTCGAATGTAAGCTGCAATTACATAATATAGTGCCTTTCAGTAGGGCAGTAAGGAGGGGGTATGAATAAACTTTCGAGGTTAGGGCTCGCGACCGCATCGGCTGTTAGTGTGATTGGCATCGCTGCAACAGGCATTGCGAGTGCAGGCTCAATAAATTGGACCGGCCCAGGATCGTTTAACACGATTCACACGAGTTTCGTCAATAATCACAAGATTAGGAATAACAATAATGTCTGGTTGTCGAACCACAATTTCCAGTTTGCTAAGACTGGGAACGCCAAAGTACTGTGTAATACTCACGGTGGTTCAGCATTAACCGGAGATGCTAGCAACTGGAACCAAACAAATCAGAAAGTCTGGCTTTCTAACAATTCCGGCGGCGGTTCATGGTCTGGCTGGGGTGGCGGATTTGGTGGCAGCAGCATCAGCAACACCGGCCCGAAGTCGTTTAACAGCATCAGGACCACGGTGAGCAACAACTCACGCGTTACCAACAACAACAATGTTTCCGTGAGCAACTCAAACAACCAGACTGCCCGCACCGGAAACGCTACAGTCAGCTTCAACACATTCGGCGGTGACGCAACAACTGGTAACGCTATGAACTCAAATAACACGGATCAAAGCGTTTCGGTAACTAACAACACACCGAGCAGCAGCTGGTCTGGCTTGGGCGGCGGCTCCGGTAGCAGCATCAGCAACACCGGTCCGTGGTCTAACAACACGGTTTCCACTACAGTCAGGAACAACTCTAGCGTCACGAACAACAACAACGTTCGACTGAGCAACAGCAACAACCAGACCGCAAGCACAGGCAACGCAACAGTGAGCGGCAACACGTTTGGCGGCAGTGCAACAACTGGTGACGCAAGCAACTGGAACAGCACTTCGCAGTCGGTGGCTATAAGCAACAACTAACCAAACAAACATATTCAAAGAAAAGCGGCCGATATGAACGGCCGCTTTTTATGACTCAAGCTGTGTGTAGACGATTTGCGAGAGATTGGCGAGCGGCTGAGTTGTGTTACTAGTGGTCATCACGACCAGTAGATACGTGCTTTTTGGTCCATAAACAATTGCAGCATCGTTTTGGACGTTGGCGAGCCATCCGGGTTTATCGGCAACTTGAATGTTTTCAGGCACGCCTGCTGGCACTCGTTCGCGCCACGCCTGGGCTTTCATAAGGCCTATAATCATGTCGGTGTCTGTAGGGTCTAGCAGCGTGCTATTTTGCAGTTTAGTGAGCAATATTGCCAAATCTCCGACGGTGCTGGTCTTTTCGCCCTGAATGGCATTTCCAGAAGAATCATAGTTGTTGAGGTGTGTATGTGTTGCTCCCAGACTTGCGGCAAGGTTGTCTGCGGTATCCCAGCCCACGAAAAATCCAAGCGCTTGCCCACTGGCGTTGTCGGACTGGGTTATCATTTTTGTGAGTGCCGCTTCGGCGGTCGTGCCGGTGCTGAGTCGTGTGCTCATGTTCACAGTGCCGAGTTCGGCTTCGTGTAAAACCGCATAGGCCACAAAGAGTTTGTAAGTACTGGCTGTGACCATAATAGTATCCGGGTTATGCGTGGCCATACGCCGCTCACCGGTGAGTTCTTCTACGTATACTGAGCTCTCAAAAGATTGCTGTGAGCTCCAGGTGTTTATGGCCTGCTCTAGTTGCGGGTCTGTGTGGGCGCTCGCGTGGGAATGAACTGCGTATGTTACGATTTGCACCATCAGAAGCCCAACGACTCCGAACATCACTGCAGTAAAGAGCGGCCTCCAGTTTCTTTTTATAGGCTGATTTGGTCTGGGATGCGGAGAGTAATAGTAGCTCGGAGGCATAGGCTGGCCTTATTTATAGGTTGTACCGCCTGGTATACCAAAAAATTGTTCGAGCGTCTGTATGTTTTCAGTATGCATTTCGTTGCTTAAGAGTGGCCCAACGTAGCGGAAATGCCAAGCTTCATTATTGTAGCCTGTTATATCACTGAGACCAGGCTGATACCGCCACAGGAAGCCGTACTTATAAGCATTCGCTTGTGCCCACTTGCCTCCTGGGGTGTCACCGAAACAATCTGAGACGTGACAGCTTCCGGTGCCGATGTCGACAGCCCAGCCGGTCTGGTGTTCGCTATAGCCTGGCCGTGCGCTCACCGTGTCAGTGTACGTCTGCCCCCACTGTTTTACATACCCTCCGTACACACTCACTTGATAGTCATATGAGCGGTAGCCACTATCGGCCACCAATGTATAGCCTGCGGCTTGTGCGTCGGCAAACATGTGCGTAAGGGCTGTTGCGGCTTCGGACCGCATCTGTTGGCCGTTGCCGACACTAGTGAGATCACTCGGTGCATAATTGATTGGGTTTAAAGGATGCTGTTTGTTGATGACTACCCAGGGGCTTGCCGGATTGGTGGTAGAGTATTTGGACTTGTCAAAGTTTGCGGATTTTATGGAGCCGGTTTGTGTATCTGTTATGAGACCCTTGGAGTTGGGATAGACCGGAGGATTTGAGCGGTGATAGACGATGAAACCGGCGGTAATTACCACCGCAACGGCAGCGACGATCACAAGATACTGTTTTCTAAACATCAGCCCCTAGTATAACAGTTTCGGCTTGCGGCAGCTTTGCCTGGTAACGTATATTATTAAGTAACTATATGGCTGAAAACACGAAGACGGAAGCAAATCCCGCCGATTTTATCGAACCGCTGTACATAAACGGCCTGAGTGGTCGTATGCTCTATATGCCAGCTAAAAATAGTAATAAACGTCAAATCCTAGTGCTTTACGGACACCACGCGACATTGGAACGTTGGTGGGGGTTAGTACAGAATTTCCAAGATCTTGGGTCGGTTACCATGCCAGATCTGCCCGGTTTCGGTGGTATGGATAGCTTCTATAAGATTGGCAAAGATGCATCGCTCGACAACTATGCCGACTATATGGCGGCATTTATAAAAATGCGTTACAAGCGCCGCAAAGTTACGATTATTGGCATATCATGGGGCTTCCTGATAGCGACACGCATGTTACAGCGGTATCCCGAACTAGTAAGCCGTGTTGAATTCTTGGTCAGTGCGTCTGGCTTTATGCGTTACGACGATTTCATTTTCACGAAACGCCGGTACAAAACATATTTACTAGCAACCAGAGTCGCCGCGATCCCGCCTATGCCGTTCATATTCCGCTATGTTGCACTCAATGGTCCGATTTTGCGCAGAGCCTATGCCAGGACAAACAATGCCAAACATAAGTTTGCCCAAGCTGGCGGCAAAGAAGAATTCGACCGCATGATGGACATGGAAATTATGCTGTGGCAGAAAAATGATGTTCGCACTTGGTTCCGCACTACAACCGAAATGCTCACGGCTGATAACTGCAAATCTCTAATAAATTTGCCGGTGTGGCATGTGTATACCAAAAACGACCATTTCTTCGACAACGACATCGTCGAACAGCATATGCGCGTCGTATTCAGCGATTTTCACCCCGCCCAAATCAAACTCAAAGCACACACAGTGAGCGTATTGGCCGATAAAAAGGAAGCTGCCACACTTATTCCGCAAGCCTTGAAATCGGCTATACGCAAGCTCAACAAATCATGACCGAGCTGCGTGGTATACTAGGGTCAAAGTTATGAAAATTGGATTAGTGCTGCCTTATAACATCACCAAAGGTGGAGGCGTGAAGGAACACGTTATGGCCCAACAGGCCGAGTTGACTCGACGTGGGCACGATGTGGTTATCGTGACGCCGCAACCGCGTGAACCCTACACTGCCGATGAACGCAAAGTTGTTTTCTTGGGTTCAGCAACAGATTTGAAAACTCCACTCAATACCGTTGCTCAGGTAAGCGCTAGTGTACTGACAGATGAAATCGACAGCCTGCTCGAACACGAAAAGTTCGAAATCCTGCATTTTCATGAGCCCTGGGTGCCGGTGCTTAGTCGCCAGATACTTAGCCGTAGTAATACCGTTAATGTCGCTACGTTCCACGCAAAATTACCTGAAACTATAGTAAGCCGTACTATGGCAAAAGCTATAACTCCGTACACCAAGCCGCTGCTTCGGCATATTGATGCCTTTACAGCTGTTTCTGAAGCGGCTGCGGAGTACCTTTTGAGCCTGTCGGACGTGTCGGTGGAGCTTATTCCGAACGGTATTGACCTGAAACGTTTTAGAAAAAATCAGAACGCTGAGCGTCCGGAAGGTCCAAAGACAATCTTATACGTCGGGCGTTTGGAGCACCGCAAAGGCGTGCGCTACCTATTGCAAGCCTTTGCACTGCTTCAAAAGCGAGAACCAGATGTCAGGCTAATTGTAGCTGGCGATGGGCCAGACCGCGAAAAATTGGAGGTAGAAGCCAATGAGCTCGGGCTGCAAAATATCGAATTCATGGGATATATCGAAGAAAATAAAAAAGTTGAGCTACTGCACACGGTTGATTTGTTCTGTTCCCCGGCAATCTTCGGAGAAAGTTTCGGAATTGTCTTGCTGGAAGCTATGGCCTGCGGTTTAGTGACCGTTGCTGGTGATAACCCAGGGTATGAAAGCGTTATGCAAGGGCTGGGTAAGCTCTCGCTTATTGATCCAAAGGACACGAATGCTTTTGCGCACAGATTGCAGCTGCTACTTTTCGATGATGACCTACGTGCATTATGGCAACGGTGGGCCAAAGACTACGTGAAGCAGTTTGACTATTCGAAAGTAGTCGATCGCTATGAAGCCGTATATGAGACGGCGCTACAGGCGGCCCGGGAAG
>Ga0157374_10003574_pt1 | contig 13088 bp, 11 predicted proteins | sample M25metaG_FD_115308 | JGI IMG/M metagenome (GOLD analysis project Ga0157374, IMG submission 115308) | Miscanthus rhizosphere microbial communities from Kellogg Biological Station, Michigan, USA - M2-5 metaG | ecosystem: Host-associated > Plants > Roots > Rhizosphere > Soil | place: USA: Michigan...
AGCCGGTCCAGACGCCGCTGCCAGAGTGTGCGACGATCGGCAATCCATTTCTCCGCTACCGAAAGTCCGGCCGGTTCGATCTGACAGATACGAACCCGGCCGGCTTTTTCGGTACGCACCAGCCCGCTTTCCTCGAGTATCTGGAGGTGCTGCACCACCGCGGCGAGCGTCATATCCAGAGGCTCGGCCAATTGCGATACGGAAATGGGACCTTTGCTGAGCCTCTCGAGAATGGCCCGCCGCGTGGCGTCGCCAAGCGCATGGAAGACTTGGTCGACGTTTGGTTTTGACCCGGGCATCGGCGCTCTGCTAGCGTGCCAACTCCTCTGATAGTTGCTCAAAGAGCTTATGCCATCCTGCTTCGCGCAGCTTCGGACCGCCGGAGCCTTCAAAGAACGCTCCCTGGTGCGTGAAGACGAGGTCAGCGCCTTTTTCGGTGGCCAGCATCTCGAACGTCAATAAAGAAGCCGAAATGTGCTTCTCGCCCAAACTCATAGTAGAAGCAAGGACGATGCGGCGGTTAGGCACAATGTCCTGATACGTGCCGTCGTTCACGAGCGCGGTGCCTGGAAACGGTGTACCTTCTTTGAATCGAAAGCGCGCCCGCTCGCTCCCTCCCACTCGAAAGTCCATCTCAAACGCTTCGACTGTCTGGCCTTCATGTTCTTCGGCGAACCAGCGGCGTTTCTTGAAAGGGTCGGCGAAGGCCGCGAACACGCGTTCGGGCGTGACCGGATAGCTGCGCTCAATCACAAAGGTGCTGTGGATAACGGATGGTTGTTCCATATTGGTCTTTCTCCTTTTATAGGGATAGTAAAGTTTATACTTAAGTATTGATCGCCCCGAATTAATTGTCAAGTTAATACTTAAGTATTTGTTTGGAATAAATCGCTGCCCGTAGAATGAGCGGTCATCGCCTCATCGCCGCGGCGAACAACTAATGGCGCTGAGGCGGCCTCAGAGATTCTTTCGCTTGCTTCGCTCTCGTTCGAGATACCAGCAGGGACTGGCGTCGAAGTGAGGGAACAGCGAATGAACGCAGGTCTGTTCAAAAGCCTCATCGAGCATGAATTCCGTTCTGCCGTCCTTTCGCGGAACGGCGAGATACGGCTGGATGCGTACTGTTCCGAACCGTGGGCGCTGCGGAATTTGAAATGTAAGAGAAAGATAATCCCCCGCGTAGATGAAAACGGCCAGCACGGCGGCGCCGAGAATGATGCGGATCACTATTCAGATCATACTTTCCAGCCGGGTACAGCTCACCTCCATTCCATGCGCCCTCTGGTTCAGCTTGGGATCGGTATGTGTCTGGTACAACGCCGCAGGCGGCGCGGCGAAGCGCCTTGTCAAACGAAAGCCGAGCTGACTACCATTTCTAAAAAGACATGACTTTGGATCGATTTGAAATTACTTCTATTGGCTGTGTACGTTCCCCGCTCAAGGACCGCTTTGCCGCTCCCCGTCAAGGATCGGAGGGTGCACCCAACGCAACACTCGACATCCTCCCCGCATTTGTCCGTGGTCTCGACGGCATCGAAGTCGGCCGGGACATTTGGATTCTGACGTGGCTCCATGAATCGCAGCGCTCTGTCCTTCAAGTTCACCCGCGAGGCAATCTGCAAAATCCTCTCACCGGCGTATTTGCGACTCGTTCTCCCGACCGCCCCAACCCAATCGGATTGCACCGCGCCAAAGTTGTGAGTATGGATGCGTCTCGTCTGCTGGAGGTCGAAGGCCTGGAAGCGATCGACGGCACCCCTATTATCGACATCAAACCTGTTATCGAGGCCCGCCGCGATTCTTGATCGCTCGCGCCTAATAACTCGATCGCATGGCTCCCGGCGAATTCGTCGCCTTTCCGGTCATAAACCTGCTTCAGCGCATATGTAATAATCTCGATTCAATGGATTCGGCGCCAGGCGTGTTAACGCTGTTGCTCCATCGGATGAAGGCCGGTGATCGTAATGCCGAGTCTGAACTGTTTGAACAACTCTATAGCGATCTGCGGCGCATTGCGCGGCGTCTGCTCTCCTCGGAGCGCCCCAATCAAACCTTGACTCCCACCGGATTGGTGCACTGCGCCTACCTCCGCCTCCGGGAGATCGACCCCGAGGCCTTCCAGGACCACCATCATTTCCTCCGTGTGGCCGCAAAGGTCATGCGGCAGCTTCTCGTGGATCAGGCCAGAGCCTATAAAGCGGCGAAAAGATCAGGCGCGCTGCAGCGGGTTGTGATGCGCGATTCACTTCTCACCTCCGAATCGGACGCTGACACAATCCTCAGTGTCAGCGAGTCTCTGGAGCGGTTGAAGACCGACGCGCCCGAGAGACATGATGTCGTGGAGCTTCATTATTTCGCCGGATACACATTTCCGGAAGTAGCTTCCATCCTGGGTATCTCCGACCGGACGGCCAAGCGCCATTGGGTCCTCGCGAGAACCTGGCTGCGTGGGGAGATTGATGACAACGCTGGCAGCCAGGCGGGCTGACTTTGCCGAACACCTGTTCACGCGGGCCATTTGCCTGCCGCAATCGGAGCGCGAAGCGTTTCTCCGCGCTAGCGCGAGCGCTGACCCATCGATTATTGCCGACGTGTTGTCGATGCTCCACCACTTCGATCGCTTGAGCGGGTTTCTCGAATCGCCAGTCCAGCTTGCTCCTCCTCCACCTGCTTTCGAAAGCGGTCAGGAGATCGCCGGGCGTTTCCGCATCGAGCGCTTCATCGCGAGAGGTGGTATGGGCGAAGTCTACGGTGCTTACGACCAACTCCTCGGCGAACCCGTCGCGCTGAAAACGATCGGCGCTTTCGATCTGCACGAGCAATGGCTGATAAACCGCTTTCGCGAGGAGATCCGGCTGGGTCGCAGAGTCTCCCATCGCAACATCTGTCGGATTTACGATATTCATGAGCACTCGCTGGCTTCCGGCAAGACGCTGTTGTTTTATGCGATGGAGTTGCTCGAGGGCGAAACGCTGGCCGCCCGGATGGCGCGCGAAGGTCCGTTGCCCTTGTCCGTCGCCGCTCCGATTCTGAAGCAAGTGTTGTCTGGTCTCGGTGAAGCGCACGCCATCGGAGTCATCCACCGTGATTTCAAACCGGCGAACGTTATTCTGGCACCCGGTCGCGCCGTGATCACCGATTTCGGTCTCGCGCAGCTGCGTATCGAATCTGCTTCCCCAGCCTTGCAGCCAGCCGGACTACTTGCTGGCTCCCTGCCTTATATGGCGCCGGAGCAATTCGTGAATGCTTCCGTCGGTTTTGCCGCGGACCTATTTTCCGTCGGCGTGATGATGTACGAAATGGTTACCGGAGAGTTCCCCTTTCCTGCTGCTCCCGTCGAAAAAGCATTGGCCGCGCGCTTGTCGGGCACTTACAGCCCGCCCGAACGCTGGCGCCGACCGATCATGAAATGTCTTGCGGCCGATCCGAACGATCGCCCCAAGAACGTGCACGAGATTCTCGGCCTGATCGAAGGTGGAATCGGCCGACGCACCCTCATACTCGGCGGCGCGACCGCGGCCGCCGGTGCCGCTTATGGAATTTACCGCGCCCGCCTCGGAATGGACGTTGCTCCTGGCATGCCGGTCCTGCTCTTGGATACACGTGATGAACGGCCTGGCCGCGTTTCTTCCGTTGTCGACCAGCTACTCCGTACGCAATTGAATCAGTCCGCCCACTTCGAGGTACTCGCCCGGGATCGTGTGGCGCTGGCTCTTGAGCGAATGCGCGAGCCGGCGGAAAAACTTTCCGCCGGAGGGCGTATCGCGCGTGAAGTTGCTCTTCGCGAAGGCGCCCCGCTGGTCATCTCGTCGTTTGTCCGAAGATCGCCCCACCTGCGGCTGGAAATCCAAATTGAAAAGTTGGGGAGCCATCCCTATTTCGCCATGGGAACCTGGAGCCGGAGCTTTCCAGCCGAATCGGAACCGGATTTGCGGAGTGCGGCCAGTGACGCCGCTCGCTGGATACGCGAGTCTGTTGGCGAACACGCTGATGATCTGGCGCGCCGGGACCGTCGCCCCGAAGAGGCGACCACTTCATCGTGGGAAGCTCTGCTTGCCTATGTCGAGGCCGAGAAGGCCAGAGCCCGCGGCGATGATGCCGAAGCCATCCACCGGCTCCGCGACGCGCTGGCCGTCGACGAAGCATTTCCTCTGGCGCATATGAGACTGGCGGAATTCCTGATCGGTCTCGGCCAAAATGATGAAGGTTACTCACATTGGATGCGTGCCGCCAGGCTGGTCGGAGATCGCCGTCTATCGGATCGCGAGTCCTTTCGAATTCGCGCTCTCTTCCTGCACGATATGTGGGCCTATGCCGAAGCCGCTAAGATATTCGCCGACTGGGCCGCGGATTTCCCCAACGACTATTTGCCGTACTTCTATTTGGCAAATTGTCAGAAGCAGATGGGACGGCCGGACGACGCGCTCGATTCGCTCAACACCGCATTCAAGAAGGCGCCCGGAAATCCTCATGTTGTGCTCAACCGGGCGCAGCTTCACCTCGAACAGGGACGTCCGCATTCGGCGAAGGCCGATCTGGATTCCATTCGCGAAGCCAATCTCTGGTGGTGGCAGTACATGGTTGAGTATCACTTTGTGGCCGGTGAGTACGCAGCGGCCTGGAATTGTTTCAACCGGCTCGCCGACTCCGCGCCGGAATGGCGCAGCAAGAGTTTTAGCCTGAAGGCTTGCCTCTTATTTGAATGTGGCCAGGACCAGAACGCCATGAGCCTGCTGCGCGCCGGCATTTCCTACGACCGTTCGCATGAGAGGCTGGCGTCCAACCTGCCAGGCAAATACTTGCTGTTAGCATCCGGAGCGCTGCGAAACAGAAGCTTCAAAATTGCCGCCGATGAGGCACGCAACGCCGTGAGGGCGGGCGGGGAAGCCATGACCCTCCTGCGCGCGGCTGCGCTACTATGCGAAACCGGCGACCGCAGTGCCGCTCCTGAGTTCGCAGCGCGCGCCGCTCGTGCTCCCGCGTATCCCATATTCCAGGTGCTCCGTCTTCGCTACGAAGCTGCTTTGTCCGATCAACCGTCGCGCGCCATTGCGTTACTCCGCGATGCGCAGAATCTCTCTCCCGTGGGGAATCCGCGGAATCAGTTGGCGCTCGCATTGGAGCGGCATGGATTCTCCGGCGAGGCTCACGGGATGTGGCTCGATATGATGCTTTACCCGGCTCGTTACTGGCTGGAGCCCTACCGGCGCGACCCTGCGGTCTTCCGGGATGCCGTTATCCATGCCGCGCGACCCGATCGCCTGCACGCGCTCGACGAAGCAGGACGAAAGCTTTGTGCGTCAGGTTGTTAGCTGCGCGCTCATTTTCGAGCGGCCCGCATGCTGTCTGGAATGTTGGCTCCTGCTGCGCCCATGTTTTGGAATAAGGGCGGCTGCTCCGTGTGGGCGGGACATGAACCGCCTTCGTCGTATCCCAACAAAGGCCGAATCGTGCTGTTAATCACGTCGGAGGCTTGGTTCAGCGTCGCCCAGGAATCCACAATCGGTTGCACATTTAAGCGGTTGACCACTGATTCCAAGTCCGCGTCTGGCGGAACCGGCGGCGGTTTCAAATTCAATTGCCCATTCTGCACCCCTGGCTCGGTGTAGTAAAGATTATGGCGGATTAAGTTTCTCAAATTGGCCTCGGTCCGAAGCGCAGGATTCAGCGATTGTATATCCCCGCGAAGTCCTGAATTCGTGGTCAGCATGATGCCGACGGAGTACCCGTGATATCTGTCTCGATTTATAACTGACACGACGTCATCTCCTTTAAAGAGTGAACGATGTATCATACGAAACATCGTTCATTGTTTGTAGCGAGAAATCATTGCCTATCGGGACCTCCAAGTCGCCGAAGTTTTTGATCGTCCTCCACCTTCCGCGCGGTTCACCGGCCATCCGCTACCGGCCGTATTTAGAATCTGTCAACGGAACGACGCTCGTCGATTGGGCGGTGAATCGGTTTTCAAACCTGTTTCCGGTGACCATAGCCCATCCGGATCCCTCGGAGTTGGGTGCTTTCGCCGCTGCCGCTGAATCCGCGGCCGCCTCGGTAGTGATCTGTTGCGGCATAGAGGCGGCCTTCGTCCCGTCCTGCATCTTCCACGAAGCGGCTACGCGGCATCTGTGCAGCGGAGCGCACTGGAGCACTGTGACCGGGCTTCCTAAAGGCATCGCCATCAACTTGTATGAGGCGGATCTGCTCCTTCAACTGCGGGATTTGCGTCTGCCCGGCAAACCGGATAATCCCATCGCGCTGATCCGCCGGTTGAGCGCTGAGACTCTTCGGGGTAGTGCAATTTTCCCTCCTATACGATCCGCGGTCTACCCGGCTTCGCTCGATCGCCAGCCACGAATTCTCTCGATACAAACCGCCTTCGATGTGGCGACCGCGCGCATTGCAATAGAGCGTTCTGAAGATGATCCGGAACGCCTGTTCGAGGCCTGGATCGACGCTGCGGCTCTGCCCGCCGCCGAGCCACAGTGGCCAACCAGCCCACGCGATGACCGCACTCGAGTGCTATTTTTCTCGAATTACTCCGGCTACTCCGGCGCCGAAGAAGCGCTTGTCGAAACCGTCCGCGCGCTGCCGCCCGAGCAGTTTGACAAACTCGCTTTCATTCCCGTTCCTGGCCTCTTCTCGGATCGAATGTCGGCCGCCGGTTGTCAGATCCTGGAATGGGCTGTGGACCTGTCTGCTCCTTCTGCTCTCAATGTCGGAGTATTGGCGGACCTTTTGTTGACCGTAAAGCCGGACGTGATTCACTTGAACGCCTATTCCGGTATGCCGATTCTCGCGGCCGCGCGAGTTGCCGGCATTCCGCTCGTGCAGCATCTCAGGCTCCCGGAACTCGATTCTCTAGAAGAAGCCATGCAGGCTTCGACCACCGTTCTGGCTGTTTCCGAATACGTCCGCCGCCAGACCTTCGGTCTCCGCGTACCACCTGAAAAAATCGTCGTGCTCTACGACGGTGTGAACACGGAGCGGCTGAATCCCGCAATAATCGATCGTCGTGAATCCCGCGCGCATCTCGGTATTGAATCGGATCGCCTCGTCGTGCTCCTGGCCGCACGGCTCGAGCGCCGCAAACGCGCCGATCTCTTCATAAATGCAATTGAAATAGTTTCGCGCTCCGTGCCCCGGTTGCTTGGAGTCCTCGCCGGGAACGACACCGGTGACCCGGATTGGACGACGGCGATTGACCAGTCCGTGATCGAAAAAAACTTGTCCCGCCATGTACTCCGATTAGGCTTTCAATTGAACATGGCCGCCCTGTATGCGGCCTCCGACGTCGTAGTGTCCTGCTCCGATTGTGAGCCTCTGGGATGCTCTGTACTCGAGGCTATGTCCATGGCGCTCCCGGTAGTCGTAAGTGATAGTGGCGGCACGATGGAGCTGGTGGCTCAGGGCAAAACCGGATTCGTGTTCCCGGCCGGAGATGCGGCTGCGCTTGCCGCTGCGTTATATGAGTTGGCCTCTCAGCCGGACTTGCTCCATGCTATGGGCTGCCAAGCACGCGCCCACGCTCTCTCCACCTTCTCCATCGATCGATGCGCATCGTCGCTGGCGGATATTCTCTTGAGCAACCGTCGGCTGCCCGCAAATAGGGTCTGATAGGAGTTGCCGTGTCGGCGGTCACGCCCCCACTTCATGTCGGTCTCCACGCTTCGGGCAAATCACCTCCAATTTGTATAACTTCTCAATCTCCGCTTTCAATGTTTGCTGTGCGTTCGGTTCGCCATGCACCAGAAAAACTTTCTTGAGCGCTGGTACGATTGGCACCATCCATTCCAGAAGTTCCCGTTGGTCCGCGTGTCCGCTGAGTTCACCGATGGAATCCACTTCGGCCCGCAGCCGCATGGGCTCGCCGAAGATTTTGACTTCCGGCCGCTTCTCTACGATGGCGCGCCCCAGTGTATTCTGCGCCTGAAATCCGGTGATCAATACCAGATTCCTCGGGTCTTCCACGCTGTTTTTCAAATGATGCAGTACGCGGCCCGCCTCACACATACCTGACGCCGAAATCACAATAAACGGCATCCGCAGACCATTCAGCGCCTTGCTCTCTTCCACCGTTCGGATATAGCGCAGCCGCTGCCAGCCGAACGGGTCTTGGTGGAGACTCGCAAATTGCCGTGCTTCGTCATCCCACTCTTCTTCATGCTTACGAAAAACCTCCGTCACGTTCACTGCCAGCGGACTGTCCACGAAGATGGGAATATCCGGAATTGCCTTCTCATTGATCAATTCGTGCAACAGCATCACTACTTGCTGTGTCCGTCCGACCGCAAACGCCGGCATAACGATGTGCCCGCCGCGCGCCACCGTGCGTTTCACCAGGTTCGCCAGTTTATTCTTCACCGGCCCGACGGGCTGATGCAGCCGGTTTCCATACGTGCTCTCCATAATGAGATACTCAGCCGCCGGAGGAGCTTCCGGATCGCGGATAATCGGTAACTGTCGCCGCCCCACGTCGCCTGAAAACACCAGCCGCGTGGTCTGCCCTTTCTCTCTCGCTTCCACCAGCACACATGTCGAGCCCAACATGTGCCCCGTGTCGTATGAGGTCACGCTAAACCCCGCATCAGCGGCGGAACCTGCCAGCAACTGTGGTTGATGCAGCTTCACGGGAAGGAATTGCTGCATCGCCTGCGCGGCGTCATCTTGCGTGTAGAGCGGGGCTACGCCGGCCGGCTCGGCGTCGAGGCCGATTGATCTTCTTCGATTCCTCCGCTTGTTGACGAACTCCGCATCCGATTCCTGTATGTGCGCACTGTCCTTCAACATCTGCATGCACAAATCGACCGTCGCCGGCGTGGTGTAGATCGGCCCGCGATAACCCTGCCTCGCAAGCAGCGGCAAATTGCCGCTGTGGTCGATATGCGCATGCGAGAGGACTACGGCATGCAACTGCGCCGCTGGCAGAGCCAGATGCGAATTAATCTCGCGTGCCTCTTGCCGGTGCCCCTGAAACAGTCCGCAGTCCAGCAGGACGTGCTGTCCCGCACATTCGAGATGATGCGAAGATCCGGTGACTGTCTGCGCCGCACCCCAAAACTGCAATCGAATCGACATGTGTCTCCTTGAAGAATCCACAGCCATCCTAACGGATGGATAGTTCCCGGAGAAGAATCTATTCGTCGCGCAGAGAAGATCGCTGTATTTGCCCCGATTCCCAGCGCTAGCGTGAAGATCAAGGCGAAGCCAGGCGCCTTACGAAGAAGACGAAGAGCATATCGAGAGTCTCGTGCAACCAGTCGAACCATGTTGCAGTCCACACTTCCCGCATCTCCTCCTTCAATAAAGTTCTGTTCCCAAGCTGCCGCTGTGCCGCATAACGAGCTTCTTCGAGCGAGAGGCAGCCCTCCTGCTGTTCGGCTGTTTCCGATTCCAGATGCGCGCGCAGTTCGCGATCCGAATCCTGTTCCCGATATCTCCTCCGCCACAGCCAGAGTATCAGGAGACATTCTACCCTGAAATAGATTCGCTGGGTAGACAACCTTCTAACAGGCCGGTTTGAGAATATCGGGAGTGCGCATGGAACAGCCATTGAAGATAGCGGTCCTCGGTGCCGGGCTGATGGGGCACGGGATCGCCCAGGTATTTGCCGGGTTCGGCCACTCCGTTGTAGTCTCCGATCCGGATCCTGGCACCCTGGCGAAAGTTTCGAAACGAATCGAAGCGAACCTGCGCGAAATGGACAAAGCACCCGAGCCCGTCTTGGCCAAGATCGCAGTGGCTGCCGACATGACAGCCGCTCTGAAATCAGCCGATGTGGTGATCGAAGCGGCGCCCGAAAGACTGGAACTCAAGCGCGAACTCTTTGCAGACGTCGCCGCCATCGCGCCTCCTGATGCGATTCTCGCCAGCACCACCTCGGTCATTCCGATCACCCAAATCGGCGAAGGCCTTCCTCCGGCCGCCCGTGCTCGCTTCTTAGGTACTCACTGGTGGAATCCACCCTATCTTGTTCCGCTGGTCGAAGTGGTGCGCACCGAATACACCGATCCGGCCATCTTCGAAAAGATGTACGAGCTACTTTGCCAGGTAGGCAAGCGGCCGGTAAAAGTGCATCGCGACATCACGGGCTTCATCGGCAACCGCCTTCAATATGCGCTGTGGCGCGAAGCCTTCAGCCTCATCGAGAGTGGCGTTTGCGCTGCGGAAACCATTGACGTTGTCATAAAGAACGGCTTCGGATCGCGGCTTCCGGTGCTTGGGCCCATGGAGAACGCCGATCTCATCGGGCTGGATCTCGCGCGCGACATCTACAACATCGTCGTGCCCGAGCTGAATACCGCCAAACAGCCGTCCAGCCTCCTTTCTGACCGCATCGACGCCGGCAAGCTCGGCATGAAGTCGGGCGAAGGACTCCGCGCCTGGACTTCTGAGGAAAGCACCGAGGTGCGCCGCCGCCTCTCGCGTCATCTGCTGAACATGTTCACGTAGACTGGCAAAGATGTCCGCCAGTCACGAGATCGCCGCTCTCACCGAAACGCAGCGCCGGCAGCAACTCCGCCGCGCGGTTCTAGCCAGCACCATCGGCACCGCGATCGAATGGTACGATTTCTTCCTCTACAGCACCGTCACCGGCCTGGTGTTCGCCCGGCTCTATTTCCCGCGTGCCGATCATTTCGTTGGCACGCTTGAAGCTTTCGGTGTCTACGCCGTGGGCTTTCTCGCGCGGCCGATCGGCGCTGCAATATTCGGCCACTACGGCGATCGCCTGGGGCGCAAGGCGGCATTGATCACCACGCTCCTGCTAATGGGCAGCGCTACTTTCCTGGTCGCGCTCGTCCCCGGCTACGACCGCATCGGTATTTGGGGCGCCGTTATTCTCACTCTCCTGCGCTTCATTCAGGGTATCGGCGTCGGGGGCGAATGGGGCGGCTCGGTGCTTCTTGCGATGGAGTGGGCGCAATCAAATCGCCATCGCGGATTTATCGCCTCCTGGCCTCAGTTCGGCGTCCCGGCTGGCTTGTTTCTCTCGAATCTGGCGGTCCTCGCGTTGAGTGCCGTGTCAGGAGAGCATTTCCTTACTTGGGGCTGGCGTGTGCCCTTCCTGTTCAGCATCGTCCTAGTCGCGCTTGGCCTCTACATCCGCTTAGGCATTCTGGAAACGCCTGTATTCGTGAAACTGGTCGCCGAGCGCCGCATCGAGCGTGCTCCGGTCCTGGAAGTGCTGCGCCGCCAGCCGCGTGAAATCGTTCTCACCGCTTTATGCCGCATGGCCGAGCAAGCGCCTTTCTACGTCTTCACTGCATTCGTATTCGCCTACGGTACCGGCATACTGCACCTTGATCGCAATTTCCTTCTGATCGGCGTGCTCGGCGCTTCGATGCTCTCGTTCATTTCTATTCCATACTTCGGGCATCTCTCGGACCGCTTTGGCCGCAAGCGAATCTACATGCTCGGTGCGGCACTCACGGGAGCCTTCGGCTTTGCCTACTTCGCGCTCCTCGATACCAAAGTGCCGGTGTTAGTGTTGCTCGCGATCGTGCTCTCGCTGGTGCCGCATGACATCATGTATGGTCCCCAGGCTGCGCTAATCGCCGAGTCGTTTCCCGCACGCCTACGTTATAGCGGCGCATCGCTTGGCTATCAGCTCTCATCCGTGATTGCGGGCGGTCCTGCCCCGCTTATCGCGTCCTCGTTGGTGAGTCGCGATCACTCTGCCTCAGGCATTGCCCTTTTTATTTTTGGTTGTGCGCTGATTTCGCTCATTGCGACCGCCCTGCTCAAGGACCGGACCAACCAGGACATCTCCGGCGGCTGAACTATCTGGCTGCTCGAAAACATACTTGGTGCTGCCGCGCTTACTAAGCCGGAAATTTTTACGACAGATCCCAAAGAATCAGGCTCCAAAGACAATAACTACGTCGAAATTCCCAGTGGCCATTTTCTTGCTTTGAAATTACCGTAACTAGAAACGAGGAAACTATGGCAGGTAAAAATACGGCAGTTTACGGCATCTATAGAAGGCGTAGTGACGCCGAGGCAGCGGTGGATCAATTACGCACTTCCGGCTTTCGCAACGAAGATATTTCCGTCCTTCTACAGGACAATGTGGGCACGAAAGATTTCGCCCATGAAAAGCACACGAAAGCGCCGGAGGGCGCGGCGGCCGGTGCAGTTGCGGGTGGCGCGGTCGGAGGAACGCTTGGTGCGCTCGCTGGTCTCGGAGCCCTTGCCATCCCGGGTATCGGCCCGCTCATTGCCGCCGGACCGATCGTGGCAGCGCTCGCCGGTGTAGGCTCCGGAGGAGTCGTGGGGGGTCTGATTGGTGCTTTCGCTGGTATGGGTATACCGGAATTTGAAGCCAAGCGCTACGAGGGACTAGTCAAAGAAGGTGGATTGCTTCTCTCCGTCCACTGCGACAATGGCGATTGGGCAGACAAGGCGAAGGTGTTGCTGAAACGTACCGGCGCTGAGGACGTATCCTCGGCCGGAGAAGCTTCCGCCGACTACGCCAAAACCGACAAACCTATGAAACGCGGCGCCAGCGCTACCTAGAGTAGCCCTGCCACACGTATTCCAAAGCCTCGGGCAGAGTTTGCTGTTTTACCGTGCGATCTGTGTGCCCGGCGTTCCGCGCAAAAACGAATTGATAATGATAGCCCTTGGCCGCTAGCACTTTGGCCATATTCTCGTTGGCAATCACCCAGTCGTGCATGTTGTCGCGCATCACGTTCGCATTGAGATTGTCGCGATCGCCCACTTCCATCCAGATACGTATTGGCTTCACCGGGCTGTTTGGAATCAAGTGTTCATGGAATTCCCAGGCGCCATGCGGCGTCTCGGGGTTCGATGGCCATTGTTGATTTACATAAGTGCCCGAGTAAGTAAGGACGCGATGGTACAGCTCCGGGTGATACCAGGCCATGATTAAAGCACATGAGCCGCCGGAGCTGCCGCCCATCGTCGCCCGGCCATCGGGATCTTTCGTAAGTTTTACGCTGTACTGCTTCTCCACAAGCGGCAGTACTTCTTTCTCCACAAACTCCGCGTATAAGCCCGACATGGTGTCGTATTCCAGGCCGCGTTCGCTCCCCTGCGCATCTCCGCTGCCGTTGCTGATAGAGATG